>ENA-OQCU01000859-OQCU01000859.1-human-gut-metagenome-genome-assembly--contig:-NODE-859-length-11960-cov-3.298318_pt1 | contig 11960 bp, 14 predicted proteins | sample MGYA00242504_ERZ504590 | MGnify/ENA primary metagenome ERZ504590 (study PRJEB26092, sample SAMD00036318) | human gut metagenome | host: Homo sapiens | study: EMG produced TPA metagenomics assembly of...
GATTTCAGTCATAATCCCAATGACCTGCCGAAGCTATACGCCGCTTGTACCGGGCAGGGTGCCGACGTAGCCATCGGATCGAGGTATTGCAACGGGGTGAATGTGGTGAACTGGCCGTTGGGCCGTGTGTTGATGTCTTATTTCGCCTCGGTGTATGTCCGTATCGTCACGGGTATGAAGATACAGGATACGACGGCGGGCCTTTAAATGTTACCGCCGTGAGGTGCTGGAGACGATCGATCTGGACCGTGTCCATTTCAAGGGATACGCCTTTCAGGTGGAGATGAAGTTTACGGCTTATAAGTGCGGCTTCAAGCTCGTGGAGGTGCCGATCATCTTTATCAACCGTGCCTTGGGTGTCTCCAAGATGAACTCTTCGATATTCGGGGAGGCTTTATTCGGCGTCCTTCAATTGAAATGGTGGAGTTTCTTCAGGAAGTATCCGAGGAAACATGCGAGCCATGCCTAATGAAAACAGAGTTTGACAATTTATAATAGAATAAGAAAGATGAATAAAATATTAATCCAAAATCCGAGAATCATCAACGAGGGCCGTTCTTTTATCGGCTCGGTGTTGGTGGAGGGGGATAAGATCGCGGCGGTGTTCGAGGGGGAGGTTCCCGGGAACGTGCGTGCCGAGGCGAACCAAGTGATCGACGCTACGGGGAAATGGTTGATACCGGGCGTCATCGATGATCAGGTGCATTTCCGGGACCCCGGGCTTACCCATAAGGGATATCGGGACCGAGAGCCGTGCGGCCGTGGCCGGTGGCGTGACGACCTTCATGGACATGCCGAACACGAAGCCACAGACCACGACGATCGCCGATCTGGAATGGAAATTCAACCGTGCCGCCGAGGTCTCCCGTGCGAATTACTCCTTCTTCTTCGGTGGGACAAACGATAATATGGACGAGATCCGCAGGCTGGATCGTAGCCGTGTGCCGGGACTGAAACTCTTCCTCGGCTCGTCTACGGGAAATATGCTGGTGGACAAGAAAGACTCGTTGGAGCGTATCTTCGGCGAGGCCGGTATGCTGATCGCCATCCACGCGGAGAAAGAGGAGGTGATCCGGCGTAATATCCAGTATTACACGAACCTGCATGGCGAGGATCTGGATATCTCTTTCCATAGTAAGATCCGTAGCGAGGAGGCCTGCTACCAATGCTCGGCCGAGGCGGTTGAACTGGCTACCCGCTTGGATTCCCGTTTGCATATCCTGCATCTCTCCACGGAGAAGGAATTATCGTTGCTCAGTAACCATCTTCCCTTGAGCGAGAAAAAGATAACCGGCGAGGTCTGCGTGCACCATCTGTGGTTTCATGACGGCGACTACGCCCAATTCGGTAATCGTATCAAGTGGAATCCTTCTATCAAGACGATCGAGGATCGCACGGCGCTGCGTGAGGCGGTCAATAACAATACGATCGATATCGTGGCTACCGACCATGCCCCGCATCTACCGGAGGAGAAGCAAGGCTCTTGCTTGAAGGCGGCTTCCGGAGGACCGCTTATCCAGCACTCCTTGATCACGATGTTGGAGCTGGCGATGGAAGGCCGTTTCACGTACGAGAAGGTGGTCGAGAAGATGGCGCATATGCCGGCGGAGCTGTTCCGTATCGATAGGAGGGGATACATCCGTCCCGGATACTACGCCGATATCGTATTGATCGATCCGGAGAGGACTTGGACGGTATCGAAGGAGAATATCTTGTACAAATGCGGTTGGTCTCCTTTCGAGGGCTATACGTTCCACCATGGCGTATGGAAGACTTTCGTGAATGGCGAGTTGGCCTATGGCGATGGAGTGGTGAATGACGCCGTGAGAGGTAAAGAAGTCCGTTATCTATAGTAGTAGAGACGGGGGAGATACCCCGTCTCACCCTATCTATTGGATATCGATCAGTTTATGGGTTTGCAGGCTTAGCCTCCACCGGGGATGCCGGAGGATGTAATCCACTACCTCTTTCGTATTTTGGCAGGAGCAGGGTTGCAGGAAATGGTACCGTGCGGGGATTTCGGCGTATGCGGACAGGTCTTGCCCGGTATAAACCACCTTTATCTCGTCGATCCTTTCCAATACCACCGGGGCGTTCTCCTTGGGCGAGCAAGTCACCCAGTCGATGCCGTCGGGCAAGGGGCGTGTGCCGTTCGTCTCGATACAGATCTGTTTCCCCGCCTCACGTAAGCGGGATATAAGCGCCTTGTCGATCCACAGACTAGGTTCTCCTCCCGTCAGGATCACTATCCGTGCGGGAAAGGAAGATACCTTCTCCACGATCTCCTCGTCCGTCATCATTACGCCCTCCTCGTGGCGGGTGTCGCAGAAGCTACATCTCAGGTTGCAACCGGAGAAGCGGACGAATACGGCGGGAGTCCCCGTATGGAACCCCTCGCCTTGCAAGCTGTAGAATATTTCGTTAATCTTCCTCATAGATCGCCGTGTTACCCTCAGACTCTTTTACCTCTACCTTGAAACAAGATGGGATCTGCTCGTATACCCAAAAGGCTATGTTCTCCGCCGTCGGGTTGAAAGGCAAGATATCGTTTAAGTTCTGGTGGTCCAACAGGGATTTCACCGATCTCTTGATATGACTGAAATCGACCACCATGCCATCGGCGTTTAATTCCTTGGAGCGGCAATAAACCGTGATCATCCAATTGTGACCATGTAGATTCTCACATTTGCTGGGGTAGGACAATCTCAAGCTATGGGAAGCGGAGATCTCCATACGTTTAATTACGGTATACATACGATAATAATGTTTATACGATAAATAATAATGTACCTAATGTCACCTCGGCACACGAAAAAAATCCCGGATATTAATCCGGGATGCAAATATACGAAATATTTAGTTTGTTTGTACGACACTTGTCTACGATCGGTAGAGACAGGCGGTACGTCGATCGGCTATGCCTCTTGGTTCAGCGCCTTCATCGAGAACAGGAAGGTCGTTCCTTTGCCCTCGCCCTCGGACTCGAACCAAAGCTTTCCTCCATGAAGCTCCACGAAGTCCTTGCAAAGCATCAATCCCAGACCGGAGCCTTTCTCGTTCTTCGTCCCGTAGGTCGTGAAATGCGAGTCTTGTTTCAAGAGCTTGTCTTGATCCTCTTTCTTGATGCCCTTGCCGGTATCTTTCACGCTAACGGTTACGAAATCCCCCTCGGAGCGTGAGGATAAGGTGATCGTGCCCCCCTCGAAACTAAACTTCATGGCGTTAGAGATCAGGTTACGGATAATCGTCTTGAGCATATCGATATCGACCAAGCCTACCAGCTCTTTATTCCAGATTTTCTAGGATTAATCTTCACGCCTTTTTGCGCCGCCATCGGGACATACATCTCGGCGGTACTGTCGATGATACTGTTTATGTCGGTCTGTTGCTTATATACGTGCTGCTTGTTCAAGCGGTTCTTGGCCCATTTCAGCAGGTTGTCCAGCAAGAGGAAGATCTCAGCGGAAGGCGAAAAAGAAACCGCAAAGAGAGATGCCGTCATGGCTTCGGTATGTCATTGCGGGGATTATTGCTTTTTTATTCCTTGCCGCTTTCTTTATTTCTTTATCCGTCCTTACTCTTACCGTTGGAAGCCTTGCTATGGCTTTAAAGCATACGGTGTATGTATGCCCTCAGGTTTTCATGTGCATGGCATTGATGTTTCCCATTATCAAGGAAACATAGACTGGAAAATGCTGACCCAGACCCGACAGGGAAAATTTCCTATTCATTTTGTCTTTATGAAAGCTTCGGAAGGAGGCGATTATGGGGACAAGGCTTTTAGCTCCAATTTTGATTCGGCGAAAACATATGGGTTTATCCGTGGGGCTTATCATTTTTACAATCCGAAGACAGATCCTGTCCGTCAGGCCGATTTTTTTATCAATTCCGTCAAGCTGGATTCAGGTGATCTTCCTCCTGTGCTCGATATTGAGAAGAGGGGAAAGGATGAGAATCAGCTCCGTCGTGACCTTAAACTGTGGCTTGACAAAATAGAACAGCACTACAAAGTGAAGCCTATTCTTTATACTTCTTATAAGTTTAAAACGCGTTATCTGAATGATTCGGTCTTCAATTCTTATCCTTACTGGATAGCCCATTATTATGTAGACTCGGTGGAATACAGGGGAGAATGGAAATTCTGGCAGCATACGGATGTGGGTACGTTGCCGGGCATTCGTGAGAAGGTGGACTTGAATATTTTCAACGGTTCGTTGGAGGAATTGCAACTAATGACTATAAAGAAATAAAGGATACTGTGCCTGCGGTTTCGAAAACTTTCTTTATATTTGCTTTATGAACTTACTGCTCAATATTATTTGGCTGATTTGCGGCGGATTTCTGATCTGCGTGGAATATATTGTTTCCAGCCTGTTGCTGATGATCACTATCGTCGGCATTCCTTTCGGTTTCCAAACTTTGAAGTTGTCTATGCTGGCTCTTTGCCCTTTTGGGCGGGAAATACGCAGTTGTCCCGGTGATGGCGGATGTCTCAGTGTGTTGATGAATATCATCTGGATACTTGTAGGTGGAATCTGGATCAGCCTCTCTCATTTGGCATTCGGGGTGTTGCTTTGCATCACTGTCATCGGCATTCCATTCGGACTGCAACATTTCAAGCTGGCGGGCTTGGCACTTACTCCTTTCGGAAAGGAGATTGTATAATAAATATAATACCGTATGGTCGTTTGGTCATTTTGGATAAAATGCAGCGTCCTACATGCGTTTGTCACCGCTTGATTCCGGTTCTAATTTTCAGGGAAGAAGAACACAAGGACAAAAGAGAGAAAATCCGTTCTTTTGTCCTCGAATAAATCAATGCATATCCTGCGTGGTTGGTGGCAATTCCGTCTTTATCGCGTCTTTGCCATACTTGAAAATGGTATTATTTCATGATGAATTTCACAGCTGCCCAGTTGTTCTTTTCCCGATGATGTACGAACTCCATTCCCAGACTCTCCGCTTTTTCGCGGATAAAAGGAATATCCTGTATATAGAACCCACTCATAAATATTTCCGAACCCGGATGCATACAGGCGGCATAATGGGGAAGGTCTGCCAGAAGAATATTCCGGTTAATGTTGGCAATAATCACATCAAACGCTTTGCGCCCTTTCAGCAGATTGGCGTCACCCAGTTCCACTGTAATGTTATGGATATGGTTCAGTGCAATGTTGTCTTTTGAATTGTTGACGCACCAGTCGTCAATGTCGATGGCTGTCACAGGATTGGCTCCTCGCATGGAGGCAAGGATGGCAAGAATAGAAGTGCCGCATCCCATATCCAGGACTGATTTTCCTTTCAGGTCGGCTTCTAACAGCTCGCTGATTATAGAGCTGGTCGTTTCATGATGCCCTGTGCCGAAAGCCATTTGCGGGTTAATCAGAATTTCATACTCAGTTTTCGGAGTGTCTTTGTGGAACGTGCTGTGAATGCAGCAACGGTCACCTATGACGATGGGTTGAAAGAAGTTTTTCTCCCATTCTTCATTCCAGTTTTTGTCTTCGGCTTCCTTTATGGTGTATTCTATCCGGGTGTCAGGTAAAGGGAAGTTCACAACCATTTCTTTCAGTGCTTCCTCGTCAAAGAGAGTTTGCTGGATATAGGCCTGTATTCCCCCTTCACATTCTACAAAACTTTCAAATCCTATTTCTCCGGTCAATGCGGACACTACATCATTCACTGTCTCATTACAGGGATGTGTTGTAAAGGTTACTTCTAAATATTTCATATCTTTTCGTTTATTCTATCACTTTACGGAGCAATGCCTCCATCTCATTTTTGAAGATGCCCGCTTCATGCACTTTCACCCCGTCCACATAGAACGTGGGAACGTAATAATAGTCGTATTGGTCGGCTATATCAGGATGTTGGTTTTCTTCTATCATTTCTATTTCTATAGGTTGGAATTCAGGGTGTTCTTCTTTTAGTTCTTCAATATAGCGCAGTGCTTTTTTGCAGAACGGGCATCTTTCCTGATAAAATAATTTCACTGGTTTCATACGATTGTTGGTTTAAGGATGATGACAAAGATAATTTCTTTTCATTACTTTCACAAACAAACCTTCCGTCTTTTTGTTTCAGACTTGTGCTCTCATTGCAATGTTAGATGCAATTATGCCCTCATGCCCTCATTCGTGAGGTAATTTGTTTATAATGAACAGGTTATTTGTGATGGTAGCATAGAAGAGTATGAGGGCATTGCCCTCATACTTTCCTATGATAAAATAAATTATTTCAACTTTGTTACATGATATAGGGTACCTCTGGTACTAGTCTTTTTAGGAATGTTCAGTTTGCGGAGAATACGTCCAAACCAATTTATTTTATTGATAGACAGTTTGTCGCGTGTGTTCTCTTGAAGATAATTAAAAATATCCATGGCAGTCATCCATTCTCCCTCCTTTTCGTTGGTTGCAGAAGAAAAGTTACAATGGAATAAATGCTCCAAAGGTGATATTTGCTCAAATTCGCTGTTGCTTTGTCGTAAAACGGCCTCATCTTCGTCATTCAGCCAATAACGTTCGTTCTTATAAAGTAAATGCATGGCTTGCGCATAGAGTTGGCGGTAGTCTATGGTGACATTGGTATCAATGGGATCGGTCACTTCGATACAGATAAAGCGACGGCTTCCCGTGGGGTCGGTGAGCAAATCCTTCTGATTGCTGGTGCCGATGAATGAGGCATAGCGGCGTAATTCGCGCACGCTGGTTCCGTAAGGCTTGCGCAGATTGGCTGTCGGTTTTTGTAACAGATGTTTCAGAAAGCCTTGTTGATTTACGGTAATCTGGTCGAATTCGTCCAGGTTGATAAGGAAAAATCGTCCCAAGGCACGCTCCGCTTCCTGTTTGCTGCTGAAGTCCAAGCTGTCGGCATAGCCGAAACGGAGTTCGGGGCGGCAGCAAGATACGGCAATAAGTGGATTTCCGGAATCCTTGCGAACCTACAAGTAAAAGGTGAAGTGCTGTTTTCCATGTGGCGGTCCATCCCCCTCCAATGCGCACCATGCCTAGAAACCAACGGTAAAAGAGTTCTTCCCAATGCGGATTGCCGCAAGGAACGAGCCGGGCAAGTGCGCGGATGCGGTCAGTACCGTCCCATCGGGGAAGGTCACACAAGTATTCTTCTACAGGATTGTAAAGCGGAACGAAATCGGAGGTGAGAAAGCGGTCTATATCCCGGTCCCACACTTGCAGCCCTTCTTTTAAGGCGCAGAGGGCGATGCTGTTGCGGGTACGTTTATCTAATGGCTTGAAATAGAAATGAACGGAGTCCCGTTGACGGTATTCCACCTCGTCCAGCACGGTGTTGAAGCGGAATTCATACCGTCTTTTCAAGAATTCCTCCAGCCGGAAGGTGGCTTCCTGCTCTTTACTGAAACCGCTTTTTTTGACCGAAACCTTTCATTTCCCGGTATCCGTTGCCAAAAGCTGTACGGATGGTTTCTGTGTCCGTTGCGTGAAAATAGTGCATCAGCGTGCGCTGTACGGCTTCCTCTTCGGGGATGCCTGTTTTGAAGCATTGTTCTACCAGATGGGGCAGTAAAGGTTCCAGCCCGTCATCACGTTTCCAGTTTTCCATTTCGGCCAATGCTCTTTTCCGTGCCGACTGGTACATCTGGGCAAAAATCTGCATACTTTCGCAGCCGGGTGTCATTCGTTCCGGTGCGCTTTCGCTGTTTTGTTTCCGTTGCCGGAAAGTTTCCTCATCGGGCAGGGTAAGCGGTTGCTCTATGCAGAAAGGGGCGGACGAAGGGTTATAGTAAGGTTGTTCATCCACGGTCATGCGACAGCTTTGCATCAGGTCCGGTTCCTTCAGTGTGATGCCGAAAGGAAGCATGGGCTGGTAGCATGTCACCGCCAGCCGATAGGCGTGGGCATGAAACAGGAGGACTTCTTGTGTGGCAGTGGGCAAGCTGCCGTCAGTGCGTGCGAAGCGTACCCATATCTTTACGCTCCGTCCGCTTGAACCGCAGAAAGCGGCAAAGGTTTGTGGCAGTTGCTCTACTTGGCGTTTCACATATTCCACCTCATACAGGTCGGCGAGCCGGTTCACTTCCAGCTGCACCAGTCCGTTGTAATGTTTCATACGTTTCTCACCCTTTTGTTTGCGGGTATATTCTACGGCAGGATAGACACGCGGCAGTTTGTCGATGTGGACGTAGCGGGCGGACGATCCTGCCAGCCGGGGTAGTATTTCACGCAGTTCCGATATATGCCCTGCTTTGTTCTCTGTCTTTACTTTCTCGAAGAATGCGTCCGTATCGCATAGTGACAAGGCTTCTGTCCCCTGTTCTTCATCTTTTCTGATGAGTGTAATTTTCATATTTGTCTTTCGTTGAATGTTTTTTGGTTTTATGTACCTCCCATGGAAAAGATGATGTTCTGTCGTGTGGAGAAGACTGCGTATTGCGAGTGTCTATGTGTGCATAGTTTTTAGTAAAGATAGGTTTCTTTCCGGATTCTGCAAATGCTTTCCGGATTAAATGCCGTCCTTTTTCTTTTTCCTTTCTTTTCTGTGTTTTTTATTCTTAGTCTCAGTGCATATTCCCTTGTCTCTTATTTGTTTTCTACCTTTTCTTTTCTTATTTTTGTATGTTTGTAATTGGTTATTTACCCTTGTGATTAAGTCTGATCACAAAGGTGATTAAAATTAATCACAAGGGTAGTTAAGTTTAATCACGTCCGTGATTAACAGATATTGAACTTTCATCAATAAAAAAAGAACAGTATGGCAATACTATTTGATTGGTACGAGAATCCCAAAACCTCTGAGCAACAAGGGGAAGAGAATATGTTGCATCCGCGTCTCCGGCTGAATGGGAAAGTAAGCACGGCCCAGCTCCGTGCCCGTATACAGAAATATTGTACATTGACGGAAACGGATGTAATAGCCGTGCTCGATGCGCTGTCACACGCCATGGGCGAGGAATTGGCGGAAGGCAGGCAGGTGCATCTGGACGGCATCGGCTTTTTCCGTCCCAATCTGGTGAGCACCGAGCCGGTAACCGAAAAGACGAAACGTAAAAATACAAAGGTAAGGCTTAAGGGGATTGTTTACCGCCCCGACCGATTATTGATGGATGAGGTGGGGAAGGTAAAGGTGCAGCGTACCCGGTTCTCGTTTCATTCAAGTAAACTGACCGATGAGGAAATTGACGCATTGCTGACGGAGTTCTTCACAACTCATGATTTTGTGCAGCGGAAAAGTTTCCAGCTTCTTTGCAGTATGACACAAAGTACGGCCAGCCGCCATTTACACCGCTTGTGCGAGGAAGGAAAGCTGAAAAATGTGGGACTTCCCAAACAACCGGTTTATAAGCCAATAAATGGGTATTATGTTGTGAATGAATGATTTAAAGTGAGAGAAGCAAGAAATTAGGAGTGAGGGCATGAGGGCAATGCTCTCACTTTTTAGCATGCCCTCACTGTGGGTAGTGGTTTAATAATGAGTAGGTTATGGCTTTTAGTGAGGGCATGAGGGTATAAGTGGGTGCAACTTATTATAAAAATGTTGTTTTACCACCAGATTTGTTTACATCAACGTATGTGAACGGACGTTCTTCTGTTTTCCGTGTGTGTGCAGAAATAGATAAAATAGTTGAAGTCCGTTACTAAAATAGGGAAATCCCTACCAACTAATAGGGATTTTCTTTGTTATGAACTGAAACCTCTGGCTATCTTTGCACTAGAAAAAGTAGATAGAATAACAAATAAAACAGGTACGAGTATGAAAAAGATTGTATTAGCTTCGCTTATGATGGTGTGCTTGCCTTATTGGGCAATGTCACAAAGCGTTGATGACGACCTTTATTTCATCCCTAAGAAAAAAGCTGAAAAGAAAGAGGAGGTTAAGCAAGAGGTGAAAGTGGTGGTTCCGCAGAAGCAGAACACGACTACCGTTTACGCAGCCCCCGGTTCTACAGTGGTGGTGAAGGATGTGAAAGGAAAAGTGCGCGATGTGGATGAGTATAATCGTCGTTATACTTCACGAGATAATAACTTCTCGATGGAGAATGATACCTTGTATATTGAGGAGAAACCTTTGAATGAGAGAGGGGAATGGGTTAATGGTTTTGAGGGCTCTCAAGACGATTATGAATACGCGATGCGTATCGTCCGTTTCCGCAATCCCCGTTACGCCATTCCGGTAAGCAGTCCGCTCTATTGGGATGTGGTTTACGGTTTGCCTTCATGGGATTGGAATGTATATGATGACGGATTGTATGCATACGTCTTTCCCACTTACACGAACCGCTTGTGGTGGGATTGGCGTTGGAATTATCCATATGGCGCCAGCTGGGGATTCAGTTGGGGATGGAGTTCGCCGTGGTACTACAATAGCTGGTACTATCCCGGTTATTGGGGTGGCGGCTACTGGGGTGGCTATTGGGGCTACCATCATCACCACCACCATCATTATTATCCGCATTATTCCGGTCACGGTTGGGGCGGCGGCTACTGGGGAGGCGGTCATGGATGGTATGGCTCAAGCAGACGTAATCCGGGGATACATGCCGGAAGATACACCAACAGCTATGGCTCTTCACGCCCAAGCCGGAATAATTATGTGAATAGTTATGATAGGAATAGTCGTAATTCGTATGTAGGAAATTCCAGACAAAATGTCCGTAATAGTGCTAATAGCTATCGTACCGCAACACGTAACGGATCTTCATCAGGAAGAGTGGTTTCGGGATCTGACGGTGTAAATTCGGTTCGTCCTAATAGAAGCGCTATCAGAACCCGTACAGGAGCAACTCTTTCACCAAGTCAGGCTGCAGGAGTCCGTCCGGGTAATTCGTATTCACGTCCGACAGAAGGAAGGGGTTCTTCCTATACCAGACCAAGCAGTACCCGGAGAAGTGTGGGAAATGCAGCAGGATCTGCTTATCAGAGAACAGGGGCTGCAAGCCGTGGCGCCTATCGTAACAATAGTGGCGTTTCGAACTCTCGCAGCAGTTCATATTCCCGTAGCAGCAGTCCTTCCCGTAATAGTTCGTCTAACTCTTACCGTAGTAGTGGAACTTCTTCTTCCCGTAGTAGTTTTTCTAGTGGCGGTGGGGCTTCCCGTAGTTCCGGAGGCGGTGTTTCCCGTTCAAGTGGCGGTGGCAGATCGCGTACCAGATAAGTAGCAGATTAAACCAGACTGTTGTATTTAATAGAATTGATGTATGAAAAATAAAGTAATAGTAACCGCTTGTACGTTGCTGGCAATGGCAACGGCAAGCGCACAAAATGCTTATGATGCGGAAAAGTTGCTGGGGAATGACTTGAATGGAACAGCACGATTTGTTGGTATGGGTGGTGCCATGGGAGCTTTGGGAGGTGATATATCTGTCATGAGTTCCAACCCTGCGGGTATCGGCATTTTTCGTAGTAATGACGTGTCCGTTTCTTTTGGTTTTAATAATACTTCGACAAAGAGTAACTTTAGTGGCGTGTCAATGAATGAAGACAAAACGCGCGCTTCATTTGACCAGATTGGATTTGTTTATAGCAATAAGATAGGCAACAATACTTCTTTGCGTTTTGTGAATTTCGGATTCAATTACCATAAAAGTAAAAACTTCAACCGCCTTTTCTCTATGGGAGGGGCGTTGGATAATATGTCACAAAGCTTCCAGCTGGCTCAGGAGATGGAACGATATGGATTGACGGAAAGCGAGTTTAATGACATACTGGATGTGAAGAATCCTTATACCAAATATTGGAATCAGTTACCTGTTTTAGGAGTAATGGGGGTGAGAACCGGTGTGGTTGACTGGGTTAATGATTCTGAAAAGAATATTCATGCTCCATGGGGGTGGAATGGTTTTAACAAGTAACTTCTTTAGTAAGGAAACAGGAGGGTATCATGTCAATATGATTTTAAATGTTTCATTCAATATTGAAGATAGGGTCTATTTAGAGCTACCTGGGGTCTATGATGTGAATTATGACCGTTATACTTCTTATACG
>ENA-OQCU01000860-OQCU01000860.1-human-gut-metagenome-genome-assembly--contig:-NODE-860-length-11957-cov-5.124683_pt1 | contig 11957 bp, 6 predicted proteins | sample MGYA00242504_ERZ504590 | MGnify/ENA primary metagenome ERZ504590 (study PRJEB26092, sample SAMD00036318) | human gut metagenome | host: Homo sapiens | study: EMG produced TPA metagenomics assembly of...
GTAATCTGTGTCATTTTTCAATGTCAATTTGTTGTATTCTTCCACAACGAGGAGTAGCAGCGAATAGCTGCAAGCAGAGTTATTATGGATGTTCTTCTTCATAACTTTGTTCAAATAATGCGCAAAGATAGAGGTTCGCATCGAATAAAGCAACGATACGAGCCTTAATTTTTCAAAAACCAGACGAACGGGCAGGAATTAGGGATGAATGGTGAAGGATTAGGGATTAGTGACTGTGCTATCAACTGCATAGTCCTCATCCCTAATCCTTCCTCCCTAATCCTTCGTTTTCACAGTTTATAGAGTTCGCTTGCCGCCAGCAAATCGACCTTTTTTTCTGTCAATACACGGATACAGTTATCCATGTCGTTGGGACGGATGATGACATTGGCCGTTTCACCATTGGCAAAGGAATACATGTACTCGATGAACACGCCTTCATCGGAGAGGAAACGGAGCACTTTCGCCAATGAGCCGGGGATATTGGGACAACTGATGCCTACTACATCCGTTACGTTCACTGCGAAGTGATTATTTTTCAAAGCCTTATATGCTTTATCCGGTTCGGAAACAATGCCACGAAGGATACCGAAATCGGCATTCTCTGCAATACATAGAGCAGAAAGGTTGACACCTTCTTTTGCAAGAACTTCAGTCACCTCTGTGAGGCGACCGGACTTGTTCTCCAGAAAAAATGGAAAGTTGTTTTGCTACCATAGGTTTATTTACTATTTGACGATTTACGATTTACCATGTACAATTTGGCGATTTACAATTTGCGGTTGTCGATGACGCGCTTGGCTTTGCCTACGCTGCGCTCAATACTGCGCGGTTCTACCAAACGGACATCTACGCCGAGACCGAGTACGCTCTGCAGGCGGGCCACAAGCTTCTTCTTCAGAGCCAGCATCTTGTTGATTTCATCGGAATAGTATTCGGGACGAACCTCAACCTGCAACTCCATGGTGTCGGTATTGTTCTTGCGGTCTACCAGCAAGAGGTAGTGAGGCTCGAACTCCGGCATTTCGAGGATAACGGACTCTATCTGCGTGGGGAACACGTTGACACCACGGATAATCAGCATGTCATCACTACGTCCCAAGATGCGGTCCATACGAACCAGTGTACGTCCGCAGGAGCACTTATCGTAGTGCAGGGCGGTGAGGTCCTTGGTACGGTAGCGCAACAGCGGCATCCCCTCTTTGGTAAGGTGAGTGAACACCAATTCGCCGGTTTCTCCAGGGGCAACCGGTTCGAGGGTCTTCGGGTCTACAATCTCGGGGAAGTAATGGTCTTCATTGAGGTGGGTACCGTGCTGGCACTCGCATTCGTAACCTACACCGGGACCGGCAATCTCACTAAGCCCATAAATATCAAATGCCTTGATACCCAGCTTGGTTTCAATATCCCGACGCATACTTTCGGTCCACGGCTCGGCGCCGAAGGCTCCCACTTTCAACTTAAACTCTTCACGGGGAAGACCGGAGTCTTTGATGGCATCTGCCAGATAGAGGGCGTATGAGGGCGTGCAGCAAAGTACGGTAGAACCGAAATCATGCATCAGTGTAATCTGCTTCTCCGTATTGCCGCTGGACATCGGGATGACGGAAGCGCCGATATTCTCGGCACCGGCATGCGCACCCAGTCCGCCGGTAAAAAGTCCGTAACCGTAGGACACCTGGAAAATATCCGAGCTACCGGCACCATAGGCGGTAAAGGCCCGTGAAAGGCATTCGGACCATGCTGAAAGGTCTTTTCGGGTATAGCCTACCACAGTGGGTTTTCCGGTTGTGCCGGAAGAGGCATGAATACGCACAATCTGGCTCATAGGTACGGCACAGAGGCCGAAGGGATAATTGTCCCGCAAGTCGTACTTGGTAGTAAAAGGCAGTTTTACAATATCATCTATACTGTTTATGTCATCGGGAGTAACTCCCAGTTCCTGCATTTTCTTACGATAAAAAGGAGTGTCATGATACACACGCTCCACAGTCTTTTTGAGACGAATGCTCTGGATTTTACGAAGGCTTTCGCGATCCATGCATTCGATGCTTTCATTCCAAATCATGTTCTTCGTTGTATTACAATTATTAATGGTTGTTATCAATATAGCTGCAAAGTAAACAAAAAAATTTTGTTTATCTCAAAGATTTTACCGAATATTGCCGCTTCTAAGAAGAGAAAATGAACAAATTCGAACTGACATCCGCCTACCAACCTACCGGTGACCAGCCGGAAGCCATCGCACAGCTGACCGAGGGCGTGCATGAGGGACTTCCTGCACAAACATTACTCGGTGTCACCGGGTCCGGAAAGACATTCACCATAGCCAACGTCATTGCCAACATCAACAAGCCAACGCTGATATTGAGCCACAACAAGACGCTGGCTGCCCAGTTGTACAGCGAGTTCAAGGGATTCTTCCCGAACAATGCCGTAGAATACTATGTGTCCTACTACGACTACTATCAGCCCGAAGCCTACCTGCCATCATCGGACACCTATATAGAAAAAGACCTCGCCATCAACGACGAGATAGACAAGTTGCGCCTTGCCGCCACCTCTGCCCTGCTTTCGGGCAGGAAAGATGTAGTGGTGGTATCCTCCGTTTCGTGCATATACGGCATGGGGAATCCGGCAGACTTCTACAACAACGTCATCGAAGTACAGCAAGGCAAGAATTTCAGTCGCAATGTCTTCCTGCGACGCTTGGTGGACAGTCTTTATGTACGCAACGACATTGACCTGAACCGCGGCAATTTCCGCGTGAAAGGCGATACGGTGGACATTTATCTGGCTTACGCCGACAACTTGCTGCGCGTCACCTTTTGGGGAGACGAGGTAGACAGTATTGAGGAAGTGGACCCTATGAGCGGCGTTACCGTCGCCAAGTTCGATGCCTACAAGATTTATCCCGCCAACCTCTTCATGACCACCAAGGAAGCCACGTTGCGTGCCATACACGAAATAGAGGATGACCTTCACAAGCAGGTGCAATGGTTTGAAAACGAAGGCCGCCCATTCGAGGCCAAACGCTTGCAGGAACGGGTGACCTATGATATGGAAATGATACGCGAATTGGGACATTGCTCCGGCATTGAGAATTATTCTCGCTACTTTGACGGGCGTGCTGCCGGTACCCGCCCCTACTGCCTGCTGGACTTCTTCCCCGAAGATTTCCTGATAGTCATTGACGAAAGCCACGTCAGCGTCCCGCAGATACGTGCCATGTACGGAGGTGACCGCGCCCGCAAGATAAACCTGGTGGAGTACGGATTCCGCCTACCGGCTGCCATGGACAACCGCCCGCTGAAATTCGATGAATTCGAAGAGATGGCCAAACAAGTGATTTACGTCAGCGCCACACCGGCAGACTATGAGCTGATGAAATCCGAAGGCATCGTAGTAGAACAAGTCATCCGCCCGACGGGACTGTTAGACCCCATTATTGAGGTGCGTCCCAGCCACAACCAGATAGACGACCTGATGGAAGAAATCCAAGTACGCATCGAGAAGAACGAGCGTACCCTCGTCACCACCCTCACCAAACGAATGGCTGAAGAACTGACGGAATATCTGCTGAACAACAACGTGAAGTGTAATTATATCCACAGCGACGTAGACACTTTGGAACGTGTGAAGATTATGGGTGACTTGCGCGAGGGCGTTTACGATGTACTTGTTGGTGTCAACCTGCTGCGTGAAGGACTCGACCTGCCTGAAGTCTCTCTCGTTGCCATTCTCGATGCAGACAAGGAAGGTTTCCTTCGTTCCCACCGCTCACTGACACAGACTGCCGGACGTGCCGCTCGTAACGTGAACGGTATGGTCATCATGTATGCCGACAAAATAACGGACAGCATGCAACTGACCATCGACGAGACCAACCGCCGTCGCGAGAAGCAGTTGAAGTACAACGAAGAGCACGGCATCACACCACAGCAAATCAAGAAAGCCAAGAACCTCAATGTGTTTGCCACCAACGAGGCTTCCGGCGAAGCCGTCCTCAGCAGCGAGAAGTTCACTTCCAGCACTCCCCGCCCCTATGTGGAACAAGAAAGTACATCTACGATGGCTGCCGACCCTATAGTACAGTACATGAGCCGCAAGCAACTGGAAAAGAGTATCGAACGTACCAAGAAGCTTATGCAGGAGGCTGCCAAGAAACTCGATTTTATCGAAGCCGCACAGTATCGGGACGAGGTGCTGAAGATGGAGGAATTGCTGAAAGAAAAAGACGAGTAAGGGATTTCACCTCTTTTTCTCAAACTATACTCCCCTCCTTTTGTTATTCTATGAAACAGAGTATTAATTCATAAAGACAAAAGCGAGATGAATAAACCAATAAAGACAATAGCTGTTGCACTGGCTGCCATAGCCTCCATGAGTGTGCAACAAACAGAAGCGTGTACCCGAGCCACCTACATCGGTCCTGACAATACAGTCATTACAGGACGTACGATGGACTGGAAAGAAGACCTTATGAGTAACATCTATGTATTCCCACGAGGCATGCAAAGGGCAGGCTACAACAAAGGGAATACAGTGAACTGGACTTCCAAGTACGGTAGCGTCATTGCCGCCGGTTATGACATAGGTACCTGCGACGGTATGAACGAGAAAGGTCTGGTTGCCAGCCTGCTCTTCCTTCCGGAGTCCGTTTACCACCGCCCGGGAGACAACCGCCCGATTATGGGCATCAGTATCTGGACGCAATACGTACTCGACAATTTTGCAACCGTACGCGAAGCTGTGGATGAACTGAAAAAAGAATCCTTCCGCATTGATGCACCAGACCTGCCCAACGGAGCCGCTTCCACCCTGCATCTGGCCATCACAGATGAAACCGGAAACACGGCTATCCTGGAATACATAGACGGAAACCTTGAGATACATGAAGGCAAGCAGTATCAAGTAATGACCAACTCTCCCAAATATGAACTCCAGCTGGCTATCAACGACTATTGGAAAGAGGTAGGCGGACTGAATATGTTGCCGGGAACCAACCGCTCCAGTGACCGCTTTGTACGCGCATCGTTCTACATCAATGCCATTCCGCAAACAGCGGATGCAAAGATTGCTGTACCCAGTGTATTGAGCGTAATGCGCAATGTTTCTGTACCGTTCGGTATCACCACACCGGACAAGCCCCATATCTCCTCCACCCGTTGGCGTTCTGTATCCGACCAGAAGAACAAAGTATATTATTTTGAGTCCACACTGACCCCTAACTTGTTCTGGCTCGACCTGAAGAAAATCGATTTTAGCCCGAATGCAGGAATCAAGAAACTCTCACTGACAAACGGAGAAATCTATGCCGGAGATGCCATAAAGGATTTGAAAGACAGCAAAGGATTTGTATTTCTTTTCCAGACGCCGGTAATGTAGCACAGCCCCTACACATAGCCCCTCAATAATGGATGCTTCCCACTTCTTTCTATAAGAGAAAGCAGGGAAGCATTTATTTTTCTCATTATTTTTGTGTACGTTTGCAGATACATACTCAATGCAGCAATTTACATGGAATTATTAGTATACAAAGCCTCTGCCGGCTCAGGCAAGACCTTTACGCTGGCTGTGGAATACATCAAGCATTTGATAATCAATCCACGCGCCTACCGGCAGATACTTGCCGTAACCTTCACCAACAAGGCTACGGCAGAGATGAAGGAGCGCATACTGACACAGCTTTACGGTATCTGGAAGGGAGCACCTTCTTCCGAAGCATACTTGGAGAGAATTAAAAATTATAAATTAAAAATTAAAGAAGAAGGCGGGGACGGATTGACGGACGGGGAGATTCGTCAACGGGCCGGCATGGCACTGCAATACATGCTGCATGACTACAGCCGTTTCCGCGTGGAAACCATCGACTCCTTTTTTCAATCTGTGATGCGCAACCTTGCCCGCGAACTGGAACTGAGTCCTAACCTGAACATAGAGCTGAACAACAGTGAAGTGCTGAGTGATGCCGTAGACAGCCTCATCGAGAAGCTTACCCCCACTTCTCCCGTGCTGGCATGGCTGCTGGACTACATCGACGAGCGCATCCGCGACGACAAACGCTGGAACGTATCGAATGAGGTGAAAAGTTTCGGACGAAACATCTTCGATGAAAGCTACATAGAACGCGGCGAAAAACTACGGCAATGCCTTCGTACTCCGAACACGTTGAAACTCTACCGGGATGTGCTGCGCGATATGGAAACCGAGGCTCTGGAACAGATGAAAAGTTTCTACGACCAGTTTGAAGGCGAACTGGAAGGGCATGCCCTCACTCCCGAAGACTTGAAAGGAGGTGCCCGAGGCATCGGCAGTTACTTCCGCAAACTGCGCGACGGCAGACTGTCTGACAAAGATGTGCTGAACGCCACCCTGCAAAACAGCCTGGCAGATGCAAAAAACTGGGCAACGAAAACATCCTCACGAAAGGACGACATCATCTGTCTGGCAAAAACCAGCCTGATACCTCTACTGCAGGAAGCCGAAAGAATGCGTCCGCAACGCAACCGCACCCTGAACAGTTGCCGTCTCTCGCTCCAGCATCTCAACAAACTACAACTCCTCAACCATATTGACGAAGAGGTACGTACACTGAACCGAGAACATAACCGCTTTCTACTTTCGGACACCAACGCCCTGCTGCACAAATTGGTGCGCGAGGGTGACTCTTCGTTCGTCTTCGAGAAAATCGGCGCCAACATACGCAACGTCATGATTGACGAATTCCAGGACACCAGCCGCATGCAATGGGACAACTTCCGTCTGCTGTTGCTCGAAGGACTTTCGCAAGGAGCCGACAGTCTGATTGTGGGAGATGTGAAGCAGTCCATCTACCGCTGGCGGAACGGGGACTGGGGAATACTGAACAGCTTGGGAAATAAAGAATTAAACTTAAACTCCTTCCCCGTCCGTGTGGAAACCCTAAAAACAAACCGGCGTAGCGAAACCAACATTATCCGTTTCAACAACCAGGTATTTACCGCTGCCATAGACTACCTCAATGCATTACACCTAAACGAACTGAAAGAGGATTGCCTACCCCTGAAACGCGCTTATGCCGACGTAGTGCAGGAATCGCCCAAGAGCACGGAGTACGGCTACGTAAAAGCCACCTTCCTGGAACCGGACGATGAACACAACTATACAGAGCAGACCCTTCTCGCTTTAGGAGAAGAGGTGCAACGGCTGCTGGAAGAGGGCGTAACACTGAATGATATCACCATCCTTGTCCGCAAGAACAAGAATATCCCGCCGATAGCCGACTATTTTGACAAAGAACTGCATCTTTCTGTCGTGTCCGACGAAGCTTTCCGTCTGGATGCCTCCCTTGCCATCTGCATGCTGATGGATGCCCTGCGCTGCCTATCGAATCCGGAGAACAAGATTGCGGAGGCTGCGCTGATGGAGAATTACAAATTACAAATGACAAATGACGAGCAGTCGGGATTCATCATAGCCACTCCCCTGCCCGAAACCTTTACCTCCCGACGGGAAACGCTGCGCTTGATGCCTTTGTATGAGTTACTGGAAGAACTGTTCAGCATCTTCGGCATGAGCCGCATTGAAAAGCAGGATGCCTACCTCTTCTCCTTCTTCGATGCTGTGACGGAGTATCTGCAAAGCAATTCTTCCGAACTGGCCAGCTTCATCCGCTACTGGGACGAAACCCTTTGCAGCAAAACCATCCCCAGCGGTGAGATGGACGGCATACGCATCCTCTCCATCCACAAGTCCAAAGGACTGGAATTCCATACCGTACTGATTCCCTTCTGCGACTGGAAGCTGGAGAACGAAACCAACAACCAGCTGGTGTGGTGCGCCCCACCGGAAGAGCCTTATAATGCCATCAGCTTAGTACCGGTGAACTATTCCACCACCATGGCGGAATCCATATACCGGCAGGACTATCTGCACGAACGTCTTCAGCTGTGGGTAGACAATTTGAATCTGCTGTACGTGGCCTTTACCCGTGCCGGCAAGAACCTCATCCTCTGGAGCCGGAAGGAACAGAAAGGAACCATATCCGAACTCCTTGCCAACACCCTGCCCCACATAGCCAAAGACGGAGCAGGCAGTTGGGACGAAGAGGCTTCCATATATGAGAACGGCAAGATTTGCCCTTCCCCCGTCCCCGTCTCACAGCATGACGCAGACAACCCTGCTAACGACGAAGCTAAACCTCTATACTACGAACAGAAACCTCTATACTGCGAACGTAAACCTGAGGTTTACGAACAGCAACCAGTCAACAGACTTTCGCAAAAGCCGGTCAAACTGCCCGTCCACATGGAGAGCATGCTCCACGACATCGAGTTCCGGCAATCCAACCGTTCGGCAGACTTCATAGCAGGAGTGGACGAAGCAGAGTCCAGCCAGCGCTTCATCAACCGGGGACGTTTGCTGCATACCCTATTCTCTGCCATCGAAACGGAAAAAGACATTGACAATGCCATCAGCCAGCTCGTCTTTGAAGGTGTGATTGGACGGAGTGAGACGGAAGAAGAAATACGCAATCTCACCCAACGCGCTTTCTCCCTGCCTCAAGTCAAGGACTGGTATTCAGGAACGTGGCAGCTATTCAATGAATGCGACATCATCTGGCAGGAAAACGGTGAACTGCGGACACGCCGCCCGGACCGCGTGATGATGCGTGGCGAAGAAATCGTAGTGGTGGACTTCAAGTTCGGAAAGCCAAACAAGAAGTACAACAAGCAGGTGCAGGGATACATGCAACTGCTGGTCCGCATGGGGTATGTCGCAGAAAATATACGGGGTTACTTGTGGTATGTAGAGGAGAACAACATAGAACCGGTATAACTCACTCCCCATCCACTATTAATTATCAATTATCAACTAAATCATGGAAACATTCCTCCAACTGGTCGCCCGCGACCTTTACGCCAAAATAGGAAACGACCTCTCGCGCACCGCCATCGTTTTCCCCAACAAACGTGCCAGTCTGTTCTTCAACGAATATCTGGCAACTGAAACGGACCGCCCTTTGTGGTCGCCTGCCTACGTCAGCATCAGCGAACTGTTCCGGCAACTCTCTCCATTGAAGTCCGGCGACCCTATCCGCCTGGTATGCGAACTGTATAAGGTGTTCTGCGAAGAGACCCGCAGCGAAGAAACTCTGGATGACTTCTACTTCTGGGGAGAACTGCTCATCAGCGATTTCGATGACGTAGACAAAAACCTTGTAGATGCCGACAAACTCTTCAGCAACCTGCAAGAACTGAAGAACATTATGGACGATTACGACTTCCTCGACCAAGAACAAGAAGAAGCCATCCGCCAGTTCTTCCAGAACTTTTCCATAGAAAAGCGCACGGAGCTGAAAGCCAAATTCATCTCCCTCTGGGATAAACTGGGCGACATCTACCGCCACTACCGCCGCAATCTTACAGAACTGGGCATCGCCTACGAAGGCATGATGTACCGCAATGTCATGGAGCAACTCGACACCGACCGACTGCGCTACGACCGCTATGTATTTGTCGGCTTCAACGTGCTGAATAGAGTAGAAACCCGTTTCTTCCAGCTCTTGCAGGATGCCGGGAAAGCAATGTTCTATTGGGATTACGACGTGTTCTACACCCGTCTTCCCCTTGAGCAAAAGCCGCCCTATACCCACGAAGCAGGCGAATTCATCCTCCGCAACCTAAAGCTGTTTCCCAACCAACTGCCCGAAACTTCTTTTGATGTACTGCGGAAACCCAAGAACGTACGCTTTATCTCCGCTTCTACCGAAAATGCACAAGCCCGCTACTTGCCGCAATGGATTAGGGGGAATGAAGAATTAAGAACCCCTTCTTCATTCAAAGACACTGCCGTTGTCCTTTGCAACGAATCCCTACTGCTTCCCGTCCTCCACTCCATTCCGGCAGAGGTAAAGAACGTCAACATCACAATGGGATTTCCCCTTGCCCAAACTCCGGTGTACAGTTTTATCAACGCCCTTGTAGAGCTACAGACTACCGGCTACCATGCAGGTACCGGACGATACATCTACGAAACCGTAATCACGCTGCTGAAACACCCTTACACCCGGCAACTTTCCCCCAATGCCGAAACACTGGAAAAACAGCTTACCCGGGACAACCGCTTCTATCCCCTTCCCTCGGAGCTGAAGCAGGACGCATTCCTTGAACAAGTCTTTACACCACAGAACGGCATCGCCGCCCTATGCAGCTACCTCACCGAACTGCTTCGCGAAGTGGCCGTCCTCTACCGCCAGGAAAAAGACGTGGAAGACATCTTCAACCAGCTGTACCGCGAGTCTCTGTTCAAAAGCTACACCCTCGTCAACCGCCTGCTCAGCCTGATAGAGACCGGCGAATTGAGTAGTGTGCGCACAGACACGCTGAAGCGACTGCTGAACCGCTTGCTTACCTCTGCCAACATTCCCTTCCACGGAGAACCCGCCATCGGCATGCAAGTAATGGGGGTGCTGGAAACGCGTAACCTCGATTTCCGCAACCTCATCATGCTCTCCCTCAACGAAGGGCAATTGCCCAAAGCCGGAGGCGACTCCTCCTTCATTCCCTACAACCTGAGGAAGGCCTTCGGCATGACCACCATAGAACACAAGAATGCCGTCTATGCCTACTACTTCTACCGCCTCATCCAACGGGCAGAAAACGTCACCTTATTATATAACATCTCTTCGGACGGACTGAACCGCGGGGAGATGTCCCGCTTCATGCTGCAATTCCTGGTAGAGTCGCCGCACAACATCTCCCTTGAGTACCTTGAAGCCGGACAATCTCCACAACAAGCCCTGGAAATTGAGATTCACAAGACACCGGAGATGTTGCAACAGATGTTCGACGCCTACAACATCCACCGACGTCCCAAAGCGTTCTTCTCCCCCTCCGCCCTCAATGCCTATCTGGACTGCCGGCTGAAATTCTACTACCGATACGTAGCCGGCCTGAAGGCTCTCGATGAAGTAAGCGCCGAAATAGACTCCGCCCTCTTCGGCACCATCTTCCACCGTTCTGCCGAACTGGTGTACAACGAACTGACAACCAACGGACGGGAAATACGTAAAGAAGACCTGGAACAGTTACTGAAAGACGATGTCCGCCTGCAAGCCTATGTGGACAATGCTTTTAAAGAAAAGTTCTTCCATGTGCCCCTTACGGAGCAACCGGAATATAACGGTACGCAGCTTATCCATTCCAAAGTCATTGCCTCTTACCTGCGCCAGCTTCTGCGCAATGACCTGCAATATGCCCCGTTCCGTATGGAGGGTATGGAACAGGACGTCAGAGAAATGATGGAAATAGATACTCCGCAAGGAAAGCTTGCCTTACAGATAGGCGGTACCATCGACCGCCTGGACAGCAAAGGAGACACGCTACGTATCGTGGACTACAAGACAGGCGGTACTCCCAAGACTCCTGAAAATATAGAACAACTGTTTACTCCCGCCGACAACCGTCCCAACTATATTTTCCAGACGTTTCTGTACGCCGCCATCCTCTGCCGCAAGCAATCGCTGAAGGTAGCCCCTTCCCTGCTCTACATCCACCGGGCAGCTTCCGAAAGCTACTCCCCGGTCATCGAAATGGGAGCGCCGCGACAACCCAAGGTACCGGTCAACAACTTCGCTTTCTTCGAAGACGAGTTTCGCGAACGGCTGCACGGACTCCTGCAGGAGATATTCAGCCAAGAAGAAACATTCAGCCAAACAGAGGATACCCGGAAATGTGAATATTGCGATTTCCGCAGTCTGTGTAAGAGATAAAAAAACAGACCATCCGTTCATAAGAAACAGATGGTCTGCACGACCGTAACAGACGGTCTATTTGAGTCTACGGATGGTCTGTTTTACTTACAACGGACCTCCGTTCTATTTTCTTCGTTATCACTTCTTCACCGGAATAGAGAACTGAATATGGACTGCCTTCCTTGGAAGTAAACCACAGTTTACCGCCATTCTTCACGAC
>ENA-OQCU01000862-OQCU01000862.1-human-gut-metagenome-genome-assembly--contig:-NODE-862-length-11930-cov-4.445226_pt1 | contig 11930 bp, 9 predicted proteins | sample MGYA00242504_ERZ504590 | MGnify/ENA primary metagenome ERZ504590 (study PRJEB26092, sample SAMD00036318) | human gut metagenome | host: Homo sapiens | study: EMG produced TPA metagenomics assembly of...
GTGTGCAAAAACTAGACCAAAAAAAGGGTATGAATCTGGCTGATTAGACTGTTTTATGAGCTTACAACTGCTGTTTTTAGATGCTGGGGAACACATAAATCAAAGAAATCTTCAAAAGATCGCAGCTTAAAGAAAGTGAACAGATTTGTATAGTGTGAACAAAAAAAGAGGTGCATCGTGCATTACGACACACCTCCATTTCACTAAAAGACAATCAATTACTTTTTTAATATTTGGTTCCTCCAATCCATAACCCCTTTTTCTTATTCTCACCTTTCAGCCACAAAGCAAAGAACAATGCAGCCACACCAAAGCCTGCAAATATCCACATGGGAAGTGTATAATCATAAGTCTGCATTCCATCTACTACCGGTCCTTTGCAATACTCATTCAAGACAAAACCAATCAAAGCAGGTACACCCATCAACCCCCAGTTTTGTACCCAGAAGATCAAAGCGTAAGCTGTACCCAACTGCTTTTCCGGAATAATTTTAGGAACAGAGGGCCACATAGCCGATGGCACCAAAGAAAAGCCAATCCCCAATATAATCATAATGATAGTGGCAAACCACCATACATTCAAGACAGGTAACGCAAACATTGTATGAACAAAAATCAACAGCACAGAACCGATGATCATCAGCGTAGCTCCCTTGCCTATCCGATCGTACACATTACCGAAAAGCGGAGTAAGGAACAAAGTTCCCAATGGTAACAGGCTAGGAATAGTACCCGCCAATTCCGGATCTACATTATATTTCTGCACCATCAGGTCTGTAGCATATTTCAAGAAAGGGAATACGGCAGAATAAAACAACACACACAGCAACGCAATCAGCCAAAATCCTTTATTGGTTACAATCAACCAAATATCTTTCATACGGAAAGGCTCTTCAGGTTCCGCCCCTTCTTCTTCTAAAGAAGCATCCAGTTTCTTATCATAGAAAGTATAAATAAAAAATGCTACCGTACCAATACAAAGCATAGTAAGGCACAGCAACAATGGAGCAGGGATATTAGGATGGAACACACCCTCATCATCAGTAATACCAAAGAAAGTAGCGATAGGAACCGTAACAGCCAAAGCCAGCATAGTGCCTAAACGGGCTGTCGCCATCTCCATACCCATGGCCAGAGCCATTTCTTTTCCTTTAAACCACTTCACAATAATTTTTGAGACCGTGATGCCTGCAATCTCTACACCGACACCAAATATAGCATATCCCAACGCAGCCAGTCCTACCTGGGTTTTCATTCCAAGCAAAGTGCTTCCCTCAGCAAATGTAGTAGAAATAGCATAATATTTTAACCCACAGCCCAACACCATCAAAAGGCATGCTCCCATACCAGTAAAGCGCACTCCCATCTTATCCAAAATGATACCACCGATAATAAGCATAAAGGCAAAGACATTGAACCAACCGTATGCACTGGTAAAAATACCATAATCCAGACTATCCCACAGCAGCTCCTTTTCAAGCATCGGTTTTAAGGGGGACATTACATCGGTCAAAAAATAACCGCATAGCATGGTGAAAGCCACCAACGCCAACACACTCCATCCGAAGAACCTTGGAGTCATTGAGCTTTTTTTGAATTTGTTCTTTCATTCTTTTATAAGATTTTTGATTAATAGTTTTTCATGTTCAGCTTACAAAGATACAGTTTTTTAGGTAGAGAAGCCTCTTTCCATAAAAAAGTTCTATCTTTGCGTGACGATTAAATCGTTTTATTGTAGGAAATCGTCATAAAATTACTTTTTATAAACTTAACTTTATTGATCATGAAAAAAAGCAAAACATTTCTTGTTTGCGCCATGTTGAGTGGCAGCGTCTTATTTTCATCATGCATCGGTTCTTTCGGATTATGGAATAGTTTGAAAGACTGGAACCAGGGGGTAAGCAACAAGTTTGTCAACGAACTTATCTTTCTCGCTTTCCATATTGTCCCTGTTTATGAAATTGCTTATCTGGCAGACGCATTGGTTTTAAATTCCATCGAATTCTGGAGCGGTTCCAACCCTACAGCTTCTATCGGTGAAGTAAAAACAGTGCAAGGAGAAAATGGCGAATATTTGGTAAAAACCAACGAAAACGGTTATACCATTACCAAAAAAGGAGAAGACAAATCTGTAGATTTGGTCTATAACAAAGAAAACAATACATGGAATGCCGTAGCCGACGGACAGAGCTTCGAACTTGTGAAAATGAACGAAGACGGAACGGCTGTTTTGAGCCTGCAAAACGGAACCTCCATGACTGTCACTCCTGATGCACAAGGTATTGCTACCGCAAGAATAGCTACAGGAAACTCCTTGTTTTTTGCTGCAAGATAATAAACACAACATCATTTAAACACAAAGAAAAGAAGTTGCCCATGCAAACAACTTCTTTTCTTCCATAAAACAATACTACTATGAAGAAGCAAATCATGCTGGGCGGCCTACTCCTATTATTAGGCTCCTGTACTCCCCAAAAGAAAAGCGAATGACCCGAATGCAATTGACATTGCCGTAAGTCTGGAACACCTCACAGAATTAAAGACCTCCCAATTGGGAAAACAAATCCGTTATATCCCTTTGGAAACAACAGACTCATCCCTGATTGGCAACTCCTATTCCATCAAGTTATCTAAAGACCATATCTTTGTTTCTACCAACGGACGATGCCTGTCATTCAACAAGCAAACCGGAAAATATCTTGGCAGCATCGGGCACAAAAGGAGAAGATCCACAAGGCTATCAGCAATGCCCAACTGCATTTATTCACCCCCATTACCAACAATCTCTACTTTTATACGCCAACCCGACAAGTTGGTAAAATATCGATACAAAAGGTAACTATCTAGGGCAAGTACACCTACCACAAAAGATTTCCCCATCCCTTTACTTTACTTTTTTCCGACTCCCTTATTCTTGCTCATTATGGAGAAGGAATAGGACAACCGCAAGCAAGTGCGTTACTTTACTTCAACGAACAGGGAGAAGTAAAAGACTCATTGCCGGAATTTGCCAATCCGGGTGATCCTATGGGCATGGACCAGATATCCAGCACCAACGTATTCAAGCAATTACCCGGTAACGCCAACATAGGAGGGTTAATATATATAAATTATCAGGATGGAACAATGACTGTTCTTCCTATAGACCAGCCTTCACTTTGGCTGAGCAACGGCAGCATACGTTTCAGAAAAGCGTTCAATGACACAATCTACGACATTAAAGGACACGAAGCTACTGTCCATACCACTTTCCATACCGGGCAATGGCATTTTCCGTCTGAAAAAATTGGGACAAAAAGGAGGATACAGACAACTACATCGTTATAACCGGTATTCTGGAAACTCCCAAACATCTCTTCTTTATATCTCTACAGGGATTATACGACAAGAGAAAACCCTTCTACGGTATTTACGACAAAGAAAAACCATATTACTTATATAAATGATGCCAATGTGGGGCTGACAGATGACCTGACGCATTTCATGCCTTTCTATCCCATCACTTGTACAGAAGAAGGAGAGTATGCCGCTTTATTGGAGATAGGGAAAATAGACGAATGGATGGATAAAAATCCGGGAATTGTCCAAGAAGGAAAGCTAAGCTTTTTACAGGAAATCAATGAAGAATCCAATCCGGTTTGTGTTATAGTGGAACCTTGACAACCATAAAAGAACGCTGCTTTCCTCACGGAGAGCAGCGTTCTCATTTCTTCAACACGTTGAAGATAACAGTATGCTAAATTAGTCACGACCTCCACCCAATGCCTGATAGAGATTGATTACGCCTTGCATTTCAGTAAAACGGTTAGCAACCTGAGTTAACTCCGCATTAAGCAAAGTCTGCTGAGCCGTCAAAACTTCCAAATAAGTCGTATTCCCATGTTGCATCAGCAAAGAGGTACTTTCCAAAGCTTTATTTAATGAATTTATTTGTTTATCATAATAAACTGATTTATCACGGGCCGTCTGATATTTCACCAAAGCCTCGTTCACTTCACTTCCTGCATTCAACAAAGCCTGTTGAAAACTCAGTTTGGCTTCTTCTTGCTGAGCTTTAGCTATCTTTAGCTGTGCTATGTTCGCACCTTTATTAAACAGTGGCTGGGTCAACGAAGCTACAGCCGTTGCAATGAACTTGCCCGGATTGACAATCATACTTCCTGCTGAATTAGTCCATCCCGCACTTCCACTTAAAACAATAGAAGGATAAAAGGCGGAACGAGCCTGATTTGTGGCATAGAAAGCTGCTTCCAACGAACGCTCCGCACTGCGTACATCGGGACGGTTGGCAAGCATTTGCACAGGGATGCCTACCGGGAAATGTTCCTTCATCATATAAGAACTGTCCCATGTGCCCGTTCTCTCAATAGCATGAGGAGATTCAGCCAACAACAACGACAAACTGTTTTCTACCTGGTTAATTTGTTCTTTCAGATCAAGAACTGAAGTACATATAGTATAATATGTAGCTTCCATTTGTGAAACGGCAGCTTCATTTGCCAATCCGGCTTCCATCAGAGCACGGGTTGCATCTACGGTTTCTTTCCAGGACTTTTCAGTCCGGACAGAAATGGCCAGCTGATTGTCCAGCATCAGCAAGGTATAGTAAGTATTAGCTATACCGGCTATCAGCTGTGTCCGGACAGCCTGTTTATAGTCACGGCTCTGTTCCAGCAATGCTTTCGCCTGGCGTTTCGCATTACGGATGCGGCCGAAAATATCAATTTCCCAACTTGCCGCCACCGGTAAAGTATAAGTTTGTACAGCTTTTCCTTTGTCAAAACTACTTGCTGTCCCCTGAGGTGACAGAGCGAAAGAAGGCAGATAAGCCAATTTGGCTGACAGCATAGCAGCTTCCGCCTCTTTCACACGCCATTGTGCTGACTGCAAATCCGTATTGTTCCGCAAGCCTTGCTCTATCAATTCCTGAAGCCGCGGATCTGTAAAAATCTCCTGCCAGCTCAGATTGCCGATATTATCCACGGTATCAGCAACTGCCACCTCTTCCCCATACAAATTATCGGGCACTTCGGTTGCAGGTTTATATTGGGTATATATGCCGCAGCTACTCAGTGTGAGCGCTGCGACAGTCAGAGTGATGATCTGTTTTTTCATTTTTTCTCTTCGTTTTTGCTTTCGATGTGGTGTTGTCTCTCTTCTTTTGCTTCTACACATTCCTCTTGAATCTGCCAATCGGCCGCCGGCTGAAACTGAATAGGACGTACCTTTTCCTGTAAATATTGGAATACGATAAACAAAGAAGGTACAATAAACAGCAACGCCAGCGTACCGATCACCATTCCACCCACAGTACCTGTTCCCAGCGAACTGTTTCCATTAGCACCTACTCCACTGGCAACCATCAACGGGAACAGACCGAAAATCATAGTCAGTGCCGTCATCAGAATAGGACGCAAGCGGGCTTTGGCGGCAGAAAGTGCAGCGGAAGTCAGGCTCATACCTGCCTTACGACGCTCGGTAGCGTACTCGGTCAGCAAAATGGCAGTCTTAGCAAGCAAACCTATCAACATAATCAAACCGGTCTGCAAATAAATATTGTTCTCCAGTCCCATCATCTTCGCAAACAGGAAGCTACCCATCAGCCCAAACGGAACAGACAACAACACCGCAAACGGAATGAGGAAACTTTCATAAAGTGCACTTAAAATCAGATAAATCATCAAGAAACAGATAGCAAAGATGATAATGGTAGTACCTCCCTGGTCGGTCTCTTCACGGGTAATACCACCAAAGTCGTACCCAAAACCTTTGGGAAGTGCCTGTACGGCAGTTTCCTGAACGGCACGGATGGCATCACCGGTACTATACCCTTCGGCAGGCATTGCATTTACAGCAATAGAATTGAACATATTGAAACGGCTCAGCGATTCTGCCCCATAACTGCGGGTCAATGTCACAAACTGGCTGAGAGGAGCCATCTCGCCATTAGACATACGCACAAAGATATTATTCAACGAGCTTTCATCCACACGATACTTCGGATCTGCCTGAATCATAACCTTATATACTTTAGAGAAACGATTAAAATTTGAAACATACTGCCCACCATAATAGCCGGACAATGTGCTTAGCACAGCATCCGGAGTGATACCGGCACGCTTACATTTGGACGCATCCACTTCTACCGTCCATTGCGGATAACGGATATCAAAAGTAGAGTATGCCATCGCGATCTCGGGACGTTGGTTCAGAGCACCCAGATATTGTTGAGTGGTATTGAAGAAAGTGCCCACATCACCACCTTGTTTATCCTGCATATGGAGTTCCAACGCATTACCCATACCATACCCCGGAATCATACCCGGAGAAATAGCAAATATACTGGCATCCTTGATGTCTGCCGTACGGCCATATACCTGTCCGATTACTGCCTGAACATCATTTTCCTTTCCTTCACGCTCATCCCAAGGTTTCAGTTTCAGAATCAACATACCAAAAGAGTTACCCTGTCCGGCTAGCAGACCATAACCTGCCACACGCTGCACATGCAGCACCTGAGGAATATCCATCATGCGCTTTTCAATACGCATCATTACGTCATTAGTCGTTTTCAATGAACTACCTGCCGCCGTGCTGACATTCACAAATACAACCCCCTGGTCTTCATCAGGCACCAAACTGGTTTTAGTTGTATTCATCAAGAAAGCCAATAGTACTACCGAGGCCGCAAGAAGTGTCCATACCATCCATTTGCGTTTGATAAAGAACAATACCCCTTTCTTATATCGTTCAATCATTGCATCGAAAGCAGCATTAAACGCTTTACGGAACGTGCTGCAAAATTGATTTTTTTCCGTTCCATCCTCATTGATATACGGTTTCAAGAACAAAGCACACAGCGCCGGACTCAAAGTCAGTGCATTGACGGCAGAGATACCTACGGCAACCGCCATAGTCAAACCAAACTGAGTATAGAAAGTACCCGAAGTTCCACTCATAAACGAAACCGGAATAAACACAGCCATAAATACCAACGAAGAAGAGATGACCGCATTGCTAATCCCCTTCATCGCATCAATACTAGCCATATAAGAAGAACGATATCCCACATCAAAACGCGCCTGCACCGCCTCGACGACAACAATGGCATCATCCACCACCGTACCGATCACCAACACCAAAGCAAACAGGGTAATCAGGTTGATACTGAATCCTGCTATGGACATAAAAGCAAATGTACCAATCAAGGACACGATGATCCCCACCAACGGAATAATAGTAGAACGGATATCCTGCAAAAATACATATACAATTAAGATTACCAAAAAAATGGCCTCGAACAAGGTTTTTATCACTTCATGGATAGATGCATACAAAAAGTCATTGGAGCTCATAACCTGAACCATCTCCACCCCTTTGGGCAGATCCTTCCTTGCTTCTTCCAAAAAGGCATCAATATTATTGTTTACTTCTGTCGCATTCGATCCTGCCGTCTGAAAAATCATACAGGAAATACCAGGATGACCATTCATAGCCCCATGATAGGCATAGCTTTCCTCGCCCATCTCTATATCGGCAATTTCTTTCAGCTTCAACACTTCGCCATTATCCGAAGACCGGATCACAATTTCCCCAAACTCTTCCGGAGTAATCAGACGCCCTTTATACTTCATTGTATATTGATAAGTTTCATCAGAGTTTTCTCCGAATGAACCGGTAGCCGATTCAATATTCTGTTCAGCCAACACTTGGGTCACATCCGATGGAATCAATTTATACTGGGCCATCACGTCAGGCTTCATCCAGATACGCATACTATAGTCACCCCCCATAATCATCATATCACCCACACCCTGGATACGAAGAATAGCAGGTTTCAAGTTAATACTGATATAGTTGGACAAGAATTTCTCATCATACGAATCATCCGGACTATATAGTGAGAACATCTGCAAAATACTGGTCTGCCGCTTTGAGGTAGTCACACCCACCTGCGTTACTTCTGCCGGTAACTGTCCGGTTGCCTTCGATACACGGTTCTGCACATTGACCGCTGCCATATCGGGGTCTGTCCCTTGTTTGAAATACACAGTGATATCCACAACTCCGGCATTTGAAGCGGTAGAAGTCATATAAGTCATATTTTCCACACCGTTAATCGCTTCCTCCAACGGAGCGATAACACTCTTCTGAAGAGTTTCCGCACTGGCACCAAAATAAGAGGTACTTACCTGAATGGTAGGCGGAGCAATATCAGGATATTGTTCGACGGGCAAAGTGAACAGCCCGATGATACCCACTACCACTATCGAAATAGAAATAACAGCCGACAGGATGGGGCGTTCTATAAAGGTTCTTAAATTCATAGTCTTTCTTAATTCTGTTTTACTTTAATGGGAGTACCTTCACGCAGCAAACCTACGCCTTCCGCTACAATGACATCCCCCTCTTTCAATCCATCGTTCACGATATATTCCTGTCCTCCATTTACACGGGTCACACTGACACGGAGCCTGATTGTGCCTTGCCGTCCACGACTTTATATACGTATGTAATATCCTGAATTTCAAAAGTGGTAGCCTGAGGAATAACCAAACTTCCTTTCATCGTAACCGGAAGAATCACATTTCCCGATGTTCCGCTATACAGCAACCCATTCTTATTCGGGAATACGGCACGCAGACTTGCGGTACCCGTATTACGGTCTACCACCCCACTGATGGTTTCAATGCGTCCCTTTTCGCCATACATAGACTTGTCATTCAATTGCAGTTCCACTTCCGGCATATTTTTCAACGCTTCTGCTTTGGAACCATATTGACGGGTCAGAGCCAACAATTGATTTTCAGTCATCGAAAAGTAGACATACATATCCGAATTATCAGAAACCGTAGTCAACGGTTGTGGCAAACTGGCACTAACCAATGCACCTACCCGATAAGGCAATGTACCAATCACCCCGTCCGAAGGACTTTTCACTTCTGTATACGAAAGGTCATTGCGGGCACTCACCTCCTGCGCTTTCGCCTGGGCCAACTGGGCCTTGGCAGTAAGCCATGAGTTTTCTGCCGTCCTCAAATCAAATTCAGAAACTACTTTCTTTGCAAACAATTCTTTCTTGCTATCGTATGTCAACTGTGCTGTTGCCAGTCCGGCTTTCGCCGATTCCACATTGGCGACAGCTGTTTCCAATGCCGCCTTATAAGGCACTTGGTCAATAATAAATAAGACTTGCCCTTTACGCACTGCCTGTCCTTCCTCCACACAAAGCCGGGTAAGGAAACCGGAAACTTGCGGATAAATATCAATATCCTGGCGGCCACGGATCGTAGCCGAATAAGTAGTAGACAAAACTTTGTCCGACGGTGATACCTTTAATACCGCATACTCCGCCTCCATTTGTGCAACAGGCGCCTGTTTACACGACGCTGTCAAAGCAGCACAACCAACCAATACCATTAGTCGCATCCATTTTTTGTTCAATGTCATCATATTCCAATCTTTTTAAATTCGGGGCAAAGGTAGTTGGAATTTCTCATCCCCAAGCGTTCAATTCGTAGCGGCAAATGTTCAAAACAGGAACAAACAACTCATTATATCAAAAAAACATTTAAATTCGCGTCAAAATAAGAACAAGAATGGAAATTTTACACACCACTAATGAAGAGCCCTTTGTATCGGGGACCGGCCACTTTGCCGGCTGGGAGAACCGTTTGATGAAGCTAGAAGACACGGCTATCCTTTTCTGCCGGGAGGGACATGCGCATATCATGATTGATTTGCAGGAGTATGAGCTGGCGCCTAATACGCAAGTAGTTTTGCTGCCGGACACGATTGTCAATTTCACCAATATCAGCCCCGATTTCACCATCTCATATATCGCTTTCTCGCGCATATTGTTTCAAGAAGTGACGGCGCGCCTTGACCTTTCCTTCTTCCGTTTCCTCAAAGAGAACCCTTGCGTAACCCTTCCTGAGGAGCGCACGCGGAGCATCAACGGGCTTGCTTCGGGCATTGAAGACCTTTATCACGACCGGGACAACTGTTTCCGCCAGCAAATCCTGAAGAATTATATCCAGAGTTTCCTGTTGGATATCTACGACAAGACTCATCGCCTGTTTCTCATGAAACGTCCCGAAGGTATCAGCCGGCAGGAAGAGCTGTTCAAGCGGTTTATCCAGTTGGTACACAAGCATTGCACCACCCAGCGTGAAGTCTCTTTTTATGCCAACAAGTTGTTTATCACTCCCAGATACTTATCTACTGTGATACAGAATGTGACAAACACCACCGCCAAAAGCATCATAGACAAGCATGTCATTCTGGAAATCAAAGTGTTATTGAAATCAACGAACTTAAGCGTGCAGGAAATATCCAATCAGCTTTGCTTTCCGGACCAGTCCTTCTTTGGGCGTTATTTCAAGAAGCATACGGGGCTGTCGCCTTTGCAGTATAGAAACCAGAATTGACTACTGCATAGTAGTGGGTGCATTACTATGCAGTAGTTGGGCAACTACTATGCGGTAAATGCTTCATTACCCTATAGTAGAACCCTTCAATATGCGTTTATGACGGATAAAGTAAAAGGCTGCCTTCACCTCCGAAAGCAGCCTTTACCTTATTATATAGGATGAATTAATTATTCAGCCAATTTATTGTCTGAACCCAGCACGTTAATAATTTTGTGCTTGTACAGTTTTTCCATATTGTCACGAGCCGGACCTAAGTACTTACGCGGGTCGAATTCTGCCGGTTTTTCAGCAAAAGTCTGACGGATAGCAGCAGTCATAGCCAAACGAGAGTCTGAGTCAATGTTGATTTTGCAAACAGCAGACTTGGCAGCCTTGCGCAATTCTTCTTCAGGGATACCGATAGCAGCCTTCAATGCACCACCATACTTGTTGATTGTTTCAACTTCTTCCTGAGGAACTGATGAAGAACCATGAAGAACGATGGGGAATCCCGGAAGTTTTTCCATTACAGCATCCAATACTTCGAATGCCAAAGGAGGAGGAACCATACGACCTGTAGCAGGATCAATGTGGCACTGTTCCGGAGTAAATTTGTATGCACCGTGAGAAGTACCGATAGAGATAGCCAATGAGTCGCAACCTGTACGAGTAGCAAAATCAATTACTTCTTCAGGGTCAGTATAAGTATGATGATCAGAAGAAACTTCATCTTCCACACCGGCCAATACACCCAATTCACCTTCTACAGTTACATCAAACTGATGAGCGTAGTCAACCACCTTCTTAGTCAAAGCTACGTTTTCTTCGTAAGGCAGGTGAGAACCGTCGATCATTACAGAAGAGAAACCTGAGTCGATACAGCTCTTGCAAGTTTCGAAAGTATCTCCGTGGTCAAGGTGAAGAACGATTTCAGGTTTTGCACAACCTAATTCTTTTGCATATTCTACAGCACCCTGAGCCATGTAACGCAACAAAGTAGCGTTAGCATACTGACGAGCACCTTTTGAAACCTGCAAAATAACCGGAGATTTTGTTTCTACTGCAGCTTTGATGATAGCCTGCATCTGTTCCATATTGTTGAAGTTGAATGCAGGAATTGCATATCCACCTTTGATAGCCTTAGCAAACATATCTCTAGTGTTTACCAGACCTAAATCTTTGTAATTAACCATTGTTCTAATATTTATAATTGTTAGTGAATTAAATTCCACTGCAAAAGTAATCATAAATGCGCTAACTATGGCAAGTTCACACCAAAAATATCTCATAAAAATGATTTTATTAACTATTTTCTTCACTAAAACATACAAACTGATTATATTGTAATGTCTACCTTACAATACTATAAAAGAAGAAAATAAGGCTTTTAGAAGAAAAAACAGCCCGAAGTTTTTTCTATTTCAAAGAAAAGCAGTATCTTTGCGGTCCAAAATGGACCATTACACCCAATATTGTTTACCAGACAAGTAAAAAAATAATAACAATAAAATAATATAC
>ENA-OQCU01000863-OQCU01000863.1-human-gut-metagenome-genome-assembly--contig:-NODE-863-length-11908-cov-2.770817_pt1 | contig 11908 bp, 14 predicted proteins | sample MGYA00242504_ERZ504590 | MGnify/ENA primary metagenome ERZ504590 (study PRJEB26092, sample SAMD00036318) | human gut metagenome | host: Homo sapiens | study: EMG produced TPA metagenomics assembly of...
TTTGCAAATGAAGTGTGGGAAAAAGATTTCAGGTCGTTGTGACAACCCATCTGAATACAAAGCACCTGCACTGTCATTTTGTCATCAACTCTATTTCTTTTGTCGATGGCAAGCATTTGTGGGGCGAGGAAAAAGCGTGGTTCAAATTCCGAAAAGTTGCAGACAGGATTTGTGAGAAGTACGGACTTTACTATGACCCGAATCCGAACCGCAGTAAGCAGTCAGATTATCTGACGATGAAAGAAAAAGCAGGTATGCCGACACGCTATTCGGTTGCAAAAGAAGCTATTGATTATGCTATCGACCACAGCAAGACCCTGAAAGAATTTCAGTTTGAACTCAAGGAAATGGGATATTCCTATAACTTAAGTCCAAGCCGAAAATACTGGACGGTCATTCCAAAGGGATACGATAAGCCGATACGACTGAAAAATCTCGGAAGCAGATTATACCAATGACCGGATTGTAGAGCGTATCAAAGAAAATCGTAACAGATGGGCAGAGATTGAGCCGTTCCAGAGGGCGACTTATAAACCAAGACAGTACCGTATGCAGACCAGAGGGCAGAAGCTGAAAAAGAAAGGCGGACTTTATGGGCTGTATCTGTATTACTGTTACAGACTCGGTTATCTGCCCAAGTATAAGAAACAGAATAACGCAAGGCTTCATTATCTTTTGAAAGATGATTTGATGAAGCTCGATAAGATTACTGATTGAAGTAAAGGCTGCTCGGACGAGAAAATATTTCCACGGACGAACAGCTTTTTTCATATAAGACTTCCTTAGAGGAGCAGATGAAAAATCTGATTGCCGGAAGAACACATCTCCGAAAAAAGATAAGAACAAATATTGATGATGGTCAGCTTCAGGCGGCAAAAGATGAAATCGCTTCTATCAATGGAGAATTGAAAAAACTCCGACGGGAAGTAAAACTCTGCGAGGATATTGCGGAGAGGTCAAAGGTTATGGAAGAAAACCTTGAGCATATCGAAACAGAGGAACAAAAACAGCAGAGAAAGGAGAAATCACGCTATGAACAACGGTGGTGACGCAGCAGAGCAGGTCGTTAGGCTTTCGCTTGAAGGATTTGAAGTTGCTGCAAGATTAAGCGGTTCGGCGGCGAAGAATATCGCATTGCTTTTGGTATCGGTTCTGAAGCAGGAGCAAAAGACGAAGGGCAAAGCAAGGCTTACCAATATGATTAAGTCAGGCAAGGAGCTGAAAGTCTTTTCCATTCCGCAAAAGGATTTGAAGAAGTTTACCGAACAGGCAAAACGCTATGGCGTTCTTTATTGTGTCTCAGAGATAAGAACACAAAGGGAGAGAATGCTCCGGTAGATATTATCGCAAGAGCAGAGGACGCTTCTAAAATTCAGCGTATCGTTGAAAGATTTGAACTTGGCAAGGTGGATAAGGCTTCGATTGTCAGTGAAGCAGAGAAAGCTATCGCAGACCGTGAAGCGGTTGAGAAAGAAAAGCCGACCAAATCCAAGAGTGAAATCATTATGGAAGAAGCGGTCAGAAATCCGATGCAGAAAGAGGAGCGAGCAAACGCAAACCCCTCAGTCGCCAAAACAGACAAAAGCCCTCTGTCAAGGCAAAACTCAGAGCCGGTAGAAACGCAATCTGATAAGGGTGTTGCAAAGCCAGTGGAAAAGCCATCGGTCAAAGAGAAACTTGACCGTTACAAGGCACAGGCAAAACAGCAAAAAGAAGCAGAGCGTAAAGAGCCGGAGGTTAAGAAAGACGGCAAGAAGCCGCAGCAGAAAAAACGGTCAGACGGTACACCGTCAGCCGAAGAAGAAACCCAAAACAAAAGAGAGGTAATTCACTATGACAAATGATTTCAAACCCGCAAAGGCTGGCGGTAATCAGCCAAGATTATCCAAAGAGGAGTATGCGGAAAAGAAGCGAGCAGAAAAAAGAAAAGGTCTATCAGATGATTGATGACGCTGCCCGTGAGATTGTGAGTGACCCTGAGAAGTTCAAGAGCTTTCTTGATACGCAGAGTCGAATGGACAGATATTCCGCAGCAAATGCTCTCCTTATTTACAGTCAGTATCCGCAGGCAACACAGCTTAAAGATTTTGATGATTGGGGTAAGGACAATGTGAAGATTACCAAAGGGGCAAAGAGTATTTCTATTCTTGAACCAGTGGAATATACAAGAGCAGATGGCTCTCCGGGTATTTCCTACAATGTCAAAAAGGTATTTGATGTTACGCAGACAAATGGAAGAAAAGCTCCGGCGGTATCAGCAAACCGTGACCCGAAAGCACTTATCACGACAATGCTTGATGTATCTCCGGTGGAGGTTGCGTCAACCGATGAACTTCCGTATCCGAATATGGCAGCTTTCTATAATAATGAAAAGCAGACCTTGTATGTGAAGCGTAATGTGGGCGACAGCGTAGCAGTTGCTCAGTGTGTGGCTCAGGAACTTGGACACGCACAGCTTTCCATCAACAGCGAAAGTTACAGCCGCAGGGATATGGGCTTTCAGGCAGTGTGTATCGGATATATGCTTTGCAAGAAGTATGGAGTAGATACACAGAATTTTGCAATTAACCGCATTCCGGAGGGACTGGCTTCCAAAGAGCCGAAAGAAATCCGTGCGGAGCTTTCCAAGACCCGAAATGCAATGGCAGAAATTCACAGTCATATCTCTGATGAAATGTTCCGCAAGAAGCAGGAGCGTTCAAAGGACTATGAGAGATAATGGAGGGCAGATATGGAAAAAGAAAAACTCTACCACATTGCTTTGGACGATTACGAACACGGTGTTGTCATTCGCTCCTTAAACGATGAGAAAACAAAGTTGATGGAGGAAGGCAAGTCCGCAGATGCAGTAGACGACCTGCTTGTAAAAGTCGGAAATGCCCCATTGAAAAAGTTCAAAGTGATTGAAAGGAAACGCTCAGATGAAGCGAGATAATGACAGGCAGACTGCCATTATTTTATCCATTGTCGGTATCGTTCCGGTCATATGGCTGGCACTTCTGATTGCACCTTCCATAAGCGGAGGGCTGCCGGAGATAGCAGCCAATCTTGCGACACTTTTTGATAATCCATTTTCCATAAAATTATGTGGGGACAGCCTGAAAACTGTCCTCATTTTGCTTTTGTGCTATGGAATGGGTATCGGGATTTATTTCTCGACAAGAAAGAATTACCGAAGACGAGAGGAACACGGTTCTGCCAAATGGGGCAATGTCAGAGCCATTGATAAAAAGTACCGACAAAAGCCGCTGTCAGAAAATAAGCTGATGACTCAGAATGTGTGCATTGGACTTAATGCCAAGAAGCACAGACGAAATCTGAATACGCTTGTGTGCGGTGGCTCTGGTGCAGGTAAGACAAGATTTTATGCAAAGCCTAATATTATGAACGCTGCAAGAAACAGCTATGTGATATTAGACCCGAAAGGGGAAATCCTGCGAGATACGGGACATCTTCTTGAGAAGAAAGGTTACGAAGTGCGTGTGCTTGATTTGATTTCAATGGAGAAAAGCCATTGTTACAATCCTTTTGTTTATTTGCAGAACGACAATGATGTGCAGAAGCTCGTAACCAATCTTTTCAAGAGTACCACTCCGAAAGGTTCACAGAGCAATGACCCATTTTGGGATACGGCAGCGTCAATGCTTCTGCTTGCACTTGTATTTTATCTGCATTATGAAGCACCGCCGGAAGAACAGAATTTTGCAATGGTAATGGAAATGTTAAGAGCCGGGGCGATTGAGGACGAGGACGACCCAAGTCCTTCTCCGCTTGATAATCTGTTTTCGGATTTGATGATAGATAATCCTGACCACATTGCTTTGAAGTATTACCACTCTTATCATTCCGGTTCTTCCAAAACATTAAAATCCATACAGATAACCCTTGCAGCAAGGCTTGAAAAGTTTAACTTGGAAAGTCTTGCTGCTCTTACTTCTGCCGATGAACTGGATTTGCAGTCACTCGGAGAGAAAAAAAGTGGCACTGTTTGCACTGATACCGGATAACGACTCCAGTTTCAACTTCTTGGTATCCATTCTTTACACACAGCTCTTTCAGCAGTTGTTTTATGCAGCCGACCATATCCACGGCGGTTGTCTGCCGATGCCCGTTCATTTTATGATGGACGAATTTGCCAATGTTTCACTGCCGGACGACTTCGACAAGATACTGTCGGTTATGCGTTCCCGTGGTGTATCGGTAAGCATCATCTTACAGAACTTGGCACAGCTTAAAGCCTTGTTTGAAAAACAGTGGGAGAGCATTGTAGGTAACTGCGATGAATTTCTTTACCTCGGTGGAAATGAGCAGTCAACCCATAAATATGTGTCGGAGCTGTTGGGCAAGGAAACCATTGATACCAACACGTTCGGAAAGAGTACCGGAAGAAGCGGTAACTATTCCACCAACTATCAGATTAGCGGCAGAGAGTTACTTACCCCTGATGAGGTGCGTATGCTCGATAATCAGTACGCTATTTTATTTATCCGTGGGGAAAGACCCATTATGGATTTCAAATATGACATTATGAAACACCCGAATGTGGCACTTACCACAGACGGAAAGGCAAGTCCTTATAAGCACGGAGAAGTCACAAAAGATATTGCTTCGATTGCCATTTGGGACATTGACCCTGCAACACTTCCTGAAAAGGAAATGGAAGAAACGAACTGGGAACTTCTTTCCGATGAGGAGATGGAAGCTCTGTTCATAAATAATCAAACAAATTAAATTTTTGGAGGTATTCAACTATGATTATTTTTAAGAAAAAAGCAACTGATATTCAGGAAACAAAGAAACTGCCTATGACCGGAAAGGTTAAGAAAGGCTTCCGTGCTTACTGCACAATGGTCATTATCGGTGCGTTGGCACTTGGAATGACAACGACTGCATTTGCTGCGAATGACCCGCTTACCGTAGTCAATAATCTGTCCGATTTTATCTTCGGACTTATCCGTGCCATCGGTATGATTTTGCTTGGCTTTGGTATCGTGCAGGTCGGTCTTTCGCTCAAATCTCACGACCCTTCTCAGAGAGCCAATGGATTCCTGACTCTTGCAGGTGGTGTCATTATCACTTTTGCGAAAGAAATCCTTACTCTTATCACTGGCTAAGATAAGAGTTACACAGTTATCGAGGGGTGTGCTAAGTTAAGGTACACCCCTTAATTGTAAGGAGGTGCTTTGAATGAGTGATAACTGGGTAGTTCAAAATCTTGAAAATGCCCTTGAAACTTGGAATGAAAAACTGTCGGAAATATGGACGCTCATCACAACTACACCGCAGAACTTTAAAGGTGGGAATATCTGGAAGGTTATCGTTGACATCAACGGTGCAGTTCAGGCTATCGGGCTTGCCTTACTTGTATTGTTTTTCGTGATAGGTATGGTAAAGACCTGCGGAAGTTTTACAGATGTGAAGAAACCGGAACACGCTTTAAAACTCTTTGTTCGTTTTGCACTGGCGAAAGGTGTTATCACATACGGGATGGAGCTTATGCTTGCATTATTTAATATCGTGCAGGGGACAATTTCAACCATTATGAATGCTGCCGGATTTGGAACTCCGGAACAGACGACCTTGCCCGCAGAGATGGTAACGACCATAGAGGATTGCGGATTTTTTGAGAGTATCCCTTTGTGGGCGGTAACGCTTATCGGAGGATTATTTATCACGGTGCTGTCGTTTATTCTGATAATGACGGTGTACGGAAGATTTTTCAAGTTGTATATGTACACAGCACTTGCACCGATACCGCTTTCCACATTTGCAGGAGAACCTACACAGAATGTCGGTAAGAGTTTTATCAAGAGCTATTGTGCCGTTCTGCTTGAGGGAGCAGTCATCGTACTTGCTTGTATTATTTTCTCCGTATTTGCTTCATCGCCGCCAGTGGTTAATCCTGACGCAGCAGCAGTTACGCAGGTGTGGGCATATATCGGGGAATTGGTATTTAATATGCTTGTTCTTGTCGGTGCAGTGAAAATGTCTGACCGTATTATCCGAGAGATGATGGGACTTTAAGGAGAGATTTTGAGATGAACCAAAGAGATTGTAAGAAATGTGTTTACTATGGCGGTAAACGGAAAGGCAAAGTCTTTTGCCTGAATGATAAATGCGTGAGGGAGAAAGACCGAAACCGCAGGAAAGGAAACAGATATGGAAGTAAAAATTAACCGAGAAATCAGAAATTATACAGAGTCAATGTTTTTTGGACTGTCGCTCAGACAGTTCATTTTTTCTGTTCTTGCTTGTGGTGTTGCGGTAGGACTGTATTTCTTGCTCAGACCGTATGTTGGCACGGAAACCGTATCGTGGGTGTGCATTTTGGGTGCTGCCCCGTTTGCGGCACTTGGCTTTGTGAAGTACAACGGTATGACCGCAGAGAAAGCAATCTATGCGTGGATAAAATCGGAGTTTTTAATGCCGAAGAAGCTGGTGTTTCATTCTACCAATGTGTATTACGAACTGATGAAGCCAAACATTGAACAGAAGCAGAAGGAGGTATTGAAGTCAAATGATTAAGACTCTTACGAACCTGTTTAAGCAGGATAAAGAAAAATTTGTTGTACCGAAAGGGGTGCAGGACGTGATTCCCGTGGCAGCTATCTTTGATGATGGCATTTTCAAAGTGGGAAAGGATAAATATTCAAAGACTTATCGCTTTACGGACATTAACTATGCAGTGGCAAGTCGTGAAGATAAGGAAGCGATGTTCCTTGAATATTCCGAACTTCTGAACTCTCTTGACAGTGGTGCAACGACAAAAATCACAATCAATAATCGTCGGCTCAACAGACTGGATTTTGAGCAGACAATCCTTATTCCGACAACCGGAGATAATCTGGACGAGTATCGAGAGGAATACAACAAAATGCTTCTTGATAAGGCAACGGGTGCAAACTCCATTGTTCAGGATAAGTATATTACCATTTCCATCAACAAAAAGAGTGTGGAGGACGCAAGAACTTATTTTGCCCGTGTCGGTGCAGATTTGATTGCTCACTTCGGCAGGCTTGGAAGTAAGTGCGTGGAACTGGAAACAGACGAAAGACTTCGTATTTTCCACGATTTTTATCGTGTGGGAGAGGAAAGCTCTTTCCACTTTGATATTAAGGAAACAAGAAAAAAGGGACACGATTTTAAAGATTATATCTGCCCCGACACAATGGAATTTGAAAAGGACTATTTCAAGATGGGAAACCGTTATGGAAGAGTCCTTTTTCTTCGTGAATATGCGTCCTATATCAAAGACAGTATGGTAGCGGAACTTACGGATATGAACAGAAATCTGATGATGTCCATTGATATTGTTCCCGTTCCAACTGATGAAGCAGTAAAGGAAGCAGAGAACCGTCTGCTTGGTGTGGAAACCAATATCACAAACTGGCAGCGTAGGCAGAATGCCAATAACAACTTCTCTGCAACTGTTCCGTATGATATGGAGCAGCAGAAGAAAGAAATGAAAGAGTTCCTCGATGACCTTACGACCCGTGACCAGAGAATGATGTTCGCTGTTATCACAATGGTTATTACAGCAGACAGTAAGGAACAGCTTGAGAATGATACGGAAGCATTGCTTACCACGGCAAGAAAACATCTTTGCCAGTTTGCAACACTGAGATTTCAGCAGGTAGATGGACTCAACACGGTAATGCCATTTGGTACAAGAAAGATTGATGCATTCAGAACACTTACAACAGAGAGTCTTTCGGTATTTATCCCGTTCAGGGTGCAGGATATTTTCCACGAAAATGGTATCTATTACGGTCAGAATGTTATCAGCAAAAATATGATTATTGCAGACCGTAAGCAGCTTTTGAATGGTAACTCCTTTATTCTCGGTGTATCCGGTGGCGGTAAGTCATTTGCAGCAAAGGGAGAAATCATCAATCAGGTTCTTTCTTCGGATGCAGATGTTATCATCATCGACCCTGAACGAGAGTATTCACGACTTGTCAATGCGATGGGCGGAGAGGTCATCAATATTTCTGCTACTTCCGATAATCATATCAATGCAATGGATATGAATAAGGATTACGGCGACGGTGCAAACCCTGTCATTCTGAAATCTGAGTTCATTATGTCCCTTTGTGAACAGCTTATCGGAGGAACAAATCTTGGAGCAAAGCAGAAGTCTATCATTGACCGCTGTACGGCAAGCGTGTACCGCAGTTATCAGCAGAATGATTATCAGGGACATATACCGACCTTGCAGGATTTCAGGGCAGAACTTTTGCAGCAGGACGAACCGGAAGCAAAGGAACTGGCACTTGCTATTGAGCTTTTTACACACGGTTCTCTGAACACCTTTGCAAAGCAGACGAATGTGGATACTAACAATCGCCTTATCTGCTATGACATTCTTGATTTGGGTAAACAGCTTATGCCGATAGGTATGCTTGTTGTCCTTGACTCTATCCTGAATCGTATCACACAGAACCGTGCAAAGGGTAAGAATACCTTTATCTTTATTGATGAGATTTATCTTCTGTTCCAGCACGAATACTCTGCAAATTTCCTCTTTACCTTGTGGAAGCGTGTGAGGAAATACTCTGCATACGCAAGCGGAATTACCCAGAATGTCGATGACCTTTTGCAGAGTCACACAGCAAGAACAATGCTTGCAAACTCAGAGTTTATCATTATGCTGAATCAGGCTTCCACAGACAGGCTTGAGCTTGCAAAACTTCTGAATATTTCCGACCTTCAGATGTCCTATATCACGAATGTGGAAGCAGGACACGGACTTATCAAGGTGGGAAGTTCGCTTGTACCGTTTGCAAACAAATTCCCTAAGAACACGAAACTTTATAAACTGATGACGACCAAGCCGGGCGAAGCATAAGGAGGGATTTACAATGTCTAAAATTCAATTTCGCAATGCTGCACACAGAGATTTTGTATTGGAAAATCTGGATAAGTGCAAAGTCAATGACTGCTATCACAGAGCATTTTTCTATGTGATGGGGATTTCAGAAGAAACGAGAATGAACATCGGAAAGATGTTTGATTTCAAGAGGGATTGTATCATACCGGAAGGTATGCACGGCGGTTGGCAGACCAGTGGCACAGTCAAGGTCTGCCACCTTGCCTTTAATCTCTGGAATGGATTTACAGAAGAAGGCAGGGAAAACCTCTGTACGCCGGAGGAACTGTTCTGCTGCGGATATGCTCCGTATTTTATGGAGGGTATCAAGTTGAGGTATCCGGAGTATTGCAGGGATTTGACCCCGCCTAAGAGAAACGATATGGAAAGGTAAGAGAAAATGAGCAGAAAAATCTATATTATTATTGCGGTGGTGCTTACGGTAGTGTTGTCTGTAAGCACCTTCTTTATTATCCGTAATCACATTGACTCTGCCAAGCAAAGTGAAGTCTATGATAACCTTGCGGAGATTGTGGAGGACGAACCGCCAAAGGAAAATGAGGGCGTGACGTTTTCGGAAGATAAGGACTATCTTGCTGAATATCTCGAACTCTATCAGCAGAATGAGAATATGGTGGGTTGGATAAAGGTTGAAGATACCAATATCAACTATCCGGTTGTGCAGTCTGTAAATGAGCCGAATTTTTACCTGAAGCACAAGTTTGATAAGACCTATTCCGCTTATGGCTGCCCGTATGTGCAGGAAAATTGTGATGTGCAGAAACCTTCAGACAACATCATTATTTATGGACACCACATGAATGACGGCTCTATGTTTACGGGACTGATGAAGTACAGAAACAAGAGCTTTTGGGAAGGGCATAAAAACATTACCTTCGATACACTGACGGACAGACACCAGTATGAAGTGATTGCAGTCTTTAAGACAGTTGTTTATACAAACAGCTCCGATAGCTTTAAGTATTATGAGTTTACGGACGCAGAAAATGCGGCAGAGTTTGATGCGTATGTTGCTAAGTGCAAGGAACTTTCTCTGTATGATACCGGAGTATCGGCAGAGTATGGCGACAAGCTGATTTCTCTTTCTACTTGTGAATATTCAAGAAATAATGGTAGGCTTGTTGTTGTCGCTAAGAGAGTGGATTAACCCCCACTCTCTATTATTTTTCGAGAAAGGAGGAAACCGATGGCTGATATAAAAACAAGAGATACAAGCAAAGGTACAATCAAGACCATAAATAAGGCAGCAGTTGCCACGGAGCGAATGAAGAAAGCCTATGTGATGACGAAAGATAAGGCAGAACATTCCACCAATGCTTCGGAAAATTCCGCAGAGGAATATGCTTCCGATAAAATCGAAGCGGCAACGGATAGGACTGTTCACGAAACAGCATACCGTGCGGATAAAGTCGGCAGATGGGGTGTGCGTGAAACAAGACAGAATTATCAGAAAGCTAAAACGGGAATTGAGAATTTCAAGACCAAGCGTGCAGAGAAGCAGCTTCAAAAACAATCGGTCAATCCTGTCGGAAAACAGAGCATCCGAACTCTGGAGCGTACAGAGAAAACAATTAAACAGTCTGCAAGGTCGGCAGGAAATACGACAGTCAAGACCGTATCGAAAGGTGCAACCAATACTGTTCAGAGGTCGGTCAAGACCGCAGAACAAACGGCAAAGACTTCTATTAAGACCACAAAAGAAGCTGCCATTATAGCACAGAAAACAGCAAAAACAACAGCCAAAGCAACACAGAAAGCGGCTCAGACGGCAAAGAAAGCGGCGAAAGCCACAGCAGATACCGTCAAAGCGACAGCGAAAGCTACTGTTGCGACAGTCAAAGCGATTATTGCAGGGACAAAAGCACTTGTAGCAGCAATCGCCGCAGGAGGTTGGATAGCGGTGTTGATTATTATGATTGTCGTGTTGTTCGGTGCTGCCGTAGCAATGGTCGGTGGAGGAAGTGACAGTAACTCCTATACTCCGGTAAGTGCAGAGGTAGAAGCCTATGAACCCATCATACAGAAGTATGCAAAAGAGTACGGCATTCCTGAGTATGTAGAACTTATCAAGGCGGTTATGATGCAGGAAAGCGGCGGCAGAGGACTTGACCCTATGCAGGCAGCAGAAGGAAGTTTCAATACGAAGTATCCGCACGAACCTAATGGAATTAAAGACCCTGAATATTCTATCCAGTGTGGTGTTCAGGAATTGAAAGCGGCTCTTACCTCGGCAGAGGTGGAAAGCCCGATAGATATGGAGCATATCAAACTTGCCCTGCAAGGCTACAACTTTGGTAATGGGTATATTTCTTGGGCAGAAACCAATTATGGTGGATATTCCTATGCCAATGCAGTAGAATTTTCGACAATGCAGGCTTCCAGACTTGGGTGGAGCAGTTATGGAGATACGCAGTATGTCGCTCACGTTCTGAGGTACTATCCGTATGGGCGAGCCTTTACTGCCGGAGGTAATCAGGCGATTGTTGAGGTTGCCTTGACGCAGGTAGGCAATCAGGGCGGACAACCTTACTGGAGCTGGTATGGCTTTAACAGCCGAGTGGAATGGTGTGCCTGCTTCGTATCTTGGTGTGCTGACCAATGCGGATATATTGAAAGTGGACTTGTTCCGAAATTTGCAGGTTGTGTGGACGGTGCAAACTGGTTTAAGTCAAATGGAAAATGGCAAGACCGCACTTATGAACCAAAGGCAGGAGATATTATCTTCTTCGATTGGGAAGGCGACGGTACAACAGACCACGTTGGTATCGTAGAGAAGTGTGAGAACGGCACAGTTTATACCGTAGAGGGTAACTCAGGCGACGCCTGCAAGCAAAGACAGTACGCAGTCGGAAGCAGCAATATCTATGGATACGGTATTCCGGCGTATTAAAAATTCCAGACGGTGTCTGGAAAATCGAAAAGATGGCTGCTCAGTTGAGTAGCCATCAGGTACATTATGAGAAATCGGTTGTTTCTCTGTTATTCAGGAAAATATGGTGTGTATGATAAGTGAAGCTG
>ENA-OQCU01000865-OQCU01000865.1-human-gut-metagenome-genome-assembly--contig:-NODE-865-length-11894-cov-7.577037_pt1 | contig 11894 bp, 10 predicted proteins | sample MGYA00242504_ERZ504590 | MGnify/ENA primary metagenome ERZ504590 (study PRJEB26092, sample SAMD00036318) | human gut metagenome | host: Homo sapiens | study: EMG produced TPA metagenomics assembly of...
ATGAGCGATAAAGGCATACGGATTGTAACCGCAACAGCAAGGGAGATAACGGAAGTCGAAAAAGCAGAGGATTAACCTCACAATATGAGAAATCGGGAGATTGCAGCGCATGGCGGCTGCAATCTTTACCGGGTAAAAAATACCGCAGGCTTTCCGGCTGACCGTCTGGAAAAAATACAGGCTGCCTTTGCCGACTTTAAGAAAGAAGCATTACAGAGAAAAAAGGCTGTAAAAACAGGAACAGCCAGCCCGAAAGAATTTACGGACTGGCTGTATCAACAGAGTGATATTATTTTGAAATTAACTACCTTTTAAGTGATGTCTATACAAAAGATCATTCCTCCCTTATGGCAGACAAGATGCTTGTTTTCTTCAACTCGGATTTTGCGTATGCAGTGAAAATCAAATATATAACTGCTAAAACAACGACTAACGCCAGTAGAAACAGCCACGGCAATACCAACGTAATGCAATGGTTTACCGCATCCAATCGTCTACAAACAATTACACTTAAAATGCTTCCAAATACAAGAGCTATTACCAACGAACCTCCGAGGTAAATTCCAATCTCACGACTCAACATAGCTTTTAGCTGCTTCTGCGTTGCCCCAACAGCTTCCAGCAGACCAAATTCCCGTTTTCTGTTCTGAAAATCGACCATCAGCATATTCATAAGACTGATGCTTCCAAATGTAAACAGGATCGCCGCTGCCATATATAGTGCCTTTATCGACGAACTATACCGATACTGAATGTTTTTAATTGTCTGTTCAATCGTATTAACCGATATTTTACCGCTCTGCTCTGCAATTTCTTGAACCGCGCTTAGAACTTCATCAAAATGATTGGGAGTGATCTTGAGCGCCAAGATGCCAGTCTGATCTGTTATACCTGTCAGATTCTTTGCCATATCGTATGTCATCATAAAATACGGACTGCCTGGAACAACCGGATTGCGTTCCATCAAATCGGTCGGGTCATAGGTGCCTGCAACAACTGCGTTGATATTAAACGTGCTGCCATCGGGAGAACGCCCTTCCAACTGCAAGGTGTCGCCAACGCTCGCAATATTCTCTGCAACCAATATTCCGTTTCTTTCGGTCATATCATCGTAATCTGCCGTTCCAGACGATAAAACCGCTTGCTTTTCTGCCAGTTGTTCACGGTTCAGTGTCGGGAAATCATTCATGATACTTGTGAGAGAACCACTCCCGCCGGGGAAGGTAATGGACATATGGACGCAGTTAAATGCAGTTATTTTTTCTACTCCGGCAATGTTTTCCAAGTCATGCCGTAGTGTCTGGCTTTCAAGCGGGTTTTCTTCCAGTTGCAGCTTTGAACTTCCGTATGGCTCAGATTCTTTATCAAACGAACTGCCGACTTGATTTTTCACCTGCAAAAGAATACTGCCAGCAGGATAGTGTTTGAAAGTTGCCTGTTTTTCCGGATCAATAGAGCCTGCAACCGTAGATGCGCCCAGCAATAGCGCACCGCTTACGCCCAGCATCACAAGCGTCAAAATAGCTTTTTGCCTGTTACGCTGGATATTGATTCTTGCGAGATTGTGGGGTGACAGATTGCGATGCAGCTTTGAACTGGCTTTTGCTTTCCCTGAATAAGCGAGGTATCTTGCACCCTCAATGGGAGAAGTATTCATTGCAACTCGAACTGGCTTGAAAATCGCAATATTCACCATTACAACACCTACTATGGCAATCAGCACCGCATAGATGGCAACCGTTTTGATTTGAAATCCCTTCGGATACACAATAAATCCAATCAACAAGCCAGCAATTAGTCCAAGAGGAATACCAGTAAAAGCATACCGGAGTCCTTCTTTTCTCACCATCCGTTTAATTTGCTTTTTTGTCATTCCGATTGTCCGTAGCTGACCAAACATCTGCACGTTCTTCGCAATCTTCGTGTAAAAGACCCCATACACAATCGTTGCAGCCAGCACCGCAGTCAATGCAGCCAGCAGAGGGATTGGGAGCTGGATGCCAGATTGAACAGCTCCGGTCATAATAGCAGAATACTCCGTGAGATATACCTGATCTTCCACAATGCCTGTGTTTTCAATGACTTTATCCGTAAAATCAAGAAGGGTTTCCGAGCGAATGGCATCTGTATTCAGCCGCGTATATGCTGTTACTTGAAGATGATTCATTAAGCTCATGGCAAGTTCTTTGCTCAGATAGACGAAATAACCATCACTCTTGCTGCTTTCGCTCAAAATGCCGGAAAGCGTGTATTCTGCCTCATGCCCCGTGCCGGTTACATCAAAAGTAATGGTGTCACCGGGGTGATATGACTTCCCCAAAAAATCAATATAATTCTGTGGGAGCATGATCTCATTTGCCTTTTGCGGTGCTCTGCCCTGCAAAGATTTTTCTTCCTGATGCGTAAAATAATCTTCGCTTCCATAAGCGACCGTAATTGTTTTATTGCCTGAATAAAAAAGTCCGATTGCAGCATATTCGCCAATCCATTGAACATCTTTGTTTTGACGTAAACCGGATAACTGGTCATCTGTTATTCCCAGAATTGCAACCTGCGCTTTACTGCGCTGTGTATTCTTAAATTCTTCCTGCGCGCCTGCAGATATTAGAACGATTGAAAAAATCATGCAGACAGAAAGGGCAATCGTGAGAAGCAGAAAGGCTTTGCTTCGTTTGTCTGTTTTCATGCTCCGATTTGCCAGCTTTTTTATGATAGCGCTGGTATCATTTTCAAAAGGCCATGTCATAGCTTTCCCCCTCCTTATTCCACAATCTTTCCATCTTCAATGCGGACAATCCGATCTGCAAGACGGGCTATGTCGTTGTTGTGGGTAATCATCACGACAGTTTGCCGGAACTCCGCACTGGTACGCTTGATAAGTCCCAGCACCTCGGCGCTGGTCTTGCTGTCAAGGTTGCCGGTCGGCTCGTCAGCCAGTACAATAGCCGGTTTGGTAATCAGGGCGCGGGCAATCGCCACACGCTGCTGCTGTCCGCCGGAGAGATTGTTCGGCATATTTTTCAGTTTATCTTCCAGCCCCAACAAGTGAACGATCTCGTCCAAAAACTTCTGATCCACCGTGTCCCCGTCCAGCTCCACCGGCAGGACGATGTTCTCATACACATTCAGGATGGGAACAAGGTTATAGTTCTGAAAGATAAAGCCGATGTTGCGGCGGCGGAAGATAGTAAGCTGTTCATCGTTCATTTTCGACAGTTCTTTGTCCCGGACAATCACATTGCCGGAAGTGGGTGTGTCCAGCCCTCCCATCATGTGAAGTAAGGTGGATTTGCCGCTGCCAGATGTTCCCACAATAGCCACAAACTCGCCGTCCTCCACGGAGAAGTTCACACCGTCAAGGGCGTGGGTAATGTTCGGCTTTGTGCCATAATACTTTTTCAGGTCGATAGTCTGTAAAACGCTCATATTCAAAACTCCTTTCAAGGCTTCCTGCCTGTTGATAAGGGTATTATAAAACCCAAATGTCCGCGAAATGTTACAGCGGCCAAAAAATTTCATTGAAAATCGGGGTGAAATGTTACAACGCTCGGACATTTCAAAAAAATTTACGGCGGGCAGCCGGGAATGGCCGTCCGCCGCGTTCTATTTTGTAGGCAGCATAATGGAAAATTCCGAACCCTTGCCCGGCTCCGAAACCACTTTGATATAGCCGCCCTGTCGCGTTACGATCTCGCGGGCCAGATACAGGCCAATGCCCACGCCCTGCTGTTCGTGTACTTCTTCCTCACGATAGAAGCGCCGGAAGATGGCAGCCTGATTGCTTTCGGAAATGCCCTTGCCGGTGTCGGTCACTTTGATCTCCACATACATTTCCCACAGCACCACCGACACAGCGATTTTCCCTCCCGCCGGGGTGTACTTCACCGCATTGTCCAGCAGGTTAAAGAGGGCTTCGGATGTCCACTTGCTGTCATGGGAAACGGTCAAATCCTCCGGGCAGTCCACAGACACGGCGATTTCCTTTTTCTCCGCTGCATACACGATCCCACTCATGGCCTGCGCCACGGTATCAAAGAGGCGACCCGGTTTCTTGTCCAACTGGATCACGCCTGTTTCCAGACGGGAGGTTTTCACAAGGGCCTGAAAGAGAAAGTCCAGCTTATCCGTCTGGCTGCGGATTCCCCGGATAAAGTCGGTGCGCTCCGCCTCGGTCATAGGCTTTTCCAGCAGGGTGTCCGTCGCCATTTTCAGATTGCTTACCGGCGTTTTCACTTGATGGGAAATATCCGATACAAGGGTCTGCAACTCCTGCCGTTCCTCGTCCACCCGGCGGCGGTTCTCCTGCATGATCTGGTAAAGCCTTGCCAGCCGGTGTCCAATTCTGGCAAGTTGGGTTTCGCTGTCCTCTGGCCGCTGGGGCGCTTCATTCCCGGCGATCATGTGGTCTAAAGTCTGGCACAGGTCAGCGGTAAACTGCGACAGCCTCTTTCCAAAAACCTGCGTCAGTACAAAAATCCCCACAAGGGCGCACAGCAGCAGCGTCCCGCCTGTCAGCAGCACCGCCGTCTGTTTTGTCACAAAAAACAGGGCTATGGTGATCCCGGACATGGAGAGGACAAGCCCTATTGCCACCCGGCCAAACAGCCGCTTTACCGATAGATTTTGAAACTTCATTTTGCCTCGCCTCCCGTCCATTGATAGCCCATACCGTAAACGGTCTTGATGTATGGCACACCTCCGTCGGCTTCAATCTTGCTGCGAATCCGGCTGATGGAGGTTGTCAGGGTGTGTTCGTCCACAAACCTCTCGTCTATATCCCACAGCTTTTCCAAAAGCTGCCCACGGGTCAGCACTTGCCGGGGATTTTTGCGGAACAGGTTCAGCATTTTGTACTCCATCGGGGATAGGGTCAGGGGCTTGCCGTTTAGGGAAGCCGTCTGCTCCGAGAAGTCCAGAAACAGCCGCCCGTCGTCGTAAATGTCCTTGGCCGGTTTGTGGTGTTCCAGCATGGCGAACATGGCTTTGATTTTCCGCTGCAAGGCCCCGATCACAAAGGGCTTTGTGATGTAGTCCACCGCGCCCACCTCATAGCCCCGTATCTGGTCGCTCTCCTGATCGTTGGCGGTCAGGAAAATCACGATGGTGTCCGAGTGCTGGGGCTTTATCAGCTTGCACAGCTCAAAACCGTTCCCGTCCGGCAGGTTGATGTCCAGCAGCACTAAATCAAATTCCCGCTGGCGGATGGCTTCGGCTGCGGTTCTGGCATTTAGGGCAGAAGTCACGCCGTAGCCGTCTGCGGTCAGGTTATAGTCTAACATCTTATTCAAAAAACTGTCGTCCTCGACAATTAAAATCTGCTCCATATTCTCACTTCCTTTGCTTTTTGCAGATAGTATAACAGGCAAATGTCCGAGAATTGTTACAAGGACAAATATATTTATCATTTTACAGCTTTTTTATGTGTACTGCAATTTTATAAAAGAAAGGACAGCAGTATCATCAAATTGCTGTCCTTGCGGTTTATTATAGCTGGTAGTGTATAAGCGTGGGTTCATCATATTTGGTGTGGTATCTTTAACTATGGGAAACTCCACGTTCCCATTTGGAAACTGACTTATCACTCTTACCCAGTTTCTCAGCAAGCTGTTTTTGAGTCATACCAAGTTTTTTCTTTTTTCTGCAATATAGCTTCCGATTTTCACAAGGTCCATAAATACTTCCCCCTTTCAGAATTATAGTATCTATTTTGTCCCAAAAAGTACACCCCTTAATGGTAGAATCGTATTATATAGGCAGAATCTCATCCAATTTCATAAAATAAAAAGGACGCTGTATGCTCTCGTTTCTTTCGGGGCTGCAGCGTCTTTTCTGCTTTCACGGCTCGCGCAGACCGCAGGGCAGTCAAACAGATTTTTCAGCAGACATAGTTTAAGCCCGATCGATTGTTTTTTCTCTCGACCGGGCTTTTAATGAATTTCCAGTAATTTCATTTTATACACCTGCTGCTTTCATTGATTTCGGGGTATTTCGTTATGTTCCTTTTGGACCGTACCTCCTGGATTTTTTTTTAGTTTTTATTTTTTTCCCTATGGGCCTCTGCCTTTCATTGGAATCATCTCCTTTAGGTTCTATATGTAAACTCTTCAGAGATTTTTTTTTGATGTTCAGATTAACTATGCCATTGGACTATACCTCTTACTTTCTTAGATTTTGTCTTGATGTTTCTTTTTCGTTTTTATTTTTGTTCTCTTTTCTTTTGTTGATCTTATATTAACTCATCTTCTCCGTTTTGTCAATACTTTCTTTTAATTTATTTTACATTTTATTATTTTCAGAATATTATGACATCAAGATCGAAAGATCAGAAACCTGATGCAGTCTCACTTACAAAGAGGCGGCCGCAGGCTTTCGCAAAATTCAACCCCCGGCTTTTTTTGACCCACCGCAGGGCGATCCTGCTCCCTCCGGAACTCCACAGAATCTTCTTTCCAAAAGAGGAGAACGAAAGACTCCGCTGTCTTTGCCTTTCGCAAAGTCCAGCGGAGCATTTTTCCTATATTCTTTCTTCTCTTCTTTATTTCTTATTTGCAAAGTTCTTCGGCCAGTGCCTCGATCTCTTTTACGTTCTCTTCCTTCACAGCGGACATTACTTTTACATTATTCTCTGTCCAGGTGATATTTTTGCTCTTCTCAAACATACCTTTCATCACTTTCGCTGCGGTCGGTGCCCAGCTTCCGTTTTCGATCAGACCGATGGTGCGGTTCTGGAAGCTGCGCTCTGTCAGACGGTTGATGAAATCCTGCATGAACGGGTAAATGCCTGCATTGTAGGTCAGCGTTGCGAGAACCAGCTTACTGTAACGGAAAGCATCCGCTACGGCGGCAGACATATCGTCTCTTGCCAGATCGTAAATAACGACATTCGGACAGCCTTTTTCTTTCAGCTTAGCCGCAAGCAATTCGGCAGCTTTTTTTGTATTGCCGTAAACAGAAGTATAGGCAACTACAACGCCTTCTTCTTCCGGACGATAAGAAGACCAGATATCGTATTTTTCAATGTAGTGGCCAAGATTTTCCGTCAAAACTGGACCGTGCAGGGAACAGATTTTCCGGATATCCAGCGTACCTGCTACTTTCAGGAGCTTCTGTACCTGCAAACCGTATTTTCCGACAATACCGATAAAATAACGGCGTGCTTCGTCATCCCATGGTTCCTCGCGGTCGAGTGCACCGAATTTTCCAAAAACCGTCTGCTGCGAACAGAACCTTGTCCGTGCTGTCGTATGTAACCATAACCTCCGGCCAGTGTACCATCGGAGCGAATACGAAGGTCAGAACGTGTTTTCCAAGCGTAAGGGACTCGCCATCCTTTACTTCCAGTTCTTTCCGGCGAGATCCATCTTGGGGAAAAAGTTTTTCATCATGGCAAAGGTTTTTGTGTTTGCAACAACGGTTGCTTCCGGATATGCTTTTACGAAGTTTTCAATATTCGCAGAGTGATCCGGCTCCATATGCTGCACGATCAGGTAATCCGGTTTTCTGCCATCCAGTGCTTTCGCAACATTTGCCAGCCATTCATCCGCAAAGTTTGCATCTACGGTATCCATAACTGCCGTTTTTTCATCGAGAATTACGTAAGAATTGTATGCCATGCCGTTCGGCACTCTGTACTGACCTTCAAAAAGGTCTACCTGATGATCGTTGACTCCCGCGTAGATAATATCCTCTGTAATCTTCATAAAAATCCATATCCTTTCCATCTTGTTTTTTCCTGCCCGGAACCTGCTCCGAACCGTATATTTTTATATTATCCTATGATGGAGAAAAAGCAAGTAAAAATAGTAAAGATTACTATTTTTACTTGCTCTCCTCCGTTTACACACACGATATCCCTTTTCCACAGCTTGCAAATCATCACAATACTTCTATTTTACAGGCATGTTCTTTTGTTTCTTTATCATAACTGATTCCAACCGCCAGTATACGCCCGGTATATCGTTCCGTTTCCGCCATCTTTCCCTTGAACCGCAAAGCATATTCTTTCTCTTTAATCTGCGCAATCGCTTCTTCCGGTGTATGATCTACCTTCAGTTCGAGATAACAGTTCTGTATTTATCGTATGGTTCCCTGCTGTTTAAAAACTGTCCCATGTTTTACGGCCTCCTTCTTATGCTACATGTGCTTTCAGAATCTTTCTGTGCTTGATTTTGTGAGATGCTTTTCCGTCGGTCGCAAAAGCAAGTACAGAAAGATTCCGAGCGTACATGCTGATACTATGAGTATAGTCTTTTTCTGTGGGAGGCGCAAGAATGGAATCCCGTTTCTCACTTCTTATTTATTTTCCGGGAAAACAATCTCTTTCTCTGGTACGCCTTCTGATTTGATGACGTAGCCGTCAACATCATCAAAATGAATCTTGTACTGATATTCGCTTTCACGTCCCTCTTTTGCGTCATCGGCATCAGCGTAATAGGTAAGGCGAATTTCGAAAGTATTTTTGTTTCCTTCGCGCCAGGACTCATCGCCGATCAGCCAGTCGTTTTCGAGGTTTTTGTTTCTTTTCAGCAGCACCTCGGCGTACTGCTGTGCGCCGCTCCAGATTCCTGTGTTTTTGTACCGGTTCTGCATGGTGTTCTGATACTGCCACAGTGTTACAAACATGATCGTCGCCATAATTGCCGTGAAAAGAACGGTTTTGTATTTCTTTTCGTTTTTTCTGTCTCTGTCGGCGGATACATCGAATGGTTCCGATCATCATCATTACCAGAACAAACAGATACCACAGGGTCCAGAAGATCTGCTCTTTTCGTTCCAGACCGCCGGGAATGAATTCTGCCAGCTGATCGCCCCAGACGAAATTTACCAGGGATGCCAGAATGCCGATAGACAGAATGGATGCTGCCCCATAGACTTTCCGGCTTTCTTCATCATCGAGGTTCTGGAAGAAATACCACAGCGATACAAACGCTGCTGCCACCAGACCGCCTAGAATCAGGCCGCCGCCCACGTTTACGATCTTTGCCGCCCACGCTGCCGCTGCCACACCGATCACCAGAAATCCCGCGATCACGTTTGCGTTCCGGTCCTGTTTTTTCTGCTGCCTTGAAATGTCACCTGCGTTCTGCAGCATTTCGGCCACCTCCTTCTGAGTATACTGAATTTCCGGCGCCGCCTCTTCCTTCGCCTTCTCCTGCCGTTCGGAGCGCATCAGTTCCAGCACAGAAATCCCAAGTGCCTGAGCCAGCGGCTCAATCGTCTGGATATCGGGAAAGCCAAGTCCCCGCTCCCACCGGCTGACGGCTTTATCCGTCACATGAATCTTTTCCGCAAGCTCTGCCTGCGTCATCTTTTTCTCTTTTCGCATTCCGGCAATAAACCGCCCGAACTCTTTCGCTTCCACGTCGTGTCCCTTCCTCCTGCTGTTCCCGCACCGTCTCATGTTGCCCAGCGGAGCGTTTTACAGTCTCAGAATAGGCGAAAATAGGCTGTTTTGTCAATCTACGAATCCTTTACCTGCGTTTTTACGCCAAAAAATCCCCGATTCAGCACAAAAGTGCCAAATCGGAGATCTTGTATTTTCCTGTATTTACAGCCCGATCATATTTGCAAACAATACGATCAGCGGAATGGCAATGATGGTTCTCTCCAGAAAAATCACCAGCAGTTTCCAGAAATTCAACGGAATTTCACTTTTGATAAATGCCGGGGCGGGAACTTTTTGTTAAAATATCGGAATCTGCCGAATTCTGCGATTCCCCCTGTTTCTTTCGTTGCATAGGCAAACAGTCCCACTCTGCATCCTGTGAAATGATCCATTTTGAAATAGAGCTGATGCCATGGTCCGATCTGTTTCCATTTTTCATCGCTCCAATATAAAAACCGGACTTTATCGTGCTGGTTCTGGAAATCCGCTTCCATCCGGATTCTTATTTTCGATGATTCAACCGCCACTGCTTCCCATTCGATTTCTTCACTGTTGCCCTGGTTTCCTTCTATGCTGTCATGTTCCGCTTCGAGAGATCTCATAACCAGAAGCATCTGTCCATCACGCTTTGTAACGGCCGCTATGCCGTAACATCCCTGTAATGCACACATTCCTGCATAATCTCCGTCCTTTATTCCTTCCGCATCAACGGTTACTTCTGTTATGCACACCGGAAACTTCATTCTCTGGGTGATCGTATTGACTGCCTGCGTGACATTTTTGCACTGCTTTCTGCAGACCATTCTAAGGCATCCTTTTTCTGCATCATTCTCAATCCAGGAAAGTTCCGGTTCGTGGTTGAACTGCCAGCAGCTCTTCCATCCAAACGTTCCAAACAGCCGTTTCTGTTCCGGATTCCATTCCGAAAAATCATCACTCTCCACAAGCGGATGATATTGTGCATCCGGTCTTGTGCTTTGTGTTTCCACTTCACAGAGTGCCCTTCCCGAATCACCCAATACCGGATAATTTTCTTTTATGATCTGCTCTTTTTGTTCGCCAGGCGCCGGCATACAGGTAACTCTGACATTTTTCTCCCATTTTACTGGCACAAGAACCGGGATTCTGCCGACGGCACCTCTGTCCTGAAAAAGCACGGCATACCATTTATGATCCGGCGTATCCACAATTCCTCCCTGTGCAACGCCCTGCCCACAATATCCCATAGTGTCACACAATACATCTCCGCCTTTAAATTCTCCCGTCAGGCTGTCTGATACATAGCACGCCTGCGTCCGCATCCACCTGTCCGGAAGGGAATGAATCAGGAATAAATAATACATTCCATCGATTTTATAAAAATGACTTCCTTCAAAACCAAGCCCCGGATTCCGACTGTCACTGACCAGAATCCGATCCAGTCCGCCTTCCTTTGGACCGCTCAGATCTTTTTTCAATTCCTGCAGACGAATATTTCTATTGCCGGAAACAATATAAACATGATCATCCTCAAACAAAAGTGAGCAGTCATGATAAAAGCCTTCTATGATGCGTTTTTCCCATGGTCCTTCGATATTATCAGCAATATAAAGGTATGTTTTTCCGGTATCATTCGCCACAAAGCAAATATAATACATCCCTTTATGGTATCGGAGCGATGCAGCCCACATGCCTTTTCCATAGCAGTTTTTCTCCCCGACAAGTCTCTGTTCCTCTGTGCTGTCCAGTCTTTCATACACATAGCTCAGATGTTCCCAGTGAACGAGGTCATAAGACCGCAGGATTTCACACCCCGGCACAAAGTGCATTGTGGTGCTTACCATGTAATACGTATCGTCTACCCGGATGACATCCGGATCCGGATAGTCCAGTCCTGTAATTGGATTTTTTTCCTATTATCTTCATATAGTCTCTCCTCGTATGATATTTCAAGGTCATACTATAGCAATCTAATAAATTATTGCACATAATTACACGAATGAAACCACCCTATGCAGTCCGTTGGACGAATTGTTAAAAATCCTTTTGAAATAGCTGATGGTAATTCCGATGCCATCCGTATCTTTTCTTTCCTTAAAAATGCTTTGAGTTTTGACCACATCTTTTCAATCGGATTCAGATCCGGACTATATGGGGGTAAATACAGATAGGTTACTTTTGAGCTGTCCAGTAGCTGTTTCACCGCTTTTACATGATGGGAACGCACATTATCCATAACGATAATGTCTGCTTCTGAAAGCGTCGACAGCAACTTTGTTTTCAGGTATTCTGCAAACCGCTCTGCAGTAGTTCCTTCCTGTATCTGAATGAGGATGGTGTACCGACAGGAATTGATGTAGAACTGGCTACGGAAGCATTCAAAAAGAATGGGATATCAGGTGGAGGTTGTCCAGATCAACTGGGAGGAGAAAAAAGAACTGGTGGAGAGCGGCGAGATTGATTGTATCATGGGCTGTTTTTTCTATGGAAGGACGTCTTGACGATTACCGCTGTCCAGTCCACAACCAAA
>ENA-OQCU01000868-OQCU01000868.1-human-gut-metagenome-genome-assembly--contig:-NODE-868-length-11861-cov-5.418527_pt1 | contig 11861 bp, 5 predicted proteins | sample MGYA00242504_ERZ504590 | MGnify/ENA primary metagenome ERZ504590 (study PRJEB26092, sample SAMD00036318) | human gut metagenome | host: Homo sapiens | study: EMG produced TPA metagenomics assembly of...
ATGCTCATTTTTTTATGATTTTTTATTGCGCGACAGTCGGAGCGCGTCCCGAAAATGCCTGAGCATTTTTGGAATCTCCGCTCGTAGACCTATACGACATCCTACAAAATTATTGCATAAATACTTTGAATATTTTACGAAAAAAATAAAAAAACACTTGCATTCGTGTCGGATTTGTTGTATAGTATACGTTGCACTATTGTGGTGCAGTGGCATTTTTATGCAATTTTTTAAAAGATGCAAATTTGTCAATAGGTAAATTACACTAAAATGCATTCGCAAATATGTGCACAAGAGAAAAACCACAAGATATAGTAACTGGGGTGGTTTTTGAATCATTATCTAGATACTTGCTAGATTAAAATAAAAACGAGAGGTGAAACGTCAATGGAGAAAAACAGAATACGTCCGGTTACATCCGGAAAAAGCATGCGTATGAGTTACTCAAGACAAAAAGAGGTTCTGCAGATGCCAAATCTGATTGAGGTCCAGAAGGATTCTTATCAGTGGTTCTTAGACGAAGGTCTCAAGGAAGCTTTTGCGGATATCTCTCCAATCACAGATTACAGCGGAAAGCTTAGTCTTGATTTTGTAGATTTTACATTATGCGAAGATGATGTAAAGTATACAATTCCTGAGTGCAAGGAAAGAGATGCAACATACGCAGCTCCTTTAAAGGTTAAAGTCAGACTTCACAACAAAGAGACAGATGAGATTAATGAGCATGAAATTTTCATGGGTGATCTGCCTTTAATGACAGAGACCGGTACATTCGTAATCAACGGTGCAGAGCGAGTTATTGTCAGTCAGTTAGTTCGTTCTCCTGGTATTTATTACGGAATTGCTCATGATAAGCTCGGAAAGACCCTGTATTCTTGTACTGTTATTCCAAACCGTGGTGCATGGCTTGAGTATGAGACAGACTCTAACGACGTTTTTTATGTAAGAGTAGACAGAACACGTAAGGTACCTATCACAGTACTTTTACGTGCACTTGGAGTAGGTACAAACCAGGCTATTCTCGATATGTTCGGAGATGAGCCAAAGATCCAGGCATCATTCAGCAAGGACCCTGCAATCACAGAGCGTGAGCCACAGGGAAGCTATGAGGCTGGTTTATTAGAGTTATATAAGAAGATTCGTCCGGGCGAGCCACTTTCAGTTGAGAGTGCAGAGAGCCTTATCACAGCAATGTTCTTCGATCCTAGAAGATATGACCTTGCCAAGGTAGGACGTTATAAGTTTAATAAGAAGCTTGCTTTAAAGAACCGTATCAGTGGACAGGTTTTAGCTGAGGACGTAGTGGATCCTTCTACAGGAGAGGTTATCGCTGAGGCAGGTACTGTTGTTGACCGTGCGCTTGCCACACAGATCCAGAACGCTGCCGTTCCTGCTTTATGGATTCAGACAGAGACAAGAAATGTCAAGATTCTTTCTTCTATGATGGTTGACATCAGAAGCTGGATTCCTGAGCTTGAGGACCCTAAGTCTATCGGTGTTACTGAGCTTGTTTACTACCCGGTACTCGCACAGATTCTCGAGGAGTATGATTCCCTTGAGGACAGAATCGAGGCTATAAAGAGAGATATATCTGACCTTATTCCAAAGCATATTACTAAAGAAGATATCTTCGCAACTATCAACTACAATATGCACTATGAGATGGGTGGCACGGAACAGATGACGATATCGATCATCTTGGAAACAGACGTATCCGTGCGGTTGGAGAGCTGTTACAGAACCAGTACCGTATCGGTCTCTCAAGACTGGAGCGTGTTGTTCGTGAAAGAATGACTACACAGGACTTAGAGGGAATTTCACCTCAGTCACTTATCAATATAAAGCCTGTAACTGCCGCTGTTAAAGAATTCTTCGGTTCTTCACAGCTTTCACAGTTCATGGATCAGAACAACCCTCTTGGAGAGCTTACTCACAAGAGACGTTTATCAGCACTTGGACCTGGTGGTCTTTCAAGAGACCGTGCCGGATTCGAGGTTCGAGATGTACATTACACTCACTACGGCCGTATGTGTCCTGTAGAGACTCCTGAGGGACCGAACATCGGTCTTATCAACTCACTTGCATGCTATGCGAGAATCAATGAGTATGGCTTCGTAGAGGCTCCATACCGTAAGATTGACAAGACTGATCCTAAGAACCCGGTAGTCACAGAAGAGGTTGTATACATGACAGCCGACGAGGAGGACAACTACCACGTAGCACAGGCTAATGAGAAGCTTGATGCCGAAGGACATTTCATACGTAACTCAGTTTCAGGTCGTTACAGAGAGGAAACTCAGGAGTACGATAAGTCAGCATTTGATTATATGGATGTGTCTCCAAAGATGGTATTCTCAGTAGCTACAGCGCTGATTCCATTCTTGCAGAACGATGACCCTACACGTGCCCTCATGGGATCAAACATGCAGCGTCAGGCCGTTCCGCTTCTGACCACAGAGGCTCCTGTAGTTGGTACAGGTATTGAGACAAAGGCCGCAGTTGACTCAGGTGTCTGCGTAGTTGCAAAGGCAGACGGAGAGGTATTATCTTCAGAGTCAAACCGCATTATCATAAAAGAGAATGACGGAAATAAGAGAGAGTATATCCTTACAAAGTTCTCTCGTTCTAACCAGTCAAACTGCTACAACCAGAGACCTATCGTATTTAAGGGTGACAAGGTTAAGGCAGGCGATGTTATCGCAGACGGTCCTTCAACAAGTCAGGGAGAGCTTGCTCTTGGAAAGAACCCGCTTATCGGATTCATGACATGGGAAGGATACAACTACGAGGATGCAGTTCTTCTTTCAGAGCGTCTCGTAGAGTATGATGTGTATACATCAGTTCATATCGAGGAATATGAGGTAGAGTCACGTGATACAAAGCTCGGACCGGAGGAGATTACACGTGATGTCCCTGGTGTCGGCGACGACGCACTCAAGGACCTTGATGAGAGAGGTATCATCCGTGTAGGTGCAGAGGTTCGTGCCGGTGATATCCTTGTAGGAAAGGTTACACCAAAGGGTGAGACAGAGCTTACAGCAGAGGAGAGACTTCTTCGTGCCATCTTTGGTGAGAAGGCAAGAGAGGTTCGTGATACATCACTTAAGGTACCTCATGGTGCTTACGGTATCATTGTTGATGCCAAGGTATTTACAAGAGAGAACGGCGATGAGCTTTCTCCGGGAGTAAACCAGTCAGTACGTATCTACATTGCACAGAAGAGAAAGATTTCTGTCGGTGATAAGATGGCCGGACGTCACGGTAACAAGGGTGTCGTTTCCCGTGTGCTTCCTGTTGAGGATATGCCGTTCCTTCCAAATGGACGTCCACTGGATATCGTACTTAACCCACTCGGTGTTCCTTCACGAATGAACATCGGTCAGGTCCTTGAGATTCACCTGAGTCTCGCTGCAAAGGCGCTTGGCTTCAATATCTCAACTCCTGTATTTGACGGAGCAAACGAGGTAGATATCGAGGATACACTTGAGCTTGCAAATGATTACGTAAATCTTCCGTTCGATAAGGAAGAGCTTGAGAAGGATTTACAGGCTGAGCATCCATACTGGAGCGCAGATGCTGAAATCTTCTATGATAAATATGTTGATACACTCCGTGAGGACGTTATGGAATACCTTTCAACAAACAGAGCTCACAGAAGCTTATGGAAGGGCGTTCCGATTTCCAAGGATGGAAAGGTACAGCTTCGTGATGGTAGAACAGGTGAGTGCTTCGATGGAAAGACAACTATCGGACATATGCATTACCTTAAGCTGCATCACCTTGTTGACGATAAGATCCATGCACGTTCAACAGGTCCTTACTCATTAGTAACACAGCAGCCACTCGGTGGTAAGGCACAGTTCGGTGGACAGCGTTTCGGAGAGATGGAGGTTTGGGCTCTTGAGGCATATGGTGCTGCATATACACTCCAGGAGATCCTTACAATGAAGTCCGATGATGTTGTTGGCCGTGTCAAGACCTACGAGGCTATCATCAAGGGTGAGAATATCCCTGAGCCTGGTATTCCAGAGTCATTCAAGGTACTTCTCAAAGAGCTTCAGGCACTTGGTCTGGATGTCAAGGTACTTGATGAGAACAGAGAAGAGGTTGAGCTTATCGAGACAAGTGAGTACGGTAATACAGATATCAACTCAATTATCGGAAACGATAAGGACTATGCATTCGAGGACAGTGAGTCATTCGCAGAGCATGGTTTCTCAAAGAAAGAATTTGATGACAACGAAGAGCTTGTTGACATAGAAGAGGAAGAGTCTCCTGAGACAGCGGATGACGATATTTTTGCTGATGAAGTTCTTGATGACGAAGAATAATTAGAAGGGAGTGCCAAAATGCCAGAAACAAATAATATAGAAAATAATCAGGCAATGCAGTTTGATGCGATTCAGATTGGATTAGCATCTCCTGAAAAGATCAGAGAGTGGTCACATGGCGAGGTTAAAAAGCCTGAGACTATTAACTATAGAACATTAAAGCCTGAAAAAGACGGTCTTTTCTGCGAGAAGATTTTCGGACCAACGAAGGACTGGGAGTGTCATTGTGGTAAATACAAGAAGATACGTTATAAGGGTGTTGTCTGCGACCGATGCGGCGTAGAAATCACAAAGTCAAGCGTTCGTAGAGAGCGTATGGGACACATCGAGCTTGCTGCTCCTGTATCTCATATCTGGTATTTCAAGGGTATCCCATCACGTATGGGACTCATCCTTGACTTATCTCCACGTGTACTTGAGAGAGTACTGTACTTTGCTTCATATATTGTGCTTGACCCGGGCGAGACAAAGCTTGCATACAAGCAGATTCTCAACGAGTCAGAGTACCAGGAGGCATGCGATACTTATGGCCGCTCAGCATTCCGTGTAGGAATGGGTGCTGAGTCTATCCGTGAGCTTTTAGCAGCAATCGATCTCGAGAAGGATTCGGCAGAGCTTAAGGCAGAGCTTGAGAATGCTACAGGCCAGAAGCGTGCACGTATCATCAAGAGACTTGAGGTTGTAGAGGCTTTCCGTGAGTCAGGAAACAAGCCTGAGTGGATGATTATGACAGTTATTCCTGTTATCCCGCCGGATCTTCGTCCAATGGTTCAGCTCGATGGAGGACGTTTCGCAACAAGTGATCTTAACGACCTTTACAGACGAATCATCAACCGTAACAACCGTCTTAGAAGACTTCTTGATCTTGGAGCACCGGATATCATCGTTCGTAACGAGAAACGTATGCTTCAGGAGGCTGTCGATGCACTTATCGACAACGGCCGTCGTGGACGTCCTGTTACCGGTCCGGGAAACAGAGCTCTTAAGTCTCTTTCAGACATGCTCAAGGGAAAGGGAGGACGTTTCCGTCAGAACCTTCTCGGAAAACGAGTTGACTACTCAGGACGTTCAGTTATCTGCGTAGAGCCAAAGCTTAAGATTTATCAGTGTGGTCTTCCAAAGGAGATGGCTATCGAGCTTTTCAAGCCATTCGTTATGAAGGAGCTTGCCGCTAACGGAACCGCACACAACATAAAGAGTGCAAAGAAGATGGTTGAGAGACTTCAGCCGGAGGTATGGGATGTCCTTGAGGACGTCATCAAAGAGCATCCGGTTATGCTTAACCGAGCTCCTACACTCCACAGACTTGGAATCCAGGCCTTCGAGCCAATCCTTGTAGAGGGTAAGGCAATCAAGCTTCATCCACTCGTATGTACAGCGTTCAACGCCGACTTCGATGGAGACCAGATGGCTGTACATCTTCCACTGACTGCTGAGGCACAGGCTGAGTGCAGATTCATGCTTCTGTCACCTAACAACCTGCTTAAGCCTTCCGATGGTGGACTTGTAGCCGTTCCTTCACAGGATATGATCCTTGGAGTTTACTACCTCACAATGAGAAAGCTCGCTGATTACAAGGATGATCCAAAGATGGTTGCACAGGTGTCATCAGACACTGTATACAATGATATTGAGGAGCTTAGAAAGCTCACAACTCCTGATGAAAATACAGGAAAGGCTGAGCTTGGCTTATATGACCTCATCTGGTTTGAGGATGTCACAGACGGAAACCGTCGTGTGCTTTGCAGACCGATAGATCTTCTCGGCCGTTACTATGGAAGTGTTAATCTTGCAATGCTCGCTTACGAGAACAAGGAGATTACTCTTCACCAGAATATCTTTGTACACCGTACAGTAAAGCTTGCTGACGGCACAAAGGTTTCAGGTTTTACAGAGACAACAGTAGGACTTTTGATATTCAATGAGAATATTCCACAGGATCTTGGTTTTATAGACAGATCAAAGGCTGAGAATGCACTCAAGTTTGAGGTTGAGTTCCACGTTGGTAAGAAACAGATCAAGCAGATCCTTGAGAAGGTTATCAACACACACGGAGCTACAACAACAGCAGAGGTTCTTGACAATGTCAAGGCTATGGGATACAAGTATTCAACCCAGGCTGCCATGACAGTTTCAATTTCAGATATGACAGTGCCACCACAGAAGCCACAGATGATCGCTGATGCACAGGACACTGTAGATAAGATTACAAGACAGTACAAGCGTGGACTTATCACTGATGAGGAGCGTTACAAAGAGGTTATCGAGACATGGAAGGATACAGATGATGCCCTTACAAAGGCACTTCTTACAGGTCTTGATAAGTACAACAACATCTTCATGATGGCAGATTCCGGAGCCCGTGGATCTGATAAGCAGATCAAACAGCTTGCAGGTATGCGAGGACTCATGGCTGATACAACAGGTCGTACAATCGAGCTTCCTATCAAGTCATGCTTCCGTGAGGGTCTTGACGTACTTGAGTACTTCATGTCAGCACATGGAGCTCGTAAGGGACTTTCAGATACAGCGCTTCGTACAGCCGATTCAGGATACCTTACAAGACGTCTTGTAGATGTTTCACAGCATATGATCGTTCGTGAGTCAGACTGCTGTGCAGGCACAGGACGTGAGATTCCGGGAATGGTTGTAAAGGCATTCATGGAGGGTCGAGAGGAAATCGAGAGCCTTCAGGAGAGAATTACAGGTCGTTTCTCTTGCAACACAATCTGCGATAAGGATGGCAATGTAATCGTTAAGGCCAACCATATGATCACACCAAAGCGTGCAGCAAAGGTTATGGCAGAGGGTGTTGACGAGAACGGTAATCCAATCACACAGGTTAAGATCCGTACAGTACTTACCTGCCGTTCACACATGGGAGTATGTGCTAAGTGTTACGGTTCAAACCTTGCAACAGGTCAGGCAGTACAGGTTGGTGAAGCAATCGGTATTATCGCAGCACAGTCAATCGGTGAGCCTGGTACACAGCTTACCATGAGAACCTTCCATACAGGTGGTGTTGCCGGTGGAGATATCACACAGGGTCTTCCTCGAGTAGAGGAGATTTTCGAGGCACGTAAGCCTAAGGGACTCGCTATTATCACAGAGTTCGGCGGAATTGCCACAATCAAGGATACAAAGAAGAAGCGTGAGGTTATCGTTACAAACAACGAGACAGGCGAGACAAAGGCTTACCTCATTCCTTACGGCTCACGTATCAAGGTTGTAGACGGACAGGAGCTTGAGGCCGGCGATGAGCTTACAGAGGGTTCTGTAAATCCACACGATATCCTCAAGATTAAGGGTGTTCGTGCGGTTCAGGATTACATGCTCCGCGAGGTACAGCGTGTTTACCGTTTACAGGGTGTTGAGATTAACGATAAGCATGTCGAGGTTATAGTTCGTCAGTGCTTACAGAAGATCCGCGTAGAGGAGCCGGGAGATTCAGATTTACTTCCGGGCAGCATGGTTGATGCCCTTGACTTCTTAGAGCTCAACGAGAAGCTTGAGGAAGAGGGCAAGGAGCTTGCAGTTGGCTCACAGGTATTACTTGGAATCACAAAGGCATCTCTTGCAACCAACTCATTCCTGTCAGCAGCTTCATTCCAGGAGACAACAAAGGTTCTTACTGAGGCAGCAATCAAGGGCAAGGTTGATCCGCTTATCGGTATGAAGGAGAACGTAATCATCGGTAAGCTCATCCCGGCAGGAACAGGTATGAAGATTTATCGTAATATCAAGCTTGACAGCGATGTAAACGATGACGATACACTTGATTTTGATGATGATGATTTTGCGGATTTCGCAGAGGAAGAGGCAGTCGGAGTCATTGATAAAGATGCTGAATCAGTTGATGAAGAATAATTACTGATGTTTGTACTTAAGCTACAGAAGCTGTTACAAACCAAAAACAAAGAAGTCCGGGAAACCGGACTTCTTTCTTGTATTATATTGAAAACAAAATTGGTCTTGACAAAACAGACAAGGATTTGTATAATATTTTAGCGTGCATAAGATTGCACTGCTTAAAATAAAACAGGAGGTGAAAAGAATGCCAACATTTAACCAGTTAGTAAGAAAAGGACGTCAGACATCTGTAAAGAAGTCTACAGCACCAGCTCTTCAGAGAAGCTTTAACTCTCTCCAGAAGAAGCCAATCAACACTTCTTCTCCACAGAAGCGTGGTGTATGTACAGCTGTTAAGACAGCTACTCCTAAGAAGCCTAACTCAGCTCTTAGAAAGATCGCCAGAGTTCGTCTTTCAAACGGAATCGAAGTAACTTCATACATTCCTGGTGAGGGACACAACTTACAGGAGCATAGCGTTGTTCTGATTCGTGGTGGCCGTGTTAAGGATTTACCAGGTACACGTTACCATATCATCCGTGGTACATTAGATACTGCAGGTGTTGCAAACAGAAAACAGGCCCGCTCTAAGTACGGCGCAAAGAGACCAAAAGCTGCTAAATAATTTAGCAACATTGTGTATCACAAACAGAACTAAAGTAGGTTAGTGTTGGGATTAGACCTGCAGATGCAGGATTTCACTTTATGAATACAATTCCGCACGAACACATTAGAGAGACACATGTGAGTACCGATGAATTAATCCACAAATATCATGATTAAGGAGGGAAGTAACGTGCCACGTAAAGGACATACTCAGAAAAGAGACGTATTAGCAGATCCAATGTACAACAGCAAAGTAGTTACAAAGCTTGTTAACAGCATTATGTTAGACGGTAAGAAAGGCGTAGCTCAGAAGATTGTATACGGAGCATTTGCTACAGTAGAAGAGAAGACAGGAAGACCAGCTCTTGAAGTATTCGAAGAGGCTATGAACAATGTAATGCCAGCTCTCGAAGTAAAAGCAAGACGTATCGGTGGTGCCACATATCAGGTACCAATCGAGGTTCGCCCTGATCGTCGTCAGGCTTTAGGCCTTCGTTGGTTAACAGCATTCTCACGTGCCAGAGGAGAGAAAACTCAGGCTGAGAGATTAGCTAACGAGATCATGGATGCAGCTAACAACACAGGCGCATCTGTTAAGAGAAAAGAAGATATGCACAAGATGGCAGAGGCAAACAAGGCATTCGCACATTACAGATTCTAGTTTCTGTAAGAAGCTTACAGCTTTGCTTTTGATTCATGCAGCAAACCGGATTTGTAACAGAGCCCGGTTGTGCATAGGACACTAAATATAGGAGGAAAAAACCTTGGCTGGAAGAGAATATCCACTTGAGAGAACCAGAAATATTGGAATCATGGCTCATATCGATGCTGGTAAAACAACACTGACAGAGCGTATTCTTTATTATACTGGTATTAACTATAAAATCGGTGATACTCATGAAGGTACTGCTACCATGGACTGGATGGAGCAGGAGCAGGAAAGAGGTATTACAATTACTTCTGCCGCTACAACATGTCACTGGACACTTGAAGAGTTCACTAAACCAAAGCCAGGAGCACTTGAGCATCGTATCAACATCATCGATACACCGGGCCACGTTGACTTCACAGTAGAAGTTGAGCGTTCACTCCGTGTACTTGATGGCGCAGTTGGTGTGTTCTGTGCAAAGGGTGGTGTTGAGCCTCAGTCAGAGAACGTTTGGCGTCAGGCTGACACATACAATGTACCTCGTATGGCATTCATCAATAAGATGGATATCTTAGGTGCAAACTTCTACGGAGCTGTTGACCAGATCCGTACAAGATTAGGAAAAAATGCTATCGTACTTCAGTTACCAATCGGTAAAGAGGACGATTTCAAAGGAATTATCGACCTTTTTGAGATGAAGGCTTATATCTACAATGATGAGAAGGGTGACGATATCACAGTTACTGATGATCTTGGAGATATGGCTGATCAGGCTGCAGAGTACCGTACAGAGCTCATTGAGAAAATCTGTGAGTTAGATGACGATCTCATGATGCAGTATCTTGAGGGTGAGGAGCCATCTGTAGAGGATATGAAGAAGGTTCTTCGTAAAGCAACATGTGAGTGTACAGCAGTACCTGTATGTTGTGGTTCTGCATACCGTAACAAGGGTGTACAGAAGTTACTTGACGCTATTGTTGAGTATATGCCAGCTCCTACAGATATCCCTTCAATCAAGGGAACAGATCTTGAGGGAAATGAGATTGAGAGACATTCATCAGATGATGAGCCATTCTCAGCACTTGCATTCAAGATCATGGCAGATCCATTCGTAGGAAAGCTTGCATTCTTCCGTGTTTACTCAGGAAAATGTAAGGCAGGTTCTTATGTATTAAATGCAACAAAGGATAAGAAAGAGCGTATCGGACGTATTCTTCAGATGCATGCTAATAAGAGACAGGAATTGGATGAGGTTTACTCAGGTGATATCGCTGCTGCTGTTGGATTTAAATTCACAACAACAGGTGATACAATCTGTGATGAGCAGCATCCGGTTATCCTTGAGTCTATGGAGTTCCCAGAGCCAGTTATCGAGCTCGCTATCGAGCCAAAGACAAAAGCTGGACAGGGTAAGTTAGGTGAGGCTCTTGCAAAGCTTGCAGAGGAGGATCCTACATTCCGTGCTCATACTGATCAGGAAACAGGTCAGACAATCATCGCTGGTATGGGTGAGCTTCACCTTGAGATCATCGTTGACCGTCTTCTCCGTGAGTTCAAGGTTGAGGCAAACGTTGGTGCACCTCAGGTTGCTTACAAGGAGACATTTACAAAGGCTGTTGATCAGGAATACAAATATGCTAAGCAGTCAGGTGGACGTGGACAGTACGGACACTGTAAGGTTCGCTTCGAGCCAATGGATGCCAATGGAGAAGAACTTTTCAAGTTCGATTCAGAGGTTGTCGGTGGTGCTATTCCAAAGGAGTACATCCCATCAATCGGCGAAGGTATCGAGGAGGCTACAAAGGCCGGCTCTCTTGGTGGATTCCCAGTAGTTGGTATCCATGCAACAGTATACGATGGATCTTACCATGAGGTCGATTCATCAGAGATGGCATTCCACATTGCCGGATCTATGTGTTTCAAAGAGGCTATGGCAAAGGCTGCACCTGTATTACTTGAGCCTATCATGAAGGTAGAGGTTACAATGCCTGAGGAGTACATGGGAGACGTTATCGGTGATGTTAACTCTCGTCGTGGACGTATCGAGGGTATGGACGATCTCGGCGGTGGAAAGATTGTACATGCATATGTACCACTTGCAGAGATGTTCGGTTACTCTACAGACCTTCGTTCTAAGACACAGGGACGTGGAAACTACTCAATGTTCTTCGACAGATATGAGCCGGTTCCAAAGAATGTACAGGACAAGGTTCTTGCTAACCACGCAAAATAATTGCAAATTAGCAAACAATTTATAGTACAAATGATGAAATATATACTATATATGGTATAAAAATCAAAAATAAAGGCATTTCCCCTTGAAAAAGGGGGATTTGCCATAAAATTTACTTGAAAAAACTTTGATTATTTCGTATAATCAAAGCAGTCGGTAGATTATAAAAATAGCCCATGGGGCATAAAAGTTT
>ENA-OQCU01000870-OQCU01000870.1-human-gut-metagenome-genome-assembly--contig:-NODE-870-length-11848-cov-16.971078_pt1 | contig 11848 bp, 10 predicted proteins | sample MGYA00242504_ERZ504590 | MGnify/ENA primary metagenome ERZ504590 (study PRJEB26092, sample SAMD00036318) | human gut metagenome | host: Homo sapiens | study: EMG produced TPA metagenomics assembly of...
CTTTTTTAGAAGCTTTTGAACATTTCTGAACTTGGACATCCAAGAGTTCTCAGAACAACTGGAACTTTCAGCGTCTATTGGTTCTTTTCAAGGGCTTCCTGCTGAGGCTTTGGAAGTCATTCTTTTGCCTCAGCGCTTGGCGCTCAAGTATAATACCACACCCTCGCCTCCTTGTCAACACTTTTTGACAGATTTTTTCCATCTTTTTTGCGTGCACCCCAAAACAGCAGCAGGCCGCAGGAAAAACTGCGCCGCAGCTGCATTGCAGCTGCGGCGGCAAAAGCGGAAGAGTCCTCTCCCGGAAGTATTCAGGTTTTCAGGATCTTCGCAGGGTCAGCCAGACTGCAGCAGCCAGCATGGGCAGCATTCCGATCAGGCCAATGGGTGCCGGACCCAATACATTGTAATAGCTGTCTGCCGGGTTCGTCAAAACCACAAACAGCGCTGCCACCGCATTGAACGCGCCGTGCGCAATGGACGGCACCCAGATGCACCCAGTCTTTTCATAGAGCCAGTCCAACAGGGTATTGAGCGCAAAGCAGACTATGCACCACACGAAAAGGCCCAGCACTGGCGCGCCCAAGTAGTTGGTGCCGTATTCGTAGCCTACCAGCAGCATCAGCGGCCAGTGCCAGACACCCCAGATCACGCCGCCCAGCAGGCGGCCGTTGAGCAGGCCGAGCTGCTTCTTCAGGTGAGGCATCATATACCCGCGCCATCCGGCTTCCTCGCCCAAAGCTGCGAACATATTGATGACCGGAGCCAGCGTGACCGCGAACAGACCTGTTTCCAGCATGTAGCTGAGGTTGGATACGCCCAGCTCCCTGCGCAGGGTCTGAGCGTCCATCTCGCCGCCGTAGGCCGCTGCCAGCCAGCTGCCGGAGAGGTCCAGTCGATGCGGGAACACCGCAAAATAGAGCACTGCGGCCAGCACCGTAAATAACGCCGGGCCGAACCACGCCGCCAGCCAGTAGCGGCGCTTGCCCTGCACCTTCCAGCCGATGCCGGTGGGCTGGCGCAGAAAGACCTTTTGCACCAGCAGCACCGCCAGCAGCGGGCAGAGCATGGTGGCGACCAGCGCCAACTGATACAGCACGGCATTCTGCTTTTGCAGCAGCGCCATGCAGCCGCCGACCTGACACAGCCATGCCAGACCAAATGCTAACAGGAAATAAAGGCCGAAGCCCTGCTTTTCTTTTGTGGTCATACGAACTTCACCGCCGTTCCATAAGCAATAACCTCTGCTGCGCCCTGCATGACGCTGGCGGAAGCGTAGCGCATCCCTACAACTGCATCCGCACCAAGGGCCTCTGCATCCTTGACCATGCGTCCTGTGGCGATCTGCCGGGCTTCGGTGAGCATATCCGCGTAGTCGGTCACTTCACCGCCCACCAGCGTGCGGAACCCCGCCATCAGATCGTGGCCCAGATTGCGGCTCTGCACCGTGCTGCCGCGCACCACGCCCAGCGCTTCCAGCTTTTTGCCGGGCACCTCGTTAATAGTTACGATAAGCATCTTCTTCTCCCTTTCCGATCTCTTCAATGCGTTCCAGCAACACCTTCAGCGTGCCCACGATGCACCCCACCGGGATGCCGAACAATACGATGAGCAGCGGCAGCGGCGGCGCTTCCTGCGGGTCGCTGTAAAAGGCCCACGCCATCGTTGCGATCACAAAAGCCATCAGCGCCACAAAAAGAGCAGCGCCGATGCAGGCACCGCGGATGCGCTCGCCTTTTCGGTCTGTGCGTTCAATGTTCACAAAGGTCACTCCCTGTTCCTCCCGTGCAGCAAGGCGCGCAAGCGTCTGCTCCACATCCAGTTCTTCAAGGTTTCCGGAAGCCTTTTCCAATACGGTACAGAAGCCGATGGCTTCGTCCAGATCCTTGCGGCGGGTGCTCAGACGTTCCAGCTGCTGGGCCATTCCCTCGGCCAGCGTCTTCTGCCCTTCCAGCATTTCCCGGATCTCGGCCAGCGGCACATCCAGCTTGCGCAGCAGCTTGATGCGGCGCAGGCGTTCCACGTCCGCCTGCGAGTAGCTGCGGTAGCCGTTGCCCGGCTCGCGGCTGGGGGTAATAAGCCCCTCCTCCTCGTAAAAGCGGATGTTCTTTTTGGTCACGCCCACAGCGGCTTCCACTTCGTTGATCTTCATGGCTCCGGTGCCTCCTTACGTGCCTATGTTACACCTTCCAGAAAGGGGAAGGTCAATAGATTTTAATAGAAAAGTGAGACTCCCCCAGTCTGCTTCGCAGACAGCCCCCTCGGAGATGGGGCCTTTGGCAAAACATAAAACTTTGCCGCACTGCCAAAGGCTCCCTCCTTGAGGGAGCTGGCGAGCGAATGCGAGACTGAAGGAGTTCTTATTTTATCAGAAGTAGCACTTGATCTGGAACCGGTCGGCGCTGTCCTGCTTTTTCTCCACCACAATGTGCTCATGGTTGAAGTCGAAGTGCACCGGGGTGCACAGGTCGGTATTGCGGGTCAGGCGCAGCAGTTCCTGCACCCGCTTTTTCTCCTCCGGCACATAGAACAGGTAGCTCACGCCCTCCTTTTTGGCACGGCCGGTGCGGCCGATGCGGTGGGTGTAATGTTCGTTCTCACTGGGCACATCGTAGTTGATCACGGCATCCACATCCGAAACATCGATGCCGCGGGCGGCAACGTCGGTGGCTACCAGAATGGCCAGCTTGCCGTCCCGGAAGTTCTGCATGATCTGGTTGCGCTCCTTCTGGGAGAGGTCGCCGTGGAGGCAGTCTACCGAGAAGCCCAGCCGTGCCAGCTGATTGGCCAGAGTGGCAGTGTTGAACTTGGTATCGCAGAACACCATCACCCGCTTGTAGTTCTCACCAATGATGATCTGTGCAAGGTCGGAAAGCTTGTTGCGGCCGGAGGTCTCCAGCATATACTGGATGATCTTGGGCTGGCTTTCTTCCTTGGGCTGGACGGTGATCTCCTCGGCGTTGTGCTGGTACAGCCAGCCGATGTCCATTACCTCACGGCTGATGGTGGCCGAGAACATGGAAAGGGACTTGCGGGCCTTCATCATTTCAATGATATGCCGCACATCCTTATAGAAGCCCATGTTCAGCATTTCGTCGGCCTCATCCAGCACGATCTGGGTCACATGGGAGATATCAATGGAATGGTGCTTGTAGTGGTCCATCAGACGGCCCGGCGTTGCCACCACGATCTGGCAGCCCTCGGCAAGGCGCTTTGCCTGCTTTTCCATGTTGGCACCGCCGTACACGCAGGCCACCTGCACTTCGGGCATGAAATAGGTCAGTTCTTCCAGCTCCTGCGCGATCTGCTGGGCCAGCTCCCGGGTGGGGGCCATGATCACGGCCTGCGGGTACTTGTTTTCCGGTAAGATATGCTCCGCCACCGGGATGCCGAAGGCACAGGTCTTGCCGGTGCCGGTGGGGGCTTTTGCGATCACGTCATAGCCCGCCATCATGACGGGGATAGTCTTTTCCTGAATTTCGGTCATTTCGGCAAAGCCCATGCGCTCCACGGCCTTGTGGATGGCATCGCTGCACTGCAACTCACTGTAAAGCATCTGATTCTCCGTTCCTTTGTCATTTTATATTCTGAACCCAGTATAGCATGAAATGCCACACTTGTCAGCAGGTTCTTAACGAACTCCTTCCGTCATCGCTAATGCGATGCCACCTTCCTCTCAGAGGGAGACTTTTCCGCACGGCGAGGCTCCCTCTCCGAGGGAGCTGTTGAGCAAATGCGAAACTGAGGGAGCTCCAAACAAAAAGAGCTGCGCCCCGAGTGGAGGGCACAGCTCTTTGCATTTGATTTGAGGATCAGACAGCTTCCTCAGTCTTGGCAGCCTTGCCTGCTTCCAGCTTCTGCTTGAAGCGGCCGCTGGCCTTGAAGCCGGGGATGGAGGTGGACTCCAGACGGCTGGAAACCTTGGTCTTGGGGTTGGTGTAGGCCTTGGGCTTGCGGGGACGCATCTCAAAACGGCCAAAGCCTGCGATGGTCACCTTCTCGTCTGCGCGCAGGCAGTCGGCGATCTGGTCAAACATTGCATCCATCGTGGTCTCGACCTGTGCTTCGGTGAAGCCGGTCTTGCGTGCCACAGTCTCGATCATCTGGGAACGGGTCATGTATCTATATCCTCCTGGAGTGTCCAAAAGTAACGTCTTTTGGCAAATTTTGCGTTGTTGAGTATAACATAATTCACACACTGTTTGCGACAGATTGCGCACAAAACGTCATTTATTGCGCACGAACTTATGTAATCTCTCTCCGTCCTTCACAAATACAGCGCCCGCTGTTTTGGCGGGCGCTGCAAAAAAGCATTTTACGGGTAATTCGTGAGGTAATTATTTGCGGTGATACAGGGTGGCAATATCCACCAGCGGGATATTTTCCAGACTGTGATCACTGCGCAGGCAGTCCACCAGAGCGTTGGCGGTATCCACTGCGGTGATGCAGGGGATGCTCAGCTCCACAGCCTTGCGGCGCAGGCGGACGGAGTCGCGCTTGGGGTCACGGCCCTTAGCGCTGGTAGAGAACACATAATCCACCAGACCGCTCTGCAGCAGGTCCACGATGTTGGGCGACTCGCCGGACATATTGCGCACCTCGTTGCAGGGCACCATGTGCTTGTTGAGCCATGCGCAGGTGCCGGAGGTACCGTACAGCTTGTAGCCCATGCTCTTGAGCTTCCATGCGATATCCACGAACTCCGGCTTGTCGCTGTCCTTCACGGTGAAGATGCAGCAGCTTGCAGGGCCGGGGGTCTTGAAGGTGTAGCCCGCGCCGATGAGGCCCTTGAGCAGGGCATCGTGGTAGTTGGGGGCAATGCCCAGCACTTCGCCGGTGGACTTCATCTCGGGGCCGAACTGGGTATCCACACCGTGCAGCTTTTCAAAGCTGAACACAGGCACCTTGACGGCCACATAAGGTGCGTTGGGGTGCAGGCCGGTGCCGTAGCCCATATCTGCCAGCTTTTCGCCCAGACAGCAGCGCACCGCCAGATCCACCATGGGCACGCCGGTGACCTTGGAGATATACGGCACGGTACGGGAGGAACGTGGGTTCACCTCAATGACGTACACCTTGCCGTTGGAAACTGCGTACTGCACGTTCACCAGACCGTTGACATGCAGCTCGCGGGCAAAGCGGCCGGTGTAATCCACCATGGTGTCGATCTCGGCCTGAGTCAGGTGCTGTGCCGGGTAGACACAGATGGAGTCGCCGGAGTGCACACCGGTGCGCTCCACCTGCTCCATAATGCCGGGGATCAGGAAGTTTTCGCCGTCGCAGATGGCATCCACTTCGCACTCGGTGCCCAGAATATACTTATCCAGCAGCACAGGGTGATCCATGTCCACATGCTCGGTGATAACGCCCATGTACTCGATCACGTCCGCCTTGGTGTAGGCCACGATCATGTTCTGACCGCCCAGCACGTAGGAGGGGCGCATCAGCACCGGCAGACCGATCTCGTCGGCGGCAGCCAGAGCCTCGTCCAGATTGAAGACAGTGCGGCCCGGTGCGCGGGGGATCCTGCAGCGCTCCAGCAGCTCGTCGAAGCGCTCACGATCCTCTGCTTCGTCGATGGCATCTGCCGGGGTGCCCAGAATGGGCAGGCCGATCTCGTCCATGTGCTTTGCCAGCTTGATGGCGGTCTGGCCGCCGAACTGCACCACGCAGGCATCCGGCTTCTCGGTGGCAATGATGTTGTCCACGCTCTCCGGGTTCAGCGGGTCAAAGTACAGACGGTCGCCGGTGTCAAAGTCGGTGGAGACGGTCTCGGGGTTGTTGTTTACAAGGATGGCTTCGCAGCCGTGCTTCTTCAGGGTCCACACACAGTGCACCGAGCAGTAGTCGAACTCGATGCCCTGACCGATGCGGATGGGGCCGGAACCAAAGACCAGAACCTTCTTTTTCCTGGGTTCGCCCTTGGCAGATGCTTCGGCTTCCTTCTCGGCAATGAACTCAGCAGCTTCGTTGTCGCCGTCGTAGGTGGAGTAGAAATAGGGGGTGTTGGCCGAGAACTCGGCAGCACAGGTATCCACCATCTTGAAGCCGGCGCGGTAGTTCTCCACGGGCAGGGTGTCCACCTGTGCCAGACGCTTGATGGTCTTATCCTGGAAGCCGTACTTCTTGGCGGTCTTGTACTGTTCCTCGGTCAGCACGCCGTTGCACTTGGCAAGGCCATTCTCAAGGTTTGCCAGATGCTGCATCTTGTCTAGGAACCACCAGTCGATCTTGGTGATGCGGTAGATGGTCTGGTGGTCGATGCCGCGCTTGAGAGCCTCGTACACGCAGAACACGCGTTCGGCATCCTGAACATGCATGTGGGCCACGATCTCGTCATCGGTCAGCTCCTCAAAGGGCTTGTGGGTCAGGGTGTCCATACCCAGCTCAATGGAGGAGACTGCCTTCATCATGGCAGCCTCGAAGCTGTTGCCAATGCTCATCACCTCGCCGGTGGCCATCATCTGGGTGCCCAGAGACTTGTCGGCGTAGACGAACTTATCAAAGGGCCACTTCGGGTACTTGACCACGATGTAGTCCAGCGCGGGCTCAAAGCAGGCGCAGGTCTTGCCGGTGACATCGTTGGTGATCTCGTCCAGCGTGTAGCCAATGGCGATCTTGGTAGCCACCTTGGCAATGGGATAACCGGTGGCCTTGGAAGCCAGTGCGGAAGAGCGGGACACACGGGGGTTGACCTCGATGACCGCGTAATCGTAGCTGTCCGGTTTCAGGGCGAACTGGCAGTTGCAGCCGCCCTCAATGCCCAGCTCGGTGATGATATCCAGAGCAGCGGTGCGCAGCATCTGGTATTCGTGGTCGGTCAGGGTCTGGGAAGGAGCCACGACCACCGAGTCGCCGGTGTGGATGCCCACAGGGTCCAGGTTCTCCATGTTACACACGGTGATCACGTTGCCCTTGTGGTCGCGCATGACCTCATACTCGATCTCTTTCCAGCCGGCGATGCACTTTTCCACAAGGATCTGATGGATGGGGGAAAGGCGCAGGCCGTTGGTGCCGATCTCGATGAGCTTTTCGCGGGTCTCGCAGATGCCGCCGCCGGTGCCGCCCATGGTAAAGGCCGGGCGCACGATGACCGGGTAGCCGATGCGGTCTGCACAGGCCAGAGCGTCCTGCAGCGTTTCCACCACCTCAGAGGGGATGATGGGCTGGTGCAGCTTTTCCATCGTCTCCTTGAACAGCTCGCGGTCCTCGGCCCGGTCGATGGTCTCGGGCTTGCAGGCCAGCAGACGGATGCCGGTGCGGTCCAGATAGCCGGAGCGGGCCAGCTCCATGGACAGGTTCAGGCCCATCTGGCCGCCGAGGTTCGGCAGCACGGAGTCCGGCTTTTCGATGTCCAGAATGCGCTCCACGACTTCCAGCGTCATGGGTTCGATGTAAACATGGTCGGCCACATCCGGGTCGGTCATGATGGTTGCGGGGTTGGAGTTCAGCAGAACGGTCTCGATGCCCTCTGCCTTCAGGGCGCGGCAGGCCTGCGTGCCGGAGTAGTCGAACTCCGCAGCCTGACCAATGATGATGGGGCCGGAGCCAATGACCAGCACCTTCTTGATTCTAGGGTCCTTCGGCATTTCAGCGTGCCTCCTTTTTTGCTGCTTTGACGTTGTTCAGGAAGCGGTCGAACAGAAACTCGGTATCCTTGGGGCCGCCGTTTGCTTCCGGGTGGAACTGCACGGTAAAGCAGTTCCACTTCTTGTACTTGATGCCCTCACAGGTGCCGTCGTTGGCGTTCACCTGTGCCACCTCGCCCATCTCGGCGGGCAGCTCGTCGCCCACCACAGCGTAGCCGTGGTTCTGGCTGGTGATGAAGGTGCGGCCGGACTCAAAGTCGGTCACGGGCTGGTTGGCACCGCGGTGGCCGTATTTGAGCTTCATGGTCTTGGCACCGGCTGCCAGAGCACTCAGCTGGTGGCCCAGACAGATGCCGAAAGTGGGGATATTCAGCTCAAAGATGTGCTTGAGGTTCTCGATGACCTCCACGGGTTCCGCCGGGTCGCCGGGACCATTGGACAGCATGATGCCGTCCGGAGCAAGGGCCTTGATTTCCTCTGCCGTTGCAAAGGCGGGCATCACCGTCACCTTGCAGCCGCGCTTGACAAGGCAGCGCACGATGTTGCGCTTGCAGCCGTAGTGCATCAGCACGATATGGGTCTCGCCCTGCGGGTTGAACACCTCGGGCTTTTCACAGGTAACATTCTTCACCGCATCGGTGACGGCGTAGGCGCGGATCTGAGCCAGCAGAGCCTCGGTCTCGGCCTTGTTGGCCGGGTCGGCGGGGTCGAAGGTGGTCAGGATGGCACCGTTCATCACACCGCTCTCGCGGATGATGCGGGTCAGGTGGCGGGTGTCGATGCCCTCAATGCCGATGGTGTTGTTCTTTTTCAAAAAGCTGTCCAGCGTTTCCTCGCAGCGCCAGTTGGAGGGGGTGGTGCAGGCCTCGCGCACGATGTAGCCCTTTGCCCAGATGCGGTCGGACTCCATGTCGTCCTTATTCATGCCGTAGTTGCCGATAAGGGGGTAGGTCTGGGTGATGATCTGGCCATAGTAGCTGGGGTCGGTCAGGGTCTCCTGAAAGCCCACCATGCCGGTGGCAAAGACCACCTCGCCCACGGTGACGCCCTCGGCACCCACCGACTGGCCGGCAAAGACCATGCCATTTGCCAAAAGAAGATATGCGTTCATAGTTTTCCTCGTTTCAACACATTACAGGGTCTGCTTTGCTTCCTGCTTCATCTTGCGGCTGCCCAGATGCACCAGCGGCAGCTTGCCTTCCTTGCAGATGGGGCACTCTTCCGGTGCGTAGTTGGGCAGATCCAGCTTGAGGGCGCTTGCCACGATGGGAATGGGAGACGGAGCCTCGGGCTTGGTGCGGTCCACCACGCAGGTGATGCCCACGCAGATGCCGCCGTTCTCTTCGATCACGCGCTTGGTCTCCAGAGAGGAGATACCGGTGGTGACCACGTCCTCAGCGATGATGCACTTCTCACCCGGGTGGATGGCGAAGCGCTTCAGGGTCATCACATTGTCCACGCGCTCGGTAAAGATGGCGCGCTTGCCGGTCTGGCGGGCCAGCTCGTAGGCGTACACGATGCCGCCCATGGCCGGGCCGACGATCACATCCACGTCCATTTCCTTGACCTTATCTGCCACGGTCTTCATGACCTCGGCGCAGCGGTCGGGGTACTGCTGCAGGTAGGCCATCTGGCAGTATGCGCTGGAATGGCGGCCGGAGGACAGCAGGAAGTGGCCTTCCAGGAACGCGTCACAGCTCTTCAGGATCTCAAGTGCTTCACTCATTGTACTTCTCCCTCTCTTTTATAAAAATGTCTTTTGAACGGTATTGTACCACGCTTTTGCGTGATTTGCAAATTTATGCAGTAGCTTTGTCTTTATGCGTATAAATCAGTATTTTACTGGTATATCAATTGGATTATTCAGCATTCCGGGCACATCCGCGGATCTCGTCCAGCGTTTTCACGCCGTTCTTGTCCATCCATGCGGCCATCTCGTCGGCAATGGTCTCCATGGCGCGGGGGTTGGCAAAGTTTGCGGCACCCACCTGCACCGCCGCAGCACCGGCCATGATGAACTCCAGTGCGTCACGGCCCGTGGCGATGCCGCCCAGACCCACCACCGGGATGTTCACAGCGCCCACGGCCTGCCACACCATGCGCAGGGCAATGGGCCGCACCGCCGGGCCGGACAGGCCCGCAAAGATGTTGTTGAACACCGGGCGGCGCTTTTCCAGATCGATCGCGCACGCCTGGAAGGTGTTGCACAGGCTGATGGCGTCCGCGCCGGCAGCCTCAACGGCCTTGCACATCTCGGGGATGCTTTCGGCCTGTGGGCTCAATTTAACGATGAGCGGCACGGTGCAGACCTTGCGCACCGCGCTGACGACCTCGCCGGCGTCTGCCGCGCGGATGCCGAACGCGAGACCACCCTGCTTGACGTTGGGGCAGCTGATGTTCAGCTCAATAAAATCCACGCCCGCGGCGCAGAGCATCTGCACGCCCTCGACGTTTTCTTCAATCGTGTGGCCGCCGAGGTTTGCCCAGACGGTGGTGCCGCACCGGCGCATGGCAGGCAGCTCGTGGTCGATAAAGTGCTGCACACCGGGGTTCTGCAGGCCGATGGAGTTCATCAGGCCCGACGGCGTTTCGTAGAGGCGCTCACCCTCGTTGCCGGGCTGGCCGTTCAGGGTCAGCCCCTTGCCGGAGATGCCGCCCAGCACGCGCAGATCCTCAATACCCGCGTACTCGGGGCCGAAGCCGAAGGTGCCGCTGGCCGCGATAACCGGCCCGGCCAGCCGCTTGCCGAGAAAACTCAACATGCAGGTCTGCCATCAGTCAAACACCTCCTGTGCGTTAAAGACCGGGCCGTCCTTGCAGACGGTGACCGGGCCGATTTTCGTATGGCAGGCTGCAGCCCATGGCACGCGCCCAGACCGCAGGCCATCTTCTTTTCAAGGCCTGGCCAGGCAGGGCACGCCTGCGGCGGCGCAGAGCTAGCCACGCCGCGCATCATGACCATGGGGCCGCAGGTCAGCACAATGTCGTACTTGCTCACGTCTAGCAGGTCGGTGACCAGGCCGTCGGTGCCCCTGCCTTGCCGGAGTCGGTTGCGGCGTAGATGTCGCGGCACCAGGGCACAAAGCGGTCCATGCCGTAGGTCGTGTCGCGGAAGCCACGAACAGGTCGGGCGCACGCCCGCGCGGCAGAGCTCCTTGCAGAGCAGCAGCAGCGGCGCGGTGCCGATGCCGCCGCCGACCACGGCAATGCGCTTGTACTGCCCGGCCAGTGCGGCAGTGTCAAAGCCGTTGCCGCAGGGGCCGGTCACGGTCAGCGTATCGTCCTTTTTCAGCGCGGCCAGCTTGTGGGTGCCCTCGCCCTTGACCTGATACAGGAAGGTCAGTGCGCCGGTCTGGTTGTCAAAGTCGTCAACGCTGATGGGGCGGGAAAGAATCGGCGTGGCATCCGCGGCCCAGGCGCGCAGCATGTAAAACTGCCCGGCGTGGGGCTCGCGGCTGCGGTCCTGCCACTGGACCGTAAGGCGCATAATATCCTCTGCGACGGTTTCCTGACGCAGGACCGTCAGATTACAGCTTGTTGCATTCACCCTGAATATCCTCCCGCATACGCACGCACTCGTTGTAGGCAGCCTCGTCAAAGGCAACGCCGGGCTGCTTCTTGTAGGCCAGCAGGATGCCGCGGCTGGAGTTGACAACGCCGCCGTTGCCCTTGGTCAGGTACTGCGCGATGTCCGCCGCCTTGCCGCCCTGTGCGCCGTAGCCGGGGATCAGGAAGAAGGTGTCCTTGTAGGCCGCGCGGATGGCGGTGGCCTCCTCGGTGTGGGTGCCGCCGATGACCAGGCCGATGCTGGAATAGCCGTGCTCGCCCATGTAGTCCTTGCCAAGGGCGGTCAGGCTGTCGCCGACGAGGTCGTACACATGGCGGCCATCGTCGAGCTTTTTGTACTCAAAGTCCTTCGCGCCGGGGTTGGAGGTGCGGCAGAGCACGAACACGCCCTTGCCCTGCTCGGCGCAGTACGGCAGATACGGGCTGATGGAGTCAAGGCCCATGTAGGGGGCCAGCGTGATGATGTCAGCCTCAAAATCGCCGGTAAAGTGCGCCTTGGCGTACATTTCGGCGGTCTTGGCAATGTCGCCGCGCTTGATGTCGGCAATGACGGGCAGGCCGGTGGCACGGGCCTGCTTCAGCGTTTCGGCGTAGGCGCGCATGCCGTCCAAGCCCAGGGACTCATAATAGGCGATCTGCACCTTGTAGCAGCCCGCGACGCCCTTGGTGGCGTCGATCAGCGCACGGTTGAACTC
>ENA-OQCU01000871-OQCU01000871.1-human-gut-metagenome-genome-assembly--contig:-NODE-871-length-11823-cov-3.813526_pt1 | contig 11823 bp, 10 predicted proteins | sample MGYA00242504_ERZ504590 | MGnify/ENA primary metagenome ERZ504590 (study PRJEB26092, sample SAMD00036318) | human gut metagenome | host: Homo sapiens | study: EMG produced TPA metagenomics assembly of...
TGTCGGTTCGACCGGGGGGCGAGACGGGTGGAGGCGGAATCCGTCACGCTTCGCCGTGCAGATCGGGCCCTATTACGGCGGTGGGTTCAAGATCTGCCCCGACGCGCGCATCGACGACGGCCTCTTGGACGTGTGCGTCGCCCATCCGCCCGTCGGCGCAGCGCGCGCCCTCTACATCTTCCTGCGTGCCAAAGGCGGCAAGCACGTTCGTTTCAAGCAGATCGAGCTGCGCCGATGCCGTACGCTGCACCTCGAGTTCGACGAGGCCCCTCCCGCCCAGATGGACGGCGAGCTCATCGAGGGCACCTCGTTCGACATCGCCGTGGAGCCCGCCGCGCTGAACGTGCTCGTGCCCTTCTGAGAAAACGTGCGCTCCACGATAGGGCTTCGCGCAATATGATACGAGGGCATCGCTATGAACCGCCTCCCGTTTCTTGGACAAGGAAGCAAAGTTCGAGAGGCGGGAGGCTCCTTTACGTCGCCGGAGCATGACGGGAAGATGCGCGGATCCGCGGTCGAGCTGTTCGCGAGGGGCGCAAAGGGGGCTGGCCTCCTTTGAAGATGGTTTGCCTAGGAGGCAATCTGCTGCTTGTATCTTTCAAGCGATGCGTTCCATCGGTCAAAGGCGCTGTCCGAACGATGGTCGGGAAGTCCGTACTTTTCCGATAAGAGCTTTCCCATATAAGCCGAAGCTTTGGTTGCTCCGTCGAAGTTCAGATGGTCTCCTTTGTCGTGCGTATCGGTGCTCCAGTCGATCGGAACCTTGTCGGGCCCCTCGTTCAGGTCGTAATAGTCGACGCCGAGTTCCCGGGCCAGCTCGCTCATGCCGTTGTGTTTGGCCGTGTTCCAATTGACCGTGCTCGGCGTGCTGACGAACACGGGAGTAGCGCCGTTCGCTCTGCAAGCTTCGACCATGGCGGTTATGTACTGGCGGTTCGCAACGTCTACCGGCAGCGCCTCGCTGCTCGGCGTCATGTGATTGACGGCGTCGGCCGGATTCACCCCGCGGTTGACGACGAACCCCTTCAGCGGGTCGCTCCATGTGGCCGAAGGCTTCCCTAAGAAGTCTTGCGCATCCAGGCTCTTCCATCGATCGTGGTATTCGAAGACGGGCAGCTTGTTCTGGAAAAGGCTCAGAACTGCGTCATCCGGCTTGATCGGCGAGTAGATGGAGTTCGTTTCGAATACGACGACCTTGGGCTTTTGGGAACGAAGCGCTTTTTTCCAGCAATCGGTACCCGTACGTCAATCGCTGACCCGACGTAGCGCTCCACGTACGAGGTGAAGCCATGCTCTTCCCACATCTGCAACGGGGCAGAACGAGCTGTACCGCCTCGCTGTCGCCGATGAATATCGCATCGAGGAGCGCCGCTCGCCGAAGATCCCGTTGGCGGCTCTGAAACCTGGCCGAATCCTTCTGGTTGTTTTCGGCTGGACGACGCTCGATACCGCCCAAAGAAGGCCGAGCGTTGCAGCCGCCACGAAAACCGCGGTCGCAAGCACCTTGAAGGCGCTGCGTAGTTTCACTGCTCTCATGCATGCTCCTAAAACTGCGCGTACATCGGGTCGACCGGCGTGTAGCCAAGGCCGTAAGCTCCGAACGTCACGGTTCCCACGAACAGAAGAATCACGAGGCTCCATCTCAGGAGCGCGCTTTGCGCAGTCGCCCACTCCCACAAATTGCAGCCCCGCTCCTTCGCTACGCCTACTGCGAGAACCAGCATCATGAACAAGGTTACGATGAGGCCGTCGCCAACGCCGAATCCGATTTGCAACGCCGATCCCGTCGTAAAGGCTTCGATAGTGAAATCGCCCGCAATCCGTCCCATCATGGCAAGCCCCGCCTCAAGCGAGTTGGAGCGAAAGAACAGCTCGCCGACGAAGATGATCGCCAGCGTCCGGACGGTCTGGAACGTTCGATAAGGCCAGCTATTGCGGTCGATGCCGAAGTGCTGCGCCGCACGCGCGCATGGAGGCTCGATCAAGCCGCCCGCCATGATCAGGACGAAGTAGTACAAACCGAAGAAGAGGTACTGGCTGCCGGCGCCATGCCACAAGCCGTTGCCGATCCACACGCAGAACAGCGCAACGGAGCTTGCCAGAAGCGGACCGTATCTGTTTCCGAAACGCTTGCGCGCCTTGGTCGTCAGCATCTTGCATGGCTTGGACAACGAGATAGGGTAGTACACGTAGTCTTTGAACCACAGGCCCAGCGTGATATGCCAACGTTGCCAGAATTCGGAGGCGGTGCGGGAGAAGAACGGCTGCCTGAAGTTTTCGGGCAGCGTTACGTTGAACACGCGGCCCATGCCCAGGGCGACGTCCATCGTTCCTGAGAAATCGCAGTACAGCTGAATGGTGTACAGGATCGCAGCTAAGGCTATGACGCCTCCGTCGTACGAACCGTAATTGTCGAACACCGGCTTCACGAACGCGTTCAGCCGGTCCGCGACGATGATCTTCTTCGCCATGCCCCACATAATGCGCAAGGTTCCTGCGTACAGGTTCTTTCGATTAAGCGGTTCGCCCGCGATAAGGCTGGGCGCAACGTCGTTGTATCTGCTGAGCGGTCCTTCCATGATTCCTGGGAAAAACGCCAGGAACAGCGCCACGTGCCCAAGGTTCTTGTCGGCCTTCGTGCGTTCGCGATACACATCCACAACGTATGAAACGGCCATCAACGTGTAAAACGATATCCCGATGGGCAATGCGAAGCTGGGGATGGAAAGGTCGATCGAAATGCCGAACGCCGCCAGCGTGGAAGCCAGCGACAGCCCGAAGAACCCCGAGTATTTCAGGACGGCCAGAATGCCGATATTGGCGACGACGGCCGCGAAGACGATACGGCGGTTCTTCCGCTTGCAGGCCTCGCGTATCTCGCGTTTGCCCGAGCTGGCTGTCGCCAGTTGCCGGTTCTTCTCTGCAAGGTTGGCGCCCATCATGCGGGCGCACGCGTACACGACTGCCGTCGACAGGGCGACGAACGCGATAAGCGCGCCGCTGAGCGCGAAGAAGAAGCCGTAGCTGGCCAGCAGGAGCACCGCCCACCTAAAGCGCCTTGGCGCCATGCCGTACAACATGACCGTAATCGGCAAAAAGGCCGTGAAGAAAAGGGCGGAATAGTACGACGTCATTAAAATGATTCCCTACTCGAGCGATTCGCGCAGGCTAAGCCTGCTCTGCTTGCAGGCGCGCCATCAGGGAGCATACGGCCTCAACCGAGTTGAAATTGTCGGGCACGATCTCGACGGGGGGTATCTCGACGTCGAATGCATCTTCGAGTTCGGCCACGAAGGCGATCATCGTCAGCGAATCGATGCAGCGCGAATCGACGAGGTCGACGCGCGCCTCATGATCCACGCCCGGGTTGATGTCTTCGAGAATGTCGATAACTTGATTTTTCATAGTCCGTTCTCCTTTTCGTCCTGTTCCGTCGATCTATCCTGCGGCCCGTTCGATGAATTGAACGAGGCCGTTTCCAGCCGATGCCGAGCAATGCGCATATTTCCCGAAACGTCGCGCACGACCACCGACGGAAGATCCCGGCTTAAAAACAGCGCCCGACCCTCCGTTGCGCAGTAGGCGCCTGCCCGAGAGAACGCAAGCACGTCTCCCACGGACAAATCGACGATCGGCGCTTGCTTGGCCAGGATGTCGTTGACCGTGCAAAGCGCTCCGCAGATGTTCCAAGGCTGCGCAGCGCCGGCCGTTGCGCCGACCTTCCTGAAAACCGGGGACTTCATGGCCATCGAATGCCCGTAGTACGAAATCTGATGCATGCCGCCGTCGACGATCGCGTAGTTTTGCCCGCTCGTCGTTTTGACGTCGACGACGCTGGTCAGATACGCTCCGCAATCAGCCGCGATGCTGCGTCCCAGCTCGAGGACGACGTCCCCCTCGAAAGGGAAACCGTCCAGCAGCGTTGCAAGCTCGGCAACGGGTTCGTCCTGCGCGCTGCGAGCCCGCTCCTCGTCCTCGTCGAAGTACTCGACGGGAAGCCCGGGGCCGTATTCGATCTCGTTCAGCTTCACCGAGCAAGCGGCTTCCACTTCGGCCACGATGCGGTGCAGCTTGTTCAACTCTCTATCAAGCTTCTTGAGCGACGTTTTCTGCGTGCCCGAGTAGTACTGGATACCCTGGATGCTGATGAACGGGTCGTCTTTGCAGCCGGCAATCAGCTCTTTCAGCGTGGCGGAGTCTACGCCGAATTGGTTTTCGCTGCTCAGCCTGAAAAGAACGTTCACCCGCCTGCGATACGCGTTAGCGAGTTCGACCAGGTCTTTCAACTGTTGGGAAGACTCGATGGTGAATCTATGGGGGATGCGATCCGCTTGGAACAGATCGTCCAAGCAGCGGCGATCCTTCCACACGCCCGAAAGCACGATCTTCTCGAACGGCACGCCTGCGTTCGCGCAGATGAGCACCTCGCCCGGCGAGCATGCTTCTACGCAATCCGCCAGAGCCGACGCCTCCCGCACGATGAAGGGGTTCGCCTTCATCGCATAGCAGAGCTTGATGCGAGAGGGGAGCGATGCCCGTAACCGGGTGATTCGGTCGTTAAGAACCTGCTGGTCGAAAAGGTACAAAGGCGTCGGGCATGCGTCCAGCGCGTTTTGCAGCGTTGCGTCGTCTATCATCATCGATCAGCCCTCTCGCGCTTCGCCGGTTCGCCGTGCGATTCCAGGAGCATCGCACGGTCCACCTTCCCGTTCTTGTTCAGCGGCATGCTCGGCACCTTCGCGATGCGCGTCGGCCTCATGAAAGCGGGAAGCAATGATGCCGCCCGACCGGGAAGCTCTTTCTCGCAAGCCGTTCCTTCGTAGAACGCGCATAGCCGGTTCTTTTTGGAATCGAAGGCGCATCGGCACCTGTCGACGTCGGAGAACCCTTCGAACGCCTTGTCGATCTCTTCCAGCTCGATTCGGTGCCCTCGGTACTTGATCTGATTGTCTTTGCGACCGCAAAAGACCAGATCGCCCTCGTCCGTCAACATCGCGCTGTCTCCCGTGCGGTACACGCGCTCGCCGTAAAGGGAATTGAGGGGATTGGGCGCAACGCCTTTTCCGTCGCTTCTCGATTGCCGATATAACCCAACGCCAACGAGGGTCCTCGCACGATGATCTCGCCTTTCTGGCCCGGCTCGACGATGCGCCGTCCCTCCTCGTCGACCGCTAGGACTTCGCAGTGCCCGAATGCTTTTCCCAGGGGAAGCTCGGCGGCGCCGTCTTTTGCGCGGTCGACGCGATGGTACAGGCAGTTGCAGGTGATCTCGGTTGGGCCGTACAGGTTGACGAACTCGGCGTCCGGCAAAGACGCAAGCAGGGATTTCAAGTGGGCAAGTGGCATTACCTCGCCGCTGAACAGCACTTTTCGAACCGTGGTAAGCGAATCGCTTGTAATTGCGCGAAATGTGTTCACCATGCACAAAGCCGCGACCGCCCAAACCATCACGGTCACGCGCTGCTCGTCCAGAAACTCAACCAAGGCTTTCGGCTGCATGAACAAGCGACGCGGCACGATGACGAGCGTCGCTCCCACCGCCAAGCTTCCGAAAATATCTTTGACGGACACGTCGAAGTCGAATGGCGCTTGGTTTGCGAACCGATCGCTGCGGTCGAATTCGAATTCCGAAACGAATTCGTCGATGAAGCTGATGATGGCTCCATGGCTGACAACTACGCCTTTGGGGACGCCCGTTGATCCGGAGGTGAACAGAACGTATGCCGGATCGATCGAAAGCGATGCCGGCTCGACCGCGTCGCGCTGCTGTATCCCGGCGCGCTGGCTATGCAGCTCCTCCAAGGAAACGATCTTGCACGCGTCTTCGAGTTGAAGGCCCCGCAGGGCTTCCTCGTCGGCCACCAAGAGCGGGCTTCCCAATGTCGCGACGATGTGTGCAAGTCGCACGGGGGGAACCGATGGATCGACCGGCACGTAATATCCGGATGCGAACAGCGTGCCCAACATGATGGCAAGCGTGTCATAGCATTTTTCCACCATGATGACCACGCCCCGATTTGCCACGTCGTATTCGGATAGCGCTGCGCCGTACGCTGCGCTATCGTCCTGCAACTGCTTGTAGGTATAGCTGCCGAACTCGTCGACAACGGCCGTATCGCCGGGCCGCCGCTTCGCGGCCTCGGCCAGATACTCCAGCACATTGCTCTTGGATTTCATGGGAAACCTCTCTTACGTATTTGCCTCGTGTTCCACAGTAAGAGAGCAACCTTTTCGTTTCCTAAACGCTTTCTAAAGGTTTCTTTGGGTTTACCAATAGCCCAATTGAACGCCTCTCTGGTACACCGCCTGCGCCTTTGCGTAGTATCCGTAAGAATTCAAATGGGTCCAGTCTGAGCGTAGCTGCAGGGATATGCAGCCTACGGCAGCATCTTCTGCATCTTCTCGGGTGGGCGTAAGCCCTGCGATCGCCAACCCGTCATCGATGAGAAACTGGCGCATGTTGATAAAGCGGTCGCCGAATTCTGCGGTCAGCGCGGCCTCCCACTCGGTTTGACGGCCGGTCTCGCCCGGCTCGAAAGCCTCTTGACTTGGATCGCCGAACGAAGTTCCGGGGTCGTCAGTGTCGCCGATGATGATGAAGTTCTCGCATCCGGAGTTTTCGATGATCGCATGGTACTGCTCTATGAGCGTTGCGTAATCGCCGTCCCAGCCGCCGTTGCTTCCCATTTCCAGCACCAGTATCGTTCCCGTATGCTGTTTTGCCAGCTCGGCCACTTCCTCATCGATGAAGAGGCGCTCGTCCTCGTCATCGGCCTCGATGGCTCCTTGCATAATGCCGATCTCTTCGGATGTCGCGCCCGATACGCCGAAATTGCAGGTGGTCATACCCGTCAGTTTTTGAAGTACGTCAGGATACGACAGATAGCTGGCATCGAAGACGCCGTCGCCGGTCGCGATCACGGCTGGATCGCGACCGGCTCCTTCGGTCATGCTGTCGCCCCAGCAAACTATCTCCTTCGACGCTTTTCCGTTGCTCCGATCGTCTGAGACTAAAACGCGCTCTTCGGGCTCATCGTATCTCGCGTCCGCCAATTCGTTGTCGATCGAATCGTTTTCAGCATGCTTTTCCTGGGTTGCGGCGCATCCCGCCAGTCCGATGTGGACAAGCAGCAGCGCAAGCAGCGCGACGCAGCGTATCAGAGGATTCTTCATAGCTCTCCTTCAAGCAAAGGACATACGCTTTTCACTATGAAAAGCCATCCTTTGCTTAGGCTGAAGACAGCCTTAAGGTTTCTTAACGAAAGGGGCTATGCCAGCGGAAGAGTCACGACGATCTCGGTTTCGAAGTCTTCTTCGGGCTGAGCTGAAACGGCAATCGTTCCACCTTGCAAGTCTATGAAACGTTTGGCAATGGAAAGCCCCAAGCCGGTGCCCTTGCCCGATTCGCGTGCGTCATTGCTGGTCACAAACGGCTCGAACACATGGTCGCGTATGGATTCGGGAATTCCCGCGCCGTCATCCGCTACGGCGATCACCGCCTCGCTTTCAGTGCGTTTGCAGGTCAATCGAACGGTAACGCCGCCGGGATTATGCACGCATGCATTGTTGATCAGGTTGCCAAGCACGCGCGCCAGCAACGAGCCGTCGGCGCGCACCCAAATGGGATCGTCGGGGATTGCCGCGTCAAGGCGGCAGGCGCGCTGTTCGATAGTCGGAAGCATTTCCACCGCAATGCGACGAACCGCTTCGCAAACGTCCATCCGCGCAAGCTGAGGGCTGTACGAGGGGTGGTTCGTTTTGGCGTAAAGAAACAGCGAATCGATGAGCTGGGAGGCTTCATCCGTTTTTTCCTTCATTGCTCTCAGATACTCTCCGGCTTTTTCGGGCGGCACGCATCCGTCTTCGAATGCCTGCGCATACCCCCTTATCACCGTCAACGGCGTTTTCAGATCATGCGAAATATCCGAAACGATGCGCTGCTTGTCGTTTTGCGCGGCCTTAAGCTCCTCCATCAGCTCGAGAAAATTATCGTATGTCGGCACCAGCTCAGCTGGAACGCGATGCGTGCCGTCGGGGCTTTCGCCGCCTTCCTTGCATGCGGTAATGGCAGCGTTGAGCGGCTTTGCCGCCCTGCGTATCATTCTCACGAGCACCACGGCGGCAATTGCCGTGAAGGCAACCGCGACAGGGATAGAAGAAAGCCAAATCATCCCGTTTTGGCTGATCAGCTCATCGTACGTTGCTTCGCTCACATGCGAGGAAATAAAAACAAGGGTACGGGGCTGATTGTCGACGGTAACGTATTCGAGCTTCTGGATAGATTTGTTTGCGCTGAATTCCCCGTTTATCAGGGAAAGCTCCCGCTTGCTCAGCGATTCTCGACCGGCGAACAGGTCGCCTTCGACGATCGTTCCATCAAGCTTGCAAACGCATGAGGACAAGACTATCTTCGAACTCCCGATCCCGTTCATTCCGCATAAGTTTATTTCATACACGGTGCCGTAGCGGGCATCGAAGCGCTGCAAAACCTCGTAGAACACCTGGTCTTCTTCGGTTCCGTTGATGATTTCCAGGTCGTTGGCGTCGATCGATTTGGCGACATCGTCATCGCTGGCATAGAGGCGGTTCCCGTTCTGGTCGAATATCACCATCTGAGCAGATGGCGGTATCGAGTTTCTCAATTCGTTGAAAGAGTCGTTTTCCAGCGCGACCCTGTTTTCCTCCAGATCGTCGATGGAAGGAAACGCGCTGTTGAGGCGCGAGTCAGCGAGGTAGCCGACAGCCGAAAACAGGCCCATGATCAAGACCGCATAAACAAGCACGATCGACATGCACCGAAACGCCAAGCTGGAAAGCAATGACTCCACCCCCAGCTTCGCCGATGTCGCATCAGCCCTCAAAACGATATCCCAGTCCACGAACCGTAACGATACGCGCCGGATTGTTGGGATCGTCTTCTATCTTAGAGCGGATGTTGGATATGTGAACCATGATGCTGTCCTCGCCTCCGCCATGCGAGGAAGCGCTGATCAGCTCGTACAATTGCGCCTTCGTGTACACGCGGCCGGGCGAGGAGAACAGTTTGCTGAATATCTTCAATTCCGAGGCCGTAAAGGAAACCACGTTGCTGTTCTTCCGAACGATCAAGGACTCTTTGTCGAATTCTATGGCGCCCATGCGCACGACCGAACCGTCCGGTGAAATGTTGCTTGGGCCGCGTGCGGACAATGCGTTGCAGCGTCTGAGAACCGCGCGAATGTAGGCCAGCACTTCGATCGGGTCGAACGGCTTCGTGATGTACCCATCGGCACCCAAATCCAAGCCGAGCATCTTGTCGGTGGGCTGACTGCGCGCCGAAATGATGATGATGGGCGCGTTCGAAACTAAGCGAGTTTCCTTGATGAAGTCAAACCCGTTCATTTCGGGCATCATCAAATCCACGAGTATGACGGAAGGGGACTTGCGCTCAAGCAGCTCGAGTCCCAGCTTTCCGTTCGCAGCGGTTTCGACTTGGTAGTCGCTACCGCATAGATAGAGGCTCAGGATTTCGATAATATCCGAATCGTCTTCGACTATGAGAACCGTCTCATTCATGACGAGCCTTTCGAAAGAATAGCGAGATTACGCTTTGCTCCTGCAGGGAGGGGGAGCGGCTTGGATTCGTATTGCCAGGACGCAGCCCATCAAGATAACGTTCGAGCAAAGAAATACCATGACTGGCGGCCTTGAGGTCATAGGGGGATTGAAAGAACAAGAAATCTCGCAATTTTGCCATAACCTGCGCATTGCATCCGGCAAGCTGCGAGCCGTTGATCGGATCCGTGGAATTTGTTCGCAGGGCAGGCGTGTTGTCGCTGGCGTTGGGATGTGGGTTCGTGTATGGTGAGGGAAACCGGTATTCGGGCTGACGGAAGAAGGGCGACATGGCGTTCGTGGAGTTTCGCGACGTGCGCAAGGTGTACCGCATGGGCGAGGTGGAGGTGGCTGCCGTCGACGGCATGACCTTCGACATCGAGCGCGGCGAGCTCGTCGTGGTCGTTGGCCCCTCGGGCGCGGGCAAGACGACGCTTTTGAACATGTTGGGCGGGATGGACGCCTGCTCGTCGGGAACCATCATGCTCGACGGTCGCGAGATCAGCGCATTCTCTGAGAAGGAGCTCACGTACTACCGTCGCTACGATATCGGGTTCGTCTTCCAGTTCTACAATCTCGTGCAGAACCTCACGGCGCTTGAGAACGTGGAGCTTGCCAGCCAGATCTGCAAGGATCCGCTCGATGCGGGAACCGTGCTCAAGCAGGTGGGCCTGGGCCATCGCCTGGACAACTTCCCGGCGCAGCTTTCCGGCGGCGAGCAGCAGCGCGTGGCCATCGCCCGTGCGCTGGCGAAGAACCCTAAGCTCCTGCTGTGCGACGAGCCCACCGGCGCGCTCGATTACCGCACGGGCAAGGCCATCCTGAAGCTGTTGCAGGACACGTGCTTCGACACGGGCAAGACGGTGGTGCTCATCACGCACAACTCCGCGTTCACCGCCATCGCCGACCGGGTGATCCACATCCGCGAAGGACGCGTTGCGGGCGTCGAAGTGAACGAAGCGCCTGTTTCCGCCGAGGCGATCGAGTGGTAGCCGGCGCGTCGTGAAAAGCGCGTTCAACACTGAGACCCTGCGTTCGATCACCCACTCGCTCGGGCGCTTCCTGGCTATCGCCGCCATCGTCGCGCTGGGCACGGGCTTCTACGCCGGCCTGCGCATGACCGCGCCCGATATGAAGCTGGCGGCCGACGAGTACTTCGACGGCACGTCGCTCATGGACATCCGCGTGCTTTCGACCCTCGGCCTCACCGACGACGACATCGCGGCGCTGCGCCATGTCGAGGGAGTCGAGGCTGTGATGCCCGCGCGCGAGACCGACGTCATGGCGTCCATCGACGGCGAGCAGTACGCCACGCGCGTGCATTCGCTGCCCGATGCGGCGCGCACGAGCGACACCTCCGACGGCGTGCATGCGCGTTCCGACGATCCCGACTATCTGAACCGTCCCCTCCTCGTCCGGGGTTCGTGGCCGCAGAAGACGGGGGGAGTGCGTGCTGTCGGCCAACCTCGTGGAGAACGACGCCATCGCCGTCGGCGACACGCTGACCATCACCGAAGGCGTGCAGGACGTGGACCAGACCCTCGTCACGCGCACGTACACGGTGACGGGCTTTGTGAACGCTCCGTACTACGCAACGTCTTCGAGCATGGGCGAGACCACGCTGGGTTCGGGCTCCATCCAACAGTATATGTACGTGCCCGAGAGCGACTTCTCGGCCGATCTTCCCTATACCGAGGCGTACCTCACGGTGCGCGGGGCGGCGAACGAACGCGCGTCGAGCGACGCCTACCAGCGGCTCGTAGACGAAGTGGCGGATCGCATCAAGGCGCTTGCGCCCGAGCGCGAGCAGGCGCGTGTCGACCAGCTGAAGTCCGATGCGCAGAAGGAGCTCGACGAGAAGCGCGCCGACTACGAGGGCGAGAGGGCCGACGCGCAGTCGCAACTGGACGATGCGAAGCGCCAGCTCGACGATGCCGCCGCGACGATCGCCGCAAGCGAGCAGGAGCTGGCCGACGGCCAGGCGGCCTACGACAGCGGCGCGTCCGAGCTGGCGAGCCAGCGTGCGAGTGCTCAGGCGCAGCTGGACGATGCCGAACGGCAGATAGCCGAAGGGCAGGCGCAGCTCGACGCGCAGCGCCCGCAGTTGGATGATGCCGCAGGGCAACTCCAAGCGGCCCGGGCTCAGTGGCAACAAGGTGCCGACGCCCTCGCGGCGGCGTGGGGCGATTGGGAGCGGCAATCCGACGAGCTTGACGCGGGCATAACTCG
>ENA-OQCU01000872-OQCU01000872.1-human-gut-metagenome-genome-assembly--contig:-NODE-872-length-11795-cov-4.475146_pt1 | contig 11795 bp, 14 predicted proteins | sample MGYA00242504_ERZ504590 | MGnify/ENA primary metagenome ERZ504590 (study PRJEB26092, sample SAMD00036318) | human gut metagenome | host: Homo sapiens | study: EMG produced TPA metagenomics assembly of...
TTGATATACAAGTTGCCAAATGCGGTATGAGATTGCGGCAATGCGACAGCGAGAGTCGATGGGGACCGATATGGATCAAGGCTGTTATTTTGACATGGACTGGACACGTGGTCGATACCGAGCGTCTGGAAAAACAGTGAATGATACCGTCCACGGACACATGGTACAGGACCTGCTCCGCCACCGATTCGGCAGTCATGAATGCTTGATATGCAAATATTCACCAAAGTACCCTGTGCAGGCAGAGCGAGAGTTCCAGCGGGTCACAAATGCGTACATCCGCATTCTGAACGAACTGTTGAAAGAGAGCCTGCCGGAGATCAGGGATGCCGCGCGGGCCGAGAAAGAAGGCCAGCGCCACGATGATGCTTCAGATCTGATTGCCAAGGTCAAGACCGTCTTCTCCAAGATGGCCGTGGAGCTGGAGCGCCGGACTTCGATGTTCAGCCTGCGCAGCAAGATTGAGTCCATGGCAAGACTCACTCGGAAGCTGAGCATCCGGGAGTGGAAGAAAGCAGTCAAGTCCACGCTGGGCATTGATTTGCTGGATGACTACTACACCGGCGAGCTGTACCGGGTAATGATGGGGCGCTGGGTCGAGGACAACGTAGCGCTCATCAAGACCATCCCGCAGGAAAGTCTGTGGCGTATGCGCCAGATTGTGCTGGAGGGCTATCGGAACGGCGAAACCACGACGGCCATCGTCAAGCAGATTCAGCGGGCGTACAGCGTAGACCGGCGGCACGCCCAACTGCTTGCCCGCGACCAGATCGCCAAGCTGAACGGTGACATCACCCAGCAGCAACAGCAGGACGCAGGCGTGGTGGAGTACGTCTGGTCAACCTCTGGCGATAGCCGCGTCCGCCCAAGCCATGCTGCGCTGAACCACAAGCGGTTCCGCTGGGATGACCCGCCGGTGGTCGATGAAAAGACCGGGCGGCGCTGTCACCCCGGCAAAGACTACCAGTGCCGCTGCTGCGCACTGCCGGTCTTCAACATCAAAACCGTTGACCTCCGGTCACGAAAGGGGGCGATGGCCGTGGATGAAACTATCCTGTAAGACCTGAGAGGGGAGTTGTTCAACATGGAAAATGATATGAAGGTTCAGCGCTTTGACAGCCTGCCGCTGGATGCCACCTATTTCACAGATGAGGGCTACCTTGTAGACCACCCCATCGTGACATCGGTGGGCATTTTTGTTTATCACAACCCGGACGGTTCCGAGCGCCGGGAGCTGCGGTTGCCTGAAGAAGTCTTTGCTGAAAAGAGCCTTGCGTCCTACAAGGGGAAGCCCATCATCGTAACGCATGATGCTGGCTACGTTGACACCGACAACGTGAAAGAGGAGAGCATCGGCACGATTTTGTCGGAGGGCTACCGGGACGGCGATGATGTCCGTGCAGAAATCATCATCCACGACACCGACAGCCTGAAGAAGTACAAAATGCGTGAGCTGTCCTGCGGCTACAACCTGCGTCTGGACGAAACGCCCGGTGTCTGGGAGGGGCAACCCTATGATGCCATTCAGCGGGACATCGAAATCAACCATCTTGCCCTTGTCGATAAGGCGAGGGCTGGTGAACAGGCCCGGCTCAACATTGATGGGCAGGGCCACGACTGCATGAAAGGAGAAAAACTGAACATGGAAAAAACCACCAAGAGAACCGACGGTGCGCCCACCCCGGAGGAGCTGGCCGCTGCTGTGGAGGCGTTCAAGAAACGCCGTGCAGAGCGTTCTGGCGCTGCGACCGATGGCAGCGCTGCCGCAGAGCCGACCGCTGCACCGGGCGTTGCCGACAATGACCCCGCTGCTGCTCAGGATAAGCCTGATGCCGTGCAGATGGTCAAGGACCGCCGTGACCGCCGCGATTCTGAAGGTGACCCCGCCGATATGCCCGGCGCAATGGGTGTGATCGCACAGCAGGATGAGGACATCGACACTCTGCTGGGCGTTATCGACGTTCTGAAGGCCGCTGGCACGACCACTGACGGCGCTGAGGGCGGCTGCGGCAACACTCAGACCGATGGCGACGGCGAGGGCGCTGAAGGCAACGCTGATAAAGGCGGCGACACCGCACAGGATAAGAAAGACCGCGCAGATTCCGCCGATGACATCCATGAGCTGCTGCGCGTTGTCCGTGTCGGCGACCGCCTGAACATGGACGGGCTGGAGGCAATGAGTGTCAAGGATGCCAAGAAGGCCGTTCTGGGCAAGCTGAAGCCCACACTGCATCTGGATGGCAAGAGCGCTGCCTATGTCAACGCAGCGTTCGACATGGCCGTTTCCGAGATGAAGGAGCGCAAGGATACCAACTATCAGCGCTCCCAGATGATGCACGGCGATGGCAAGCCCCCTGTGAAGCAGACCAGCTCCGCTTCCGAGGCCCGCCAGCGCATGATCGACCGCAGAATGAAGAAGGAGGAAAAGTAAGATGGGTGTTCAGAAAACCTACGGCTATGCAACCAGCAAGGGCATTGCAGGTGGCATTTACGATATGTTCCACTACCCGGTGGACTCCCGTTTCAATGAGGAGGCGACCGGCAAGCTGCATTTCGGTGTTGGTGTTGTCACCGGCAAGGTCCCGGGCAGCAGCGTTGCGCTTCCGACCAGCGCAAGCACTGCTGATAACTTCGAGGGTGTTGTCATCAACGGTTTCGACCGCCAGCAGGATTTGGAGGGGAAGCTCTACGTCCTGAACAACCAGAATGTCGGTGTCATGCGTCGTGGCCGCGTTTGGGTACGTCTGGCGACCGGCGCTGCACCCGCCTATGGTGATGCCCTGCACATGATTGTGGAAGGCGATGAGGCGGGTTGCTTCGCAAAGGAGGGCGGCATCACAATTCCCGGTCGTTTCATCGGTGCGGCCAGCAATGGCGTTGCGCCGGTGGAGCTGTACGGCGTTCCTGCCGCGAGCGGCGCTGACGGTCACGCTGCATCCGCCGACGATGCCAAGCCTACTGTCTGAGAAAAGGAGGACAAAATCAGATGAACACTAACCAGAAATCCATGAGATACGACCAGAACGACTACGATGCTCTGCTGCACTCCAAGATTCCGGCCGCTCTGGTCGAAACCCCGCAGATGAACTTCGATGACGCCAGCGATGCCTCCGTGTTCTTCGCCCGTGAGCTGGATTACGTCAAATCCCAGTCCTACGATGTGGAGTACCCGGAGTTCACCGCGCTGAAGCTGTTCCCGGTCTCCAGCGAGATCAACCCCGGAGCCGAGACCGTCACCTACTACAGCTACGATAAGACCGGCATGGCGAAGATTATCAGCAACTACGCCACCGACCTGCCCCGTGCTGATGTGAAGGGTAAGCCCACCACCGCCATCATCAAGTCTCTGGGCGACAGCTACGGCTACTCCATTCAGGAAATGCGTGCCTCTGCTATGGCAGGCAAGTCGCTGGATGCCCGCAAGGCAGAGTCTGCCCGCTACCAGATCGACTACCTGAACAACAAGATCGCGTGGAATGGCGATGCCGAGACCGGCCTGCGCGGCGTTCTGTCCAAGGACAACGATGTGCCGCTGTACGTCCCTGCAACCGGCGCAAAGGGTTCTACCAAGTGGGCCGACAAGACCGAGGACGAGATTCTGGCCGACATCACCGGTATGCTGAAGCAGGTCGCCCGCACCACCAAGAAGGTGGAGAAGCCGGACACTCTGGCCCTGCCGTCCGAGGCGTATATCGAGATTCAGAACCGCCGCATCGAAAGCACTGCCACCACCGTGCTGAAGTACGTTCAGGACAATATCAAGGATATTGCCCGCATCGTCTCCTGCCCGGAGCTGGACCCCGACAGTGTGGATACCAACCCCTATGCGGCAGAAAGCGATGGCAAGGGCGTTGCGCTGCTGTTCAAGAACGACCCCCGCAAGTTCACCATCGAGAACCCGCTGTCCTTCATGCAGTATCCCGTGCAGCCTGAAGGTCTGGAGATGGTCGTTCCCTGCGAGGCCCGCACCGCAGGCGCTATCATCTACTACCCCATGTCCATGCTGATTGCTACTGGCATCTGCTGATTCACCCGTGGAGCTGCCGTGTGTTTATGCGGCGGCTCCTACCTTTTTGTAAAGGAGCCATGATATGAAACTGAAGAATATCGGAAACAAAATCATCAGCATCGGCGCTACCGTGATCCTGCCGGGTGAAGCCAAGGAAGTCACCGGCTATGATGACAACGAGATCGTGAAGTTCTTCATCAGGCAGGGAAACCTGTCCGAGGTCAAGAGCCGCACTGCTGCGAAGGAGAAATAAGTCATGGAAGATGCCGTCAGAATTTTCAGGCTGGTTGCCACCGAGTTCGACGTGCTGAACGATGAGACCGTTGAGGCATGGCTGAACCTCACAGCGCCGCTCATCAGCAAGAAGGTGTTCGGGAAGCTGTATGACCAAGCCATCGCACTCCTGACGGCACATCGCCTGAAAATGGCCGGCTATGGCGACAACCAGTACGGAAGCGTAGGCGACGCTCTGCGCGTTGGAAGCTACACTGAAGGCGAAACGTCTGTCAGCTTCAACGTAAATCAGGGAACCAACCTGATGGCAGATGCTGAACTGGCGCTGACTCCCTATGGTCTGGAGTATTTGACGCTGCGGCGGTTGGTCGTGATCTCGATTCGTTCTGCGGGTGAATGCCGATGACCGGCGGGTGGGACCGGTTGACCCCGGAGGGGGAGAAGTTCTTCCGGCAAATTGATGAGCTTCAGGACAAGGAGGTCTTTGTAGGCTTCCAAGCGGGCAAGGTCACGGATGACCGGGGCGTTGATATGGCGCAAATCGCCATGTGGAACGAACTGGGAACCTCGACCGCGCCCTCCCGACCGTTCCTGCGCAAGAGCGTTGATGAGAACGCCGACCCCATCAACGCCATGTGCGACCAGCAGCTAAAGTCCATTACTGCGGGCGGAACGGCCGAGCAAAGCCTGGAGCAAATCGGCGTGTTTGGCGTTGGCTTAGTTCAAGAGAAAATCGAGAGCGGCAGCTATGAACCGAACGCGCCCTCCACCATCCGCAAGAAGAAATCGGACAAGCCGCTGATTGATACCGGCAAGATGCGGCAGTCTGTCAAATACGTCATCCGCAAGAAGGGAAGTGGTTGATATGGGTCTGGGCATTTTTCGCAGAGCATTTGTTGTGCGTCGCTTCGGCGAGGAGAACATTGTCGATGGCTATGGGGTTTCCGGGTATAAAGACTTCATTGCGTCCTTGAATGTTCAGCCGCTCTCCAAGGATGAGCTTCAGGCGCTCCCAGAAGGTGAGAACACCGTAAAGCGCATGAAGGCTTTCGGTGATCTCGTTTTCCATACCGCAGACCGCTCTGCCGGCCGCAGAGCCGACTGGCTTTTCTATCAGGGGCGGATGGACCCGGAAGGACACTGGTATGAATGTGTCAGCTCGCTGGGGTGGGACCACACGATGGTGGGTCACTGCCGCAGCGAGTTTGTTCAGGTTTCGGCGGCAGAGGCCAACCGTATGCCGCGCCCTGAAGTCCGAGCAGATGGGAAAGGCGGGTATTGCTGCGTATGACGCTTTCTAAACTGAAGAAGCTGCTTATGCAGCTCACCCAAACGTACTTTGCCGGAGCAACCGTGACGTATGCCAAGCAGAGCTTTGTGGCAAAACCCAGCAGCCCACTGGTCACGCTGACCACTGGCTCCGTCAACCGGTCGAGAAACCCGCCGGTCAAAATCATTGAAGGCGTACCGGTAGCCTTTTATCCTGCATCTGTTCCTGTGCAGATCGATCTGTTCACGCATGGCAGGCAGGAAGAAGTGGCGCCGGGGTTCACCCCCATTGCCGAAAACACGGTTGAGGATGATATGCTGGCCTTTGAGAGTTTCCTGAACTCCCCGTTCGTAACGCAGTGGTGTCACCAGCATGACATCGCCATTGTCGTTCCTACGGCAGTTCAGGATTTGACCGATTTGGTGCATGATACCAACTACGAGTTCCGGGCAATGCTGGAAATCGCGGTTTATTTCACCATGACGGCCATCGGCATTACCGGAACGCTGGACATCGACAGCGTGAAGCATTCCGATGGCGAAGATGACATCCAAGCTGATGATGTCATCAACATTGAGCCGCAGGTAACCCCGACACCCAGCGGCGGCGGCAGTTCGGAGATGACTGCCCATGAGGGCGAATATTTCACGAATGCCGAGATAAATAACCGACCTGCAAAGGAGGAAAAAGATATATGAGCAATAGCCTCGATAGGATTTGTACCGTTGACATCTCGCTGGCGTCCCCCATCTCCAACGATGCCAACTTCGACAATATCCTGATTCTGGGTCCTGCCCCTGCAAATCCGACTGGGGATGTACCCGCCATCGGCGTGTACAACAGTCTGGAGGAGCTGACGGCGCTGGGCATCGCTGCCACCGGTGAACGCACCGACCCTGTTGGCGTGGCTGCACGGGTGGCTTTTTCGCAGTCCCCCAGACCCCATGAGGTGTACGTCGCCTTCATGGACAACATCGTGGACAAGGAGACCGAAGAACCCGCATTGCAGACCGTAAGTGCTGTTCTGGAGAATGCGCTGGCCGTCAATGGCTGGTACTGCATCTGCCCGGTCGGCCTGGCGGATGAAAAGGTCAAGGAAATCATCCAGTGGACCGAAACCCAGAACAAGCTGTGCGGCTACATCGACAAGAACCCGGATAAACCCATCGTGGATGCCGGCCTGTACCTGCGTAGCTTCCCGTTCTTCCCGAAGGAAACCGCAGACCAGTTGGAGAACGACATCCCGGCCGAAAACCTGTATGGCATGGCCGTGGCCGCGGCCGTCAAGGCGATGAACTACCACGCCGGTCAGGAAACGTGGGCGCTGATGCCGCTTGCGACCGTTTCTCCTGCAAAGCTGACCAGCACGTTTATCAAGAAACTGGAGGCTGCAAATTTCAACTACGTCATTACCGTGGCATCCAAGAACATCACGCAGGGCGGCAAGACCGGCGGCGGTGAGTGGATTGATGTTATCCGCTTCCGCGACTGGCTCCAGAACGATATGCAGGTTCGTGTCGTGAACCTGCTTATCGTCAACCCGAAGATTCCCTACACCGACAACGGCATCGGCCTTGTTGAGAACCAGATGCTTGCATCCCTGAAGGACGGCCAGAAGTACGGCGGCATTGCTCCTACGGAGTACGATGCAGACGGCAATGCTATTCCGGGTTACACCACGTCCGTGCCGCTGGCAGCAGACCTGACCAGCACCCAGAAGGCATCCCGTATCCTGAAGGACTGCAAGTTCTCTGCCCGCATTGCTGGTGCTATCCATGTGGTAGAAATCAAGGGTTGCCTGACATACGAGAACCTGTAAGGGAGGGAAAGTAAATGTCCAGCAAGATCAAGACCTACAACCCGAAGGAAGTTATTGTCACCTGCGGTACGCACATTGTCACCGGCTATGCAGATGACAGCTTCATCAGCATTGAGCCGAACGGCGACGGTATCACCAAAAAGACCGGCTGTGACGGCGAAATTGCCCGTTCGATTTCGCCGGATAGCACCTACAAGGTCAAGCTCACCCTGTTGCAGACCAGCGACAGCAACTCGTACTTCTCCGGTATGGTCGATCTCGACCGCGACACCGGCAACGGTCTGTTCCCGATTCTGATTAAGGACCTGAAGGGCGGTCTGGTGTTCAGCACGGAAGCTGCATGGTGCGTGAAGAAAGCTCCCGTCACTCGCGGCAAAGAGACCAACAACCGTGAGTGGGAGCTTGACACCGGCGATGCTGCCATGAACGAGTAAGGAGGACACCGATGAATAACCTGAAGCAGCTCGAAACCCGCGAAGTAACCGTGGGTGAAAACATCTTCTACATCCGTCCGCTTCCGGCGTTCAAAGCAGCGAACATGACTGGCGAGCTGGCAGCGCTCGTTCTGCCGCTCGTATCTGGCCTTGCACCGCTGCTGTCTGACGTGGATACGGAAAAGGAGGGTGACGGTCTGCTCGACATCAAGGTAGAAGATGCAGCTCCCGCGATTGCGGGGGCTTTCTCTTCGCTCGATGGCGATAAGGTCGAGAAAATCCTGAAGCACCTGCTGATTGCGGGCAGCAACATCTCGGTGGAGCAGCCGGGCGAAAAGGTGCGCCTGCTTACGGAAGACCTTGCCAACGAGGTGTTCTGCACCGATGTGCAGGATATGTTCATTCTGGCGTTTGAGGTCATCCGCACCAACTACAACGGTTTTTTCAAGAAGCTCGGCGACCGATTTGGCAAAGTCGCCGAGTGGGCGGAGAGGACGATGGCTCAGGCCCGGAGCGCTACGGCGACCTCGACCTCAGCGGTTTCACAGAGCTTGAGCTGAGAATGTATATCCTCATCAAGGCCCAGCTGGCATCCATGTGGGAGCTGAAGAACTGCTATACACTGGACGAAGCTCTGAAGCTCTATGCACTGTACCGTATGGAGCAGGACGTGGAAGCCGGCCGAGTAGAGGATATGGCTAAGGAGGTGAGCTGACCGGTATGACCATACGCGACATCGGTATCCTGTTTGGCTACAAAGTCGATCAAGCCTCCGAGCAGAAGGTAGAGGGCAGCATCAAGTCGCTGAAGTCGATGGCCTCCAAAGTTCTCGGCGCGGTCGGTATTACGCTGTCCGTCGCGGGCATCAAGAGCGCCATTGATGGCTGCGTTGAGGTGGCATCCTCCATTAAAGAGATGAAGAACAAGTTCGATGTTGTCTTCGGCAATATGCGGAATGAAGTCGATAAATGGGCGCAGGAATACTCCGATGCCATTGGCCGCAACAAAAACGACATCAAGACCTACCTTGCCGATCAGCAGAACCTGCTGGTCGGCTTTGGCATGACCCGCCAAGCTGGCGCTGAAATGGCCAAGCAGATGACCTCGCTGGCCCTCGACCTTGCCTCGTTTGGTAACACGGACGAAACAGCGTCCGTAAATGCCATGACGAAGGCTGTCATGGGCGAGTCTGAAGCCGCCAAGACGCTGGGTGCGGTCCTGAACGACAGCACCAGAGCGCAGGCGATGGCTGCGCTGGGCCTGAAGGGAACCTACGATAAGCTAGACCAGCTCACGAAGATGCAGGTCAACTATCAGGCTATTCTCCAGCAAAGCCCGGATGCCATTGGCGACTGCCAGCGCAGCCTCGACGGCTACGAAAGCACCAAAAAGCGGTACATCGCCAAGTTGAAGGAAATCAAAACGATAGTCGGCCAGTTCTTTCTGCCGACCTATCAGAAGATTCTGAGCATTGGTGCAAAGGGTCTGACGATGATTCGTGACTGGCTCCAGAAGCTCACCGACCTTACGGATAAGCTGGGCGGCTCACAGCGTGTCCTTGCTATTTTGACCGCTGCGTTCACTGCCATGCTCGTGGCGATGAACCTCAAGAAAATCGGAGCGGCCATAACCGGCTTTACGAAGCTGGCACGGGCAATAGGACTGGGCCACGGAAAGGCGCTGGCCTTTTTTGCGGTCTTCCTGTTGCTGGCCCTCGTGATCGAGGACTTCATCTCGTTCATGCGGGGCGACAAAAGCCTGCTCGGAACCATGCTCGAACGAGCTGGCGTAGACTGCGAAAAGCTGCGCCAGAACATCGTCGGAGTATGGACGAAGATCAAGCAGGCCATCGGCTACATCGGCGAAGGCATCCGTAATGTGGTTGTCCCCATATTTGAGGGCATCCGAACTGCGGCGGTGGTGGCGTTTGAGGAGATACAGCAAGCCGTAGCCAAGGTAGCCCCCGGTATCTCTCAGTTCTTCAAGGAATTGTCGAGCGGGAAGGTTGATAAGAAAAAATGGACAGCCATCGGTGAATCCATCGGCAGAATTGCCGTGGGCGTGGTGGCTGTCATAGCCGCTGTCAAGGGCATCTCAGCTATCTTTGGCGTGATTACAACCGTTATTTCTGTTGTGAAAGCGGTCATTTCCGTTATTAAGCTGGCCTTTGTTGTTGTAAAGAGCGTCATCACCGTTATCAAGGTGGTCGGTGTGGTAATCTCTGTTCTTGCCAGCGCCTTCGGTCCGGTCATTCTGGCAATCGCCGCTGCAATCGCAATCGGCGTTTTGCTGTGGAAGAACTGGGACAAGATTCGTGAGGCAGCAGGCAATCTGCTGGAAGGCATCAAGGCTACGATTGGCAACGTCCGCGATGCCATTGTGAGGGGCATCCAAGCGGCCATCGACTGGATAACATCTCTCCCGGCTGAAGCCCTGAAGTGGGGCTCCGACATCATCGACGGCATCGTATCAGGCATCCAGTCTGCGGTAGGTCGTGTAGGCGAGGCTGTAAAAGGCGTAGCCGATAAGATCAAGTCGTTCCTCGGCTTCTCGGAGCCGGAGGATGGCCCCCTGAGCGACTTCCACACCTATATGCCGGACATGATCGACCTGATGGCATCGGGCATCACTTCCGGCAAGAAGAAGGTGAAGGATGCACTGGAAGGCATGACCGGCGAAATGTCGGTCATCGCCAAGGCCAATGTGGTTTCCAAAGCTACCGGGCGGGGCGCAACCGGCAGAACGACCGGTGGACGCACTGTGACCCAGAACGTAAACATCAACAACCAGTTCAACGGCGACCGCGCCGGGCAGCAAAAGAGTTCTGAGGCTATGGATAAGGCCGCAGGCGATGCTACCGGCGAGATGGCCCGTGCGCTGGCATTTGCAAAGTAGGTGAGAGTACATGGCAAGAGCAAAACAGCCCGTCAGCGTCGATGACATCGAGTTTGATGCCCTGATCGACTCCGAAGAAGGCTATGAAGCGGATGTGCCTGAGTACCCGACCGAAAAGGGCTTCAGTGTAAGCGACACCATCGTGCTGAAAGCCGACACCCTGAACATGACGCTCTATGTGACCGATACGCCGGTGACATGGCGGAAACGTACAGGCTCCGGCCCCGGAAAAACGGAGGGCGTTGTTCGTCGGCTGAAGGACCTGTATTTCGCCAAGAAGATTCTCGAAGTCACGACCACTGACTGCGTGTATTCCAACATGGTGATTACAAGCATGAACATCAAGAAGTCTGTGGAGGTCGGCTACGCCCGTGAGATTCCGATAGCCTTTAAGAAGATCGAGGTGACGGAAACAGCCACCGCAGAAATACCGGCCAGATACGGCAAGTCGGGTAAAACAGGGAAAGCCGCTGGAAAAGCAAGCACCACCGCCGCAAGCACGGCGGGAAGCAACTCATCCAGCGGTTCTTCGTCTGGTTCGTCCAGCTCCAGCAGGAGTTCTGTTCTCTATAACGCTGCCAGCAGCTTCGGCCTGCTGGGATAAGGAGGGCGTTCGTGGACTACTTCGTTATCGAAGTCCCGGACATGAACGACAGCGTTGTGAAGGTTTCCCTCCAAAGCAGGCTGTATCAGCTGCGTTTCACATGGAATGACACCGGCGGCTATTGGATGTTCGGGGTGATGGACTCGCTCGGAACGCCCATGCTGCTCGGTGTCAAGATGGTCCCGCAGTTTCCGCTCAACCTGCTGTTCGGCCGGGATGATATGCCCAGCGGCATCTTCGCTGTCCTGACCGAAAAGGAGAGCGTCGGTCGGCAGGATTTTGCCGATGGAACGGCTCGTTTTGTGTTTGTCCCGGCATGATGCTGGAACAAATCATCTAGTAAAATCAATTCTCATTTTGAACAAATCTTCGATGGCGGGTTTGACAATTCGTTCTCAGAAGGTTCCAAGACAAATTTCCATATACTTTACTGGTAAGTCCGGGTTTAATCAGAGGCTTTTCAGAGGTTTGGGATGAATGCCGTTCAAAATGGATCGATTTTATACAGTAATCCGATTGGTAGTTTGTCC
>ENA-OQCU01000873-OQCU01000873.1-human-gut-metagenome-genome-assembly--contig:-NODE-873-length-11789-cov-5.005316_pt1 | contig 11789 bp, 17 predicted proteins | sample MGYA00242504_ERZ504590 | MGnify/ENA primary metagenome ERZ504590 (study PRJEB26092, sample SAMD00036318) | human gut metagenome | host: Homo sapiens | study: EMG produced TPA metagenomics assembly of...
GAACATGCTTCCAATTGAATGTATCGTTCGTGGTTATATTACAGGCAGCGGATGGAAGAGCTATCAGGAAAATGGCACTGTCTGCGGAATCACTCTTCCTGAAGGCTTAAAAGAATCCGACAAGCTTCCTGAGCCTATTTACACCCCGTCAACCAAAGCCGAGATTGGTGATCATGATGAAAATATCTCTTTTGAGCAGAGTATTGACCATCTCGAAAAATATTTCCCTGGCAGAGGACGCGAACTTGCAGAAAAACTTCGCGATAATACGATTGCTCTTTACAAAAAATGCGCTGAATATGCATTAAGTAAAGGCATTATCATTGCAGATACCAAATTTGAATTCGGCCTGGATGAAGACGGTAATATGGTAATCGGTGATGAAATGCTGACACCTGACAGCTCCCGTTTCTGGCCGGCAGAAGGATATGAACCAGGCCATGGACAGCCTTCTTTCGACAAACAGTTTGCACGTGACTGGCTGACTTCTCATCCTGGAAACGACTGGACACTACCACAGGAAATCGTAGACAAAACTATCGAAAAATATCTGCAGGCATACAAAATGCTTACAGGCAAAGATCTCGACTAATACAACTTAAAGGAGTGAATTTTACGAGTGGATGCAAGTGACACTTACCAGCTAATTATTCTGATCATATTACTGGCGTTATCCGCATTTTTTTCATCAAATGAAACTGCTCTTATGGCAGTCAACAAAATAAGGTTGCGCGCCCTTGCCGATGAAGGCAACAAACGTGCTGCAAAGGTTCTGGACATTGTTGAGAATCATACCCCCAAAATGCTCAGCGCTATTCTGATTGGAAATAACCTTGTTAATATCACCGCCTCCTCTCTTGCCACTTCACTGGCATACAGTTTTGGCGGATACATGGTGAGTATTGCCACAGCTGCCCTTACTGTAGCCATCCTTATATTTGGTGAAATCACACCTAAGAATTATGCTACATTGAATGCAGAAAAAATCACCCTGCGCTACATTCCTATTCTTAGATTTTTTTATGATGATCATGACTCCATTTATTTTTATTATCAATATGGTGTCACGTGTATTCATGAAATTGCTTCGTGTGGATCCGGATGCTGCTAATAAGGCTATGACAGAAGAAGAACTTCGTACGATCGTAGATGTCAGCCACGAAAGCGGTGTCATCGAATCTGACGAAAAAGAGATGATCTATAACGTATTTGATCTTGGCGATGCGAAAGCGAAAGATGTTATGGTACCAAGAGTTCATGTTACGTTCGCCGATGTAAATGCCACCTACGAAGAATTGATCGACATTTTCCGCGAGGACAAATTCACACGTCTTCCGATTTTTGAAGATACAACGGACAATGTTGTCGGTACGATCAATATGAAAGACTTCTCTTATATGACAAAGAAAAAGAGTTTCATATCCGCGACTTTATGCGCGAGGCCTATTTCACTTACGAATATAAGAATATTTCCGAATTACTTGTGGAGATGCGCCAGGCTTCTTTCAACATCGCCATCGTTCTGGACGAGTACGGCGAGACCGCCGGCCTGATAACGCTGGAAGATATCCTGGAGGAAATCGTCGGCGAGATTCACGATGAATATGACGAGAATGAGGAAGACTTCGTCCAGGAAGTAACCGAGCGCGAGTATATTATCGAAGGCTCCATGAATCTGGACGACTTAAACGATCGGCTGGATCTGGATCTTAATTCGGAGGAATACGACTCCTTGGGCGGCTTTATCATCGAGAGGCTGGACCGTCTGCCAGAGGCGGGCGACAGCATCGTGACCGAGGAAGGAAATCCGCATGGTCGTAGAAAAACTGGACAAGAACCGGATTGAGAAGGTACATGTCTACCTTCCAGAGCCCGTTATGGAAGAAACTCATACAGATGACTAAGAATCACAAGAACGGCATAGCCTTTTCGCTATGCCGTTCTTTTATATCCTGATATGTCCTTATTATTCTTGGTCTTTTACTTCTTCCCCGGCAAGCTTCAATATATCTTCAATCTCCGCTTCCGTGATTCCCAGCCTGTCCGCCACTTCCTCGACGCTTACTTTCCGCCCTAACTCCTCGCTCATGCCCTTGATCGTCTCGTCCAGTTCGGACACTCTCTCCACCATCTTCTTATCCTGACGCCTGGTCTCAGTCTGGGATTCCAGGAGCGCCTGCATCCCGGCGCGCACCGCTTCCATGACAGCCTCTTCATCCTCCTGCCCTTCCTTACACTCATCAAGCGCCATCATCAGGCTGATGTTGCCTTCCTGAATCATATCTCCGACAAATATCTCCACGTGATGCATCTTCAATGCCTCGTCCACGACCTTTGGAAGATAATAGGACATCCGCGCTTCGTCAAGGCTCTTTCCCTGCATCTGGTCAATATCCTTTAAGTATTCCTCAATATAGGACTGTTCTTCATTGCTAAGTGCCGTGGCAGAGGCTTGCGCCGCCCTTGCCGCCCTCGTCGGCGGTGTACTTGCGCTTATAACGGAAGTCCATCAGAGTGGTGAGGTGGTCGTCCACGACGAAGATGATGTCGCCGCCCCGGCCGCCGTCGCCGCCGTCCGGGCCGCCAGCGGCCACGAACTTCTCACGATGGAAGCTCACTGCGCCGTCGCCGCCCTTGCCGGCATGGAGCCAGATGGTGGCGATGTCGATAAAATTGGTTTGTGCTGCCATACAGGCCCTCCTGTTTTTTCATCAAAAAGAGCCGGGCCACGAGGGTCCGGCTCTCTGTGTTGCAGATTTTAGAAAGAAGTTACTGCTTGACGCTGCACTTCTTGCCGCTCTTGCCCACGCGCTCGAAACGAACGGTGCCATCGACCAGAGCAAACAGGGTATCATCGCTGCCCTTGCCGACATTCTCACCCGGCTGGATGTGAGTGCCGCGCTGACGAACGAGGATGTTGCCGGCCAGAACGAACTGACCATCTGCACGCTTGGTGCCCAGACGCTGAGCCGCAGAATCACGGCCGTTCTTGGTGCTGCCTACGCCCTTTTTATGTGCCATTGTAATATACCTCCTACTTAGCCGTTGATCGCAGTGATCTCAACCTTGGTGAAGGGCTGACGATGGCCCATGCGGCGAGCACTGTGCTTCTTTGCGCGATAGGTGATGATGTTCAGCTTCTTGCCCTTGCCATTCTTGATGACCTTGGCAGAAACGGAAGCGCCCTCAACAACAGGAGCGCCAACCTTGACCGAACCCTCCTCGCCAATAGCGAGAACCTGATCAAACTTCACTTCGGAGTCGGCCTCAACGTCCAGCTTTTCGATGTAGACGATGTCGCCCTGCTCCACGCGGTACTGCTTACCGCCGGTAACAATGATTGCGTACATTTTGTTCATTCCTTTTCGTTGTACTCGCTGGTCGTAAAGGCAGGCCCTCACAGGGGCCATTTGAGGCGCCCACACCAAGCGGCTAGAATAGTATAGCAAAAAAATGTGCGGATTTCAAGAGGAAAATCCCGCTTTTGCGGAAATATTTTCAGTTTTTCTCCTCTTTCAGCTGTTCACGTGCTTCAGCACCTCATCCATATCCCTGCGGCCATAGACGATGCGGAGGATCCGGATGACTTTTTCCTCTTTCAACACCTGATAGAACAGGATATACTTTCCCACTATCTTCCTGCGCACATGGATGCCCGGCAGATATTCATCAAATACCAGCTTCCCGCTCTCTGGAAAAACACACAGACGCTCTATGCACCTATCCAGCTCATTCATCAGCATCCCTGCGGCTTTTTCATTTCCCAGCTCATTTCGGATATATCCGACATTCTGTCTGACATCCTGTTTCGCACGCTGAGTCAGGGCGAAATGGTACTCACAGTCCATATTCCCTCCTGATTTCTGCCATCGCCGTCGGCCCATCCACCACGCGGCCTTCCTCTACGTCCTTCAGGCCCTCCATTACCAGCTTCAGCTCTTCCATCTCCTGCATGGTGCGCTCATAGTAATCAATATCCATCACCACGAGGCGGCCATAGCCGTTCTTCGTCACAAAGACCGGGCCGTTCTCCTCGGCGCACCGGCGCTCGATCTCCACGGTATTCTTCAGTTCTCTCATCGGAATGATCTGCATCGTAATGCCCCCTTTATGTTCTGTGGCTATATTATACACCAAAAAGAGCCACAGCGCAAGGTTCTCTGCGCTGTGGCTCTTTCGAAATATTCTGATCAGGCGTCTTTTTTCTCCGCCAGTTTCTCTTTGAGCTGCTGCTTCACCCGCTCGTTATAGGCATTCGTGCGCTCGAGGAAGAGCTTGCGGGGGCTGGAAGCCACCAGCTCTTCCCTCTCCACCGTAAATTCCGGCTCTGCCTTGCGCACCTTCGCCAGCAGGCTGCGGTTCTCTGCCGTCAGAGCCAGCGTCACCATGAGAGGCCTGGACTTATATTTCCGGGTCAGGAAAATTTCCAGTGCCACACCGCCCACGACGGCCGCAGCCGCCACCAGCTGGGAAGCGCGCAGACCGAGCGACGGCACCAGCAGCAGGCTGTCGGTGCGGAGAGCTTCGATCCAGAAGCGGCCTGCGCCGTACCAGACAAGGTAGCGCAGGGCAATGTCGCCGTTGAACTTCCGCTTTTTGATGTACGCCGCCAGCAGGGCCAGACCCACGAAGCACCAGATGCTCTCGTAGAGGAAGGTGGGGTGGACGGGCATGGCGGGGTCGATGGTGACGCCCTTCGGCACCGTGACGGTGCTGCCCATCAGGTATTCTTCCGTTGCTTCGCTGAACATGCCCCAGGGCAGGGTGGTGTTGCAGCCGAAAGCCTCCTGATTGAAGAAGTTGCCCCAGCGGCCGCAGCCCTGTCCGATGAGGAAGCCCATGCCGGCCAGGTCGAACATGGGCAGCACCGGCACGCCCCGCCATTTGCAGGCCAGGCCGCCGAACACAAAGGCACCGATGATGCCGCCGTAGATGGCCAGACCGCCGTCGCGGACGGCCAGCACATCCCAGATGGTATCGTAATTATAGGGCGCCATCGCCACATAATACAGGCGGGCGCTGGCGATGCCCAGCACCACGCCGATGAGGATGACATCCACCATCGAATCGGCATCGATGCCGAACTCCGTGCAGCGGCGGAACGCAAAGACCAATGCGAGGCAGAGGCCAAAAGCGATGCAGACGCCGTACCAATAAATATCCATGTCGCCAATGCTGAAGGCTACCCGGCTCAGCTCAAAGCTGAGGCCGAGGCCCGGGAACTGTACCAGATTCGTCATTCTTCCGTCTCCTCTTCTTCGTCCTCTTCAACGGCAGTGCCGTCCGGCTCGATGTACATCACGGCCATCCGCTCAGGCCGCAGGATGTGCTGCAATGCCGCGTCTGCGTCCTCTGCCGTCAGGCCTGCCAGCATGGTGATCTGCTGGGCCACAGTCTGACCTGCCAGCGCGAAATCTGCCATCTGGCTGGCCGAATCCTCGACGTTTTCCAGATTTTCGATGAGCTGGCCGTATTTTTTCGTTCTTGCAGAGGGTGAAGATCTCCCGGTCTACGCCCTCTTTGCGCACCCGCTCGATCTCGTCCAGCAGAAGCTGCCGGACGGTGTCGGGCTGGTCGCTCTCGCCGGTGAAGAGGATGCAGCAGCATCCGTCCACCCGCAGCACCTCACCGCCGAAGCCCGGGTTGGTCAGGCCCTCGTCGTAGAGTCGGCGGTAAAGCGGCGACATCCCGCCGCAGATGCAGCAGAGGATGAGCTCGTACAGCATCTCGCTGCGCAGGTCGCCGAAAGGCAGCGGCTCTTCTTTGAAGCCCAGACCGAAGCAGGGCTTGGCGATGGGCATGGTGATGGTCTTTTCGGCCGCTGCCAGCGTCATCGGCTCGGGGCGGAGCAGGCGCTCGACCTTTTCCGCCGGGCGCTCGTCCATCAGGCCGTGGCGGGCGCAGGCAGCCAGGATCTGCTCCATGCTGGTGCTGCCTGCTGCGGCCAGCACCATATTGCCCGGCGCATAGAACGCCCTGCAGCAGTCGTAGAGCATTTCCGGCGTTATCTCCGCGATGCTCTCCACCGTTCCCGCAATATCGCTGCGGATGGGGTGGCTGTGATACAGGCACTCGCACAGGCCGGTGATGAGCCGCCAGTCGGGGCTGTCATCGTACATCTTTATCTCCTGCCCGATGATGCCCTGCTCTTTGGCGATGGTCTGCTCGGTAAAGTAGGGATGCCCCACCATGCCCAGCAGCACGTCAAGGCTCTCATCCAGCTGTTCCGTGGCCGTAAAGAGGTAGCAGGTGCGGTCGAAGGCCGTGAAAGCATTGGCATTCGCGCCGGTCTTGGCGAACTTTGCAAAGGCATCGCCGTCCTCATCCTCGAACATCTTGTGCTCGAGGAAATGGGCCACACCGGCGGGCAGATGCACTTCCCGCTCCCCCAGCCGGAAATCCCGGTCGATGGAGCCGAAGCGGGTGGCGTAGATGACATGGGTGCCGGAGTAGCCCGGCATGGGGCGGACGAGTACGGTCAGCCCCGAGGGCAGGACTTTCCACTGGTCAGCGGCGGTGCGTTCCAGCACGCTCTGGGTGTTCTCAGCCATTCTCGTTCCCCTCCTCCCGCGTCAGCAGACAGCTCACCGACAGGGTGAACTGCTTCAGAATATCCCGCACATCCTCCCTGGTCACAGCCAGCAGGGCGCGGCGGGCGTCGTCCGGCGTCTGCACCGGGCCGCCCCGCAGCACCTCCATATAGTACCATGTCTCAATGCCGCCCAGCGTATCCTCCAGGCCGTTCATCCCGGCCAGCAGGCCCCGGCGGCAGTCTTCCAGCTCTTCGTCGGTGATAGGGCCGTCGCAGAGGTCGGCCAGCTCTTTGAGCACCGCCTGCTCAGCGCGGGCCGCGTCGGTGTGCTCGACGCCGCTGTTGACGGCCATGCTGCCCGTGAAGCTCTGGAAGGACGACGAGCAGTAGTAGCACAGATGGTCGCGCTCCCGGACGTTCAGGAAAAGGCGGCTGGTCACACTGCCGCCGTAGAGAGCCATCGCCAGCCGGACAGCGGCCAGCTGTTCAGGCTGCATGGGCCGGCCCAGCGTGAACAGCATACAGAGCTTGGCCTGCGTGGTGTCGAAATGCTCCACCTTCCGCACCGGCTCCCGCCGGGGCATGGCGATGTTCTCGGCCCGGGGCAGCGGGGCGCGGTCGATGGCCGAAAGCTCCGCCAGAAGGGCGTCCTTCACAGCGGTGGTGCTGGCCTCGTCGCAGCCCAGTACGATGAGCTCGATGTTCGCCGTCCGCAGCATCTCGTAGTATGCCTCGGTCAGCGCTTCGGGCGTCAGACCGTCCACTTCTTCTAAGTAGCCCTCCTGCCGGACACCGCGGGGCTGTCGCCGAAGAACTCCCGGTTGGCCTGCCGCTGGCAGTAAAGGCGCTTGTCGTTCACTTCGTCTTCCAGCGCCTTCTTCAGCATCTGTTTTTCGATGCCCACGGCCTCGGGGTCGAAGGTACTGCCCACAAAATAGGGGTGGAACGCCGTGCCGAGGGCCAGTGCGGCGTACTCCTGCGTCAGCTTTTCCCCTTCCAGTGCGAACTGGTCCTTGATGCCGGTGATGCTGACGCAGAGGTTGTGGCTGCAGCCCATGGGGCGAGCGTCCACGGTCAGGTCGGCACCGTAGAGGCGGGCCAGCTTTTTTGTCATCTGAGTCATATCGGGGCAGTCGGCATAGCCCCGCTCCATCACCAGCGGCAGCAGCGCGTGGGCCGTGGCCGTCTCGCGGCGGGCCGGGAACGCGAAGTGGATGCTGATGCGGCAGCGGTTGAATTTCTGTGCGGCGTCATACGAGAGATGGACGCCGGGCGCGATTTGGGATCGTCTCAATGTTCTATCGTCCTTTTGTATTATTTCGTTTGTTCCAGCGCCAGATACTCTTCCAGCGAGAGGCCGGAGGCGCGGATGGCGAGGGCGTTGTCCCTGCCCACATACCGCCAGTGCCACGGCTCAAACACCATGCCGGTGGCGGCCTGACGCTCCTGCGGCCAGCGCAGGATGAAGCCGTGCTCTGCGGCATAGGCTTCCATCCACTCATAGGCGCGGGTGTCGGCGAAGCCGGTGTCCTTCTCCATGCTGTCTGCCGCGAGGATGTCGGCACCGTAGCCGGTGGCATATTCGCTGGCCTCCGGCGCTGGCTGGACGGTCGCAGCCCTGGCAGCGGCCTCTTCCTCCGAGCAGCCGGACTCCCGGTAGCTCTGGACCGCAGCCTCATAGGCGCTCTGGCGGGCGGCGGCATCCTGATACCCTGCCGTCAGCACCAGCTCTATCTTATCCTGCTTTGCGGCCTCGGCCATTTCGCGGTAGGCTGCGGCGGCCTCGGCTTCCAGCGAAGCACCGGTGGCATCATCGGCCACAGCCAGCTCCGGCGTCGGTTCTTCCGTCAGGGGAAGGTTTGCATTCACCAGCATGAGGCGCTTATCCGAAAGGTCCGTCTCCGCGCCGCCCTCATACTCCCGGGCCTCGAAGGCCGTCGGCGGTGCGATGAGGGCATAGGCCCTGGGCAGCAGCCAGAGGATGCCGCCGGTCATCACAGCCATGACCGCGCCGCAGCTGAGCAGAAAGACCGTCCAGTTGCGCACGAGGCGGATACGGTGTCTCCGGCGGCGTTCTTTCGGCGACAGAGCGCGGCGGGGTGCGGGTCGATTTTGCTCCATGATGCAGCTTCCTTCCTGTTTTTGACGTTCGCCCTGGATACAGGCACATAATAATATTATACACCCCTTTTATCTGGGTGTAAACGGCAGGGGCTGTAAAAAAATTGTGTACGCAAAAAGCCGCCGCACCGGCGCAGGACGCACGGCACGGCGGCTTTGAAGCCACGTCTTACTCGAACAGCATATCGTGGATGGCGCTGACAGCCTTGTCGGCGTCCTCACGGTCGATGATGCAGGAGATCTTGATCTCACTGGTGGAGATCATCTTGATGTTGATGTTGTTGTTGGACAGAGCCTCGAACATCTTGGAGGCCACGCCGCTGTGGCTCTGCATACCGGCGCCCACGATGGACACCTTGGCGCAGGTCTCGTCGCAGGTGACCTGGTCGAACTTTGCGCTCTCGCGCAGGACGCGCATAGCAGTCTCAGCTTCGCTCTCCGCGCAGGTGAAGCTGATGTCCTTCTTGCCGTCGCGGCCGGTGGACTGCAGGATGATGTCCACGTTGATGTTCTTCTGGGCCAGCAGACCGAAGATCTTGAAGCTGGTACCCGGCTCATCGGGAACATTCAGGATAGTGATAACAGCAACGTCGGTGTCCTTTGCGACACCCTTGATCAGCATACCTTCCACGTCTTTTACAACCTCCTTGACGACCGTGCCGGGCACGGGGTTCAGGCTGGAGAGGACCTCCAGCTCCACATTATACTTTTTGGCCAGCTCTACGCTGCGGTTGTTGAGCACCTGTGCGCCGAGGGATGCCAGCTCCAGCATCTCGTCGAAGGTGATCTCATCCAGCTTGCGGGTGTTGCGCACCTTGCGCGGGTCGGCGGTGTAGACGCCCTCCACGTCGGTAAAGATCTGGCAGCGGTCGGCGTGGAGCGCTGCTGCGATGGCGACAGCGCTGGTGTCGGAGCCGCCGCGGCCCAGAGTGGTGATGTCATCCATCTTGTTCAGGCCCTGGAAGCCTGCCACGACGACGACGCGGTTGCGCTCCAGCTCCGAAGAGATGCGCTCGGTCTCCAGCTTGGTGATGCGGGCCTTGGTGTAGGCACGGTCGGTGCGGAAGCCTGCCTGCCAGCCGGTCAGACTGGTGGCATGGCAGCCCAGCTCGTTCAGAGCCATAGCCAGCAGGGCGATACTGATCTCCTCGCCTGCTGCCAGCAGCATATCCATCTCACGGGCAGAAGGGTTGTGGGTGATCTCTGCTGCCTTTGCGATGAGGTCGTCGGTGGTGTCGCCCTGTGCGGACACTACCACGACCACGTCATTTCCCGCGTTGTGGGTGTTGGCCACGATGCGGGCCACGTTGAAGATACGGTCACGGTCCTTCACCGAAGAACCGCCGAACTTCTGTACGATCAACGCCATATCTTGTCACTCTCCTCTTTTTGCTCCCTCAGTGTGTGAGGGGTACACCGGGCGGAAGCGGTCTTGCACTTCCGGTCCTGTTTATCATTCCACTGTCGCACCGGTGTTGTCGGCATCCAGCCGCAGCAGTGTAAATGCTTCACATCCGTCCAAGCCTTCCAGCAGCTCGAGGCCCTTTTCCAGCTTGGAGTAAAATTTCTCGGCGTTGGCCTTTTCGGCCACAGCCATCACGGTGCTGCCGGCGCCCGAGACGTACACCGCCTTGGCACCGCAGAGCCGCGCCATATCGAAGACTTCCTTCGAGCCGGGCATCAGGGGCATCCGGTAGGGCTGGTGGAGCTTATCCTCGGTGGCAATGGCCAGCAGGTCGTGGCGGCCCTCGCAGAACGCCGCCGGGATGAGGGCCGCACGGGACAGGTTATACACCGCATCCTTGTGGGTGACCTCTTTGGGCAGGGCCGCACGGGCGGCTTCGGTCAGCAGCTTGTAGTCCGGCACGATGGCCGCGAAGCAGAGGCTCTCGTCCACATCCCGCTTGACGGAGTAGACGACGCCGTCCTCGAAAACGCTGCTGGTCAGACCGCCCAGAAGGGCCGGTGCCACATTGTCCGGGTGGCCCTCGATGGAGGTAGCCAGCGTCAGCAGCTCCTGGGTGTTGAGCACATCGCCCAGCATCCGGTTCGCGCCCAGCAGGCCCGCGATGATGCAGGCCGAGGACGAGCCGAGGCCCCGGGCCATCGGGATGGCGTTGGTCTGGACGAGCTTGAGGGGCGGCATGGTCTTGCCGACCTTATCGAACAGACCCTTGGCCGAGCGGTAGACCAGATTGGTCTCGCCGCGGGGGATGCGGGTGCCGTCCGCCGCCGAGATGTCCAGATGGTCGCTCTCTTCGAAGGTCACGGTATTATACAAGGTCACAGCCAGACCCAGCGCATCGAAGCCGGAGCCGATGTTGGCACTGGTGGCCGGGACGGAAACTTTTATCTTCATCGCAGTTCCCTCTTCTCCCGCGCTCAGGCGTCCTCAGGCAGGCGGCGGAGCACCAGCTTCACGCTGCCGCCCATGGCCTCTACCTTGCGGGCCGCTTCGGCCAGAGCCTTGCCGTCGGCGCTGTCCACAAAGTAGGAGCAGCCGTCGAAATGCTCCTCCACCACATAGCCCTTGCCGTAGATGGCCTCGGCCACCGCCGGGGCGATGCCCTCCACACGCACATAGTATGCGGCGGGAGCGGGGTCGGTGAGCATTCCTTCCACCGGCTCGGCGGGCTGCCAGAACAGGCTGTCGTGGACCTTGACGCCGTTCTTGAGGGCGTCCACCACGTCGGCCACGACAGCACTGGCGGTGGGCAGCTTGCCCGCGCCCTTGCCGTAGAAGACCACGTCGCCCAGCATATCGCCCTTGACGAGGACGGCGTTGAAGACGTCATCGACACCGGCCAGCTGGTTTGCCTTCGGCACGAGGCAGGGCTCGACCCCGGCGGCAACGCTGCCGTCCTCGCCCCGCTTCATCCAGGCGATGAGCTTGATGACGCAGCCCAGCTTCTCTGCCGCAGCCACATCATCCGCCGTGATGTCGCGGATGCCGCGGGTGGGGATGTTCTGGGGGTAGATCTGGTGGCCGCAGACCAGCGAGGACAGGATGGCGATCTTGCGGCAGGCGTCGCGGCCGTCCACATCGTCGCCGGGGTCCCTCGTCTCGGCGTAGCCCAGCTCCTGAGCGATCTTCAGAGCCTCGTCAAAGCCCATGTTCTCGCGCTTCATCTTCGTC
>ENA-OQCU01000874-OQCU01000874.1-human-gut-metagenome-genome-assembly--contig:-NODE-874-length-11771-cov-3.247681_pt1 | contig 11771 bp, 12 predicted proteins | sample MGYA00242504_ERZ504590 | MGnify/ENA primary metagenome ERZ504590 (study PRJEB26092, sample SAMD00036318) | human gut metagenome | host: Homo sapiens | study: EMG produced TPA metagenomics assembly of...
TTGAACTGCCTCCCATTTCTTGGACAAGAAAGTAAAGTTCGAGAGATGGGAGGCTTCTTTATGCCGCCGAAGCATGACAGGAAGATGCGCGAACTAGCGGTCGAGCTGTTCGACGAGGGGTACGGCAGGGACATCGTCGCCGCGAGGCTTTGCATGTCGGCCAGCATCGTGGAAAAATGGCTTCTGACGTACAGGTCGGTCGGAAGCGAGGTGCTGCTCTGCATGGGTAGCCGGAAAACGAGATACGCTTGGGAGACGAAGGTCGCCGCAGCTCGGGCCGTCGTGGACGAGGGGATGGGCAAGCCCGAGGCCATGGCCGCCTTCGGCATCGCGTCGAGGACCCCGCTCGACTCCTGGTGCCGGCTCTACCGCGAAGGCGGGGCCGACGCTCTCAGGCCCAAGCCCAAGGGCAGGCCGAAGGGATCTGCGGCTCAAAGCGCGCCCAAGACGCGCGAGCAAGAGCTCGAGGCGCGCGTGCGCAGGCTCGAAGCCGAGAACGCCTACTTAAAAAAAGTCCGCGCCCTGGAGGCGGAGAAGTCTCGAGCTGGGAGAAGTCCCAAGTGATCGAGATGCTTTCAGGGCAAGGCCACGCTCTTTCCGACCTGTTGGCAGCCGCCGGGCTCCCGAGATCGACTTACTACCGCGCCCGCTCGCACCCGCCGAGGCCGACGAGGCCGGAGCTATGGGAGAAGGTGGCGGAGGTGTTCTCCCGCACGGCCAACGGCTGCGGACACAGGCAGGTCGCCATGGCCCTGCGCGCCGAGGAGGACGTGGCGATAGCCGACAAGACCGCACTGAAGATCATGCACGAGATGGGCATCAGCTGCGGCATCCGGCGCGAGAGCGACTACCACAGGTACAACTCGTTCAAAGGCGTTGTCGGCAGGGCGTTCGACAACGTCCTGGACAGGGACTTCTCAGCCGACGAACCCTGGCAGAAGCTCGGCACGGACGTCACCGAGTTCAAGGCCCCGTGGGGCAGGGCCTACTTTGCCCCAGCGTACGACTTCGGCAGCAAGGAGATCGTGTCCTGGAGCATATCGCGGTCTGCGAACATGGCGCAGCAAAAGGAGATGCTGGAAGGCCTGCTGGCGAAGATGCCGGAGGCCGCGAGCCCGGTCATGCACTCCGACATGGGATGGCAGTACCAGCACGACGGTTATTGCAAGACGCTCGAGGAGGCGGGCATCGTCCAGAGCATGTCGAGAAAGGGCAACTGCATCGACAACGGCGCGACCGAGCAGGTCTTCGGCCATATCAAGGACGAGTTCTTCCGCGGGCAGAGCTTCGAGAGCTTCGAGGAGTTCAAGGAGAGGCTCGAGGCGTACATCGTCCACTGGAACACGAGGCGAAGGCAGGTTAAACTGAAAGGACTGACCCCGGAGGAATTCCGGAACCAGTCCTTAGCAGCATAGCCACCTTTATTTTCCTTGTCCAAGAACCGGGGCGCAGTTCACTTTATACCGCCCTTTTATGCCGTTCGCGCGCCTTGCAGCTCGATGCGCTCGAACATGTCGGGACCCACGCTGCACACGGGGCAGGTGAAGTCATCGGGCAGCTCGTCGCCGTATTCGATGTGGCCGCACACCTTGCAGCGCCAGGCGTACTTGGGCTTCGGAGCCTCCGCGTCGCCCTCGCCGGCCGCTGCCGCGGCTGCCGGCGCCGCATCGGGCGCGTCGGGCAGGTAGCTCGATGCCTTCGGCGGCGTCTTGCCGCCCTTGACCAGGTGGTAGTAGGCGTACGTCATCGGATCGCCCGCACACAGCTTCTCGGCTTCCTCCACCTCGCCGATGTAGAGGATGTGCGTGCCCAGGTTCACCGCCTGCACAACGCGCACCGAGAAGCGCGCCACGCACTGCTCGGCCACGAACGGCACGCCCGCCGCGTCGACGCCCGTCTCGCAAGAGGCGAACTTGTCCAGGTCGGTGCTGCAACGGAAGCCGAACGTGCCGATGAGCTCCATCGTGGCGTCCTGCGCCAGGCACGACACGGTGAAGCGGCCGGAGTCGAGAATGACGTCCGTGGTGGCGTTCTCCTTGTTCAGCGCCACGCTTACTTGCAACGGCGACGACGTGACCTGCTGGAACGTGTTAGCGACGCAGGCGGCGCGACGTTCGCCGTCCGTCGCGCCGACGATGTAGAGCCCGTAGCTCAAGCTGAAGAACGCGGTCTGATCGATCATGCGGACACCTTTCCCTCTTCTCGTTTTCTTCTATTTTAATGATAATCATTCTCATTAAGGAAAGCAAGGGTCGAATTGGCCGCATGGTCGAACGCACCGGACGCACAGTAGCCGAACGCCAACAAGCGAGCGGCGCATTGTCGCCCGAAAACACGGAATCGCAGGACGAAGCGTGTTTTTCGAACGACAACGAGCACGGATCTCAGCCGGAAAGGCCGAACGAAGCCCGCACGAGACCGCGCGCGTCGTCGCCCGGCGAAAGCATGCGCGACCCATCCCAGGCGCCGGCGAAGCGCTCCTCCGCCCTCGGGCACAGCCAATCACGCACCACAACGAGCGCATGGGGAACCGCGCCGAGGGCCCGCGCTCCAGAAGCGCCACCGCAGAAACGAGCCCGCCGTCGCGCATGAGTTCGAGCCGCCCCAGCTCGTCGACCACGAGCAAACCGCCCTCCGCACCGACGGTAACGGAGCCCTCCGCGTCGGGTTCGTCCGCCGGAACGACGATGCGCGAACCTCCCGTACTTGGATCGGCCGGGGTCTCGCCCGCCTCCGCTCCAGATGTTTCACGTGAAACATATGTTTGCGCGAACGAATGTTTCACGTGAAACATTCCCGCCGCCGGATCGACGGGGAGGGGCGCGTAGCCCCGGGAGCCCGCTTCTCCCGGCAAAGCCGGCGCTCCCGCGGGAACCGCAGCCAGCTCGGCCGCGATGCGATCGAAGTGCGCGTTCACCCGCGCGATAGCCTCGTCCGCGATCTCCCAGGCCAGCTGGGCGGAGGCGCTCTGGCTTGTCGGATCGAACGATCCCTCGGCCAGCGCCAGGTCTCGCCGCCGCGCGAACGGCACGCGCTCGCCGCCGGGCAGCAGCACGTTGTCGATGCCGAGCTTCTCGAAGCGACCCTCGCCAGCCAGCCCCCGTTCGCCCGGAACCTCGTGCGGCTCCCGCACGCGCCACACGCCAGGTGCCAGCACGCCCGCAACCTGCACGCCGTCACCCGACAGCTCGGCGGCAAGGCGCTCAAGCCAGCGCGTCTTGCCGATCTGCACGTCGCCCGTCAACAAGAACAGCATCGCAGCGCCAGCCCCTTCCCGGTTGTTTATTCTTGAACGTATATTATACTCTACCGCATATTGAAGGATGGCGGCGCGACGGAACACGCCGCCTCGAGGAGAGAAGGCTGCCATGAAACGCTCCGAGAACGAAGCCGTCCGCCGCCCCGACACGCGCGACGACGCAACGCCGTGGAAGCTCTACAACCGCCTGATCGAGGGCATTCCGGAAGATATCGCCGTACGCGATTATTGTCTGGGAATGCACTGGTCCTACGTCGAGGCCGATTGCGGCATGGGCGTGAGCTTCACCTGCAAAGGCGGAGCCCGGCGCGCGTGCAAGCAGGATCTGCGCGGCACGGGGCTGCGCGAGATGGCGGAGCTGGCGAAGTCGTGGTGCTTCGAGGAAGCCACGCTGGGAGTGGCGGCGCTCAACGCCTACTACGCGCGCAAGGAGCTGCTCGACCCGTTGGGAGCAACCTACGACGAACCCATCGAACTGCCCGACGGCACCGTCCGCAAGATGGACGCTTTCGAGCTGTACCGCCCGCGTATCGAAGCGTCCGAGCGCAAGAACGTCACGGTGGTCGGGCACTTCCCGCACGTCGACCGCATCGCCGAGTACGCGAACCTCACCGTGCTCGAACGCAACTGCTCGCAGGAGCTCGACACGCCCGACCCCGCGTGCGAGTACGTGCTGCCCGATACCGACTTCGCTTTCATAACCGGCGTCACCATCATCAACAAGACCGCGCCGCGCCTGCTCGAACTCGCGCGCAATGCGACCACCGTGCTTGTAGGCCCGAGCGTGGTCATGTCGTCGGTCCTGTTCGAGCAGGGAGCCGACGCGCTCGCCGGCAGCGTGGTGGCCGATCCGGAGAAGACCCGTTTCGCAATCAAGAACGGTGCCGGCCAGTTCTTCGGCGAGGCTTTGCAGATGACCATGATCGAACGCGACCGAGCCTAGCCCCTCCTGCCCCCGCTCGCAAACCGTACAGATGTTTCACGTGAAACATCTGTACGAGAGCGTTACCGCCCGCGTTGACGCGCGCCCGCATTCTCCGGTCGACCCGCCGTGCGACCCACCGGAACCGGCATGCGCCCCGCCCGCGCGCCAGGCTATCGCCCGCCCCTCGCAAGCTTCAAACGCCCTTCCCGCCTCGCGCCGCGACTCGCCAAGCGCCCCTTCCCGCCTCATACCGTCTTTATATTATGCTCAATTGATAATAATTGCGTTTTAGTATATATTGATTTAAATATTATTCTCATTTACGAATGTTAAAGGACGAGGGCAATAGAAGCTGTTGAAGACATGCTGGAGGATGGGGACGGTGCTTCCGGCGCTATGAGCGCCGGAAGCACCGAGGGGCCGGCCCCTCGGCCGCGCGACGACAAGGCGGCGGCTCAATGCGCTTCCCGCCGAAGCGCGCGGCATGGCACGCTCATCCTAGTCGCGCTCGGCGCGCTCGTCCTGGCGAGCACGCTGGCCTCGCTCATGCTGGGCCGCTACCCCATCACCCCGATCGAGGCTGTCGGCATGCTGGCCAACCTGGCGCTCCCCATCGACCCGTTCTGGACCTCCCAGCAAGAGACGCTGTTCTTCCAGGTGCGTCTGCCGCGCATCGCGCTCGCGCTCATGGTGGGCTGCAGCCTGGCTACTGCCGGCGCCGCCTACCAGGGCACGTTCCAGAACCCGCTCGTCTCCCCCGATATCCTCGGAGCTTCGCAGGGCGCGGCGTTCGGCGCCGCAGTGGCCATCCTGCTGGGACTCGGCTCGCTCGGCATCTCGCTGTTCGCGTTCGCCTGCTCCATCGCCGCCGTGCTGCTGGTGCTGGCCGTCGGCACGCGCGCCAAGGGCAACCATCTGCTCATCGTGGTGCTGGCCGGCGTCATGGTCAGCTCGCTGTTCCAGGCGGGCGTGTCGTTCACCAAGCTCATCGCCGACCCTACCGACCAGCTGGCCGCCATCACCTACTGGCTCATGGGCAGCCTCACCGGCGCCAAATGGAGCGACATGGCTTTCGCGCTGCCTCCCATCGCAATCGGTCTCGCGGCGCTGTTCGCCTTGCGCTGGCGCATCAACGTGCTCACCATGGGCGACGACGAAGCCTCCACCATGGGCGTGAACGCCCGTCGCGTGCGGCTCATCGTCATCTTGGCCGCCACCCTCGTCACCGCCGCCAGCGTGTCAATCTCGGGCATGATCGGCTGGGTAGGCCTCGTCATCCCCCACTTCGCGCGCATGATCGTCGGCTGCGACTACCGCAAGCTGCTGCCCGCCAGCATGCTCATGGGCGCCAGCTTCCTGCTCATCGTCGACGACGTGGCGCGCCTCGTGGCCAGCTCCGAGATACCCATCGGCATCCTGACCGCGTTCGTGGGAGCGCCGTTCTTCCTGTACCTCATCACGAGGAGGAAGCAGGGGCTATGAGCATCGATGTCGAGCACCTCAGCTTCTCGTACGGCAGCCACCATGTGCTGCGCGACCTGAGCTTCCGCATCCCCGACAACACGCTGGTGAACGTGCTGGGGCCCAACGGCGTAGGCAAATCGACCCTGTTCCGATGCATCCTGTGCCTCAACAACAGCTGGACGGGCAGCATCCGCGTGAACGGGAAGGACCTGCGCTCGATCTCCATCCGCGAGCGCGCGAGCGAGGTCGCCTACATCCCTCAATCGCATTCGTCCACTTACGCCTACGACGTGCTCGACGTGGTGCTGATGAGCGCGGGCGGCGGGATAGGTTTGTTCTCCACGCCGAAGCGCATGCACGTCGACCGGGCGTGGGATGCGCTCGAGCGCGTGGGCATCGCCCATCTGGGTCATCGCCCCTACACGCAGATATCGGGCGGAGAACGCCAGCTGGTCCTCATCGCGCGCGCCATCGCGCAGAACGCCCGCACCATCATCATGGACGAGCCCACGAGCGCGCTCGATTACGGCAACACCGTGCGCGTGCTGTCCACCGTGCGCCAGCTCGCGCGCGAAGGCATGAGCATAGTCCAATCGACGCACCAGCCCGATCAGGCGTTTCTTTACGCCGACCAAACGCTCGTCATCAACGACGGACGCGTGCACGCCTTCGGAAACCCCAAAGACGTTATCACCAAGGAGCTGGTCAGCACCATCTACGACGTGGACGTGGAGGTCAATTCCCTATACGGCGACAAGGTGCGCGTGTGCGTGCCCGTACGCGAGATAGAGCGGTAAACGCAAGGCAACGAAGTCGAAGAAAGGAAGATTCTATGGGAGGGACCATCGCAAGGAACATGTCCCGGGCGAAACGCCTGCTGGTCGTAGGCGCGCTATGTCTGGGACTGGCGTTCGCGCTGAACGGATGCTCGCAGGCTCCGTCGCAGAACGCACCCGAAAGCGCCGACGGCGCCGCGCAAACCGATCAGGCGGCGCAGAACGAGACGCGCACGTTCACCGACTCGGCCGGACGCACGGTGGAAGTGCCCGCGAAGATCGACCGCATCGCGCCGGCGGGCCACACCGCCACGCAGGTCCTGCTTACGATGGCACCGGACAAGCTGGTGACGATCTCGACGGAGCTCACGGCCGACCAGGCGAAGTACCTGGGAGGCGACTACGCCAACCTGCCCGTGACAGGAGCCGCGTTCGGAGCGAAAGGCGACCTCAACAAGGAGGCCGTCGCCGCATCCGGTGCGCAGATCCTCATCGACACCGGCGAGATCAAAGACGGCATGAAAGAGGACCTCGACACGATGCAGCAGCAGCTGGGCATCCCCGTAGTGGTCATCGAGACGAAGATGGAGGACTACGGCGCAGCCTACGAGAAGCTCGGCGAGCTGTTGGGCATGGAGGATCGAGGCAAGGAGCTGTCCGACTACTGCAAGGCCGCCTACGACGAGACTGTATCCGTCATGAGCAAGATTCCCGAGGGCGACCGCGCGAAGGTGGCGTACCTGCTCGGCGACAAGGGGACGAACACCATCGCGAAGAACTCCTACCAGGGCCAGGTGATCGACCTCGTGGCCGACAACGTCGCCGACCTGGGCAAGGTGTCCGGCAGCGGCGCCGGCGTCGAGATCGGCATGGAACAGCTGGCTATCTGGGATCCTGCGGTCATCCTGTTCGGCCCGGACAGCATCTACGACACGGTGGGCTCCGATGCGGCCTTCGCCGACCTGTCCGCCGTCAAGAACGGCTCCTACTACAAGGTGCCCGGCACGCCGTGGAACTGGCTGAACAGCCCGCCGACGGTGAACCAGGTGCTGGGCATGCAGTGGCTGCCGCGCCTGCTGTACCCCGAGCAGTACGACAACGACCTGCACAAGACGGTCGCAGGCTACTTCAAGACGTTCTACGGCTACGACCTGAGCGAGTCCGAGTTCAACGAGATCGCCGCGAACGCGCAGCCCAAGGCATAGGGCACCGCATCGATCGCACGTCCACGGAAAGCCCGGCGCGCGCCGGGCTTTCCTGCTATGATCAACGAAAAACGGTACGAGGAGATGCATATGGGAGAGAAGATCATGGACGGTTTCCCGTCGCGCGAAGAGGCGCTGGCCGACTTCTTCGCAGCATGGGAGCCGGCGAGGAGCGTCGAGTACGTGGCGCTCGACGACGCGGTGGGACGCGTGCTCGCCTGCGACCTGGCGTCGACGAACACGCTGCCGGTGGTGCGCGCCTCGTCGTTCGACAGCATCGCGGTGAAGTCGGCAGCGTTCGCGAACGGCATGCCCGACACAAGCAGCTGGAAGCCCGGCGTGGATTACGTGCGCGCCGACACCGGAGACGACTTCCCCCGACGCGTTCGACGCCGTGGTGATGATCGAGAAGGCGGTCGTTCGGGAGGACGGATCGGTAACGTTCGACGACGACGTGACCGTCGAGCCCGGTTCGGGCGTGCGGCCCGCCGGCTCCACGCTGCGCGCGGGCGAGCCGCTCATGAGCGCCGGCAGCATTATCCGACCCACCGACCTGGCCGCTCTCGCCATGGGCGGCGCCACGATGGTGCCCGTGCGCGTCAAACCGCGCGTGGCGTTCATTCCCACGGGCAGCGAGCTCGTACCCGCAGGCATCAAGCCCCGACGAGGTCAAAACGTGGACACGAACAGCCTCATGTGCAAGCACCTCCTCATCGAGTACGGTGCCGAACCCGTGGTGTTCCCCCTCGTGCACGACGATCCCGTCGAGCTCGAACGCGCCTTCGAGGCGGCGCTCGCCACCGCCGACGTCGTGGTGGTCAACGGGGGATCGGCCCTCGGCGAGGAGGATTTCAACGTGAAGCTGATCGAACGCCGCGGGCAGGTGGTGCACCATTACATCGCCGCCGTGCCGGGACGGCCGCTCATGCTGGCCGTAGCCGACGGCAAACCCGGTCGTCGATCTGCCCGGCCCCACCATGGCCGCCTACTTCGGCTCCGAATGGTGCCTGCAAGCGATCACGGCGCGCATCCTGGGAATTCCGCTGCGCCGCCGCCCCGTCGTGCAGGCGCGGGCGGATGCCGCGAAGACGAGCATCCCCAAGATGGCGAACATAGCCCGCGTACACGTGACGCGCGACGACGAGGGCTACGCGGCACACTTCCTCGATTTCAAGCCGGGAGCTGGCCGCTGCATGACGTCGAACGCGCAGCGCGTCTCGCCCCTCGGCGAAGCGGGATGGGCCGAAGGCGACCTTTTTGGACGTGGAGTTGCTGCGCGGCGAGGAGTTCGTCGATCAAGGCTAGGGAGCGCCTGAAGCGGCCCCGCCGATGCCGTTGTCGCCCGAAAGCCGCGCTTCGAGGGCGAAAACCACGGCTTTCGGGCGACAACGCGCGCGGATCGTCCCTGGACGCACGAACGCCCGGTCATCGACCGGGCGTTCGCTGTGCTTGCAGCAGAAGCGCTATTCGGCGGCAGGAGCCTCTTCGACGAGAGCGTCCACCGCGGCGGCCTCCTCGGCCGTAGCCTCGGGCGCGGTCTCGGCGGCAGCCTCGGCCTCGGCGGCCTTCTTAGCCTCGGCCTCGGACTTCTTGGCGAACTCCTCGGCGCGCTTGGCCTTCTCGGCGGCCTTCGCCTCGCGCTCGGCCTTCTTCTTGGCCTCGGCCTCGGCGATGGCGGCGGCACGCGCGGCCTTCTTGGCGGCCTCGCGCTCAGCAACGGTCTCCTTCGCGGCACCGAACTTGTCGGCGAAGCGCTGGACGCGTCCGCCGGTGTCGACGAAGCGCTGCTGGCCGGTGTAGAACGGATGGCACACGTTGCAGATGTCGATCTTCAGCTCAGGCTTCGTCGAACGGGTCTGGAACGTGTTGCCGCAGCTGCACTTGACCGTGCAGTCCACGTACTCCGGATGAATACCCTGTTTCATTATGGTTCTCCTTTACGGGCCTTGGTTTCCGACCAAGGCGAAGACAAGCCTTTGCACTATAGCACAGTCGACGCCGCAACGCACGCGTTTTCTCCGGAAATTCCCAACCTAAGCGAGGAACGCCTCGTTCACCGGAAGATGGTACGCCTCGGCGATGCCGCGCAGGCCCTCGTCGGGAATGGCGCTGGCGAACCGGTCGCTGCCGCCGTTCATCGCGCGCGCCTGCGCGTAGACGGTCGCGGCCTTGTCGATGGTCTGCGCCAACCCGAACGTCGAGTCGAAGTCGTTCCCAGCGCAGAACAGACCGTGGTGAGCCCAAACGCATGCGTCGTAGACGCGCATGGCGTCGGCCGTGGCGCTGGCGATCTCAGGGCCGCCCGGCACCATCCACGGCACTACTCCGATGCCCTTCGGAAACGCGATCATGGCCTCCATCAGCATCTTCCACAGCGCACGGGTGAACGTGCGCGCATCGAGCGGCAGCACGTTGGTCAGCGCCACCACGTTTGCGGGATGGGCGTGGTACAGCACCCGGCCCGTGCCGCCGGTCGCCTCCCTGCGTACCGACTGGATGGCTGCGTGGCTGGGGAACTCGCTCGTGGGCACGCCGCCGTTCTTGAAACCCCACACGATGCGCCACGCGTCGCCCGCGGCGTTGACCTCCACGATGCCCGCGCCCGTGTCGGGGTCCAGCGCCACGTTGCGCATGTGCGCTCCCGCGGCCGTCACCAGGAAGAACTCACCGCCCAGGTTGGCGACCTGCACGCCTAGCGGCACCCACGAGCTGGGATTGTCGTAGAAGAACGAGCGGCTGGATGCCACGTCCTCCGGCGCAAGCCGGTACGACGCGTTGCCGCCGTTGCTCTCATGCCATCCCTGGCTCGAGCCCTCGCTGCACAGACGAGCGAACCCTTTCACGAACGCCTGCTGCTCCACCGCCACGCCCGAGACGGCGCCCCTTCGCCGCCGACACGCCGCGGTCGAGCACTTCCTGCGCATTGTCGAAGAAACCCATGGTCACTCCTTATCCGAAGCCTATCGTCCGTTATCCGCCGCATACGGCCGGCACCGTCCGCCGCGGGCCTATAGCCCGCCGTCGCCTTCGCCGGGACGTATCTGCACGACGTACATCACGTTGGTGGCGGCCGCCGCGCCGTCGCCCGGCTCGCCGATGGTGGGACTCGTGGAGGGATCGCCCGCCGTGAACACCGCCAGCTCGCCCGGTCGCACGAGCCCGTTCTCCAACACGGCGTCGTGCGCCTGCTCGACGACGTGGCGCATGTCGCCCTGCACATCGCCGAGCATGGGCGTCACGCCCCAGTTGAGCTGCTGCTGGCGCATGACGCGCGGAAACGGCGTGACCGCGAGGATGGGCACGCGCGGGCGCAGGTTCGACACGAGTCGCGCCGTGCGACCGGACATCGTAGGCGCGACGATGCAAGCGGCGCCCACGTTCTCGGCCGTCTGCACGGCGGCCAGCCCTACGGCCAGCGCCACGCGCGCCTTGTCGCGGCTGCGGTCGGGCGCGCGCTCGTCGAACAAGTAGGGCTCGCTCGACTCGGCGATGCGCGCCATCATGCGCACGGCCTCCACCGGGTAGCGCCCGCCGGCAGTCTCGCCCGACAGCATCACGGCATCGGTGCCGTCGTAGATGGCGTTCGCCACGTCGCCCACCTCGGCGCGCGTAGGACGCGGGTTGCGTATCATAGAGTCCAGCATCTGGGTTGCCGTGATCACCGGCTTCGACGCGCGGTTCGACGCGCGGATGATCTCCTTCTGGATGTGCGGCACCTTGTGAGCCGGCACCTCCACGCCCAAGTCGCCACGCGCCACCATCACGCCGTCGGCCGCTTCGATGATGTCCTCGAAGTTCTCCACCGCCTCGGCGCATTCGATCTTCGCGATCAAGCACACGCCTCGCCGCCGTGCTCGTCGAGGAAACGCCGCAACTCGCGCACGCCCTCGGCGTTGCGCACGAACGAGGCCGCTACGAAGTCGACATCCTGATCGATGCCGAAGACGAGGTCGGCCCGATCCTGGTCGGTCATCACGGGCAGCGGCACGCTGGCGCCGGGGATGTTGACGGACTTGCGCTCGCCCAACAGCCCGCTGTTGCGCGACCGTGCAGCGGATGTCCGAGCCTTCGACCGCCTCCACCCGAAGCTCGATGAGCCCGTCGTCCAGCAGGATGGGCTGGCCGGGCCGACGACGCGCGCC
>ENA-OQCU01000875-OQCU01000875.1-human-gut-metagenome-genome-assembly--contig:-NODE-875-length-11768-cov-7.765398_pt1 | contig 11768 bp, 9 predicted proteins | sample MGYA00242504_ERZ504590 | MGnify/ENA primary metagenome ERZ504590 (study PRJEB26092, sample SAMD00036318) | human gut metagenome | host: Homo sapiens | study: EMG produced TPA metagenomics assembly of...
CCCCCAGAGTGTGGATTATCCAAAAACAATACTGGTATCTGTCACCGCTGCGCGATGAACGCACTCCGTCGTTCAAGGTCAACGACCGGCTCAACGAATGGTATGACTTTGGCGCAGCGACGGGCGGCGACCTTGTGGAACTGGGCAAATACCTGTACCGGACGAACAGCGTGAGCGAAGTGCTTGCCTGTATCGGGAGACATGAAAATGCTGCCCCGATACAAAGAGTGCGGATTCCGGGGACAACACCCCGTCCCGTCGAAGCTGACATGAAGGACGTGCTCGTCGTGCCGTTGCAGCACCATGCGCTACTCTCGTACCTTCATTCCCGTGGAATCGACGGGGACATCGGCCGCATGTTCTGCCGGGAGGTCCATTATGAATTACGTAAACGGCGCTACTTCGCTCTTGCCTTCGGCAACGCGGCGGGCGGGTACGAGGTGCGCAATCCTTATTATAAGGGCTGTATCCGGTGTAAGGACATCTCTGTCATCAGGCAATCTCATGGTGAAACACAGAACCGTGTTTGCGTGTTCGAGGGCTTCATGGATTTTCTCTCTTACCTGACGCTGAAACAGGCGGGTGATGATACGGTCTGCATCGACGCACCTTGTGATTACCTCGTGATGAACTCGGTGAACAACCTGAAAAAAGCATTGGAACACTTGCAGGTGTACGAGGAAATCCACTGTTATCTCGACAATGATCTCGCAGGGCAGAAAACGGAAGAGACCATCGCCGGCATGTATGGCGGGCGTGTACGCAACGAAGCACCCCGTTATCGCGAATACAAGGACCTGAACGATTACCTACGCGGAAAGAAACGGTAAGGCATCATCGTTACCCTTTCCCTTGAAAGCTCTCCTCCCGGAGGGCTTTTTTTATGCCCGATTTTTCTGCTTCGATACCTCAAAGTATGAAATTAAAGTTCAATTTTAGTGTTTCAAACTTATTTCTATGTAATAAAATACTGTTTGATATAAAGAGTTTTTGTTACATCAAATATAATATTTTTCTTTGCAACCGTACTTTCAAAGTTCAATTAAAGTTTAATTTCATACTTAAAAACAGATGGGTTCATACTTTATATTCGCCCTTGTACTGACGGTGCTGTACATCGTCTATTTCGCGGTCAATATCATCCGTGACCTGTATGGAAAGAAGGGAACGGAGAAGACTGACGAGGAAGTTTTCGACCTCGGTCCGATGGATTCCACGGAAGAGAGTGTCGAGGTTTCGGAGAACGAGACCGGGTTCAAAATCGGAAATGAAACATACGGCACGGAGACTGTACCTGCCGCTTCGCCTGCCGCCCAAAACGGCGACACCGGGAAAAAAGATGGAACAGCCAAGGATCGGCTCGAACGGCTGAAAGCCAAGGCAGAGGCACAGATGGAAAAGGTCGCACCCTACCTGTCCGACGGCTTTACCGACGAAGAGATGTATAAGGCAATGATTTCCAAAGGACGCTTGGACAACCGTCCCAGCCTGAAATGGAGACCGGTCAAAGATAAGCTGTAAGATGTCGAAAACGAAGAAGATACTATGTGCGCTTTGTTCCATCATCCCCTGTTCGGCTCTGGCGAAAAGTGGCAGCGTGAATTACAGTTGGGGGGCGGATGCGCTGGCGACGATGCACGACTACGTGGTAACGATGATGTTCTACGTCCAAGCTCTCTGTTGTGCCATCGCCGGGATTTGTGTGATTGTGTCCGGATTCCAGATTTACGTAAAGATGAACACGGGCGAGGACGGTATTACCAAGTCCGTCGTAACGCTTGTGGGCGCGTGCCTGTTCCTGATCGGTGCCTTCCTTGTCTTTCCTGCCTTTTTCGGCTATCGCATATAGAAACGGGATGCAGGAATGAGGTGCCGCCATAACGATTCGAAAGAACTGCAATACTTACCCTAAAATAAATAATCATGTTTCAAAAAACAAAAAGACAAATGAAAAGAATGTTTTCTGCTAAAAAGGTACAGATGCTCACACTGATGTTGCTGTGTGGCACGACGGCCGTCATGGCCCAAAACTCCGCAGGCGATTACTCCGCCGGTACGACCGCACTGGCGACCGTGACGGAGGAAATCGCCAAGTACGTCCCCGTCATGGTCAAACTGTGTTACGCCATTGCCGGTGTAGTGGCTATCGTAGGCGCTATCTCGGTGTACATCGCCATGAACAACGAGGAACAGGACGTGAAGAAAAAGATTATGATGATCGTTGGCGCATGTATTTTCTTAATCGCTGCCGCACAAGCACTTCCGATGTTCTTCGGTATCGGCGCATAACCCTCCCGCACGATGAAAGGCAAGGACGAACGCTATCCCGACTACCCGCTGTTCAAGGGCCTGCAACGGCCTTTGGAGTTCATGGGTATTCAGGGACGCTACATCTACTGGGCGGCGGGCGTTGCCGGCGGAGCCATCGTCGGATTTATCATCGCCTACTGCCTCGTGGGTTTCGTGGCCGGACTGGTCGTGCTGGTTGCGGTCGTCTCGACGGGTATTGCGCTTATCATGCTCAAACAGCGGAAAGGGCTGCATACCAAGAAAGACGGTCGCGGAGTGTATATCTACGCCCACTCGAAGAAACTGTGAGAAGAAAAGAAAAACCATCACGGGCAACGTGTGGTCTTGTTGAATGTTGAACGCGGGCCGGCCGCCTGAAATCCGGGTGGACCGGCCTTTTTTATTGTATTTTGAAATGACCTTGTACATCATTCTACTTTTTATCGCCTTGTGTGCCGGCATGGCCCTGTCGGTCTATGCGTTCGGTACCGGAGGCAAGCGTAAGCGTATCTTTCAGGACATCTATTTTTCTGTGGAAGATACGAACGGCGTGGGCGTGCTGTACACCAAGACGGGCGAATATTCAGCCATCCTGAAAATAGAGAATCCCGTGCAGAAATACTGTGCGAACATCGACAGCTACTACGAGTTCACGCACCTTTTCACCGCCCTCGCGCAGACGCTCGGCGAAGGATATGCCCTGCACAAACAGGACATCTTCATCCGGAAACAGTTCGAGAACGAGACGGGGGACAAACACGAGTTCCTCTCATCGGCCTACTTCCGTTACTTCAAGGGGCGTAACTATACGGACAGCGTGTGTTACCTGACCATCACGCAGGAGGCGAAGAAGAGCCGCCTGTTCTCGTTCGACAACAAGAAGTGGCGCGACTTTCTGGTCAAGATACGCAAAGTGCATGACCAGCTGCACGATGCCGGGGTACAGGCCAGGTTCCTGAACAAAGCCGAAGCGAGCGAATACGTGGACCGCTATTTCGCCATGAACTTCAAGGAGCGGATCGTGTCGATGACCAACTTCAAGGCGGACGACGAAACGGTCTCGATGGGCGACAAACGCTGCAAGGTATATAGCCTTGTCGATGTGGACTGTGCCGCACTGCCCTCACTGATACGGCCTTACACCAATATAGAGGTCAATAACACGGATATGCCCGTGGACCTGCTGGCTGCCATCGACAACATTCCGAATGCGGAGACGGTCGTCTATAACCAGATTGTCTTCCTGCCCAACCAGAAAAGGGAACTGGCCCTGCTGGACAAAAAGAAGAACCGGCACGCCAGTATTCCCAATCCGAGCAACCAGATGGCCGTGGAGGACATCAAGCGGGTGCAGGAGGTCATCGCGCGGGAAAGCAAGCAGCTCGTGTACACCCATTTCAACCTGATCGTCGCCGTACCGGCCGATACGGACCTGCAAAAATGCACGAACCACTTGGAGAATGCTTTCGGACGTATGGGTATCCATATTTCCAAAAGGGCGTACAACCAACTGGAACTGTTCGTGAACTCGTTTCCGGGTAACTGTTACGGCATGAACGAGGACTATGACCGCTTCCTGACGCTGGGTGACGCGGCGATGTGTCTGATGTATAAGGAGCACATACAGCACAGCGAGGAGACACCGCTGAAAATCTACTACACAGACCGCCAAGGCGTGCCGGTGGCTATCGACATCACGGGAAAGGAGGGGAAAAACAAGCTGACGGACAACTCGAACTTTTTCTGTCTCGGTCCTTCGGGCAGCGGCAAGAGCTTCCACATGAACTCTGTCGTGCGCCAGTTGTACGAGCAAGGAACGGACGTGGTGATGGTCGATACGGGTAACAGCTACGAGGGACTTTGCGAATACCTCGGCGGCAAGTACATTTCCTATACCGAGGAAAGACCGATTACGATGAACCCATTCCGCATCAATCGGGCGGAAATGAATGTGGAGAAGACGGGCTTCCTGAAAAACCTCGTGCTGCTCATCTGGAAAGGCTCGCAGGGTACGGTCACAAAGACAGAGGACCGCCTGATAGAACAGGTCATCACGGAGTATTACGACACTTATTTCAATGGGTTCGACGGCTTCACACCCCTGCAACGGGAGGATTTGCGTAAGGGGCTGCTCATCGACGACCGTAACCATGCCGAGAAGCAGGACGAGGACGAAGGAGAGCGGACCGGGCGTATCGAGCGCATGATCGACGAGATGGAACGCCGCCGTAAGGAGTTGAAAGTGGAAGAGCTGTCGTTCAACTCGTTCTATGAATTTTCCGTGCAGCGCATCCCCGACATCTGTGCCGAAAACCATATTTCGGGCATCGACATATCGACGTACCGTTACATGATGAAGGACTTCTATCGGGGCGGCAATCATGAAAAGACGCTGAACGAGAACATGGACAGTTCATTGTTCGATGAGACGTTCATCGTCTTCGAAATTGACAGTATAAAGGATGATCCTCTCCTGTTCCCTCTTGTCACACTGATTATCATGGATGTATTCTTACAGAAGATGCGTATCAAGAAGAACCGCAAAGTCCTGGTCATAGAGGAAGCGTGGAAGGCCATTGCCAGCCCGCTCATGGCCGAATACATCAAGTTTATGTACAAGACGGCCCGTAAGTTCTGGGCCTCGGTCGGCGTGGTGACGCAGGAGATACAGGACATCATCGGCAGCCCTATCGTCAAGGAAGCCATCATCAACAACTCCGACGTGGTGATGCTGCTTGACCAGAGCAAGTTCCGCGAGCGGTTCGATGAAATCAAGGCTATTCTCGGACTTACCGACGTGGACTGCAAAAAGATATTCACCATCAACCGGCTGGAAAACAAGGAAGGGCGCAGCTTCTTCCGAGAGGTGTTCATCCGCCGGGGGACGACCAGCGGCGTGTACGGCGTGGAAGAACCAAGAGAGTGTTACATGACCTACACCACCGAGCGGGCGGAGAAAGAAGCCCTGAAACTCTACAAGCGGGAATTGCGGTGCAGCCATCAGGAAGCTATCGAGGCGTACTGTCGGGATTGGAACGCCAGCGGTATCGGAAAATCCCTGCCGTTCGCCCAAAAGGTCAACGAGGCCGGGCGGATATTGAACCTTCATGTAAAACAATAACAATCAAATCATCAATTACAGAAAATGGAAAAGATAGACATCAGCCAAAGTGTGAAGACACTTGAGTTCGGGAGCAAATATGAAGCCCGTATCCAACGGATATTCCGTGAGTTCGACATCAAAACCATCCGGGATTTGTGCCAATGGCCCGGAAAGGACTTGGTAAGGGTACGCGACATGGGAAGAAAAAGCATCGAGGAAATAGAGGATGTTCTGGAAAGGTACAATCTCCGGTTGGGAATGCCCGGTAAGGAACTGGACGAATACGCCGGTATCGGAAATTCCGTGCAGGACGAGGAAGAAGAGGCGAAGTGGGAACAACGCAGGTACGAGATAGCCAAGGAGGTATTCATACACCACCGTCTGGTGGCAAATTCCGCCGTATATGAGGCCGACGAACTGATACGTGCACTAAGAGGCATGACGCGCCGTTGACGGGGGCTGTTTTTAACCGGGGAGGAATCCATGATGAAACGGCTGTCACTTATCCTTATGCTCCTGTCGCTCGTTGTCGTACAGCACATCCACGCGCAGTATTACAGCGTGAACTACGATGCGCGTACCGTGGCGGCAATGGCTACCGCTTTCGGTACGGAAGCCGTGGCGGAAAGCTATTACCGGGAGCAGGTCGATGACATACTCAAGCACTACAATGCGGCGGAAGTGGCCACGGCGGGGATTTTTGCCTCCAAGTTCTTGGAGCATAAAGCCTTTTCCGACCTCGGTATCTGGAACAGCAGTACGGAGAACTACTACTACCGCCGCATTTACCGCATGGTCTCGGAGAAGATCATACCCAAGATATGGGTGGTGGCGAAACTGATGCTCCGCTCACCGCAAACGGCTATCTACTGGGGCAGCTACCTGATGAAAATCTGCGACGAAACGAAAAGCCTGTGTATGCAGTTCGAGAGTGTAGTGACGAACAGCACGTTGGGCTTTTCGGACATCGTGTTTCTGGAAATCAACCGGAACATCGCCCCTCTGTTGAAACTCTCGGAGATAGGCGACATCGACTGGCAGCACATGCTGGACGACATCGCCAGCGTGCCGGGCAATTTCACCAAGGAGAACCTGCAACACGACATCGACAACCTCTACAACATGGGTGTCGGTCTCGCCTCGGCAGGTATCGGGAACATTGGTGACGCCCTGTTGCAAACCAGTTCGTTCCATGAGCTGATGGGCGGCAGGGTCAGCAAGGTCATCGACCTGTATGACCATTACGGTGCGCTCTTCGAGCAGGCGGAGCATGACCTCGGCGGCCTGCTGATTGACATGGTGGGCGGTGAGGACAACGTGGCGGGACTGTTCGATTTCAGCAACTACGACCTTACCTCCTGGATGACGGACTATCTGGACGAGACGGCGGGAAACTACTACACGCAACGGTGGTATATCGCCCGGCGTGAGCAAGGGAGTATCGCCTTGTGCGACTACTACCCGCCGACGGACGATAACAGCATACTGAACGGCGGCGAATGGACGCGTTTCGAGACAACCGATCCCGACTTTTATCCCAATGCCTCGCAACGGGAGCAGGCGCTCGCCAATTCGGAACGGTACGCCGGTTGGTCGAGAAGCCGGGTACAGCAGCTCAACAACCAGAATGACGGCTATACCTATAGTATCAACTACTGGCAGAACGGCTATATCATCAGCCGGGGCGGCAAACAGACGAAGAAGGCATACGCCTACGAAATCCATGTGAAGAAAAGCTGGAACCGGGAAGAGGTCGTCTATGAAGAGGTGTTCGATTCCTACTCGATGGACCTGAACACGTTCAAAGCCGGGCTTAACGCCCGACTCTCGGAGTTCAACGACAACGAGGAAGGTTATACCTATTATATAGCTTCTGACGCGCGGAACTATTATCAGGCGACGGACGCCGCGAAATTGCAAGGCTGCGAGAGCGTGACCATCAGTGTAACCTGTTCGGACGGGGCTACGCTCGGTCAGGGCACGACGCAGTACAAGTGCCGAACGTGCGGCAAATCCCTGAACGCCCATTCAAAGGAGTGTGCCATGCAGACCACGGTTACGGAGAACGAACTGGACTTGTCCGAGCTGGACGCCATGCTGCAGGAGGCAGAGAATCAGGTAGCCGCCATCCAGTCGCAAATCAACGCGTTGGAGAGCGAGAATGCCGACCTGCTGAAAAAAATCGCCGAGGCAAGCGTGGAAGATGCGGCGGTGTACCGGCAGCAGTACAACGCGAACAAGACACAGATAGACCGCCTGAAAAGCGAGCTGTCCGAATGGCAGAAGAAACAACGGGAATACACCGACGCGAAAACCGAGGCGGCGGGCGATAACGATGTGGCAACAGACGACTATTACCGCATACCGGCCATCATGCAGGACTGCAAGACGGCTTACAGCCTGTCGTGGCAGGACGGCGGGGCGTGGAACGGCTACACCTATGTCCGTAAGGCGACCATGCCGAACATCAACGGGGTCATCACGTTCAAGGCGACGGTCTCGATAGCCCGCAAACCGAAATATTTCCTCGGTATCAAGATACACCGTGCCATCGTGCAGATCAGTTGGGAACTGACCACGGAATACACCGACACGTATGTGGCCGACGTGCTGACGCTCGACCCTAACCTGTCGGACGCGGAGAAAACGAAACTGGTGAACGACCGTATTGCGGAGATTGCACGAGAGCATCCTTCGTGCAAGATCACGACGGAATATGCCCGTACCCCACCATTGGAAGAGACTCCGACCGGGGAGGTGTACCATCTGCTGTGGTCAAGCGACCGGCTCGAAATCGCACGGGAAGTGGATTCCCGGATTACGATGATATATGCCGACCTCGTGTCACTGGAGAAGATGATGCACTACAAACGGAGCATCATCGACGTGCTGAAGGACGTGCTGCCCGAATTGGATATGGACGAGGGACGCAGGCTGACGCTCGTGGAGGAATGCCACGAACGCTGGGTGGAGAATGCGCGGAACCTGCGGAGCGGAAACGGCAGGAACGGCAAAGGCAGCGGAAAGGAGGTGCGGCCATGAAACGTGCCCTGCTGATGGCAGTCGTGCTGCTGGCTCTCCTGCCCGGCATTGCCAAGGCGCAATGGACGTTCGACATCGTGTCGGTAGAAGCCTACATCAACGACCACAAGAAGCAACGCAGCCTGCTGCTGGCCCGCAGTACGCTGGAATACAGCAACAAGCTGCTGCACGAGTACAGCCGCAAAGAGGTCGGCGAGTACAAGGAACTGAATGTGGACTTGGACCGCTACACCCGTGCCTTCGACGTCATCGACGTGATGTACCAGTCCTTGCGGACGGTGCTGAACGTGAAAAGCACCTATACGGCGGTCAGCGACCGTATCGGCGATTACAAGAGACTGCTGGAGGACTTCAACGATAGAATCGTGAAACGGGGGCGCATCGACCCCGGCGATGCCGTGATACTGGCCATCAACGAAAAGGCAATACGGGACATCGCCGATGACGGGAAACAGCTTTACAAATCGGTCAGTGACCTCGTGCTGTATGCCACAGGGGCGGCAGAATGTTCGACCTCCGACCTGCTGATGGTGCTGGAAGCGGTGAACACGTCGCTGGACGACATCGAGCGGCACCTGAACCGGGCGTATATCGAGACGTGGCGGTACATACAGGTGCGCATCGGTTACTGGAAAGCGAAGATTTACCGTCCCAAGGTCAAGGAGATTATCGACGGGGCTTTCGGACGATGGCGCAAAGCGGGACGGCTGGATTATTAACGAACGATAAAAGGGAAAGAAGGCAAACTATCTACAGGTTAGAGTTTGACTTCCATGCCATCGACATCGGTTCGTTGTATATAGAAATATAGATACTGATAATCGTATAATGAATTTGAATTATCGCGGAGGATCATTCTCATGTCGTACTCTATTAGGAACATATGTGTTTTTAGCGATTCTGCGGAACTTTCCGGCTAGGGTTACTTCTTTTACCGTTCCCAGCGTAAGTTTATGTCTTGTATTTCGGGTAAATCTTCTTTAGGTACAATAAACTCTCCGTTTTTCATTGGTAATGTAAGTTTTTTCCGCATTGATACCCGGCATGCCTTTTTACTTGAGCTTTTGGTCGCGATTTGTTCCAGTTTCATCATATACTTTATAGAGTACACCTCCATCAGTTGTGCGTACATATTCACCATATTCTGATTGAGAATATTGTGCAATAACATTAGGTATACCCTTAATGTATGGTAACTTCTGTTCCCGGTTTTCCTGGTTCTCCGGTTTGCCGTCTTTGCCATCTTCTCCGTCTTTGCCATTCTTTCCCGTGTATGATAGTCATAAAAAATCCTTTTAACGTAATTTTTTTCACAGTCCCATACTCCACCATTTTTGTGGTCAATAAGTGCATCTGTTGTACCGCAAAATTTAGCTAAGTCATTTTTCCACAGTTCATGTGCTGATAACCATTGCTTCCGTTTATTCCGTCTTTACCAGCTAAATAATTGAAAAAATCATATTCTGAAACTTTGTCAGAAGGCCATTTTTGTCCTGGATTTTTAGGATCATTCATATTGCCTGTTCCTACAGTTTCTTTCCATAGTTCATAAGCGGAATTTTCCATTGTTACCATTTGTTCCACTGAGGTAAGTGTAAAAATCTGCCATTGTAATTTTATCTTTGGACCATGCTGAATTATTTTTGTCTTTGATTTTATCACTTTTTGACGTCATTTACCCATAATTCGTATGCAGATGCTCCGTTAACTCCTTTTTCTCCTTGAGCTTTTATTTTTGTATCGGATGTATTGATCCACCAGTTTCCATTAGGACCAATATAAGGGGATGTTCCGTCTTTACCATTTTCTCCTTTTTGACCTTGAGCCGGAAAATTTGTATCACGATTGCCAATATACCAATTACCATTTTCACCAACATGTGGAGTAATACCATTTTCACCATCTTTCCCTTTTAAATATAAAAAGAAATGTTCCATTGTTGTTTGGTCTTTGGGCCAATTTATATTGCCGCCAGCAACAGATTGTTTCCATAATTCATAGGCGGAAAATCCGTCTTTGCCATTAATTCCATCCTTTCCATCTTTGCCGATAGCTTTGATTTTTGTATCTTTATTGCCGATATACCAATTCCCATTTTCGCCAATATGAGGTGATTCTCCGTCTCTTCCGCTAAGAAAATCCCAAAAATCGGCTTCTGTATTTTTTGAAGAAGGCCAAATGAGCGAAGGGTCATGAGGGTTGGTGACATTACCTTGGGGTGATCAGGATTTTCCATTGATCGTATGCAGACATTCCATCTTTTCCTTTGTCTCCTTTTTCTCCTTTAATATAAACTAAAAAGTCTGCTAAATCAACTTGGGTGGAAGGCCAGTTTATATGACCGGTTTCAACTTCTTCTTTCCATATCTCATAAGCGGATTTGCCATTGGTTCCCTGAGGACCTTGGGGTAATTCAAAATCAATACTGCTGCACGAGAAAAAAATGTGCAAAGTAGCACTGATAATACATAAATTTTGCATTTCTTCTTTGTATACATGACTGTAAATTATTAAAAATGAATTGTTCTTTGTTGTTACATATTGGATAAACTCCGTTCTGCTTTATTGAATATTGTATCGTTGGGGGGCATGCAATTTTATATTTTAGGTTATTCTGCTGTGTGCGATTTACATTATAATAATATTCACATTTTATTTGGATGCAAAGTTCTATATTTGGTACTAAAAAGAAGTTGCGTATTTAAAAGATTTGTTTGCATATAATCAGTTCTTTCTTTTATATCTGCATAAAAAGGTTTCCTATTTTTCTAAATGTTCGTTTTGGGATAGTTTTAAATGGTAGATGCTTTATATGATTTTACAGAGGGGTATATGTGATAAGTTTTCCATATATTGATGGTGGATTATGATTAGGTTTTGTGATATTTGTTATTATAGATGTATAGAAACTCTTAAAATAGATCCATATACCGAGATCAGGAAACAAACTTATTATTAGCTTTAGTGTGTATGATGGAGATAACTATATTCATAATCTTTAGGATGCGGGATGTTTGTTTAATCGTTTGCGAAACTGAATATGTTTCAAGAGAATGGGTATCTCTTGATTCTTCTCCTTTTTTACGTATTTCGTTAGGAGTAGCTCCGATATTTCTTTTACAGTAGGTTGTAAAATGGGAGAAAGTCTTGAAATGATAGTCCAGCATTATTTGTTTGATGGGTAAAGTACTTTTTTTTAATTTGAATTCAATTTCATAAGATGTTTGTTTTTGTAACCATTGATATGGTTGTATCTCCATGGAAGTTTTTTTGAATAACTGTGTGAAAACAGTATCATTATATCCACATAAAACAGCTAGTTCTTTGGCTGTTC
>ENA-OQCU01000877-OQCU01000877.1-human-gut-metagenome-genome-assembly--contig:-NODE-877-length-11740-cov-3.729699_pt1 | contig 11740 bp, 8 predicted proteins | sample MGYA00242504_ERZ504590 | MGnify/ENA primary metagenome ERZ504590 (study PRJEB26092, sample SAMD00036318) | human gut metagenome | host: Homo sapiens | study: EMG produced TPA metagenomics assembly of...
ATGAAGAAGAGCATGCTACGCTGGTTGCCCCCTTCGACGGCGTGGTGGCGAACCTCTTTTCCAAGCCCTTTAACGAGGCAAGCACTTCGGAATCTTTCTGCTCCATCATTGGCACTCAGAGCATGGACCAAGGAAAGGCCGAGACCCTTTGGAAAATCTTCTCTATGCATTCGAGGCTCGGGTTTTCGCTTCCCGCCTTCGATTTTTGCCAGGTAAGAGCGCTCGACGTTCACCATCAGCGCAAGCTTCTGCTGCGAGAGCTTCTGGCTTTTGCGCAGCTCTCGGATTCGGTTGCCGATGGCTTTTCGGGTGTTCTGTGACATGGGTAAAGAGTATCTGCTGCCATGCGCCATAGTGTGTTCTATGGAACTCATTACTAAGTCTGATTGTCCAATTCTCGAGAGGGGTCGACGCGGTGCGCGCACAGGTGGCGAAGTGCTGCTCGCCATCCGGTTGCGCCTTGTCGGCAGAGCCGAGACGAACGAGCCGCGCATATGAAGGCTTCATGACGAATGGCGCACCTCCGCTGTCGGCTGCGCATCCGATCTGAGTTTGTGCGTGACGATTCTGGTTAAATGATCGACGCGGATAGCTCAGAGGCGAAAAAGTGTTTTGGTCGGGTCCGGGTGTACGCTGCAAAATTTGGAGCCTCTGTGCAGCAGCTTGCCGAAGCCCTCACATCGCCATCGACGCGTACGTCTCGATGGCGATGTTTTTTGCATCTAGTGTTTGCGGCATCTGCAGGCGAAGCCACTGTAACGTTCGACGTGTTTTGCCGACGAAAGCAGTTTTCCTAAACCGCGGCGTTCAACTGGCTCGTAGCAGCTGTCGACGCTTTCGCGCAGCATGATATGGGCGTAGTTCCAGAATGGTTCCAACTCGTCTTGCATGATGAATTTGTTTGTTTGTGTGAAGTGGTAGCGCAGACGTCCGAACACGCCCATAACGTGATATTCGGCGAGAAAGTCAGCTACGATATCCGGCATCTCGCGGTCGGCGCGATAGAGATCGACGTCCTTGCGGAATTCCGGCAAAAACAGGTCGATGATATAGTCTACGAGGTTCACGTAGCAGGAAGTTGAAAACACGATTGAGTAATATTGCCGGTGGTTCTCCCAATGATACGCCATGCGCTTGAAGTATTCTCCCTGGCAGAGCGTTCCGTCCTGCAGGTTGCGTGCATAGAAGGGCATGTCGGAGTACGGATCAAATTTGTCGGGATGTGGGGTCGTCTTCTCCCATTCGTCGAAGACGGGGTTTCCGAGCATGGTCGCCAGATAGTCGCGATATATCCAAATCATGAGGTTGTCGATGTTGTCGAAGTGGTTGTAAAACGTTTTGCGGTCGATGTCGAGGTAGCGGGTCAGCTCGGCCACCGTTACGCGTCGCGTCGGGGCTTGCGGAACCAAGATCATGAATGCGTCGGCGATCCTTCGTTTTAAGGGTGCCTTTGCCATGCTGTCATCCCTCCTGCTCGAAGCTCTACCAACTCGATATTGCACCAACTTTGTACCTCGTCGCTGAGGAAATTGAACATACCCCACATGACGCAAAACGTCGTTTTTGGCAATCCAAAATCAACGAAACGTGGATTCTCCATTGGGGTTCCTGCTGTTTCGGCGTTTCTCGTGAGGCGCATATGACCTCTGGCCCTATCGCCCCGCCGTTCTCCTTCCTTCCTTTCGATGATTCTGAAGTTTGCATGGGGGGCGAGCTGCTCCACGATTTTCTCAGAATGGGGTAGCCGAGTTTCCTCGTTTTTCGAAAACTGGGAGATTGCCGAGTTGCCTCTTCGGCTCTATAACGGAGGCATCCCGGGATCCAAGAGCGTTATGCAAGGTATGGTCACACTATCCACAAGGAGGAAGTACCATGGCATCTACGTACGATTTCGTTGTCTTGGGAGGCGGTCACAACGGCCTCATCACCACGGCTTATCTGTCGAAAGCCGGTTTTAAGGTCTGCTGCCTTGAAGCCAATGACGAGTTCGGCGGATCTACCCGATCAGGCGAAGTTACGGCGCCTGGTTACGTATCCGAGCTTGGCGGCATGGTCCACAACATGATCTCCGCTACGCCCATCGTGACGGAAGACGAGTTGGGCCTGTTCTCGAAGTACGGTTTCGAATACGCTCATGCGAAAGCGCTGTTCTGCTCCATTTTCCCCGATCAGACCAGCTTGGTCATGCACCACGACATCGACAAGGCTTGCGAGGCCATCGGCAAGTTCTCCAAGCACGACGCGGAGATCTATCCTGAGTTCCACGAGTACATGGTCAACATGCTGGCCGTGGCGGGCATCGGGTCTCAGAGCGCTCCGCCTCCGTACGGCACCATGATGAACGTCATGTACATGAGCCCCGAAGGCCGTGAGTTCCAGCGCGTGCTGAACTCCTCGGCTCAGCAGATCGTCGAAGAGTGGTTCGAGTCCGAAGAGGTGCGCGTCACGTTCACCCGCTGGTGTACCGAGATGATGATCGACCCGCGCGCCATCGGCACGGCGACGCTTCTGTACTTCACGGGTCGCGTCCACAATCCCACCTACGCCCCGCCCTTCCCCATGGGCGGTAGCGTGAAGTTCGTCGAAGCGTTGAAGGCTTGCTGTTCCGATAACGGCGCTGATCTATTCGCGAACGCTTGGGTCAACGACGTCACTGTTGAGGGTGGCGAAATCAAGAGTGTCCGTACGAAGAACGGTGACGAGTTCATCGCCAAGAACGCGGTTATCAGCACTATCAACATCAAGGATGTCTACGAGATGATGGGCGCCGACGCTCCGGTTGAAGAGGCCCGTTACGTACGTCGCTTGAAACAAGCCGACTTTGCTGCGCTCAATCAGTCCTTCGCGCTCAAGAAGATCCCCGAATTCAAGGCGGGCCCCGAGGTTCTCGACGCATACTGTATCGAGTTCGCTCCAGAGGAGAAGGAGTACCTGGAGACGTTCAGCAACTACCGCCTGGGCGGCTTCAATCCGCGTTTGCCGCTGGTCACCATTCCTTCGCTATGGGATCCCACGCGCTGCCCCGAGGGCCACAGCGTGGTCAACCTGTACAGCTACGCTCCGTACAACTTGTGGGGCGACCCCAAGAACTGGGAGACTCACGGCGATGAACTCAAGGACGAGGTGTGGGAGTTCTTCAAGAGCCAGACCACGAACATCACCGACGACGACATTATCGGTCGATGGGGCCTCACGCCGCTTGAGTACGAGACGTGGAACCCGGCCATGAAGGAAGGCGACCTGGGCATGATCGGCCTGCAGCCCAGTCAGATGTACGATATGCGCCCGTTCCCCGGCAAGGGCCACACCTATCACGGCGACATCGACAATCTATACTTCATCGGCTGCTGCGGCCATCCCGGTGGCGGTATCGCGGCTGGCGCGCGTCCTGGCGCGTTCCAGATCCTCGAGGACTACGGCGTGGACTTCCGCGACGTTTTGAAGAAGTAATCGCCATCATTCGATCTATACACGGAGGCGGCCGGTTTCCGGTCGCCTCTTGCAAGGAGCGTGATCCCATGCCTAAAGCACCGAAGCAGCCATCGCTCATGATGCTGACCGAGACCGGCAGCCCGATGGTTGAAATTTTCAAGATGAACTTTGAGAACGGCAATCTGATTCTGGACGCAAAAAGCGCTCGACAGCATGCGCATGAACGTGCTGGTCACTCCCGAGGCGATAGCCAACGGTTGGCCGGTCATCATGGCCAACAAGAAAGCCATCATGGCTTTTGCGAAAAAGATGCCTGCGGCGTTGAAGGCTCGCAAGAAGCGCTTGAAGGCCGAGGCCGCCGAATCCCGGTAAGCGCATGATCGGTATCTGAGCTTCTGCTTTCTCGCGTGGGGTTGCATAGGGGAAAGCGACCGCTCTCCCAATTGAAAAAAGGGGAAACCATGAAAGAATTCAGTAGGAAGAACCTCGTTTTGCTTGTGGTGTCAATCGCGGTGGGTGTGGTAATTGCGCATATACCGCCACCGGAGGGACTTGACAGCGTCGGTATGACGTATCTCGGTCTTTTCGTGGGTATGCTGGTGGCGCTCATATCGAACGCCGTGCCCTCGTGGGCGGCTTGCTTGGGCGCTCTCGCGCTCATGGTGGCCTTTCGAGTGGGTACGGTCGCCGAGGTGTTCTCGGCGTTCGGAGGCAGCATCGTCTGGCTCATGATCGCCGTCTTCACGTTTGCCGCCGCTATTGAGAATTCGGGTTTACTGACCCGTTTGGCGTTGAAGATGCTGTCCGTCTTTCCTAAGAACTACCGTGGCCAGGTATTGTCGCTCATGGCCGCCGGTTTGGTGATCAGCCCACTCATTCCTTCAAATAACGCGAAGACCAACCTGCTTGTTCCGATGGCAACCGAGATGACCAAGCAGGTTGGCTATGAAAAGAAGAGCGGTCCCGCGCTCGGTTTGCTAACCGCCGTGTTCATACCTCCGTATATCGGTTCGCATGCCTTTTTGACCGGCAGCGCTAATGTGGCGTTCATGTTGGGTGTCATCGGGTTGTCGTTTTCATGGGTGGGCTATCTCTCCATGACGTGGGTCTGGCTTATCCTTTTGCTTGTCGGTACGTATATCTTCTGCATGGTGTTCTGTCGCCCGAAAGAAAAACTGAACCTTCCCGCGAGCTACTTCTCCGACAAGTACAAGGAACTGGGAAAGATGAAGAAGGAAGAGTGGGTTGCGCTTGTCGTCATCGCCGTCTGCCTCGTCCTGTGGATCGGCAACTTCTTCGACGCCGGCATGGTGGCTCTGCTTGGCGGTATCGTGCTGTGCGCGTTCGGCATTTTGAAGCCGAGCGATTTCCAAACGCGCATCCCTTGGGGTCTGATCATGTTCATCGGCGCAATCATCAGCATCGCTGGTTTCATGAGCCCGCTTGGAGTGAGTGCCTGGATTGCCACCGTGCTCGGCCCGATCGTCAGCCCGGTGATCAGCAATGTATGGATCTTCGTCCCTGTTCTGTTGATCATCACGTGGGTTTTGCGAGCGTTCATTCCCGCCCAGGGACCGTGCTTGATCATTCTGTTCTCCATCTTTGGTCCGCTGCTTCCTGACGCGGGAATCTCGCTGTTCATTCTTGGCTTCGTCGAGTATATCGGTGGCAACATCTGGTTCAATTCATTCATGAACCCGTTCGTCATCGGCACCCTTGGCGTTGCCGGCAACGAATACGTTACTATCAAAGAATTCAAGAAGTCCGCTTACGCGTACGCCGTCATTTCGATCGTGGCAATGATGGGGAGCATCCCGCTGTGGATGGCGATGGGCCTGTGCTGACCTCCCCTGCATCGATGCGTTGATGCATATCGTTTCAGGGCCCCGCTTGGTTTGTCCGAGCCGGGGCCCTTCTCGCGAAAGGAACTTGTATGAGTCTCCCGCTTATCATGCTCGTTGCCTACATTGCCATAACCGTGATCATTGGCGTTGTCGTGGCGACGCGCGGGTCGTCTTCATCCCGTCAATTCCTGACTGCTCAGGGCAATCTTGTGTGGTTCATGATCATCCCGTTGCTCTTCGCCGAGATGATGGCCGGAGCGGCTACCATCGGCAAGGCGGCTACTGGATTCACCACCGGCATATCGGCCGTGTGGGTGAACTGGGGCATGTCCATCGGCATGATCGTTTTCATCGTGTTCGCCGCCCGTTTCTACCGGGCAATGCACCGTAAGTACGACATCCTCTCGGTACCCGAGGCTTTCAAGTTCATGTTCGACCAGCGATGCCGGACCGTGATGTTGGTCATCATAGTGGTGACGTACTGTTTCTTGTATTCTTCTCAACCTATCAGCGCAGCGGCACTCATTGCGCCAATGGTGGGTCTGGATCCCACTCCGGTCGCTTGGTTCGTGTCGGCGCTCTTCGTCGCGGTCACGCTGCTAGGGGGCATGAAAGGTCTGGCCATCATGAACATCGCGCACATGGTGGTCATGTACGGCGGACTGATAGCGGCGACCTCGGGTAGCCTCGACATGGTCGGAGGCTTGGGAGCGCTATACGAGCAGCTGCCGAGCAGCTACTTCGACCTGCTCCAGCCCGACATCTGGTCAACCTTGGCAAACGCCATCGGCATAGGCATCAGCTTCATCGCGGCGGCCACCATGGTGACGGCTACCATTTCCGCGCGTTCGGCACGCGATATGGCCGTTGGCGCATGGGGAGCTGCCGTCATCGTCATTCCGTTCGCCACGCTTCCTGCGATTATCGGCATGTGCGGTATGGTTGCCATGCCCGATGCGTCGCCCAATGGCATTCTGTTTGCCATGTCGAACGCTCAAGGTCCCGTTGTCGCCGGTGTTGTGTCCATGTCCATCGCCGCTGCCATCTGGTCGTCTGCGCCGGCAGCCCTGCTGTTTATCTCCAACACGCTGACGCAGGATCTGTACGCCGTCGTGCGGCCTCAGAGCACCGATCGCCAGCGTTTGGCGTTCTCGCGCTTGATGGTGGTGCTGCTCGGTATCGTGGCCACATGGCTCGGGCTCAATGCGTCATCCATCCTGGGTCAACTGTACGCTGCGTTTCAGATACGCTCGGTTGTGGGAATCGTGTTGTTGGTATCCATGGTGTGGCCGCGCGTGTCCAGTACGGCTGCGTTTTGGTCCATGTTGCTGGGAGGCATCGTCGCTGCCGTGTGGCATTTCGCAGGCAACCCTCTGGGCATGGAGCCTTTGTGGCCCGCATGTGGCACCACCATCGTCGTATTGGTGGCATTGACGCTTGCCAGCAAGACAAAGGTCTCCGCAGGGTACGCGCGTTACAAAGAGGCGCGCGACGAGCTTGCTCGAGCTGAGGGGCGGTCGTGAGGCCGGGCGCATCCCCATTCCCGTTGAAGTGGGCATGTTCGACGCATACGGCTTGACTTTTCTAATACCCGTATTCATCAGGTGAAACATTTGCTTCAAATGTGTTTCGCTCGTAGGTTTTACGCTGGTGCGCATCTGCTGGGAAGCGTGACCCCACTCAGGTCGAAGTGTCTCTTGAGCGACGGATCGATACCGGCGTATAACTGAACCAGAAGTCGTCGACGTATGCTACGCGAAGTGTCGACGCCCGACGAGAGGAAGGGTGAAGATTATGTCCGAGCACTATGATTTCGTTGTCCTGGGCGGCGGCCACAACGGTCTGCTGACAACGGCCTATCTGGCGAAAGCCGGCTTCAGGGTCTGCTGCCTTGAAGCAAACGATGAGTTCGGGGGAGGCACGCGTTCGGGGGAAGTGTGCGCGCCTGGCTACATCAGCGACTTGGGCGGCATGATCCACAGCATGATCGCCCGTACGCCTATCGTACGTGAGGATGAATTGGGGCTCATCGAGAAATACGGGCTTGAGTACGTCTCAACCAAATCCCTGTTCTGTTCGATTTTTCCCGACAACACGGCGTTGGTCATGGATCCCGACATGGACAAGGCTTGCGAGAACATTGCCCAGTTTTCGGAAAAGGATGCCGAGACGTACCGCAAGTTCAACAAGTACATGTCCGAGATGATGTCCGTCGCGCACGTTGGCGCGCAGGCACCCCCGCCGCCGTACGGCACCATGATGAACGTGATGTACCAAAGCCCCGAAGGCCGTGAGTTCCAGCGCGTGCTGAACTCCTCGGCGCAGCAGATTGTCGAAGAGTGGTTCGAGTCCGAAGAGGTGCGCGTCACGTTCACCCGCTGGTGTACCGAGATGATGATCGACCCGCGTGAAATCGGCACCGCATCGCTTCTGTACTTCACCTCCAACATCCACAATCCTGATCTGTACTGCATCAACGGCAAGGTGAACCACGAGTATCCCGGTGCACCGTTCCCCAAGGGCGGCAGCAAGAGCTTCATCGATGCGCTGTGCTGCTGCTGTAAAGACGAGGGAGCTGATCTGTTCTTGAATGCGGAAGCCAGTGCTTTATATGTCGAGAACGGCGAAGCGAAGCGTGTGCGTATCCTCGACGGCAGGATCTTCGAGGCTGATCAGGGAGTTGTCAGCTGCATCAACATCAAGCAAGTGTACGCCATGCTGGGGGACGCCGCTCCTGAAGACGAGGCGCGTGCCGTTGCCCGTTTGAAGCATGCTGACTTCGGTGCGCTCAACCAGTCCTTTGCGCTCAAGAAGATCCCTGAGTTCAAAGCGGGTCCGGAAGTGCTCGAGGCGTTTTGCATCGAAGCGGCTCCGTACGAAAAGGAATACCTGCAAACATTCAGCAACTACCCGCTGGGGGAGTTTAGTCCTCGTCTGCCCTTGATCACCATTCCGTCGCTGCTGGACGAAACGCGCTGCCCCGAAGGCCATAGCGTAGTCAATATCTACCAGTACGCTCCGTACCGCCTGTGGGGCGATCCGCAGAATTGGGTCACGCACAAAGAAGAGCTTGAGCGTCAGGTGTGGGATTTCTTTAAGGGCATGACCACCAACATCACCGATGACGATGTCGTTGGCCACTGGAGTCTCACCCCGCTCGAGTACGAGCAGTGGGATCATGCCATGGTGTGCGGCGACATTGGCCAGATCGGCCTGCAGCCCAGCCAGATGTACGACATGCGTCCGTTTGCTGGCAAGGGTCATGAGTACCACGGCGCTATCGACAACCTGTACTTCCTGGGATGCTGCTCGCATCCGGGCGCCGGTATTGCCGCCTCAGCCCGCGCGGGCGTGCAAAAGCTGCTGGAAGACTACGGTGTCGATTTCCGTGAAGTTGTGAAGAAGAAGTAAGCTGTTGGCATCTCTTTCCCCGGTTGACGCTCGGGTTGACCGGGGATGCGCTCGGGGTGTCTGTCGAGCATGAAAGACTGTGTATGTTCCAGAGGACGAGGCCTTGTCAGCGGTTTCCGGGTCGTGCCGGAAGGGCGGAGTGCGCCTCCTCATCCGCCCTGGAGCAGGATGCGTGCTGGGATGTCGGGGGAGGGACGTGCGATGTGCAGGGAGGGAGCCATCGCATGTTCGACTCCCAGAGGAGTTTTGCATTTTCCGGAGACAGCTATTCAGATGGGAAAGCCGCGGCGCGGTGTGCGACCTGCGAGCTTATCGCTGAGTCGTTTATGGGCTTGGTCGCTGAAGGGAACGGTTTGCGCCGTGTCACTGTGGTTGATATTGCCCGCGAAACGGGCATCAGTAGAAAGACATTCTACAATTATTTCGAGACGGTGGAGTCGCTCATCGCGTGGATATACCGCACCAACGTAAGCGCTTTGCTCGTGCGGGGTGGGTTCGCCCCCTCGTCGCTCCTGGTGCCGGACAAAGGTTTGCACGACCCGTTTCCCCAGATGCCGTTTTATGTGCAAGTGGATGACGGCGGGACGTTCGAGAGCCAGAAGCTGTTCTTCAAGGCGCTCGGTGACTATCTGCAAAGTCGACGAGAATACTATCGGCATTTGTTCGCCAGCAGTGATCATTTCCGGTTGTTCGACTATCTGCTTGCCCTGTATCGGCCTGCGATCGCCCAGGATATTCGCATCATGCTGCACGGACGCAATATGTCCGAAGAGATGGTGGCTTGCCTGTCCGAGTATCATACGCTGGGGATTTTCGGGCGCATTCTCCTCCACTACACCCGCACGCACCGGTATATGATGCAAGGGGAGCTGGATTCCTTTTTCTGCTACGGTCATGAGATGATTCGCTCGACGCTCGATTGGTGCTGCGGCGAAGAAGTTCGATGAAGCCCTACCCCCGGCCAGAAGGATGAACCCACCTTAAAAGGTGGGTGCTCGCAGCCCGCTTCCTGGCTTTCGTGTCAACGGACACGAATCCCCATTTCACGCGCGATCTTGAGCTCCCTCATGTATCAGCATCGGTCCATCGCAAAGTATGGCTTCGAGGGCAGGACCTGCTTTTGAGTATATGGGTAGCATCGTTAAAATAAAGACTTGACATCCGGTTGTTTCGCCGATTACACAACCCGGTCTTCTACATGCCGAGCGGCTGCGGATCGAGCGACGGAATGCGAGGACGGGAGCGCGTTGTCGCCCGAAGGCCTCGTTTTTCGGGCGCGATTCCGAGTTTTTCGGCCTACAATGCAACGTCCGCTAGGCAAACAAGCGTTCGCATGATACGATATATGGCATGGATACCTTATTTACCGAAATGGAAAACGAGCGGAAGTCGGAAGTGGCGCCCTTGGCAGTGCGCATGCGTCCGCGCACGCTTGAAGAAGTGGTCGGCCAGGACGAGGCGGTGGGCCCCGGCTCGTGGCTGCGCAACGCCATCGAGCAGGACCAGTTGAGCTCGGTCATCCTGTTCGGCCCGGCGGGCACGGGCAAGACCTCGCTCGCGCACGTCATCGCCGAGACGACGAAGGCTACGTTCGTGGAGGTGTCGGCCATCGGCGGCACGGTTTCGGATCTGCGCCGCGAAATCGATGCCGCCGACAAGCGCCTGTCGGCGTTCGGTTTGCGCACCATCCTGTTCGTCGACGAGATCCACCGCTTCAACCGCAGCCAGCAGGACGCGCTGCTGCACGCCGTGGAGGATCGCGTGCTGGTGCTGGTGGGAGCCACAACGGAGAACCCCTTCTTCGAGGTTAACTCGGCGCTGATCAGCCGCTCGCGCGTGGTGGAGCTGCACGGGCTGTCCGACGAGGAGATCGTCAGCCTCGTGGAGCGTGCGCTGGCCGACGAGCGCGGCCTGGGCGGCCGCTATCGGTTGGATGCCAAAGCGCGCGACGCCATCGTGCTGCTGGCGGGCGGCGACGGGCGCGCGGCGCTCACCACGTTGGAGCTTGCCGCTGGTATGGTGCAGCCCGGCACCTCGAAGAAGCCCGCGAAGATCACCGAGGACAACGTGCGCGCGGCCACGCCGCATCGCTCGCTGCCCTACGACAAGAACAAGGACATGCACTACGACGTCATCTCGGCGTTCATCAAGTCCATGCGCGGCAGCGACCCCGATGCCGCGCTGTACTGGCTCGCCCGCATGATCGATGGGGGAGAAGACCCGAAGTTCATCGCGCGCCGCATGTTCATCGCTGCGTCGGAGGATATCGGCAACGCCGATCCGCAGGCGCTGCTCATCGCTGAGGCCGCGTTCAAGTCGGCCGAGGTCATCGGCTATCCCGAGTGCCGCATCAACCTGGCGCAGGCTGCCATCTACCTGGCGCTCGCGCCCAAGAGCAACGCGGCGGAGGCGGGCATCGATGCCGCGCTGAACGAGGTGCGCAACGGGCCGTCTCGCAACGTGCCCGACCATCTGCGCGATCGGCACCGCCCCGGATCCGAGAACTACGGCGAGTACAAGTATCCGCACAGCTACCCCAGCGGCTGGGTGAGCCAGCGCTACCTGCCCGACGGTTTGGAGCGCGGCTGCTTCTACCGGTCGAGCGATCGCGGTTGGGAGGCCTACCGCAGCGACACGTTCGCGCGAGACCGTCTGGATTCCGGAGAAAACTCCACGTCGCGCGGAAGGTAACCGATTGTCTACTCCTGTGGAAGCAGGGTGAAAAGTTGACCTCGGCCTGTATATCATCCAAGGTGCTCGTGCTATAGTAATGGCTTCGGAAACAGGAGGCATACGGTGGATATCAGCGAAATTCTCAGCATAGCGTTGCCGGTGGTCTATGTGATCGTGGGCGCGGTGCTGGTGTGGCTCGTCATCGAGCTTGTCATGACCGTGGCGCAAGACACGCAAGACGGGTCGACGATCTGCAGAGGCAGGTCGAGCCTACGCTGGCAAGCGTGGAGCGTATCACGGCGTCGCTCGAGCCCGTCGCGGCGAAGGTGGATCCGCTGGTGGAGCGTGTGTCGCTGACGGTCGATGCCGCCAACCTGAGT
>ENA-OQCU01000878-OQCU01000878.1-human-gut-metagenome-genome-assembly--contig:-NODE-878-length-11734-cov-11.269406_pt1 | contig 11734 bp, 7 predicted proteins | sample MGYA00242504_ERZ504590 | MGnify/ENA primary metagenome ERZ504590 (study PRJEB26092, sample SAMD00036318) | human gut metagenome | host: Homo sapiens | study: EMG produced TPA metagenomics assembly of...
CCATCTTTCCATGCGCCCCGTGTCGCTTTTGCGCCTCAGGGCGGCGACCTTCTCCGAGAGTGCGCCGAATGCCGCCACCATCATCTCGAAAGTCTTTTTCTCGATAGATACTATTTCCATATTCATGTCATTTAGAGTTTGCCGCAAAGGTAACGAAACGGCATACAAGACGTATCGTTTTCCGCTGAAAGGCTGCCTGTTGCGCCGTTTGACCGGGTTACGGAGCCATCTTCCGCAAAAATCTTACGTGAGTCACGTAGTGAGTTGTTAAAGCCCCTTTTGTTTATTGCCGAATTTTGTCGCAGAAACAAAAAGAAAGGACTGAACATGAAAGTGATAACAATGGAAAGTTCCGCCTACAAGGAGATGATGGCGCAGATTGCGAACATCGCAGGGTACATCCGCGAGGCAAGGGACGAGAAGAAACGGAAGCGGGAAACCGAAGACAAGCTGCTTGACACGGCACAGGCGGCGAAGATGCTCAACGTGAGCAAGCGCACCATGCAGCGTATGCGCACCGACCACCGTATCGAGTATGTGGTGGTACGCGGAAGCTGCCGCTACCGCCTTTCCGAGATACTGCGGCTATTGGAGGACAACACAGTAAGGAACGAGGAAGGGACAATAGACACCCTGTTCCACAACCACACGCTGCGCACGGGCGGCAAACCAAAAGGAAGGAGGACATAGGTCATGGAACTGCTCACACGAAACAACTTCGAGGGCTGGATGCAGAAGCTGATGGAACGGCTCGACCGTCAGGACGAACTGCTGCTGGCGATGAAGGCTGAGGGGAAACAGCCCACTATCACGGAAAGCATCCGCCTTTTCGACAATCAGGATTTGTGCATGTTGCTCCAGATAAGCAAACGCACCCTCCAACGCTACCGCAGCGTAGGCGCATTGCCCTACAAGACGCTGGGCAAGAAGACCTATTACAGCGAGGAGGACGTGCTGACATTCCTTTCCAACCATATCAAGGACTTCAAAAAGGAAGATATAGCCTTCTACAAGGCTCGTATCCATAATTTCTTTCATAAATAACCCATTAAAACATTTTTCAGATGGCAAAGAAAAAAGACGAAAAGGACGTGCTGGTAGTCCGTGACGAGAAGACAGGCGAGATCAGCGTGGTAGCCGGGCTGAACGCGGACGGCACACCCAAGCGCACCCCCGCAAAAGCGGAGAACGCGCAGAGTTTCCTGCAATTCGACCGACATGGCGACGTGCTGGACAACTTCTTCAAGAACTTCTTCCGGCAGTGCAAGGAACCCAGCCGCTTCGGTTTCTACCGCATTGCGGCAGACCAAGCTGAAAATCTCTTAGAGGTGATGAAGCAACTGCTGAAAGACCCCGAAGCGAACAAGGAGCTGCTCGCCCCTCACAAGGTGGACACCTCCGACTATGAGAAGAAGGTGCAGGAAGAGATGGCAGCACAACAGACAGAGAAACAAGAACCTCAAAAACAGGAGAACATGGAACAACGGAAAGAACAGCAACAGGACAAATCCGAACAGATGCAGGGCAAACGTGGCTACCAGCCCATCGACGAGAGTAAAATCAACTGGCAGGAGCTGGAGGACAGATGGGGCGTAAAGCGGGACAACCTTGAAAAGTCCGGCGACCTTACGAAGATGCTCAACTATGGCAAGTCCGACTTGGTAAAGGTCAAACCGACCTTCGGCGGCGAATCATTCGAGCTGGACGCCCGCCTCTCCTTCAAGAAGGACGGTGAGGGAAACATCAGCCTCGTGCCGCACTTCATCCGCAAGGAGCAGAAGCTGGATGAGTACAAGGAACACAAATTCTCCGACAATGACCGGAAGAACCTCCGCGAAACGGGCAATCTCGGTAGGGTCGTGGACATTGTGGACAGGGAAACGGGCGAGATCATCCCCTCCTACATCAGCATCGACCGCAAGACGAATGAAATCACGGACATTCCGGCAAGCAGGGTGCGCATCCCGGAGCGCATCGGCAAGACGGAAATCACCACGCAGGAGCGGGACATGCTCCGCGCCGGACTGCCCGTACGCGACAAGCTCATCGAGCGCAACGACGGCAGAAAGTTCGTCACCACCCTGCAAGTGAACGTGGAGCAGCGCGGCGTGGAGTTCGTGCCGGGAACCGGCAAGTCGCCCCGTACCGCACAGACACAGGAAACCAAAGGCGACACATCGAAAAGTCAGGCGCAGGGCGGGGAAAATGCCGCACAGACCAAGAAGGAGCAACGCCGCAACACGTGGACGAACGAGGACGGCAGCATCCGCCCCATCAGCAAATGGAGCGGCGTGAGCTTCACCGACCAGCAGAAAGCCGACTATGTGGCGGGTAAAGCCGTGAAGCTGGAGAACGTGACCGACAAGCAGGGCTTCCATGCCACGATGTATATCAAGTTCAACCCGGAGAAGGGACGCCCGTACCGCTACGACACGAACCCTGACAATGCACAGCAGGTTGCTCCGTCCAACGAGAGCCGCACGCAGGTGGCGGTGAACAACGATGGCAAGACCAACGAGGCTACAAAGAATCTGAGAGAGCCGTTGCAGAAAGGTCAGACCAACCCGAAGGACGCCCGCCAGCAACAGCAGCAGGAGAAGCCGCAGAAGAAAACGGGCAAGGGCATGAAAATGTAATCCCGTGTCCGCCACTGAATCCAAAATAAAATCCAAAGTATCAACAAAAAAGAAGAAGACATGAAGACAATCATTGCAGAAAAGCCCTCCGTGGCACGTGAAATCGCCCGCATCGTGGGCGCGACAAAGAGAGAGGAAGGATATTTCGAGGGAGGCGGTTATGCCGTGACATGGGCATTCGGACACCTCGTTCAGCTTGCCATGCCCGACGGCTACGGCGTGCGCGGATTTGTCCGTGACAACCTCCCGATTATTCCCGACACATTCACGCTCGTCCCCCGTCAGGTCAGGACGGAGAAAGGTTACAAGCCCGACAGCGGCGTGGTGTCGCAGATAAAAGTCATCAAAAGACTGTTCGACACAAGCGAACATATCATCGTGGCGACCGATGCCGGACGCGAGGGAGAGCTTATCTTCCGCTACCTCTACCACTATACGGGTTGCACCACTCCTTTCGTGCGCCTGTGGATCAGCTCTCTCACCGACAAAGCTATCCGCGAGGGACTGCGGAAACTCGAAGACGGCAGCAAATACGACAACCTCTACCTCGCCGCCAAAGCGCGGAGCGAATCCGACTGGCTCGTGGGCATCAACGGCACACAGGCGTTATCCATCGCCGCCGGACACGGCACGTATTCCGTGGGGCGGGTGCAGACACCAACGTTGGCTATGGTATGTGAACGCTACTGGGAGAACCGCCGCTTTACGTCCGAAGCATTCTGGCAGCTCCATATCGCAACGGACGGTTGCGACGGCGAAGTCGTGAAATTCTCATCCTCCGAGAAATGGAAAGAGAAAGAACCGGCGATGGAACTATATAATAAGGTAAAGGCGGCAGGTTGCGCCACTGTCACGAAAGCCGAGCGCAAGGAGAAGACGGAGGAAACTCCCTTGCTCTACGACCTGACCACGCTCCAGAAAGAAGCCAACGCCAAGCACGGCTTCACGGCGGAACAGACGCTTGAAATCGCGCAGAAACTCTACGAAAAGAAGTTGATAACCTATCCGAGAACGGGAAGCCGCTACATCCCCGAAGACGTGTTTGCCGAAATTCCCAAACTGCTCGCTTTCATCGGCACACAGCCCGAATGGAAAGACAAGGTGCGGGCAAAAGCCGCCCCGACACGCCGCAGCGTGGACGACGGCAAGGTGACAGACCACCATGCCCTGCTCGTCACGGGTGAGAAACCGCTCTTCCTCTCCAAAGAGGACAATACCATCTATCAGATGATTGCCGGGCGCATGGTCGAGGCATTCTCTGAGAAATGCGTCAAGGATGTGACCACTGTCACGGCGGAATGTGCCGGAGTGGAGTTTACCGTAAAAGGCAGCGTCGTGAAGCAAACCGGATGGCGTGCCGTCTATGGCGAGGAAAAAGAGGAAATTACCATCCCCGGCTGGCAGGAAGGCGACACGCTGACACCGAAAGGCTCGTCCATTACCGAAGGAAAGACCAAACCCAAGCCGCTGCATACCGAAGCCACCCTGCTCTCGGCAATGGAAACGGCGGGCAAGGAAATTGAGGACGACGCACTGCGGCAGGCGATGAAGGACTGTGGCATCGGTACTCCCGCCACACGCGCCTCCATCATCGAAACGCTTTTCAAGCGCGGTTACATGGAACGCTGCAAGAAGTCGCTTGTTCCCACCGAAAAAAGGACTTGCCCTCAATTCCGTCGTCAAGACGATGCGCATCGCCGATGTTGCCATGACGGGCGAATGGGAAAAGGAGCTGGCGCGTATCGAGCGCGGGGAACTGTCCGACGACACCTTCCGCAAGGAGATAGAGGCGTACACACGTGAGATAACCTCCGAACTGATCTCGTGCGACAAGCTCTTCGGCAGCCGTGACTCCGGCTGCGCGTGTCCCAAGTGTGGCACGGGCAGGATGCGGTTCTACGGCAAGGTGGTACGCTGCGACAACACGGAGTGCGGACTGCCCGTGTTCCGGCTGAAAGCGGGACGCACCCTGTCCGACGATGAAATCAAAGACCTGCTCACCGAAGGGCATACCAAGCTGCTCAAAGGGTTCAAGAGCAAACAGGGCAAGAGTTTCGATGCTGTTGTCGCCTTTGACGGGGAATATAACACGACTTTTGTGTTCCCGGAGGCTAAAAAGGACAAGAAATTTTCAGGACGGAAGAAATAGTATTAACTTTGCCACTTGTTCAGAGTAATGAATTGTTCTTCGATACCGGATTACACTCATACTTTGGATTTAGTGGTGGCACTCGGAGGGATACCGAGTGCCTTTTTCTTCCTTTTTCCAACCGATTATCCCGTTAATTATCAATCCGCTAAATCCAAAGTAATGAACAACAAGAAGAAAAACGAGGGTCAGACCGACTTTTCCTATTACGGTCTGTACCTGCTGGACTATCTCCGCACGAACAAGTTTGAACAGGCTGACGACACCGCTTTCATACGGGAACGGGCCGACCGTGCCGCCGAAACGTATGAGAGGGCACGGCTTGAAGGCTATCCCGCCGATGGTGCGCAGGAACTGGCGATGGACACGCTGCTGCGCGGGCTGCATTATTCCCGTTACGCCATCCTCCGCGAAGTCGTGGAAAACGAGTTTGCCGATGAAGTGCCGGAAGAGAAGCGTGAAGCCTTTGTCCTGAAACTGCTGCCGCTTGTCGGCAACGTGTTCTCCGTCTATGACCTCTCGGATGACAATTTCGCCCTGTCTTCCGATTACGACCTGCTCTACACGGAGCTGACGGGAGCAACCGTCCTTTACTTAGACGAATATGGCGTTTAACCGCAAACAGAAACTGCGGGACAACATCGAGGCGATACGGACGGCATTCATCCTTGACAGGGAAAATAGGACAGCGACAACCGAAGAGCGTGCCATACTTCAAAGGTACTGCGGTTTCGGCGGTCTGAAATGTATCCTCAACCCTGCAAAGGAACTGACGGATGCCGTCCGGTGGGCGAAATCCGACCTCGAACTGTTCGCCCCGACGGTGGAGCTGCACAGGCTTATCCGTGAGAACAGCAAGGACGAAACAGAGTACAAGCGGTTTGTGGATTCGCTGAAAGCGTCCGTGCTGACCGCTTTCTACACCCCCAAAGAGATAACCGACACCATCGCGGACGTGCTGGCAGATTACAGCGTCCGCCCCGCCCGTATGCTCGAACCGTCGGCAGGTGTCGGCGTGTTCGTGGATTCCATGCTGCGGCACAGCCCCAATGCGGATGTGATGGCTTTCGAGAAGGATCTGCTCACGGGTACAATCTTGAGGCATCTCTATCCCGACCAGAAAATGCGCACCTGCGGTTTTGAGAAAATCGAAAGACCGTTCAACAATTATTTCGACTTGGCGGTGTCCAACATTCCGTTCGGTGACATTGCCGTGTTCGACGCGGAGTTTCAGCGGAGCGACTCTTTCGGCAGACGCTCCGCCCAGAAAACCATCCACAACTATTTCTTTCTCAAAGGACTGGATGCCGTGCGTGACGGCGGTATCGTGGCGTTCATCACCTCGCAAGGGGTATTGAATAGCACCAAGACCTCCGTGCGTAACGAGCTGTTCAGTCAGGCCAATCTGGTATCCGCGATACGCCTGCCCAACAACCTGTTCACGGACAACGCGGGCACGGAGGTGGGCAGTGACCTGATTGTCCTGCAAAAGAACCTCAGCAAGAAGGAAATGTCGCAGGACGAGCGGCTGATGACCGTGATACAGACGGACACGAAAACCGCCCTGACCGACAACGCCTATTTCATCCACCACCCGGAACGCATCGTGCATACGATGGCGAAACTTGACACAGACCCCTACGGGAAGCCCGCTATGGTTTATCTGCACGAGGGCAAGGCAGCAGGCATCGCCGGGGATTTGCGCCGTATGCTCGACGAGGATTTCCATTACAGGCTTGCCATGCGCTTGTATTCGGGTTCAATCCGGCAGGCAGGAACGGAAGAAAAAGTTGCCGTTCAAAATAAAGTAGAGCGTCCTGCCATAAAATTGGAAACAGTATCCTCGGCGCAGACGGTGGAAACTCCGACAGAAAAGCCGCAACCCGCAGATGAAAAGCCGGAGATAGAACCGCGCCCGCAATATTCCGCAGGCGTGCAGCTCACCCTGCTTGACCTCTGGGGGATGACGGAAGAGGTCAGCCAACCGAAAACCTCCAAAAAGAAAAAGACGGTGAAAAAGGCAGTTACGGCAAAGTCCACTCCGCCCAAACCGAAAGTCACGGTTACACCGACAGCTCCAACTGCAAAACCCGCAATGGAGAATAAGGAGGTGAAAGCGGAGAACACCGCCAAGCCTGCCGACCCGGACGACATCTATGCCACACTGGACTGGGATACCAATCCTCCCATCAACGGTTTCTATGAAATGATGATGGGTTTGACGCCGGAGCGTAGGAAAGAACTTCGGGAACTGGCAAGGCAGCATAACGAGAAACAAGTGGCGGAAAAGACGGAAGTGAAAGCCGTGCCGGAAACTTCCCGTGAGCAGCCACGACAGGAGGAAACACAGCCGGAGGCAGTCGCCGCACCTGCCGTTACAGATACCCCATCGGAAGCGGTGGGGACTTTCCTTTTCCCCGACATCGAAGCGGAAAAGCCGAAGGAGGAAGTCGTGGACCTTTCTCCGCGTGCCTACCACCGCACGCCGGAGATGCACCTGCGCGAAGGGTCGCTGGTGGCTGACCGGGGGCGTCATAACATCGGCTACCTGAAAGACATCACGCCATACGGGGCGACATTCCAGCCGCTCGACCTGAAAGGATACCAGAAGGAAAAGGCGTTGTTGTATGTGTCGCTGCGTGACGCCTACGAGCGTCTGTACCGTTATGAATCGCTCCGGCGCGAGGCAAATGTTCCGTGGCGAGAGCATCTGAATACCTGTTACGATGAGTTTGTCATGCGCTACGGCAACCTCAACGCCAAGCAGAACGTGAAGTTAGTGATGATGGATGCGGGCGGGCGCGACATCCTTTCGCTGGAACGGATGGAAAACGGAAAGTTCGTCAAGGCGGACATCTTCGAGCATCCTGTTTCCTTCGCGGTGGAGAGCCATGCCAACGTAGGCTCTCCCGAAGAAGCCCTGTCTGCGTCGCTCAACAAATATGGTACGGTCAATCTCGACTATATGCGGGAGATAACCGACAGCACGGCGGAGGATTTGCTCACTGCCCTGCAAGGGCGCATCTACTACAATCCGCTCGTGACCGGTTACGAAATCAAAGACCGTTTCATCGCCGGAAATGTCATAGAGAAAGCGGAACGCATAGAGGCATGGATGGGTGACAATCCCGAAAATGAGCGTATGCCGGAGGTGAAGCAGGCGTTGGAGGCTCTGAAAGATGCCGAGCCGCAGCGCATCGCCTTCGAGGATCTGGACTTCAATTTCGGGGAACGCTGGATTCCGACGGGTGTCTATGCCGCCTACATGAGCCGGCTGTTCGACACGGAGGTGAAAATCGCCTATTCCGCAAGCATGGACGAGTTTTCGGTGGTGTGCGGCTACCGCACCATGAAAATCACGGACGAGTTTCTGGTGAAGGGGTATTACCGGAACTATGACGGTATGCACCTCCTAAAACACGCCCTGCACAACACCTGCCCTGACATGATGAAGTCCATCGGCAAGGACGAGCATGGCAACGACATCAAGATGCGCGACAGCGAGGGAATACAACTCGCCAACGCCAAGATTGACGAGATACGAAACGGCTTCTCCGAATGGCTCGAAGAGCAGTCGCCGCAGTTCAAGGAGCGGCTTGTGACGATGTATAACCGCAAGTTCAACTGTTTCGTGCGCCCGCGCTACGACGGCTCCCATCAGACCTTTCCCGACCTCAACCTGAAAGGGCTGGCAAGCCGGGGTATCAAGAGCGTCTATCCCTCACAGATGGATTGCGTCTGGATGTTGAAACAGAACGGCGGCGGAATTTGCGACCACGAGGTGGGAACCGGTAAGACGCTGATAATGTGCATCGCCGCGCATGAGATGAAGCGTCTGAATTTGGCACACAAGCCGATGATTATCGGGCTGAAAGCCAACGTTGCGGAGATTGCAGCCACCTATCAGGCGGCATATCCCAACGCACGTATTCTGTACGCTTCGGAGAAGGACTTTTCGACCGCCAACCGTGTGCGCTTCTTCAATAATATAAAGAACAACGACTACGATTGCGTCATCATGTCGCACGACCAGTTCGGCAAGATACCGCAGTCGCCGGAATTGCAGCAGCGCATCCTGCAAGCAGAGCTTGACACGGTGGAGGAAAACCTCGAAGTGCTACGGCAGCAGGGAAAGAACGTGTCGCGGGCGATGCTGAAAGGATTGGAGAAGCGCAAGCACAACCTTGAAGCGAAGCTGGAGAAGGTGGAACACGCCATAAAGTCACGCACGGACGACGTGGTGGATTTCAAGCAGATGGGCATCGACCACATCTTCATAGATGAGAGCCACCAGTTCAAGAATCTGACTTTCAACACGCGCCACGACCGTGTGGCGGGATTGGGAAACAGCGAGGGAAGCCAGAAGGCACTTAACATGCTCTTTGCCATACGCACCATACAGGAGCGCACAGGAAAAGACTTGGGTGCGACCTTCCTCTCCGGCACGACTATCAGCAACTCACTGACTGAATTGTACCTGCTGTTCAAGTACCTGCGCCCGAAGGAGCTGGAACGGCAGGACATAAGGTGTTTCGACGCTTGGGCGGCGATATTTGCCAAGAAGACGACGGATTTTGAATTTAACGTGACGAACAATGTGGTCCAGAAGGAGCGTTTCCGCTACTTCATCAAAGTGCCGGAGCTTGCCGCCTTCTATAATGAAATCACGGACTACCGCACGGCGGAGGATGTGGGCGTTGACCGTCCTGCCAAGAACGAGATACTGCACCATATACCGCCCACGCCGGAACAGGAGGACTTCATACAGAAACTGATGCAGTTCGCCAAGACGGGCGATGCCACCTTGTTGGGCAGGCTGCCGCTTTCGGAAACGGAAGAAAAGGCGAAGATGCTCATCGCCACGGACTATGCCCGGAAAATGGCACTCGACATGCGCATGATAGACCCGAATTACGAAGATCATCCCGACAACAAAGCGAGTCACTGTGCCAAGATGATCGCGGAGTATTATCAAAAATACGACGCCCAGAAAGGCACGCAGTTCGTTTTCTCTGATTTGGGGACATACCAGCCGGGCGACGGGTGGAACGTCTATTCGGAAATCAAGCGCAAACTGACGGAGGACTACGGTATACCGCCAAGCGAGGTGCGCTTCATTCAGGAGTGCAAGACCGACAAGGCGCGGAAGGCGGTGATAGACGCCATGAACGCCGGGACGGTGCGTGTGCTGTTCGGCTGCTACCTCTATGCTCGGAACGGGTGTGAACGCCCAGAAACGGTGTGTGGCTATCCATCATCTCGATACGCCGTGGGTGCGACATGAAGTCGCATAGATAATTGTTGGAATGATACTTACGGGTATCAGCTTTAACCGCTGTTCCGTCAGCGGTAGCCTACCGACCGATGCACCTTAATGTTGTATTAAGCGGTCGGGACGAAGTACACTTTCGCAAGACAAGACAGAACCGTGAGGGGAAGTCAAGTACGGTTAGTATCATACCGTAGAGTGGCGAGGCTGGATAGTATGGTTAGCGCAAGCGAACTGTTAGTAAACTTCGTAATGTCACGAAAGAGTGTAAGATACTGGCACACTCTACCCAAAAGGGAAGCGGTCGGTTAATCCTCTCCATGGTAGGATTACACGGATATAAGCACCGCCGGAGGATGAGACAGAACCTAACCTATCCGTTAGTTATCTATGTGGAACATGGTAAGCCTGTATTATCTCCTGTCATGTAAAAATGACAGGTAAGCTGACAAGCAATGAAAGCCGAATGGTGTGCAGGATATAAGATAACAGAAAAAAGCGAACGCCGTTCTGTAATGGAAGCGGATACGGATTGAACCGACATCACGGGCTGATGTGGGCGACATCATCCGACACGAAAGTGGGCAGACTTCTGTGACGACATTAGGTAGGCAATCAAACCGAATGTGTCAAAATGGTGATTCTTTACAATTAACTTTTAGAACTTTACTAAAAAGGATAGGAAAGGCAAAATGAACGAAAACAAGACATCGTGTCGCCTGACTGACAATCAACAAACACTTTGGGACAGAATAGACTGGACTAAAGCGGAGTTGGCTGTCAGAAAGCTACAAGCACGAATTGTAAAGGCTCAGAAGGAAGGCAGATACAACAAGGTGAAAGACCTTGCAGTGGACGCTGACCCCACTCATTTTTACGCAAAAAGCCTTAGCCGTAAAGAGAGTTACTTCTAACGGAGGTGGCAACACCCCCGGAGTGGACATGGAAACATGGGAGAAACCCGAAGCAAAAACACAAGCGATAAGCGAACTCAAACGCAGAGGCTACCAGCCGAAGCCATTGAGAAGAGTCCACATCAAAAAGAGTAATGGCAAACTGCGACCGTTGGGAATACCGACAATGAAAGACAGAGCCATGCAAGCACTCTACCTTATGGCATTAGAACCAGTGTCGGAAACAACAGCCGACTCACGTTCATACGGTTTCCGCAAGGAACGCCGCTGTATGGACGCGGTAATGCAATGCCATAACATTCTCCGAAAAGGCTATTCTCCCGAATGGATTCTGGAGGGTGACATAAAGGGGTGCTTCGACCATATCAGCCATGAATGGCTGCTTGCCAACATCCCTATGGACAAGGCAATACTCCGAAAATGGTTGAAATGCGGCTATATCTTCAACAAACAGATGTTCCCGACAGAGGAGGGAACGCCACAAGGTGGCATTATCTCTCCCACGCTTGCCAATATGACATTGGACGGATTGCAGAAAGTCCTTGCAGAGAAATATAAACGAGTTAGAATCAAAGGTAAGTTATATTCGCCAATGGTGAATCTTGTCCGTTACGCTGATGACTTTATAATTACCTGCGAGAACCGTGAAACACTTGAAAAGGAAATCAAGCCATTGGTAGCCGACTTTATGTCTGAAAGAGGTCTGACCTTATCAGAAGAAAAGACGGTGATAACCAATATCCATGACGGCTTCGATTTTCATCGG
>ENA-OQCU01000880-OQCU01000880.1-human-gut-metagenome-genome-assembly--contig:-NODE-880-length-11656-cov-7.881169_pt1 | contig 11656 bp, 10 predicted proteins | sample MGYA00242504_ERZ504590 | MGnify/ENA primary metagenome ERZ504590 (study PRJEB26092, sample SAMD00036318) | human gut metagenome | host: Homo sapiens | study: EMG produced TPA metagenomics assembly of...
TCATGGTCTTGTCGGGGTCGATGCCGCAGGCAAGGTAGTCCATGACCATGTTGTACACGTTGTCCTGGATGTGCTCGGTCGTGTCGCGGTCAGTGATGACCTGGTAGTCGGCGATGAGCACGTTGGTGTGCACGGCCATGTCCTGCAGCTCGACACGGCTCTTGAGCGTGCCGAAGTAGTGGCCGAGGTGCAGGCGGCCGGTGGGGCGGTCGCCGGTGAGCATGGTGTACTTCTCGGGGTGCTGCGGCAGGTCGGCGCGGATCTGGTTGCTGCGCTCGAGGCTGACCTCATAGCTGAGCTCGTTGGGCATGCTGTCTCCTTTTGGGTTGAGTGCCCGGCCGGCATTGTCGGTCTTGGTTGAAGATGAAGCTACCAGAGAAACGGCGTCTCTTGCCGGAATCAACGATGGTTTTCGCCTTGTCGTCCCGCAGGGTCGTTTCCCTTCTTGGGAAGGAGCCCCTCGATATGCTCAAGCCGCTCCTCATGGGCCACGTGCGCCGCGCGCTCCTCGGCGGCGAAAGCGGGGTCTTCGGGCGTGACGGTCTCATCTCGCTGAGTCTTGGGATTGTAGTGGTGACGCAGTACTGGCTCAAACAGGTGCAGGCGCGCGGCGAATAGCGCCGAGCACGCGAACAGCAAGAGGAAGATCACCACGCGGGCTCCCACGGGGACCTGGTTGATCACCATGGCGCCGAGGGAGAGCAGTAGACACCATGCGTAGATGAGCAGGACCGCCTGGCGCTGGTCGTAGCCCTCCTGGATCAGGCGATGGTGGATGTGGCCCTTGTCGGCCTCACCCATGTGGACCTTAATTACCCTGAGCACGTGGTGGGCATCCCCGCCGAGGAGATGAAGGCCAAGCTCGACGCACACGACCTTAAGCTCAACGGCACGGCTCTTCGCTTTCGCAGCGATTTTATCAATGGGGACCTGGGCAACCAGGATCCCGCGCTCGCTGGAGAGGCGCTTAAGCTCTGCTATGAGGCCTGCGATTACTGTCGCACCTGCGGCGGCGATACCGTGACGATCTGGCTCGGCCACGATGGCTTCGACTACAGCTTCCAGATCGACTACACCCACGTGTTTGACAACCTCGTTAAGGCGTTCCAGGCGGTCTGCGACTATGCGCCCGACCTGCATATCTTCATCGAGTACAAGCCCTATGAGGAGCGCAGCTACGCCTATATCGATACGATGGGCCTCACCGGCATGATCCTCAACGCGGCGGACCGCGAGAATCTGGGTGTCACGCTCGATTACTGTCACATGCTCATGAAGCACGAGAACCCCGCGATGGCTACCGATATCTTCGGCCGTGCCGGCAAGCTCTACGGCATTCACCTCAACGATGGTTACGGCGTGATGGACGACGGACTCATGATTGGCATGGCTACGCCTGTCAAGATGCTCGAAATGCTCTTCTATCTCAAGAAGTACGCCTTTGACCGCGCCGTCTACTTCGATACGTTCCCGATTATCGAGGATGCGGAAGGGGAGTGCGCTCATAACCTCGTTATGATGAAGCTTATGAATGACGCCCTGGAAAGCGTGGGCCAGGAAAAGATTCAGTCCGTGATCGATGCAAACGATGCGCTTGCAGCGGCCGCGCTCGTGCGCGAGCCCTTCTGCACGATGGGGGGTAATCATTATATGAAACGCGATTGGGAAGCTACTGCCAAGGGCATTCTTGCCGCCGTGGGCGGCCCCGAGAACATCTCGGGCATGACGCACTGCGCCACTCGTCTTCGCCTGAACCTACGCGACGATTCCAAGTGTGACGACGCGGCCGTCAAGGAGGTCGACGGCGTGGTCAACACCGTCAACTCGGCCGGCCAGTATCAAGTGCTGATCGGCACCGAGGTGCCCAAGCTCTATGAGAAGTTCGAGCCGCTCGTCAAGGGCTCGGGCGCCGAGGTCTCCACGAGCACCTCCTCCGATGAGGGTATCGTCTCCAGGATCTTCTCTGCTATCTCGGGCGTCTTTGCTCCGCTGCTGCCCGCCATGGCCGGCTCCGGTATCCTCCGTGGCCTGCTAATCCTTGCGGTTCAGCTTGGCCTTATCACCGAGGGCACGGGTACCTACACCATCCTCTACACCCTCTCGATGAGCGTGTTCTACTTCCTGCCGGTGCTTCTAGGCTTCTCCTCGGGCAAACGCTTCGGTGCGAGCCCGTACCTGTCGGCTCTGATCTGCGCCTGTTTGCTCTATCCCGATTTTATCGGCTTGATGGGCGATGCGGGCAACGGCGCCATGAGCGAGTTCTTCGGCATCCCCGTGGTGCTCATGAGCTACAACTCCACCGTTATCCCGGCCATCATCGCCATCTGGGTTTACTCGTTCCTCTATAAGTTCCTGGATGAGCATGTGCCCGAGACTCTCAGGCTCGTCGTGCTCCCCGCGGTCTCGCTGATCATCATGGTTCCCGCCACTATGCTCGTGATTGGTCCCTTGGGCGTCTATGCCGGCGAGGGCATTGCCTTCGTGGTCAACTGGCTCATCGCCCGCTCCAACGTACTTGCTGGCATCCTGGTGGGCGGCGGCTGGTCCGTGCTCGTCTCGATGGGTATTCACTGGGCCGTCAACCCTATCATGATCAACAACATCGCTTCCAACGGCTTCGACTACATTTGCCCGGCCACCTTTGCCTGCAACTTTGCCGTTATCGGCTGCGCCCTCGGCGTCTTCCTCAAGGCCCGCGACCAGAAGCTCAAGAGCTTTGCTATGACCGGCGCCGTGACCATCTGCCTCTCTGCCATCATCGAGCCCACGCTCTTTGGCATGCTCCTCAAGAATAAGAAGCTCTTCCTGGCTCAGATTATCGGCGGTGCCTGCGGTGGCGCGTTCCTCGGCGTTTTCAAGGTTGTCACCACTGCCTTTGTCTTTGGCTCCGTCACCACGTTCCCGGCCTTCGTCTCCTCCGATCCGATGAACTTCGCCTTCGCCATGATCGGTATGGTTATCTCGGCTGTTGTCGTCGGCGTGCTCGGCTACATCTTCACCGGTAAGGACGATCAGCTCGCCTAGTCTTGCTTTGAGGCCCCACACCATGTGTCCAAGGCTAAGACCGACTTCCATCTAATAAAGGGTCGCTGTTTATATCGCAGCGGCCCTTTTTTGCTTTTGATTGACATGATTGGAGTAAACTTTGAAAACAGATGAAAAGGACGGAACGCCGATGATTCCGTATGAGCGCATGAACTGATTCTCAATAAGCTTAAGGAGGTCGATCTGCTCAAGATCGACGAGCTCGCGGCCTTTATGCCCGATGTGTCGATGTCTACGCTTCGCCGTGACCTCAAAGAACTTGAGAAGCGGGGGAGCATCGAGTATCTGACCGGCGGCGCGGTTAAGTTGCATTCCGCGGCTCACGAGGCGAGCGTTTTTGAGAAGGGTGCGCAGCGGAGCAGCGAGAAGGACCTGATCGCGCGTTGTGCGGCGGCGGAGGTCGAGGACGGTGAGACGGTCTATGTCGACTCCGGTACCACCGCGATGGCGCTCCTGAGCCTGCTCGTCGACAAGCCGGTGACTATCTACACCACCAACGGCTATGCATGTTGGTTTACGGGCGAGCTTGCTGCTAAGGTGGTGGTAATTGGCGGCGACTTCAACCCCGTTACCTGCTCGCTCACCGGTCCTATGGTTGAGAGCGCGCTGCGCGAGCTGTACTTTGACCGGGCGTTTATAGGTGTCAACGCGGTGGACGAGGACCGCGGCATCATGACGCCAGGTTATCCCGAGGCTATCAAAAAACGTATCGTGATGCAGAATTCCCAGGCGAGTTACGTGCTCGCCGATAGCTCCAAGTTCCACGTGTTTTCAAATGTAAAGGTGTGCGACCTGGAGGGCTTTACTGTTATTTCCGACAAGCGCGACGCCAAAATCGGCGAACGCGTCAAAATGATCACGGCCTAGGACACTGGGGCATCGCATCTTGCCCTCAAGCCGTTGCCCACGTAACGAAGCGTGAGGCAAACGTGCGCCCCATTCCTGATTTGGGGACTAGCTTAGTTCGTCGGCTACTTGGTGCTCGTAGAAGGCTTCGACTGCGGCGTTAAAGTCGCGGGCGAAGTCTTCCATGGTTCCGCGCCAGGTGGCGAGTCCCGGCTTTCCCTGGCCAACATAGGCAGTTTGGATACCGCAGGCGGGACTGGGGAAATCGCGCTTGGGGTCGTTGCCCACCATGAGGACCTCATGTGGCTCGAGCCCCATGACCTGCAGCTGCTCTAGATAATATGTGGCATCGGGCTTGCAGCGCGTGGCGTTGCCCATGTGCGTTACGAGCTCGAAGGGCGCGTCTGTCAGCTCGCCCCAGCCCATGCGGCACTCGATGGCCCCTTGGGGAAAGCTGGGGTTGGTGAAGAGCGCACAGCGCAGCCCCGCGTCCTGTACGGCCTGGAGTGCGTCGTGTGCGCCCGGCATGGCATGGGCGTTGATGGCGTCGTCATTCTTATATGGAAGAACTTCGCGGTCGTAGTAGGTAAACGCCTCGTAGATGAGGGGGTCGGAGAGGCAGATGCCACACCGGCGCCCAACCTCTTCCTGGTAGAACTCAAGATTGGTGCGATTGTCCGTGCTGCTGCGGCGATTGGCGTTGAGGTCGACCAGGATGGTGCCGAGGCGTGCCATCGTGCCCCCGCGGCTGCGACGTCCGATATCCGCGAGCATCGACGAGACATCCTTAAAATAGCGAAGGATGAACGCGTTGAGGTTGATGCTAAGAAGCGTCTCGTCCATATCGAAAACGACTGCTTTGAGCACGCGGGCACCTTTCTCGAAAAATCGTTCCAGAATCGTATGTCTGGGATACTTTACCCCAAAGCAGTGTGCCTAGCTGCTCATCGTCAACTTGTGGAGACAGTCGTTCACAAGATTGCGAAAAAGTCTCCATACGAGTAAAAAATCGCAGTTCACGCTTGAAATCGAAGCGATTTCCCCGTAATCTATACGGACGTGATTGCATAAGCGTCACATCAGTATCTGTCGGCTCCCGAGTGTTCCTAAACGTTGTGTGCTTGTCGCACCCATCTGTAGGTCCTAGCAATCGGGGCCCCGTAGTTCGAAAGGGGTCCACCTTTGAGTGAGATTCAGAACTCGTCCATTTTCTCTCTTGACGATGTCAACGAGGAGGAGATGAACAACCTCATCGACGGTACGATTACCGACTTTGATGAGGGCGATCTCGTTAACGGCACTGTCGTTAAGATCGAGCATGACGAGGTGCTCGTTGACATCGGATTCAAGTCCGAGGGCGTTATCCCGGTCCGCGAGCTGTCCATCCGCAAGGACGCTAACCCTGCAGACATCGTTGCACTCGGTGATCCCATCGAGGCCCTGGTTCTCCAGAAGGAGGACAAGGACGGTCGTCTGGTCCTGTCCAAGAAGCGTGCCGAGTACGAGCGTGCTTGGAACCGCATCGAGGAGAAGTTCAACTCCGGCGAGAACGTCGAGGGCGAGGTTATCGAGGTTGTCAAGGGCGGCCTGATCCTCGACATCGGCCTGCGCGGCTTCCTGCCCGCTTCCCTCGTCGACCTCCGTCGCGTCAAGGACCTCACCTCCTACATGGGCACCCGCATCGAGGCCCGCGTCATCGAGATGGACCGCAACCGCAACAACGTCGTCCTCTCCCGTCGCGTCGTGCTCGAGGAGTCCCGTAAGGCCGAGCGCTCGGAGATCCTGTCCAAGCTCAAGTCTGGCATGCGTCTCCAGGGCACCGTTTCCTCCATCGTCGACTTCGGCGCCTTCGTCGACCTCGGCGGTATCGACGGCCTCATCCACATCTCCGAGCTCTCCTGGAACCACGTCAACCATCCTTCCGAGGTTGTCAAGGTCGGCCAGGAGGTCGAGGTCGAGGTTCTCGACGTCGATCTCAACCGCGAGCGCATCTCCCTGGGTCTCAAGCAGACCACCGAGGATCCGTGGCGCGCACTGGTCAAGAAGTACCCCGTCGGCGCTATCGTCGAGGGCACGGTGACCAAGCTTGTTCCGTTTGGCGCTTTCGTCGACCTGGGCGAGGGCATCGAGGGCCTGGTGCACATCTCCGAGATGGCCAACAAGCACGTCGATCAGCCTTCTCAGGTCACCCACGTGGGCGACAAGGTTCAGGTCAAGGTCATGGAGATCGACCTCGACCGTCGTCGTATCTCCCTGTCCATGAAGTCCGCTGCTGAGACTCTGGGCGTCGAGATCGAGGTTACCCCGCTGCCTTCCGAGAAGAAGGACGAGGAGACCGACGCCGAGTAAATCGGTTTGACGATCACTTGTTTTAAGGGATCCGTCCGTAATGGACGGGTCCCTTTTTGCATTTACTGCCGAGATGTTCGGTAGTGCCTGCGCGTAACGCTGCTTGGGCTATTCGCTTGCTATTGAGTTGTCGGTGCATGAAAAAACGCCGACATCCCGCCTCGGGGAGGAGGCGGGAACGCACCGAGTAGACGGAGGGGTGCGGAGCGCGGTCGCGTCTCGACTGACGACGTTGCCCATCGGCGTTCCTATTGTACTGCATGACATGGTTCTTGGTTTATCGTGTCGAGCGCTTGTGTTGTGCCGCTGCCTATGCTGACGGTGTGCTACACTCTTGCACTGCTGAGTGGGCCAGACGGTCGCGCGATGTGCTGCTTGCAGCACGCGTGAGGAAAGTCCGGGCTCCAGAGGGCGGGATGCCGGCTAACGGCCGGGCGGAGTGATCCGACGGAAAGCGCCGCAGAAAAGAAGACTCCCACCTGCGCCGCAAGGCGTAAAGGGAAAAGCTGAAACGGTGGTGTAAGAGACCACCAGCGTCGTGGCAACACGGCGGCTTGGCAAGCCCCATCCGGAGCAAGCGCGAATAGGAACGCTATGGGCCGGCCCGGTCCGCGTTCGGGTAGCGTGCGTGGAGCTGCACGGTAACGTGCAGACAAGATAAATGACCGTTCACGACAGAACCCGGCTTATAGGCCCACTCAGCACTTTGTTGACGCTGCGAACCCGTCAGCGCGGCAATCTGCCTTTCAAGCCTTCGGGCATGACCATAAGGTCAATGCCCTCAGCTTTCAAGGCACCTTGCTCGCGCTGACGGGTTCTCGCCTTCGACGGCGTCAGCTGGCCGATTTGGCGCTCATTCGTCGGTCGCCGTCATAAGGCGTGCTCCCTCCTCTTTCGGGCCAAATCGACTCAGCTGACGCCGTCTCGCTGTTTTTGCCTGGTCATCGGTGTCGCCGTTCTATTTACCGGGGTAAACGGTACGGCCTTTGCCGTATTATTGAGGCTGTTTGTTGCTTTGCTTGTTGTTGAGGGGCTTTGTTGGACAGCTATTTTACTCTGCAATCGAATATTGAGGCTTCGGGCGAGTTTGTGGACCGTAAGAGCCGGTTTATTGCCCAGCTGGTCCATATTGAGTCTGAGGATGAGGCGAATACCTTTATCGAGATGGTCCGCAAGCGTCATTACGATGCTCGACACAATGTTCCCGCTTGGATTTTGGTCGATGGACGCGAGCGTCAGAGCGACGACGGTGAACCGAGTCGAACCAGCGGCATGCCGACGCTCGAGGTGCTTCGCAGTGCTGGGCTCAAAAATGTTTGCTGCGTGGTAACGCGCTATTTTGGTGGCACGCTGCTGGGGCCTGGTGGCTTGGTGCGCGCCTATACCGCGGCGACGCAGGCGGCGGTGGCAGCGGCTCAGGAGTCCGGGCAGATCGTCGAGATGACGAGTGTCGTGCCTGTTGACGTGCGTGTGGCCTATCCGCAGTATGAGCAGGTGCTTCGCTTGGCGCAGGATTCGGGTGCCAAGGTTTCGGATACCGATTACGCGGATGCCGTGACGATTCATTTGATGTTTAAGGCGGGGGAGCAGGAGTCGTTTTGCGCCAAGATGCGCGAGCTTATGGCCGGTCGCGAGGAGATCGAAGTCGGCGCTCCCGAATTTGCTGAGTTCTAACGGCGACGGCCGGCGTGCTTTTGGATGGATCCCAAGCGTGCCGGCCGTCGTTTTCTGTTGCTGCCGTTTACTCGGCGAGCTGCTTTAGCATATCGCAGGCGATCTCGACGGCATCGTCGATGCAGCTGGGGCAGCTGCGGAGCGGACCCTTATCCGATCCGATGCCCTTGAGCGTGCCGCAGACAGTCGTCGTGTTCTTCTCGCCAAAACGCTTGGCGATCTCGCGCGACAGCTTGTAGGTCTTGCCCTTGGTCTTGGGGTTTTCCATGCCGTCGCTCATTACAAAGCCCATGATGGCCACGGCGCCCGAGATGGCGCCGCAGGTTTCGGTCATACCGCCCATGCCGGCGCCAAAGCCCTCGGTGAGGGTAAAGGCGACCTGGGGGTCGAGTCCGACGGCAGGCGCGAGCGTGCAGGCGACGGCCTGTGCGCAGTTAAAACCGCGGGCGTGGTATTCGGCAGCCTGAGCTTGGCAGGCGGCGGCGTCGAGCTGGGCAGTATCGATTTGCTTCATCGTTGTCTCCTTGATCACGGTGTACCCGCCTATGGTACCCTTGCTGGCGCACTCACTCATCGAGACCCCAGCGCATATCTTATTGTTTTTCGCCATCGAACGCTTTCTTAAGATTTGGGACAAATAAACCTGATTAATTTGTCCCATAACCTATTGGCGGGATGGGTTGAGAGGGGTGCGGGGTAGCGGTATCGTGAACCGAATAAAACAAACCCAAGTAAGGGAGTTGGATATGAGCGAGCAGACCATCGGTACCACGTGTGTTCAGGGCGGTTATCGCCCGGGCGATGCGGAGCCGCGCCAGGTGCCCATCTACCAGTCCACCACGTGGAAGTACGACACGTCCGAGCACATGGGCAAGCTGTTTGACCTGGAGGAATCGGGCTACTTCTACAGCCGTCTGCAGAATCCCACGTGCGATCTGGTTGCCGCCAAGATCTGCGAGATGGAGGGTGGTACCGCTGCGATGCTCACGAGTTCGGGCATGGCTGCGAACTTCCTTGCGATCTTTAACGTGGCCGGCGCCGGCGATCACGTGGTCGCCAGTTCTGCCATCTATGGCGGTACCTACAACCTGCTCGCCCATACCATGGGTCGTATGGGTCTGACTTGCACGTTTGTGGCCCCTGACTGCACCGATGAGGAGCTCGAGGCTGCCTTCCGCCCCAACACCAAGCTCGTCTTTGACGAGACCATCGCCAACCCCGCCCTTGCCGTGCTCGATATTGAGCGCTTTGCCAAGGCCGCGCATGACCATGGCGTGCCGCTGATGGTCGACAACACCTTCCCGACGCCCGTGATGTGCCGTCCCTTTGAGTGGGGCGCCGACATCGTTACGCACTCTACCACCAAGTACATGGATGGACACGCTGCCTACCTGGGCGGCGTGATCGTCGACCACGGCCAGTTTGACTGGATGGCCCATGCGGATAAGTTCCCGGGTCTCACCACGCCCGATGAGAGTTACCACGGCGTGACGTATGCCGAGAAGTTCGGTCGCGAGGGTGCCTTCATTACCAAGGCAACCGCTCAGCTCATGCGCGACCTTGGCCCCATGCAGAACCCGCAGGCGGCGTTCTTCTTGAACAGCTCGCTCGAGAGCCTGCATGTGCGCATGCCGCGTCATTGCGAGAACGGCCTGGCCGTTGCCAAGTTCCTGCAGAGCCATCCCAAGGTGCGCTTCGTGAGCTATCCGGGTCTGGAGGGCGACAAGTACTATGACCTGGCTCAGAAGTACATGCCCAACGGTACTTGTGGCGTCGTGAGCTTTGGCTTTAACGGTGGTCGTGCGGCGGCCGAGACCTTTATGAAGAGCCTTAAGCTCGCCCAGATCGCTACGCACGTGGCCGATGCGCGCACCTGCTGCTTGCATCCGGCAAACGCCACCCATCGCCAGATGAACGATGAGGAGCTCATCGCCTGTGGCATCTCCGCCGACATGGTGCGTCTGTCGTGCGGCCTCGAGGACACGGCCGATCTGATTGCCGACCTTGAGCAGGCGCTTGAGCAGTGCTAGGCTAGCGTTCGCACAAGGCGCCGATGCTGGCAGAAAGCTTCGGTGACCTTTCGTTCCGATTCCGTAGGCGGGACCCCAATCGCGAGTGTTTGCAGGCGATTGGGGCCCCGTTTTTGCGTTGCGCCACTCGAAAGGATGGATATGGAGAAAACCGCAGAGCAGCTGCGCCGCGAGCACATTGCCCTTGAGGGCGAAACCCATGGCAAGAACAAATGGGCGATTCTGTTTACCGTGCTCATCATGACGTTTATGTCGTGTCTGGATTCGACCGTCGTGACCGTGGCGTTGCCCGTGATGCAAAAGGAGCTGGGCGTGGGCCTCGACCGCATCCAGCTGGTGAGCTCGGTGTACCTGCTTGCGACATGCGTGGCTATGCTGCCGTTTGGCCGCTTGGGCGACGTGCGCGGCAAGGTGGGCGTATTCCAGCTGGGCGTCATCGTTTTTACGGCCGGCTCGCTGCTTTGCGGCCTTTCGAGTTCGCTCGAAGTTCTTATTCTGGCACGCATTGTGCAGGGCGTCGGCTGCGCGGCGGCCATGGCTAACAACATGGGTATCATCACCGAGTCGTTTCCGGCGCGCGAGCGCGGTCGTGCCATGGGTATTCTCGCGACCTTCGTGGCCCTCGGCATGATGTGTGGCCCCGTGCTGGGCGGCATGCTGGTGGCAAGCTTTCCCTGGGAGAGCATCTTCCTCATCAACCTGCCCATTGGCGTCATCTCGTTTATCGTGGGGCTCTATACGCTGCCGCATGTTAAGCCGGAGGCTGGCGAGCGCCCCATGTCCCTGATCGAGGCTGCTCGTCGCTGCTTTGCAAATTCGGCCTTCACCATCAACCTCGCCTGCATGCTCATCGTGTTCGTTGGTATTGGCGCATCAGAGTTTATCCTGCCGTTCTATTTTCAGGACGCCCACGGCTTTGGTTCCGACATCTTCTGGACTACTCTTTTTGGCGTTGCCGATGGTGAATGCCTTTATCGGCCCGCTTTCGGGTACGGTTTCGGACCGTGTTGGCTGCGAGGGCCCTACGGCGGTCGGCCTAGGCGTGTACGTATGCGGTCTCTTTGCGGTAAGCACGCTCGACGAGCACTCTTCTATCCCTGTGATCGTGTGTTGCGTCGCGTTTATGTCGTGTGGCACGTCGATTTTCCAGAGTCCCAACAACTCGCTGTACATGGGTTCGGCCCCGCGCGAGGCGCTCGGTTTTGCGGGCAGCCTGGGTAGTCTGGCGCGCTATGCGGGTATGGCAGTGGGCATTACAGCGGCGTCGCATATCCTGTATGGGCAGATGAGCGTGGCGATGGGTGAGGCCGTGACCAGTATTGTTGCAGGCCGTCCGGATGTGTTCCTGTTTGGTTTTCGTTCGGTGTTCTATGTGTTGATGGCTGTGGCCGCTGTGGGCTTTGCGTTCGCCATGGTGCGTTTTGTGAGGATGCGCGCCCGCCATTAGCGTGTTGGGAGGCTGTCTGCCACGATTCGCGCCGTCTCAAAAAGACTCGGGTTGATTTCCGATCTCAGCCGAACACATTGAGCAAATAGGCCGTTCCCGCACCTAGCCGAACGCCCCCGCGGCCCCTCCCGGGGCCCGGGGGCGCCGTTTTCCCAGTTGAAGGAACGGTGGAGATGTGTTTCGATGGGTCCGGTGGCCATGCTCCGCCCGCCGCCCGGCACCTCTTCCCAGACTCAGCCGAACGGCCGGTACGCCTATTCCGTTT
>ENA-OQCU01000881-OQCU01000881.1-human-gut-metagenome-genome-assembly--contig:-NODE-881-length-11651-cov-6.188303_pt1 | contig 11651 bp, 6 predicted proteins | sample MGYA00242504_ERZ504590 | MGnify/ENA primary metagenome ERZ504590 (study PRJEB26092, sample SAMD00036318) | human gut metagenome | host: Homo sapiens | study: EMG produced TPA metagenomics assembly of...
GCAGGACTTTCTTTATATTGTTTTCTTTCATTTGCATATCTGTTTATTAAAAATGTAATAGTAGTAATAAAACCTTATCTTTCTCTTACCTTACACAATCAGTCACTAATTGAATGGCATTCAGTATAGGACTGAAAGGTATTCACTCTGGGACTGAATGACATTCAGTATGGGACTCATTATACCGTCTTTTACATACTGATTATCAAGAGATTACGAACGCAATCATTCTTGATAAAATTCTCTTACTAAAGCAACTTCACAAAGTCATCAAAAAGAAACTCCGTATCCGTCGGCCCGCTGGCAGCTTCGGGATGAAACTGTGCGGAGAACCAGGGATTGCATTTGTGGCGGATTCCTTCATTAGAACCATCGTTCATATTGATGAAAAGCGGTTCCCAGTCTTCTGTCAGCGTGTTGTTGTCTACGGCATACCCATGATTCTGTGAGGTGATGAAGCAACGTTCCGTACCCACCATACGCACCGGTTGGTTATGGCTGCGGTGACCGTATTTCAATTTGTATATCTTGGCGCCCCCAGCCTTGGAAAGCAGCTGGTTTCCCATACAGATGCCGAAGATGGGCAGTTTCTCGTTCTGCATTGCCTTGCGGATATTCTGCACGGCAGCATCGCAGGTATCGGGGTCACCAGGGCCGTTGGAGATGAACAGCCCGTCGAACTCCATCCCAGTATAATCATAGTCCCAGGGAACGCGAATCACTTCCACGTCACGTTTCAGCAGGCAGCGGATGATGTTATGCTTGACGCCGCAATCCACAAGGAGCACTTTCTTCTTACCGGTTCCTTCGTTGTAACGGATAACCTCCTTGCAGCTAACTTTATCCACATAATTCACATCGGCATAAGAGGCCTCAGGCATTTCATCCGATTCATCATCAAAGGCGATACGTCCCATCATCACCCCATGCTCGCGAAGCACCTTTGTCAGTTCGCGGGTATCGATGCCCGTGATGCCCGGAATCTGTTCGCGTTTCAGCCAGTCACCGAGGCTTTCCACCGCATTCCAATGGCTATAATTTTCGCTATAATCGCTTACAATAATGGCTTCGGCATGGATATGCTCGCTCTCCATAAAAGTGGCAAGCCCATTCGGTTCGAGAGTAAAAGGCGGCACACCGTAATTGCCCACCAACGGATAGGTGAGCGTCATCAGCTGTCCGGCATACGAAGGGTCGGTCAGGCTTTCGGGATAACCCGTCATGGCTGTGTTGAAGACCACCTCTCCCGCTACCGGTTTTTCAAAGCCGAACGACTTGCCGTGGAAGCGGCTCCCGTCGTCGAGGATTAGAGTTACATTTCTCATTGATTCAATTAAAATTGATAAACTTGTTCTATATAATCAATAAATGCCTTATTCAGCAGCTTCACACCGCCCGGCGTAGGATAATCGCCGCTGAAGTACCAGTCACCCGGATGCTTGGGGCAGGCTTCATGCAGCCCCTCGAGAGGCTGGTAGACAATCTGCACTTTGGCTTTCGTCCCTTTCGGAGTAAGAAGCTCCACCATCTTGGCAGAGATTTCCTCATCAGTGAAAGGAGCATAAATCTCCTTCACGTAATTCACCATCTGTTCTTTGGGCAGGCCTACCTGCTCCTTGGACTTGCGGTAGGCGGCGGCAATCACATCGCGCATCTCACGCTCCTTCAGCAGTTCCACAGCAGCCTTGAAGGCGATGAATTCGCTCATCTTAGCCATATCGATGCCGTAGTAGTCGGGATAGCGTACCTGCGGTGAAGAGCTTACAATGACTATCTTCTTTGGCTCCAGACGGTCAAGGATGCCGATGATGCTCTGCTTCAGGGTGGTTCCACGCACTATCGAGTCGTCGATGATGACCAGATTATCCACTCCCGGGACAAGGCTTCCGTAAGTGATGTCGTACACATGGGCGGCAAGGTCGTTCCGGCTGTTTCCTTCGGCTATGAAGGTACGCAGCTTGATGTCCTTGATTGCCACCTTCTCGCTCCGTATGCGCCGCGACAAGATATGCTCCAGTTCGTCGTGGCTGGGACTATGCCCCAAGGCGGCAATCTGCTGCACCTTCTCCTCGTTGAGGTAGTCGTCCAATCCTTGCAGCATTCCGTAAAAAGCAACTTCTGCCGTATTGGGGATGAAGGAAAAGACGGTATGGTCCACATCGTTGTCGATGGCTTTCAATATGTTGGGTACAAGTTTCTCACCCAGCAGTTTACGTTCCCGGTAAATGTCCACATCACTGCCCCGGCTGAAGTAGATGCGCTCGAAGGAACAAGGTTTCACCTCGCGCGGCTTGTTGATTTGCACGGTGCGCACCTTGCCGGCCTTGTTGATAAACATGGCTTGTCCGGGTTGCAGCTCCTTGATGGATTCGACAGGAACATTAAGGGCTGTCTGTATCACGGGACGTTCGCTGGCAAGCACCGCTATCTCGTCGTCCTGATACCAGAAGGCTGTACGGATGCCCCATGGGTCGCGTACGGCAAAAGTCTCTCCGCTGCCGGTAAGTCCGCACATCACGTATCCCCCGTCCCACTCCTTGCTCGAAGTGCGCAGCACGTTGGCAAGGTCGATGTGGTTTTCTATATAACGGGTGATGTCCATGCCTGCCAGCCCTTCCGCTTCGGCAAGGTTGAAGAGGCGCTCCACTTCGCGGTCGAGGCGATGTCCCAACTGCTCCAGCATGATGTAGGTATCGGCATATTTGCGCGGATGCTGGCCGATGGCGGTAATGCGTGCGAAGATTTCATCCACATTCGTCATGTTGAAGTTGCCGCAGAGGGCAAGATTCTTGGCACGCCAGTTGTTTCTCCGGAGGAACGGGTGCACGTACGAGATGCCGGACTTTCCGGTAGTGGAGTAACGCAGGTGTCCCATATAGACCTCCCCTGCAAAGGGCAGCACACGCTTGGCATAGTCCGCATCATGCAGCTGTTCCTTGGTCAAGTCCTTGAAGTGACCCTGCACCGTACCGAAAATTTCGGTAATGGCGCCCGAGCCGAGAGCACGCTCACGGAACATATATTCCTCGCCGGGACTGGCTTCCAGTTTCACGCAGGCCAGTCCGGCACCTTCCTGCCCACGGTTGTGTTGTTTCTCCATCAGGAGATAGAGCTTGTTGAGTCCGTACATCCATGTTCCGTACTTCTCTTCATAGTACTCCAGCGGTTTCAGCAGGCGTATCATGGCGACGCCGCATTCATGCTTCAGTTGTTCCATCTATCTATTTACAATTTACCATTTACAATGTACAATTTTAAGTGTACAATTTTCTTTTCCTTATTATAGCATACAATTACCATTTACATTTACCCCTCCCAAGCGCAGCCCCATTGTACATTGTAAATGGTAAATTGTACATGTCCTCATTCTACAGTCACCGACTTCGCAAGATTCCTCGGCTGGTCCACATCATTCCCTTGCACACGGCAATGTGATAGGCAAGTAATTGCAGAGGTACCGTAGTTATTAACGGATCAAGGCACTCCATTGTTTCGGGAAGCTCGATGCAAGTGTCGGCTATTTTACTGATGACCGTATCTCCCTTTGTCACAATGGCGATAACCCTGCCTTTACGCGCCTTTATTTCCTGGATATTGCTCAGCACCTTTTCATAAAGCCCATTCCGGGTGGCAATGACCACTACCGGCATTTCGGCATCCACCAGGGCAATGGGGCCGTGCTTCATTTCGGCGGCAGGATAGCCCTCGGCATGGATATACGAAATCTCCTTCAACTTCAAGGCGCCTTCCAAGGCTACGGGATAACTGTATCCGCGTCCCAGATAGATAAAGTTGTGTGCATAGGTGAATATCTTGGAAAGTTCCGCTATACGGTCGTTCAGTTTCAAGACCTCCTTCATCTTGTCGGGGATATGTCCCAATTCCTTGACAATTGCCAGGTATTGCCCTTCGTCCATCGTCTTTTTCTCTTTGGCAAGTGTCAGGGCCAGCATGGTAAGCACCGTTACCTGCCCGGTGAAGGCTTTGGTGGATGCCACCCCTATTTCCGGTCCCACGTGGATATAGGAACCCGTATGCGTGGCACGGGGAATACTGGAACCGACGGCATTGCAGATGCCGTATATAAATGCCCCACGGTTTCTGGCAAGCTCCACGGCAGCCAGCGTATCGGCCGTTTCACCGCTTTGCGAGATGGCAATCACCACATCGTTGCTGTCAATCACCGGGTCGCGGTAACGGAACTCACTGGCATACTCCACCTCCACCGGAATACGGCAGAAGCTTTCAATCAAATGCTTGCCGATGAGGGCGGCATGCCATGACGTACCGCATGCCACGATGACGAAGCGTTTGGCCGCCAGCAGACGTTTCTTATAATCAATCACTGCAGAAAGAACCACGTTCGTACCCTCCACATTGATACGCCCGCGCATGCAGTCGTGAATGCAGCCGGGCTGTTCGAAGATTTCCTTCAGCATGAAGTGCGGATAACCGCCCTTCTCCAGCTGGCCGAGATTGAGCGCTACCGTCTTTACCTCGTGCGGACATTCCACATTCTTCAGGTTAACAACCTTCAGCTTCTCTCCCCGACGGATGAGGGCAATCTCTTCGTCTTCCAGATACACCACCTTATCCGTGTATTCCACAATCGGCGTGGCATCCGAAGCCAGGAAAAACTCTCCTTCACCGATGCCCACCACCAGCGGACTGCTCTTGCGTGCAGCGATTATCCCATCCGGATTGTCCTTGTCGAGCACCGCAATGGCATACGCCCCAATCACTTCCTGCAAGGCAAGTTGCACCGCCGTCAGCAGGTCAATATGGTTTGTCACCTGAATGTATTCAATGAGCTGTACCAGCACCTCGGTATCAGTGCTGCTTTTAAATACATAACCTTTGGCTTGAAGTTTTTTCTTTAAGGACGGCGTAGTTTTCAATAATGCCGTTATGGATGAGGGCGAGGCGTTCGGAAAGAGGAATAAATGGGGATGGGCATTGACGGAACAAGGTTCTCCATGAGTGGCCCAACGTGTATGTGCAATACCAATGCTACCGGAAATATCTTTTTGAGCAACGAAAGTTTCAAGTTCCGAAACCTTACCTTTCGCTTTGTACACGTTCAACTGTCGGTTATCACTGATTAATGCTACCCCCGCACTATCATATCCACGGTACTCCAACCGCTTCAGACCCTTGATAAGAATGGGGTAGGCTTTCCTTTGACCTATATAGCCTACTATTCCACACATAATGTATCAGTATTTGATTTTGCGTTGCAAATATACATATTCTTAAGAACATAAAGTTAATCTTTCCACTATTTATTTATCAAAAGAATAGAAAAAAGTTGTTTTTACATCAAAAATGTTAAAGAAAGTATTATTTTAAAAGCAAAAGGCTTAATTTATAAATCCAAATCAAACCGTCTGATTTTGATTTAGGATTAAAAGAAAACAGAGGGTGTTTTCTATCAATTCATAACTTCATCTTCTATCGCAGGAATTTTGCAAGAAAGAAGGCAGGAATACATATTAGCATTTTGCAATTAACACCATATATTTGCCGAACATTTTGAAACCACAAACAATATTATACAGCAATAAAGAAAGCTTATAATCATGAAACAAGAACTTTTTAACAACAAAACAAAAGCAGAGGATTACCAGCGACAGCCCAAACAGTTGGGCTTGTATGAGGCATCCCATGAGCACGATGCCTGCGGAGTAGGCATGCTGGTCAATATCCAGGGAGGAAAATCACATGAACTGGTAGAATCGGCATTGAAGGTACTGGAAAACATGCGCCACCGTGGAGCGGAAGGGGCGGACAACAAAACCGGAGACGGTGCCGGCATCATGCTGCAGATACCGCACGAATTCATTCTGTTGCAGGGCATTCCCGTTCCCAGAGAAAGGAAAACTACGGCACCGGCCTGCTTTTCCTTCCCAAAGACGGAAAAGACCAGGCTGTCATCTTGAGCGTCATTATCGAAGAGATTGAAAAGGAGGGATTGACCCTGATGCATCTGCGCAACGTGCCCACTTGCCCCGAAATATTGGGAGAAGCGGCTCTTGCCAACGAACCGGACATCAAGCAAATTTTCATCACCGGATTTACGGAAAGCGAAACCGCCGACCGCAAACTCTATATAATAAGGAAAAGGATAGAGAACAGAATACGCAAGTCGGACATCCCCACCCGCGAGGATTTCTACATCGTCTCGCTCTCTACGAAGAACATCGTCTACAAGGGCATGCTCTCTTCCTTGCAGTTGCGCAACTACTTCCCCGACCTCACCAACAGCTACTTCACCAGCGGACTGGCATTGGTGCACTCCCGTTTCAGCACCAACACTTTCCCCACCTGGGGACTGGCACAGCCTTTCCGCCTGCTGGCACACAACGGCGAAATCAATACCATCCGCGGCAACCGCGGCTGGATGGAAGCCCGTGAGAGTGTACTCTCCTCTCCCGCCCTGGGAGACATCCGGGAGATACGCCCCATCGTGCAACCGGGCATGAGCGACAGTGCCTCGCTGGACAATGTGCTCGAGTTTCTCATCATGTCGGGCCTGAGCCTGCCGCACGCCATGGCCATGCTCGTGCCGGAATCTTTCAACGAAAAGAATCCCATCAGCGAAGACCTGAAAGCTTTCTATGAATACCACTCCATCCTGATGGAGCCGTGGGACGGACCGGCGGCACTGCTTTTCAGCGACGGGCGCTATGCAGGCGGCATGCTCGACAGGAACGGACTGCGCCCTGCACGCTACCTGATTACGCAGGGCGGCATGATGGTAGTGGCCAGCGAAGTCGGCGTGATGGATTTCGAGCCGGGAGACATCAAGGAAAAAGGACGCCTGCAACCGGGCAAGATACTGCTTATAGACACCGAGAAAGGCGAAATATATTATGACGGCGAACTGAAGAAACAACTTGCCGAAGCCAAACCATACCGCACTTGGCTGGCCGGCAACCGCATCGAGCTGGACGAACTGAAAAGCGGTCGCAAAGTCTCCCATAGCGTGGAGAACTACGACAGCATGCTGCGCATCTTCGGCTACTCCAAAGAAGACGTGGAACGGCTGATTGTCCCGATGTGTACCACCGGTGCCGAACCCATCAACTCCATGGGCAATGACACCCCGCTGGCAGTACTCTCGGACAAGGCGCAACTACTGTACAACTATTTCCGCCAGCAGTTTGCCCAAGTCACCAACCCTCCTATCGACCCGATACGCGAAGAACTGGTAATGTCGCTGACCGAATACATCGGAGCCGTAGGCATGAACATACTGACACCCAGCGAAAACCATTGCAAGATGGTGAGGTTGAACCATCCCATCCTGAACAACGCCCAGCTGGATATTCTCTGCAACATCCGGTACAAAGGCTTCAAGACCGTGAAACTGCCCCTGCTCTTCGAAGTGGCAAAAGGGTGCCAGGGATTGCAGCAAGCATTGGCAACCCTCTGCAAGCAGGCGGAAGAATCCGTCAACGAAGGAGTGAACTACATCGTGCTTTCCGACCGCGACGTAGACGCCGCCCATGCCGCCATTCCGTCACTGCTTGCCGTGTCGGCGGTACACCACCATCTTATCTCCGTGGGCAAACGGGTGCAGACGGCACTGATTGTAGAAAGCGGCGAAATCCGCGAAGTGATGCACGCCGCACTGCTGCTGGGCTTCGGAGCCAGCGCACTGAATCCGTATATGGCTTTTGCCGTCATCGACAAACTGGTGAACGAAAAGGAAATACAGCTCGATTACGCCACTGCCGAAAAGAAATATATCAAGTCCGTCTGCAAAGGCTTGTTCAAGATTATGAGCAAGATGGGCATCAGCACCATCCGTTCTTACCGGGGCGCGAAAATTTTCGAGGCCGTAGGACTGAGCGAGGAGTTGAGCAATGCCTACTTTGGCGGACTGAGTTCACGCATCGGAGGCATACGCCTGGATGAAGTGGCACGCGACGCCATCGCCTTCCACAAGGAAGGGATGGAGGTTCTTAAAAAGAAGGGGGAAGCGGAGCTATTGCCGAACCGCGGACTGTATGCCTTCCGCAAGGATGGTGAGAAGCACGCCTGGAACCCGGAAACCATCAGCACACTGCAACTTGCCACACGCCTGGGAAGCTATAAGAAATTCAAGGAGTTCACTGCCATGGTAGACAGCAAGGAATCTCCCATCTTCCTGCGCGATTTCCTCGACTTCCGCCGCGCTCCTATCAGCATAGACCGGGTGGAACCGGTAGAGAACATCGTACAGCGCTTTGTCACCGGCGCCATGTCCTACGGCTCCATCAGCCGCGAAGCCCACGAAGCCATGGCTATTGCCATGAACAAGCTGCATGGCCGGAGCAATACGGGCGAAGGAGGCGAAGACCGGGCACGCTTCATGCCGCGCGAAGACGGCACCAGTCTGCGCAGCGCCATCAAGCAGGTGGCCTCAGGACGTTTCGGTGTCACCGCAGAATATCTGGTGAATGCGGACGAAATACAAATAAAGATTGCCCAAGGCGCCAAGCCGGGCGAAGGCGGGCAGCTGCCGGGCTTCAAAGTGGATGAAGTGATTGCCAAGACACGTCACTCCATTCCGGGCATCTCGCTGATTTCTCCTCCACCCCACCACGACATTTACTCCATCGAAGACCTGGCACAGCTCATCTTCGACCTGAAGAACGTGAACCCACGGGCAAAAATCAGCGTGAAGCTGGTGGCAGAAAGCGGTGTGGGCACCATTGCCGCCGGTGTGGCAAAGGCAAAGGCCGATTTGATAGTCATCTCGGGTGCAGAGGGCGGTACGGGAGCTTCTCCTGCATCATCCATCCGCTATGCAGGTATCTCGCCCGAACTCGGTTTGAGCGAAACGCAGCAGACACTGGTGCTGAACGGCCTGCGCGGACAAGTGATGCTGCAAGTGGACGGACAGCTCAAAACAGGCCGTGACATCATACTGATGGCAATGCTCGGAGCCGAAGAATTCGGTTTCGCCACCAGCGCCCTGATCGTACTGGGTTGCGTAATGATGCGCAAATGTCACCAGAACACCTGCCCCGTAGGGGTGGCGACACAGAACGAAGAACTGCGCAAGCGCTTCCGCGGACGCAGCGAGTATCTGGTGAACTTCTTCACTTTCCTGGCCCAAGAGGTACGCGAATACCTGGCGGAAATCGGGGTGGAACGCCTGGACGACATCATTGGACGTACAGACCTTATCGTCCGCAAGCCGGATGACGGAATCAGGAAACATCAGTTGATAAGCTTCGACAAACTACTGGCACGCGTAGACAATGAAGCCGCCATCCGCCACGTCACCGACCAACAGCATGGCATCGACCATGTGAAAGATGTAGAGATGCTACATGCCGCCGCCGAAGCCGTAGAGAACCAGAAGGAAATCTCGCTGGAGTACACCATCGCCAATACCGACCGTGCCTGCGGCGCCATGCTCTCTGGTGTCATTGCCGCAAAATACGGAGAAAAAGGGCTGCCCGAACATACGCTGAACGTGAAGTTCAAAGGCTCTGCCGGGCAGAGTTTCGGGGCATTCCTTGTCCCGGGTGTCAACTTCAAGCTGGAAGGCGAGGCCAACGATTATCTGGGCAAAGGTCTGAGTGGCGGACGCATCGCTGTCCTGCCTCCGGTACGGAGCAACTTCGAGGCAGAGAAAAACACGATTGCAGGCAACACCCTGCTTTATGGCGCCACAAGCGGTGAAGTTTACATCAACGGCCGTGCAGGCGAGCGCTTTGCCGTCCGCAACTCCGGTGCCACAGCCGTAGTGGAGGGTGTAGGCGACCACTGCTGCGAGTATATGACCGGCGGGCGTGTGGTAGTACTCGGACAGACGGGACGCAACTTTGCCGCAGGCATGTCCGGCGGTGTGGCCTACGTATGGAACCGGGACGGCAACTTCGACTATTTCTGCAACATGGAAATGGTAGAACTGAGCCTCATCGAAGAGGCCTCCTACCGCAAGGAACTGCACGAGCTCATCCGCCAGCACTACCTGTACACCGGTTCCAAACTGGCACGCACCATGCTCGATGACTGGCCACGCTATGCCGACCAGTTCATCCAGGTAGTCCCTATCGAATACAAAAAAGTGCTGCAAGAGGAGCAGATGCAGAAATTGCAACAGAAGATTGCAGAAATGCAACGCGATTATTGAATCGCGAATTAATAATGAAAGAATGAAAGACTGAGGAAATTCCCCTTTCATTCTTTAATTCTTTAACTTTTTAATTTGTTCATCATGGGAGATCCAAAAGCATTCCTCAATATCCCCCGCCAAGAGGCGGGTTACCGTCCGATACACGAACGTATCACAGACTTCAGCCAAGTGGAACAGACACTGAACAGCCACGACCGCAAGCTCCAGGCCTCGCGCTGTATGGACTGCGGCGTACCCTTCTGCCACTGGGCATGTCCGCTGGGCAATAAAGACCCGGAATTCCAAGACGCGCTCTACCGGGGCAAATGGCGCGAAGCCTATCAAATACTGAACAGTACGAATGATTTTCCGGAATTTACGGGACGCATCTGCCCTGCCCTTTGCGAGAAGTCGTGCGTACTGAAACTCTCGTGCAACGAACCGGTCACTATCCGCGAGAACGAAGCCGCCATTGCCGAGGCTGCTTTTCGCGAGGGCTACATCACCCCCCTCCAGCCCGAACGCAACGGAAAGAAAGTAGCCGTCATCGGCGCCGGCCCTGCCGGATTGAGCGTTGCCGTACGGCTGAACGCCAAAGGTTACGAAGTTACCCTATTCGACAGCAAACCGATGCCGGGAGGACTGTTGCGTTACGGCATCCCCAACTTCAAACTGGACAAAGCCGTCATCGACCGCCGCATGAAAATCCTCAAGGCCGAAGGAATCTTGTTCAAGATGGGAGTCCATGTCGATGTACAGAAACTGCCCGTCGGATTCGATGCCTACGCCATTTGTACCGGTACGCCCACCGCCCGCGACCTCTCCATTCCGGGCAGGGAGCTGAAAGGCATCTACTTTGCCCTCGACATGCTGGCACAGCAGAACCATATTCTGGATGGAGATACCTTCCCGAAAGACCAACTCGTCAACGCCCGCGGCAAACGGGTACTCGTCATCGGCGGCGGCGATACCGGGTCTGACTGTATAGGCACCAGCATCCGCCAGGGAGCCGTCAGCGTAACCCAGATTGAAATTATGCCCCAACCACCCATAGGACACAACCCGGATACTCCCTGGCCGCAATGGCCCGTCGTACTGAAAACCACCAGCAGCCACGAAGAAGGCTGTACCCGTCGATGGTCCCTCGCCTCTACCCGGTTCATCGGGAAGAATGGCAAGGTATGCGGTGTGGAAGTGGAAGAAGTGGAGTGGCTTCCGGCAACAGACGGTAACCGCCCTACCATGAAATCTACGGGTAAGAAAGAGGTCATCGAAGCCGATATGGTGCTTCTTGCCATGGGTTTCCTCAAGCCCGAGCAACCGAAGTTTGCAGAGAACGTATTCGTGGCAGGCGATGCCGCCCACGGCGCCAGCCTCGTAGTACGTGCCTTGGCCGACGGACGACGAGTGGCAACAGAAATAGATCGTTACCTCGAACCTCTAAAAGAAAACAAGAAATGATTTCCCTTTCTTAATTTTTAACCTTTAATTTTTAATTCTCATGTGTGAATAGCAGGAATCTTCAACATACAGTCTC
>ENA-OQCU01000882-OQCU01000882.1-human-gut-metagenome-genome-assembly--contig:-NODE-882-length-11639-cov-3.071317_pt1 | contig 11639 bp, 10 predicted proteins | sample MGYA00242504_ERZ504590 | MGnify/ENA primary metagenome ERZ504590 (study PRJEB26092, sample SAMD00036318) | human gut metagenome | host: Homo sapiens | study: EMG produced TPA metagenomics assembly of...
GCGCGTCGTCGGCGTAGCCTCACCGTGCGCTCGGGCACCGTGTAGTACTCGGTGTGGATGGCGTGCTGCGTCGGGTCGTCCTCGTCCACGATGCGGAACGTGTCGAGGCCCACTTCGAGCTCGACGGTCTCCCAGCGCACGCCCTGCTCGCGCAGACGCTCGATGAGCGCGGGAGTGAAGTGCAGGCCCGCAGTGGGCGCGGCGGCCGAGCTCTCGCGGCGGGAGTACACCGTCTGGTACAGCTCCTCGTCGCCGGCGTAGTCCTTGATGTAGGGCGGCAGCGGCGTGTGGCCCACGGCGTGCAGCGCTTCGTCGAGGGAGGGCAGCGGCGTGGTCAGGCGCGCGAGGCGCTCGCCTTCTGGCGTCGGGCAGCCAGTCGACGATCTCGGCCGACAGCGCCACCTCGCCTACGGCGTCGACGAAGTCGACGACGGCGCCCGTGCCCGGCTTCAGCGCTTGCCGGGACGCACGAGCACTTCCCACAACGCGCTTCGGTTCTCCGTCGGCGTGCCGTGCTGGCGCAGCAGGAACACCTCGGCCGCTCCGCCCGTGCCGCGCTTCGCGCCCAGCAGGCGGGCGGGCATGACGCGCGTCTCGTTCGCCACGAGCAGGTCGTTCGGGGTTAGGTAGTCGACGATGTCGCGGAAGACGCGATCCTCGACCTCGCCGGTGACTCGGTTCATCACGAGCAGGCGGCAGCCGTCCCGCTCGGCGGCTGGCTCCTGCGCGATGAGCTCAGGGGGCAGGTCGTAATCGAAATCAGAGGTTTTCATGCGTGCTTCCTTCGTGCTTTGTGAGATCGGCGGTGCGAACTGCCTATTATAGGCCTTGTTGCCCGCCGATGGGCGCTTATCCTTCCCACTTCATCTCGTACCAGCATTCCAGGGACAATCCCGGCACGCGCTTGAACTCGTCCATGTTGTTCGTTACGAGGACGGCGTTGTTTGCGAGCGCGGTTGCGGCGATGAAGAGATCGTTGTGGCCGATCTTCTTCCCGCTCCGCTCAAGAAGCGCGCGAATCCGGCCGTATTCGCGCGCGCAATCGGAGTCGAATGGCAGCACGTCGAAGGGGAGCGTGAATTCGTCGACGAGCCAGCGCGCCTTCTCCGGTCGAGAGCTTTTCTCCACGCCGACGAGCAGCTCGCCTTCCACGATGGCTGGAATTTTGAACAGGCGCGGGTCGCTGTTTCGCATAAGATCGTAGGCGTAAGGCAACCGTCCTCGCAAGAAGTCGATGCAGATGCAGCTATCGAGCAGGTACATCGCTACGCCAGCTCCAGAGCGGGAATGGGATCGAGATCGAAAGGCTCGTCTGGCGGCTCGACCAGCACGCCGTCCTCGCAAGCGCCGTACAGGTTGAAGAACCCGTGCGGCCAACGGTTGTTCTCAGCGTGGTCCTTGAGCACGCCCGCCACGAACTTCGAGAGCGTCTTCCCCTCGCGCGAGGCGTCCTGGCGCAAGCCTTCCATCATGGGATCGTCCAAATACAGGGAAAGCTGGGGCATCGTCGCTCCTTCCGTCGAACAGGCTATCACTATACTTGGAAGTATACTTGGTTCGACGGTAGAATGCAAGCACGCCTACCCCTCGCTGCGCTCCTGGTCGCGCAGCGCCTTCAACACGGCGCGCTTGCGGGCCTGCTTGGCGTCGTAGGCGGCGCGCTCGGCCTTCCGGGCGATCCGCTCGGCTTCGGCGGCGGCGCGCTCGGCGGCATGGAGGGCGGCTTCCGCCTTGCGGGCCGCCGCTCGCTCGGCCTTGCGCTCGGCGCGCTCGGCGGCGGCCTCGGCGTCCGAGAAGCGGCAGCCGCAGTAGTTCTGGCGGTACATTCTTAAGCTCCGGCTGCGGTGCGTGGCCTCGTCGTAGAACGGGCGGTAATCCTCGAACAGCGGCCGCACGCCCGCGGCGGAGGCTGCGCGCTCCAGCTCCTCGCGGATGACGTCGGTGTATTGGTAGGGGCTCACCGAAAGCGTGGTGCCCACCGCGTCGAACCCCTGCTCGGCGGCGAGCGCGGCGGCCTCTTCGAAGCGCAGGCGGTAGCACGCGCGGCAGCGCGCCTCGCGGCGGACGGGGTCGTGCGCCGCCTCGCCGACGCGTCCCGCGCTCGCCTCCCAGGCGGCCGGGTCGTAAGCGCCCTCCACCACGGGCACCTGCTCGTCTGCGGCCCAAGCGCGCAGCGTGGCCAGACGGCGCGCGTACTCGTCGGCAGGCGCGATGTTCGAATTGAGATAGGCGATGGTCAGGTCGTGCCCGGCCGCGCGCAGCAGGCGCACGGGTTCGAGCGAGCACGGTCCGCAGCAGGCATGAAGCAGTAATTTCATCGGGTTTCCACGCTCCTTCGCAACGTGACGTATACTACCATGCTTGCAAGCGTATTCATCGAATCAAAGGATCGACGCCATGGCATCTCGCACCTACCGCGCAATCTTCTTCGACTTGGACGGCACGCTCTTGCCCATGGAGCTCGACGAGTTCCTGGGCGCCTACTTCGAAGCCATCGCGAACTTCGTCGCCGCGCACGGGCTGGACGCGGCGACGTTCTCGGCCGGGCTCAAGGCGGGGATCAAGGCCATGGCCGTCCACGACGACGGCCGTACGAACGCCGATGCATATTGGGAGGCGTTCTTCAGCCACGCCGATCGCGATGCCGCAGACTGGGACGAGCTGCTCGCCGGCTTCTACGAGCGCGACTTCGGCGCGATCGGCGCAGGCGTCGTCCCCAACTCGGCCGCGGCGCGCGCCATCGAGACGCTGGCTGCGAAGGGGTACCCGCTCGTGCTGGCAACCATGCCCATGTTCCCGCGCCGCGCCGTGGAATGGCGTCTGTCGTGGGCGGGCATCGACGCCTCCCGCTTCGGGCGCATCACGTCGTTCGAGAATTCCACGTCGGTGAAGCCGAAGCTGGCCTACTACGCCGAGAACGTGGCGGCGTGCGGCCTCGCCGGCGAAGACGTGCTCATGGTGGGCAACAACACGGTGGAGGACCTGGCCATCCGGGGACTCGGCGCCGACGCGTTCCTCGTGACCGATCACCTCCTCGACCCGGACGAAGGCTTCGATCTGGCTTCCGTCAAGCACGGCACCATGGAGGAGTTCGCCGCTTGGGCCGAGGCGCTGCCCGCGTGCGCCGACCCCGCGCAGGGCATCGAGGCGGGCATCGTCGAAGCCGCGGCACGCGCGGCCGTCCTGTCCCGCGCAGAGGAGGCCTAGCATGACGTTGTTCGACTGCGAACTCCAGGCGACGAGCGGCCACGCCCGCGCGCTGTCCTACGAAACGGCGCACGGGTCGTTCCAGACGCCGATGTTCATGCCGGTGGGCACGAGCGCAAGCGTGAAGGGCGTCACCGTGGGCCAGCTGAACGACCTCGGCAGCCAGGTGGTGCTGGCCAACACGTACCACCTGTCGCTGCGCCCCGGCGCCGACGTGGTGGCCGAGGCGGGAGGGGTGCACCGTTTCATGAACTACGACGGCCCCATGCTCACCGATTCGGGCGGGTTCCAGGTGTTCAGCCTGGCCGACACGCTCAAGCTGGACGACGAGGGCCTCACGTTCCGCTCCATCTACGACGGCACGAAGGTGCGCTGGACGCCCGAGAGCAACATGGAGATCCAGCAGCAGCTGGGCGCCGACATCGCCATGCAGCTCGACCAATGCACGCCCTACCCGGCCGAGAAGGCCTTCGTGGCGAAGGCCGTGGACCTGTCGGCCAACTGGGCGCGTCGCTGCCTGGCCGCGCACACCCGGCCCGACCAGACGCTGTTCGGCATCGTGCAGGGCGGCATGGAGCTGGACCTGCGGCTGGAATCCGTCCGCCGCTTGCGCGAGATCGAGGACGAGAGCCTGGCGCGCGGCGGGCGCCGTTTCGGCGGTTTCGGCATCGGGGGCTATTCGGTGGGCGAGGACCACGAGGTGATGTTCGAAACGCTGGGCCCCGTCGCCCGCGCGTGCCCGGAGGACCGCCCGCGCTACCTCATGGGCGTGGGCAACCCCACGACGCTCGTGCGCGCGGTGCGCGAGGGCGTGGACATGTTCGACTGCGTGCTGCCCACCCGTACGGCCCGCATGGGCACGGCGTTCTCGTCGGAAGGACGCATGAACATGCGCAACGCGAAGTTCACGCGCGATTTCGGCCCGCTCGATCCCGCGTGCACGTGCCCGACCTGCCAAAACCACAGCCGCGCCTACATTCGCCACCTCGTGAAGCAAAACGAGATGCTGGGCGGCATCCTCTTGTCCGTCCACAACCTGCACTACCTGATCGACCTCATGCGCCGCGCCCGCGAGGCCGTGCTGGCCGATGCGTACGAAGAGTTCTACGAGGCTTGGATGAGCAGCCCGGCGGCGAAGGACTACTAGGCTGCGCCGGTCGTTGATCTCCTGCGTCACCGAATCGTAGGGAATTGCCCTGATCTTTTCGCGTCCCATTCCTTCCCCGTTGTCCTCAGTTGTGGCACAATGGGAAAGTTAATGCGCGGTCGGCCCGTGGCCGGCGCAACGACGCGCACACGAGAAGCTCAACGAGGGAGAACGTCACATGGCGGCAACGCAGAAGCCGAAGAAGAAACCCGCCCGGTCCACCGACCGGCGCAACATCTGGCTGCTCATCATCACGACCTTGCTGATCCTCGGGTCGGTGTTCATGTTCTTGCCGCCGCAGGAGAAGATCAACCAGGGCCTCGACATCCAGGGCGGCCTGTCGGTGGTGCTCACCGCGAAGGGCGCCGACGGGGCTGCCGTGTCCAACGACGACATGGAGAAGAGCCGCGCCATCATCGAGAGCCGCGTGAACGCGCTCGGCGCCTCGGAGGCGGTCGTGCAGGTGCAGGGCACCGATCAGATCCTCGTGCAGATCCCCGGCCTCACGAACACCGAGGACGCGCTCAACACCATCGGCAAAACCGGCAAGCTCGAATTCGCCCGCCTCGACTCGTTCACCGACGAGGACGTGAAGACGAAGATCGAGAACGGCGAAGCGTCCGGCGAGGGCACCGTCACCGACGACCTGGGCGTAGCCACCCTGCCCACGGGCGAGACACAGCACCTCAAGGTGGAGGAGGGCACGTACACGCCCATCATCACGGGCGCCAACATCACGAACGTGTCCATCGGCAAGCATTCTGAGACGTCCGCCGACTACGCTGTGAACCTCGCGCTCGATTCCGACGGCGCGGCTGCATTCTCCGCAGCCTCCAAGGACCTGCTGCCCACGCACGGCAAGATCGTCATCATCCTCGACGGCGAAGTGCAGCAGGCGCCCGCCGTGCAGGACGAGATTTCCAGCAACGTGTCCATCACGGGCGGCTACTCGCTCGACGAGGCGAAGGCGCTGCAGACCGTGCTCGAAAGCGGTTCGCTGCCCGTGAGCTTCGAGTACGCGCAGAGCCAGACCGTCGGCCCGACGCTCGGTCAGGACGCGCTCGCGTCCGGCGTGCTCGTGGCGCTCATCGGCCTTGCGGTGGTCATGCTGTACCTGCTGTTCTTCTACCGCGGCCTCGGCCTCATCACCGCGGCGGCTATGATCGTGTTCGCGGTGCTGTACCTGGGCATCCTGGCCACGCTGTCGTCGTTCGGCCTGTTCAGCCTGTCGCTCGCCGGCATCGCCGGCATCGTGCTCACCATCGGCATGGCGGCCGACTCGTCCATCCTCACCATGGAGCGCTTCCGCGAGGAAATCCGCATGGGCCGCAGCGTGCGCGCCGCGTCCGTGACGGGCGTGAAGCACGCCATCGTGACGTCGGTGGACGCCGACCTCGTGACGCTCGTGTCGGCGCTGTCGCTGTTCTTCCTCGCAAGCGCTTCCGTCAAGGGCTTCGGCCTGACGCTGGCGCTGGGCATCCTGTGCGACATCGCCATGATGCTGCTGTTCAAGGCGCCGCTCATCCGCCTGCTGGCGCCGAAGGTCATCGCGAAGCACCCGGGCTTCTGGGGCATCAAGGACAGCGTGGCCGCTTCGAAGGACTACCAGGCGCTTGCCGCCGCCGAGGGCACGAGCGTGGCCGCGGCCGAAGCGGGCGAGGCCATCAACCCGGTCGAGTCCGAAGAGGCTGCCGAGCACGCGAGCGGCACCGCGGGCGAGCAGGCCGCAGCCGCCGCACACAAGCCGCGTGGCAAGTTCATCAAGCACGACATCAACTTCCTCGGCTACCGCCGCGTGTTCCTCACCGTGGCCGCCGTGCTCGTGTGCGTGTCGCTGGCCATCGTGGGCGTGAAGGGCCTGAACTTCGGCATCGAGTTCGTGGGCGGCACGTCGGTGGCGTTCCACAACACGGGCGACGTGAGCATCGACCAGATGCGCACCGCGTTCAACGACGCGGGCGAGCCGGACGCTGTCGTGCAGACCACCACCGCCGACGGCGACGAGGGCTTCCTCGTGCGCACCACCACGACGAGCGCCGAAGAGGCCACGCAGCGCGCGAACCAGGTGGCGGACAAGCTGGGGCTGTCCACCGACAGCTTCGAGGTGACCACCATCGGACCCGACTGGGGCGCCAGCGTCATCCAGTCGTCGCTCATCGCGTTCCTCGTGTCCATCGTGCTCATCATCATCTACATCGCCATCCGCTTCGAATACAAGATGGGCGTCACCGCCATCGTGGCGCTGCTGCACGACCTCGTGCTGGTCATGGGCGTGTACGCGCTCGTGGGCCGCGAGGTGAACCCGAACACCATCGCTGCGCTGCTCACCATCCTGGGCTACTCGCTGTACGATACGGTGGTCGTGTTCCACCGCATCAACGACAACATGCAGTCCGACGACATCAAGTGCACGTTCATGACGATGGCGAACCACTCCATCAACCAGGTGCTCGTGCGCACCATCAACACGACACTCACCTCGCTCATCCCCGTGCTGGCCATGCTGCTGTTCGGCGGCGAGACGCTCAAGGACTTCGCGTTCGCCATGGTCATCGGCCTCGTGTGCGGCTCGTACTCGTCCATCGCGGTGGCGTCGCCCTTGTACGCGATGTGGAAGACGCGCGAGCCGCGCTACCAGAAGCTCGTGAAGAAGTTCGGGCCCGAGGTGGGTCGCTTCGAGTTCGGCAACCCGAACGCGATGGCGACGGCGCTCGCGGGCAAGAAGGCCGTCAAGGCCACGGCCGCCCCGACGGCTGCCCCGACGGTCGGGGCCGCGGCGGAGAAGCCGACGGTCGAGGAGCCGCACGGCGCGACCGCCGCGAAGAGCGCGCCGAAGCCCCCGAAGGGCAAGCGCAAGAAGCGCCCCGACAAGAAGTAACGCCAACGGCCCCGGACATCCGGGGCCGTTGCTTTTTATCGCTCGAACAGCTCGAACAGTTCCTCGCGGCTGTGCACCCCGAGCTTCTTGTACACGTGGCGGATGTGGGACTTCGCCGTGCCGTTGGCGATGGTCATCTCGGTCGCGATCTCGCTGGCGGTCTTCTGCCGCAACAGCAGTTCGAGCACCTCGTGCTCGCGATTGCCGAGGTTGCATCGCGCGGACACCTGCGTCAAGCGCGCCGCCTGCTCGTCGCTCAAGCCATCCTTCTCGTTCGTCCGGTCGGGGTCGAACAGGGCGATCAGCTGCTTGGGCATGAATCCGTTGCGGATGCAGAGGAACATGGCCATGAGCACCGCGAGCACCGACGACAGCACGATGACGTCGTGCACGCGTGCCGATTCGGACATCGCCCATGCCGCGACCGCCCTGCCGACGATGCATCCGCCGAAGTAGCTCAACATGAGCGTCGAGAATGCCCGGTATGCGTGCGCGTCGGTCTTCTCGGTGATGGCGCACAGGAGCACCACCGCGTACGCGAGGAACAGCAGGATGCCGATGAGGGCGAGGTCGAACGTGACCACGGGATTGAGATCCAGGAACGATGCCGACAGCGTGGCGGTCACGACGATGGGCACGGCGACGTTGAGCAGCGACAGGGCAGTGAGCCGTTTGAAGGAGAGCATGAGCACGCTGACCAGCAAGAAGGGGATGAGGATGACGATGGCCGAGAACGCGAGGGAGAAGTGCTCGAGCCCGGCGAAGGACAGCGAGACCATGAAGGCGTAGCTGAACAGGAGCGTGCCGACGATGATGTGTGCGGGCGTGTGCCCTTCGGTGCTCAGCGAGGACTGATCGAGGCGGGAGCCTTGCAGAAGGCGCATGCGTTTCGTCAGCGTGTAGGCGCCGATGCCCAGCAGTGCGACGAGGCTGCACGCCACCCGCGGCGTGTCCATGCCTACGATGAACCACAGCATGATCGATCCGACCAACGCGGAGAATACGACGTTCCAGATGACGGTGGCCGCGCTGTGGTGCGCGTACACCCACAGCCAGCATACGGCCACGACGGAGAGGTAGATGCCGAACACGCCTCCGCCCACCAAGGCGATCAGCAGGGGGGAGAGGTACGACAGGGCGGGGAAGAGCGCGAGCGCGAGGATGCTGGCCAGCACGCAGGCGCTTGAGATCCAGATGACGGCCGGTTGCGCGAAAGCGGGTCGATCGCGTCTCGAGAAGGTGAGCAGCACGAGCGAGGTGAGCGCGCCGAACAGGCATGTCACGTCGGAGAACGACAACGCTTCGGGCGAGGTGTGGGCGAGTGCGGGGGTATAGTGCGTGTACGACACGAGCGCGATGGTGCACGACGTGCCGACGAACAGCCCGTCCGCTACGATTTTCTCCCGCGTGCTCACCAAGGCGCTTCGCAGCTTCGCGATGACGCTCGAACGTCGCTCGTTCCCCATACGCACTCCCCTCCAGAAGCTTTCTTCACGACGGTATCCCATCACGGATGATTCAGCTAGGGATAAAGCGCTAACCCGTACAGGGGTTAGCGGGGGTTAGCGCCCTCGGTCAGCGAAATGCCCCTCGCCCCGCAAGATTACCGATTCCTTAACCCGGGGTCGGGCGCATAGGATCGTCATCGGGCCGAGCGCTGCGAGCGATTGGCGGCCCCAGGAAGTACCAGCGAGGAAAGGGGACATCATGCACGACCATGAAAACCTGCACGAACAGGGAATATCCCGTCGAGGATTCCTGACCGGAGCGGCGATGGTGGGCGCGGGCGCAGCGCTTGGGCTTGCCGGCTGCAGCGGCTCGCCGGAGGCCGAGACCAAGGCGCCTGCCGAGGAAGCGAAGCCGGCGTCGGAACCGGCTGCGACGACGTCCGCGGCAAGCAACCAGCCCGCGTTCCTCACGCCGCCGGATCCCATTCCGGAGAGCGAGATCATCGAAACCGTCGACTGCGACATCGTCATCTGCGGCGCGGGCATCTGCGGCCTGCCCGCGGCCATGCTGGCGGCCGAGAACGGCGCGAACGTGCACGTGGTTGAGAAGGGTAGCACGTACGGCCTGTTCCGCCTGTGCACCGCCGGCTTCAACTCCGACGTGCAGACCAAGCTGGGGCTGACCACCGACCGTAAAGAGTTCATCACGTCGACCTGGGCCATCACCAACGGCGTGCAGGGCAGGATGTCGTCCTACGGCCTGTGGTTCGACAACTCGGGCCCCTACGTCAACTGGCTCGAGGGCATCTTCAACGAGAAAGGCTATCAGCTCATCCCTGCCGCATCGCTCGATTACAAGATCACGAACGACGGCGTGGACATGCCGGGCGCGAGCCCGCTGTGGCAGGCGTTCGCCCAGATGATCTTCTTCGCGCAGGAGGACGGTGGCTTCTTCGCCACGGGGGACCCCGTCGACTGGACGGGCGTGATGGAGGCCTACGCCACTGAGAAGGGCGCCACGTTCCACTACAACGCTCCCGCCGTGCAACTTCTACGCGACGATAGCGGGCGGTGCACGGGCGTCATCGCCAAGAACGAGTCCGACGAGTACGTGAGGTACAACGCCTCCAAGGGCGTGCTGCTGACCACAGGCGACATGGCCGCCGACCGCGAGATGATGGCGCACTACAACGTGTCGCTGAGCAAGATCGTCCGCTACAACATCAACACCAACGACACGGGCGACGGCCAGAAGATGGGCATGTGGATCGGCGCGGACATGGACGAGTTCGCCTGCGGCGACCTGTGGCCGTTCGCGGCCGTCATGATGGACGGCACGCTGCCCACCACGTTCGAGGGCACGCACTTCTACGCCGGCGTCGCCAACCTGCCGGTGCTCATGGTGGACGGCGCGGGCCGTCGCCTCATGGCCGAGAACCTGCCGTTCCAGTCGCCTTCCATCCCGAAGCTCACCTGCACGCCCGACGGCTGCGCGTGGAGCATCTGGGACAGCGCCTGGAAGGAGAAGTTCCCCGAGGGCGGCTACATGGTGGAGGATTACACGGCGTCCAACACCCAGGAAGAGGTGGACAAGAACGTGGAGAACGGCATCACGTTCAAGTTTGATACCATCGAGGAGCTGTGCGAACACTGCGGTTTCGACAAGGACATCTTCATTGCCACGTTCACGCGCTACAACGAGCTGTGCGAGGCCGGCGAGGATCTCGACTTCTACAAGGATCCGCTGTGGATGAACCCCATCGACACGCCGCCGTTCTACGCATCCAAGCACTGCTCGTCGATGACCTCGACGCGCGGCGGTCTCAAGAACGACGAGCGTTGCCGCGTCCTCGACAAGGAGGGGCGGCCCATCCCCGGCCTGTACGCTGCGGGCAACACGGCTGGCTCGTTCTACGGCAACGTGTATCCGCCGAACGTCATGGGATCCGGCATCGGCCATGGGCAGTGCTTCGCCTGGCTCGCCGTCAAAGACATACTCGGCCTGGACTACATCCATGCGAACATCTAGGAGAGTCGAGGTGCTTGACGTGAAGAGTAAGAGCTTAGCGACGAAGTTGTGCGCTGTGTTGGCCATGGTTGCGTTGGCGACGGCTCTCGGAGGGTGTGCGCCCTCTCAGTCTTCGAGCGACGCGGAGGGAGGCGCCGATGTGACATCGTATCCGACGGGTTCGTTGAAGGCCGTTCATATCGCTGGTCAGCTCGACGATGTCGACGAGTATCCCAACAAGCTGTGTCTGAGCTGCCATTCTCGCGAGACCATCAACGCCGCGAACGACGATTATGCTGGCATCGAGGGGTTCAACCCCCACAAGGCGCACCTCGCCGCCGGCGATTGCATCACCTGCCACTCGGTAGAGGGCACTTCGACCCTGACCTGCAACGAGTGCCATGACGCGCCGTTGCCCGAAGGCTGGCAGAGTGCCGAGCGTGGTTCCGGCCCCCTTCACAGCCTGACGAAGTAATTCTCCCTCTCCGAAGCGCGGGCGCCTTTTCCCTCCCTAAGCGCCTGGCGCGAGTAGCGGCCCCGGATCCCCGGGGCCGCTCTTTTGCATGAAGGGCTTAGTTCGAAACGGAGATGCGGCGTGCTTTCGTCCAGCTTGCTTTCAGGTCGTGCTCGGTGACGAGCGAGCGGAGGAGCTGTGCCCGTTCGCGAGGATTCCATCCTCGTTCGTCCCTGATGCGCACGTTCAGCATTGCTCCAACCTGATGAGCGATGCGGCTGAGCTTCTCGGCATCCATGACCTGTCCGCGCGTGGCGGTGATCGTCGTGATACCCAGCGAGGTCAGGTCGTTACGCCTCTGAGCGTCTTCGGCGATTCGGGCGGGGCCGGTGTGCTCCAGGTCGCTGTCATACTCGATGGCGACGTTCGCCTCGGGCCAGAACAAGTCGCACAGGTAGTAGCGCTTGTCCGACGTGCTCTGATCGCTGCGTCGAGCC
>ENA-OQCU01000886-OQCU01000886.1-human-gut-metagenome-genome-assembly--contig:-NODE-886-length-11610-cov-2.390055_pt1 | contig 11610 bp, 11 predicted proteins | sample MGYA00242504_ERZ504590 | MGnify/ENA primary metagenome ERZ504590 (study PRJEB26092, sample SAMD00036318) | human gut metagenome | host: Homo sapiens | study: EMG produced TPA metagenomics assembly of...
TTACGTTACTGTTCACTATAGATCAGGATGTATTTTATTCCAATTCAATTTCACATACACTCAGACAGATTCTTTATCGTGTATTATATATTCTGCATCCACTTGCATGCCAGTTCTATCCAGGACTGGCATTCTTTCTGTACACAGCCGCCGTCTTCGTTGCTTGTCTCTTCATTTGCAAGACTCAGTCCATGTCCGCCAACCGGATAAAGATGCATCTCTACAGGTATTTCCAATTTGCGAAGTGCGTTAAAAAACAACAGAGAATTCTCTACAGGAACACAGTCATCCGTCACTGTATGCCACAGGAATGTTGGCGGTGTATCTCTGGATACCTGGAATTCCAGGGACTGTTCTTTTCGTTTATCCAGATCATTATAATCCTCTCCAAGCAGACATTCAAAAGATCCTGTATGCGCAAATTCACCGGAAGTAATTACCGGATAACTTAAGATCATACCGTTTGGCTTCACCATTTCTGAATCTATTCCAAGTGTTTCTGCAATGAAATTTTTCTTCCAGAAAACACCCAGACTTGCTGCCAGGTGTCCTCCTGCTGAGAAACCCTGAATTACAATCTTATTCGTATCAATATGAAATTCTGCTGCATTCTCTCTTAAGAAAGCTACGGATTTCGCAAGTTGCAAGAGTGCCAGCGGATATCTGGCAGGTTCTACACTGTAACGCAGAATCACCGAATGATATCCTTTTGCCAGATACTGCATTGCAATCGGTTCTGCCTCTCTGTCAGAAGTCATTGTATAACCACCACCCGGACAGATTACAACTACCGGACGCTTTCTGTTAATGTTCATTTCAATTGAATTATCCAGGAAATAAGTATATAAATCTGCTGTTTCTTTATATCCGTCTACTTTAATTTCAATCTTTTTATAAATCATAAGTTCCTCCCGTATATACCAAAAATCTCCCGGCTGTTCAAAAAAGCACACTCTTATCCGGGAGATTTTTTTATACCTATTACAGGTTCATATCTTTTATTTTCAGATCAGTGATTATTTATTTCCCTGTCCATAATATGCATTTGCACCATGTTTTCTGAAGTAGTGCTTATCCTGCAGATCCTGTGGTGCAGGTTTTACCTGTGGATTGATCAGCTCACAGCGGGATGCCATCTTGGCAACTTCCTCAAGAACAACTGCATTATGTACTGCTTCATGAGCATCCTTGCCCCATGCAAATGGTCCATGATTTTTGCAAAGTACTGCAGGTACTGCTTCATAATCTTTGTCCTTAAACAGGTCTACGATCAGAAGTCCTGTGTTTTTCTCATATTCTTCAAATTCCTTGCCTTCCAGGCAGCGTGCACATGGAACTTCACCATAAATATAATCTGCATGTGTGGTTCCATAACATGGGATTGATCTTCCGGCCTGTGCCCAGCTTGTTGCCCATGAAGAATGTGTATGTACAACTCCTCCGATATTCGGGGAATGCTTTGTACAGTTCTACATGAGTTGCTGTATCAGAAGATGGATTGTATTTTCCTTCTACCTTATTGCCATTCAGGTCTACAACAACCATATCATCCGGTGTCAGCAGATCATAATCAACTCCACTTGGTTTGATGACAAAAAGTCCTGATTCTCTGTCGATTCCGCTTACATTTCCCCATGTAAATGTAACAAGTCCGTATTTTGGAAGATCCATGTTTGCTTTGTAAAACTTCCTCTTTTAATTTCTCCAGCATGATCGTACCTCTCCTTTTGCTTTTCAGATATTCTTTTACAACAGCTTTCAGATATTCCGGCTTTTTTCTGCATATCCCACCCGGAAAATCTCTTAATATCTGTATTATAGCACTTGTACGGTACATGTACCAACTTGTATGTTGATTATTTTACTGTTTCTCATACAAAAACTCTTCAGGCAGACTTACCTTGAAATCTTTTGCAAGTGAACGGAAATTGTCCGGTGTAATAGTCTGAAGTTTATTTGGAGTCATAGAAAGAATCTTCACCAGAATCTCTGCAGATTTTTCTACCGTATGGAGCAGACCAAATGTCAGGTCAAAATCTTCACCTGAGCAGAACATTCCATGATGTGCCCAGATAACAACATCATATTTCTTCATTAATTCTGCTGTTTTTATGGCAATTTCTCTTCCACCCGGTACCATCCAGCCGACAACACCTACGCCGTCCGGGAATACAACCGGACACTCTGTAGCAGATTCCCATAACTCTCTTGTAAAGATCTTATCATCCAGTGGCAGAACAAATGTCAGAGCAATTGTATTTGTCGTATGTGCATGATAAATAACACGATGTTTTCCGTTTGTCAGTTTCTTCTTCACTTCATGATTCATCAGATGAGTCGGAAGCTCACTGGTAGGTCTGCCACCCTCAACCAGGCCCCAGCGGATTCTGTAATTCATTCCTGTCTCATCCAGTTCAATGATCGCAAGACATACTTCCGGATCCACGATAATATTTCTGAAATATTTACCGCTTCCCGTTACAAGGAAAAACTCTCCTGCTAATCCCGGAACCTCTACCCCGATCGGTATCCATTCTCCAGGTGCATTCAGACGGGGACGAATCATCTCTACTTCCTCCGGTTTCAGACGATAGCTTAAGTTTCCGCCGTTTCTCTCATGCCATCCCTGAAGATAACCGTCATTTGCCATTTTGATAAATCCCTGTACAAATTTAGATTCCAGAATTTTCATAATATATATACCCTCCGCTTTTTGTGGTTTTATGTTGTTTGTTTTTAACAATATATTGTTTCTTGTTGTTTATGAATGTATTATATATTGTTTCTTGTTGTTTGTAAATAATTTATTCAAAAAATTCTCTCACAAAGCCACACATCAATTCCGAAATATCTTTGTCAATTCTGTCCTGCTATTCATCCTGTTCAGAAAATTTTTACCGTTATTTTTGCTGAAATTCTATAATTGCGTATGCTTTTCCGTCTGTATCATCAAGCGATACAATCACCTTTCCTGTTTCTGCTTTTGCTTTCGGGCAGATTATATCTCCAAGTTTTGCCTGCATCTTATACTCTGCACGCATCTGGTATACTTTGAAATCCTCCGGCAGGAAATCTTCTGCCATACAGATATACTGACAGTTGTTTACATGATGATTAGTGTCAAGATGATGCTTCTGCACTGTGAATGATTCCTGTGAAGTCATGTCATCCGGAAGTTTGATTTTCCTCGGTGCATAATCCATTTCCAGCTTTTCGCCGAGTATGTAATTGTCTGTATCTGCAGGTGTCAATCTCACCGGAATCCCTGTACTGATGGCCAGATGTGTCCAGTTGGAGTTCGCCCAGGCAAGCTTCTTCCCATCCATTGTTTCTATGGTGAAATTACGCATACCCATGAATCCTTTGAAATCATAAGGTGCTGTCGTGATCCTGATTTCCTTTCCCATAGCAGGATATTCATCCACAATTACCTGCCAGGAAGAAAGAACCCACGCTCTGTCTCTTGCCTTCAGCACGTCTCCTCCAAGCCCGACCGACTCCGCATGAAATGTACAGCAATCCTGAAAATAATTCAAAACACCCGGTAATGTCAGTTTGCCGTTCTCACCTGTCTCACTGTATCTGACTCTGCTGTTAAAACTGTAATTCATTTTTTATGTCCCCTTTTCTTATGTCGCTATGATTTTTTTAATATATCTTCTTTTTCTATTATTATTACAAGCCAAAAATATAAGGCAATAAAACAGTTTTTATAAACTGGCCTATGCCTTATCTTTGTTCTACGTTATATTATTTACTGTAATTCTTTGCTACAAATGTGATCATTACCTTAAACAGATCCCCATCCAGGTATAGCTTAAACTCACCTCCCTGCAGCTCTGTCAGGCTCTTTGCGATAGAGAGTCCCAGTCCGCTTCCCTCTGTATTTCTCGCCACATCTCCTCTGATAAATCGTTCTGTCAGTTCATCCGCAGAGATATTCAAGGGCTGTGCTGAAATATTTTTCAGAGAAAAAGTTACATTTTTTATTTCTGTTGCTGATTTCTGCATAAACTCTGGTGCCTTCCATTGCATACTTCACAACATTGCCGAATACGTTTTCCAGAACACGCCACATTCTCTGACCGTCTGCGTAATAATGAGGTTCATCTGTGAAATGTACCATCATAGTCAGATTCTTTTCCTGGAATTTCTCTTCAAATTCTCCGATCACCTGCTGCACCATTTCCACAAAATCAATATCATTCATCTCCAGCTTAATGTTTCCGGTGCTTGCCTTGGATGCCTCTACCACATCCTCTGTGAGCACCTTCAGTCTCTGAGATTTCTCATCCAGGATGCGTAAATATTCCTGTATTTTCGGATCTGTCGGATTTTCCCGTTTCATCAGATCTACATAATTAATAATGGAAGTCAGAGGCGTTTTCAGATCATGAGAAACATTTGTGATCAGTTCTGTCTGCATTCTTTCCTTTTTCAGGCTGTTCTCCACAGCAGCATCCAGACCACTGCCAATATTGTTAATATATTCTGCCATCACCTTCTGTTTTCCTGTAAGTGTATCTGTTTTGATCTTATATTGCAGTTCTCCATCGCTTATTTTCTTCAGACCATCCATAATAAGATCCAGCCCATCCGCTTTTCTGATGATAAAAATCACCGCAGCCGCATCTACGATCAGTAATATTATCAGGAATACTCCTGCACCTGTGAATCCGCAACCAATGATCAGGAACTGCAAGAATAAAAATGCTCCTCCCACAAGCAGAACTTTTATTTTTTCTGCTGTATTTCTGGAAAAAGCTCTGGCAAAATCGGAAAGCTTCCCACTGCATTTTCCAATCCATTTCAGAACTGTTCTAATCAGACTGTTTTTCCATAAGGTTCCTGCTTTTATTCTTCTTACCAGACTGAGATATCCGATCAGGAACCATGCCATTGTATAAGTCCCACATATGAGACAGGTAACAATCACTGTCACCACTGCATGACTGTAACCCAATGATGAGTTGGCGATCAACGTTCCCGATATGATCGTTCCTGCCAGCCATATACCGATCACTGCTCCTGCCGCAATTTCTGTATACCATCTGTCAAATCCGTTGAGATGAATTTCTTCATCCTTTGGTTTCCTTCCTGCTGTCACAGTCAGCCACACCATACCGATCAGCCAGAGCACACTTCCGAAGATTGCTCCTGCCAGCATCGGAAACATAAGCTTTGAATATGTCTCATAGTTCTCTGCCTCATCAGCCATGGAATCTGCCACAGAAAATTTCGTATCAACCGAAACTGCAAACACAAAATCCTTTGTGTCAAAGCTCTGATCAATGGTATGATTCCACACCTGCAGATCTGCATCCGGAATATTTGTAACACACTCACTTAATTCCGGGTAAACAACTGCATATGCTTTTTCCTTAAATATTTTCTCAAGGTTCTGCTCCAGCTGTGAATAGCTGCTGTATGCTTTTCTGTTTGTATAGATTGTCTTTTTCTCTTTATCTGCGAAAAGATATGTGAGATTGGTACTCCCTTCCTCATAGTCTCCGGACGTATGGTATACAGACGTAAGTGATATGGCACAGTCACTGACATTTATATCATCCTGAACAGCTCTGATACAGTCCAGAACCTTGGCCAGTTCACTATAGGCATCCTCAAGTTTTCCATTCCATTCCGTACTGGAATTGACTGCATCCGGAAGACTTTCCGCACCCTGAGGTTTAAATTCCTCTGTAAAACTCCATATCTCCTGCAAATAAAATTCCGGATATTCTATATTATTTTCTTTGTCTGTAATACTACCGAAGCTTTGGCTATCCGAATCACTCCAGTAGCCCAGTTCAATGGCAGCATCTATTTTCTGATTTTCCGTTTTTTCTGCAAATTTTGTCTCATAGGAATCATCATACTCTTCCATGATATCCTGATCGTAATTAACCTTTAATGTCCCATCTGTCACCAGTTTCTTAAAATCACTTAAGGAAAAATAATAACTGCTGCCATCCGAAGCCTTACACTGAATAAACTTTCCTAGATCGCCAAAACTTCCTCCGTCATCATATCTCTCTCCAACTCCGGCCCAGTCCTGTGCCCACTCCAGCAGATCTTTTACCGAATATGCCACTCCGGATGTATTCTTAAAAGAAAGCTCACTCAACGAATCACGGTTAATTTCCTTTTCCTTAAACTCTGCCAGATCGATCACTGCCGATGAACCTGCGTTTGTAAGGTAATTTATATCCTCTTTTGCTGACAGACTTTCCAGAATATCCGTACCTCTGGAATTCAGACGCTCCCTGAATCCCTCTGACTGAATGTAACTTTTCCCTCTGTCATCCAGACGGATTCCCGTCTGATAAATCATTACAAAAAATGCTGCACATATCACAGCTGCCACAGCCGCCAGATGTACGATCACGATCCAGACCGCCTTGGCAACATTGCTCCTGTATCCTTTTCCCTTCATAAATTTGTCCCTTTCCTTTGCATTCGCTCCGTTACTTGGTTTAGGTCAAGCGGATAAAATCATCCGCTTCGCTACTTGATTCGGTTAAACTTTTTTCAATTTTATACCCAAGTCCCCACACAACCTTCAGGTATCTTGGCTCCCTTGGATTAATCTCAAATTTTTTCTCTGATATGCCGGATATGCACTGCCACCGTATTATCTGCAGCAACTGCTTCCTCATTCCAGATGTTTTCGTAAATCTGATTAATGGAAAATACCCTTCCCTGATTCTTTATCAGCAGAAGCAGGATATTGTACTCAATGGGTGTCAGCTTCACCACATCACCGTCTACTCTGACTTCCTTCAGGTCATCGTTTATACTCAGACCTCCTGTCTCGTAGATATGAGCATTCTCCACAGGTATTGCCGCTCCCAGCCTTGTATATCTGCGAAGCTGTGACTTCACCCTTGCCACCAGTTCCAGGGGATTAAAGGGCTTGGTTACATAATCATCTGCCCCTACATTTAATCCAAGGATCTTATCTGCATCCTCTGATTTCGCAGAAAGAATAATGATCGGAAGAGGATTCTCTTCCCTTATCTTCAAAGTAGCCCGGATGCCATCCAGCTTCGGCATCATAATATCTATGATCAGCAGATCCACCGGCTGACTGCGCAGTATATTGATTGCTTCCAAACCATCATATGCTTTAAAAATCACATACCCTTCCTGCTCCAGATAAATACTGATTGCCTCTACAATGTCTTTATCATCATCGCAGACCAGAATATTCGCCACTTTATACACCTCCCTCATCATCCGAAATGCCTGTCTGAAATCTCTCATGTACAGACACCCCGGCTTCTTATTTTGTATTTCTAATATTAGAATAATCGAAGCTTCTTAATATGAAAGGGACAAATTCTTAAGATTTTCTTATGATTATTCACTTTTCGCAGTCAAAATATCAGGCTGTTAATCTGTCACTTTTATCAGGCTCCTATTTCATCCAATTCTTCTATTCGTTCTGCTGTATACATTTTTTATCTCATCTTTTCTCTTTTTCTGACAGTCAATAATAGACTGAAAATCATTATATCATTTCACATATATTACTTCTATAGAATATTCTCTTCTGTTTCCCATTCCACACCCATCACTGTTTATTCCATTCTCCATAACTCACAACCAATCTATAGCAACCCTCGTAAATAATACTTCCATCAACGCACCAGTGGATCATCGTTATATGTTTTTTGGTATTTTATTAACAATCTTCATACATATCGCATAATTTTTTATTGATTTTGTACAATATTATTTATTTTTCGGCAAAAATCAATGCTACAATGTTTTATAAGATTAGTGTACTGATTTATAACTGTTCAATGGTCTGCTAACCGCAAATGCTACTGAACAGTTACACGTTTTTTTCAACGAGGGAGGTATTCTTATGAATCTGGAAAACATGACAAAATCTACGCCCGTGGTGACAGCCGCATTCAGCTGAAGGTAATTCCCGGACATTTCGTCACATCTCAGTCACATATCACTCACTATCTGGATCTTACAACTATGAAATCCAGAACTGCCGAAGCACAGAATATTGCTCACGAACTGGCTGCTAATTATGAAGTATCTACTCCTGTTGATACCATTATCTGTATGGACGGACTGGAAGTAATTGGCGCATATCTTTCTGAAGAACTTACCAAAGCCGGCATTTTTTCCCTGAATGCTCATCAGACGATCTACGTGATTACTCCTGAATCCAGCAATTCCGGACAGATTATCTTCCGTGATAATTTTCAGCCAATGATCAAGGGCAAAAATGTACTGATCCTCAATGGTTCGATTACCACAGGCTCTACTTTGTCCAAAGCAATCGAGAGCATTCTGTATTACGGAGGCACTATCAGAGGTATCGCAGCCATATTCAGCAGAGTAGACAGCGTGGCTTCTCTCCCTGTATATTCTATTTTTAACACCAAAGATATACCGGACTATCATTCCTATTCATCTACAAAATGTCCAATGTGTCAGAGGCAGCAGAAAATCGATGCCATTGTCAGCAGCTACGGATATTCAGCTCTGTAAATCTTCGAAGTATTTTATAAAGAAATTGTTACCAGAATTGATGACTTTGTCTGGGGACCGGTGATGCTGATCCTGTTGGTCGGAACCGGTATCTTCCTGACTGTGCGCACCAGATTTCTTACATGGCGTAACCTTGGCTATGCACTGAAAAGCACACTCAGCAAGGAAGCCCGCACCAAGAGCCGCGGACAGGGAGATGTATCTCCTTTTTCCGCACTGACAACCGCACTGGCAGCCACCATCGGTACCGGAAATATCGTCGGTGTTGCCACAGCCATGGTTTCCGGTGGTCCCGGAGCTCTGGTATGGAACTTCTCCGATATCGCCAACGCACTGATGGCTATCCCGAACCTGATCTGCATGCTCCTGTTAAGCGGCGAGATTGCCAAAGATGTAAAAGAATTCCAGCCGGAGATTAAAAAATAGTTACCCACATCATTCTTTTTATCATCCTGAAGTAAAATGCAGCCAGAACCTTGTTCCGTCAGGTTCTGGCTGCATTTTACAGAAATCTTGTACGCCGGGTACAAATAAACACTTACTTTATTGATGGCATACTTCCATATACTGTTTTACATCTGAAGCAATTGATATATATGGTGTTCCATATGGGATCCAGGTTGACTGAAAAGCATGATATACATCTGATTTTCCCGGCCATACTGTTCCTATCACATTATTATTTTCATCTAACTGATGAAACCAGGAACCATTTTTATGATCCAATACCTTATCATCCAGGTATCTCATAAACTCTTCATAATCTTTTGCATATTTCTGCTTATGAGTTATATGACATAAGACTGCTGATGTATTGATTGCCTCTGCCAATGTCCAATGCATTCTGTCATGAACAACAGGTTTTCCATCCCAGTCAGTCGTATACACAATTCCAGGATTTCCATCCACATTCCAGGAATCTTCAACTGCTCTGTTGTAGAGTTTCTCTGCAGCTTTTAAATATACTTCTGCAGAATCAGGGGTATCTTTATAAGAAGAATATGCCCACTGCACGATCAATCTGGCCCACTCAATTCCATGGCCCGGTGTTGCTCCATAAGGTTTAAAACGATCAGCAGGACATTCCTTATTGCAATCAAGATCAGCTTTCCATTCCTTTGTAAAATGTTCAGGTATTCTCCAGTCATTTGCGCTTGCCCATCCAATAATCATGTATCTATAATTCTTCCTGCACGTAATTCTGTACTTTTCTTCTTTTATTGCATCTGCTACTGCCAGAAACGCTTCTACTGTATGCATATTTGCGTTAAGACCGCGATAATCATCAAGAACTGTAAATTCTGTATTCCAGGTATCATAAGTAAGTCCCTGATTTTTTCATCCCAGAACCGTTTATCAAATAATTCCAATGCATCTTTAAGCAGAGTTTCTGCATCTTTTTCTCCTGCCAGCAAAGCAGAAGAAGCAGCCAGAAGAACAAATGCATGAGCATAACACTGTTTATCTGGCAGGAATTTATTATCCGGTGTAATTCCCGGATACCATCCTCCATTTTCACGATCTTTCAGTTCTTCCAGTAATCCATGTACAGCACCATGGACCAGTGCCGGACTTTCTTTATCCCCAAGCATGATTCCCATACTATATACATGGACCATACGGCATGTGATCCATGTTTCTCTGTTTCTGTCTTTCCATGGTATTCCATCATCCCCAAGGAAATAAGCACTTCCTCCCGGTGATAAAAATCCTTTTCCAAAATTTTAAAGATTTTTCTGCAATTCACCTAAGAACAATTTTTATTTTCTTCTGTATCTAATCTGATATTTTTTACCCGAATTTTCCATCTTAATCTTACCTTTCACTTCCAAAAAATTTCAGTTTCTCTTATAGCACAAAAAAGCACCTCATACCGAGGTGCCTCATGTAGCAGGGCTACAAGGATTCGAACCTTGAACTGACGGAGTCAGAGTCCGTCAGAACATTGCGTCAGAATCCCTGTAAATTCAGGCTTCCTCGCCTTATAATTTTTTAAATTGACCTATAAATTGACCTATAAGATTTCTTATACTGATACAGGTGTTTTCATCTGTTCTGCAATTTCCTTGATTCTGTCAATTCCATATCCTGTATATTTCGCAATCTTATCTATTGGTTCGTTACCTTCAATCATCATTTTTGCCAATGATAAATTTTTCTGTTCGATTCCTTTTCCAATACCTTGTTCGATTCCCCGTTCAATGCCTTGTTCAATGCCCTGCTCAACAAGTGCTTTACTTAAATTACACATATCACGCACCTCACTTTCAAACTCTGCTGTCATTGCAATATCAAACTCATCATTTAAACGTTTCTTCTTTTCTTCTGGTGTTGCAGTTGTTGAAAACAGCACATTTAACAAATCCAGAATTTCCAGATCACTGCTTTCATCCGCATCACCAAGATTAAGTATGACAACTTCCATAAGGTCATATGCTTCTGATTTCACAAACGAGTTACCACGAACAGAATCTTCAACGGTATGATATCTGAATATTCCATTCTTCCTTTTCTTCGCCGGATCAGGACATATCCAGATACTATATACCTTCTGTATCTTCTCATAATGTTCATCTGTAAAGACCGTTCCATACTGCTCTGAAATCATTCTGGCACAATAGTAGAAACCTCTTGTTACCAGTGGATATCCCGGTGTATCATTTAACTGAATCTCCAGATTTATAATAAGCTGTACCGGCTCTTTGCTCTCTGGCAGGGTTGCTTTAAAACGAATATCATAATACACTGTCTGGTCTTTGACAGCATTTGCCTCTGTGTTTAAACCATCCAAACGTTTATCGCCATTTAGTCTTTCATCACGATTCAGCTGATCCTGATGGACTGCATGTTCCGATAACTCCACATTTTCATTCAGACAATTATCGCAGATAAATTTTACGCTATACTGCGAAAATCTCTTTTGTACAAGACTTCAAAATTCCAGGCAATAACTGCTTTATACGTCAGCAATTTTTTCCGGCACATTCATCATATCGTGCTCTGTCTGCCGCCAGTTCTATTGTCTGGGCTATATCTGTTTGCCGTTCCATAATCATCATCTCCCGCAAGCATGTCTTCTACTTCTTCTATTTTTTA
>ENA-OQCU01000888-OQCU01000888.1-human-gut-metagenome-genome-assembly--contig:-NODE-888-length-11595-cov-3.402163_pt1 | contig 11595 bp, 11 predicted proteins | sample MGYA00242504_ERZ504590 | MGnify/ENA primary metagenome ERZ504590 (study PRJEB26092, sample SAMD00036318) | human gut metagenome | host: Homo sapiens | study: EMG produced TPA metagenomics assembly of...
GCACCACGCGAAATCGTCCGCGCGCTCGTCAAGCAAGCTACAGGCGGTCATCGCGCATCAGCTCCTCTGCCGCCAGCTTAGCGCTGAGCAGCACGATAGGCACGCCTGCGCCCGGATGGACGCTGCTGCCGCAGAAGTACAGGCGGCTGCAGTCGGTCGCCTTGTTGTGCGGCCGCCAGTAGTTGCTCTGCCCGAGCGTCGGCCGCAAGCCGAACGTCGCGCCGTCGTAGGCGTTGAACCGCTCGGCGAAATCGAGCGGCGTGTAGGCGCGCTCGAACACGATATGGTCGCGCACGTCCTCGTACACCGTCTCGCGCTCCATGAGGTCGAGCACCCGGTCGCGATACTCGGCCACCTCCGCGTCCGACCAGCGGGGCGATGCGGGCGACAGCGGCGGGACCGGCACCAGCACGTACAAGGTCGAACAGCCCTCAGGCGCAAGCGAGCGGTCCAGCGACGAAGGCGCGTAGCAGTAGAACGACGGGTCGTCGGGAAAGCGCGCGTCGTCGAAGATGTCGTCGATGTTGCGCTCGAAATCGGAGGCAAAGCGGATGGAATGCACCGCATCGGAGGGATAGCGTTTGTCCAAGCCCAGGTACAGGATGAAGCACGAGCAAGAGTACTCCATCTCCTCGATCTTCTGCGGCGTGTACTTGCCGCGCGCGTCGGCCTCGTCGACGAGCTGGGTGATGGCGTACGGGAAGTCGGCGTCGCACACCACGTAGTCGGCGTAATGCACCGCGCCTCCCGCCTCGACGCCGCAGGCGCAGCCGTTCTCCACCACGATGCGCTCCACCGGCGTGGACGTGCGCAGCTCGCCGCCTTGCTCGAGGAACAGCCGGCCCATAGCCTGCGCCATCGCGTACATGCCGCCCTTCATGAACCACACGCCGTACAGCAGCTCGATCATAGGGATGATCATGTACAGCGAGGGGCCTTCGAACGGCGAGATGCCGATATAGAGCGTTTGGAACGCGAGCGCCTTGCGCAGCCGGTCGTCCTTCACATGATGCGCGACCGACGAGTACGCGTCGCCGAGCGTGTGCAAGCGCAGACCGGCTACCAAGCTTTTCGGGTTGTAGAAATCGATCGGTTTGCGAAACGAGCGTTGCAGGAAGTTGTCCTTCGCGATGAGGTAGCGCTTGTACAGCAGCGCCAGGTACTCGAAGTAACCCTGCGCGTCTTTCTCCCCGACGGCCTCCACGGCGGCGGTCATAGAGGCGAGATCGTTCGATAAGCGCAGACGGTCGCCGGGGCCGAAGGAGATGTCCATGAGCGGTTCGACCTTCTCCATGGGGATGTAGTCGTCGGCATTGCGGCCGCACGTTTCGAACACCTCGCGGTACAGCTCGGGCATCATGACGATGGTGGGACCCACGTCGAACGTGAACCCTTCCTCGCGGATCTGGTTCATCTTGCCGCCCACAAGCGGCTCCTTCTCGAAGAGCGTCACCTCGTATCCGGCATGCTGCAAGCGCGCAGCCGCCGCCAAACCGGCAACGCCGGCACCGATCACGATAACCCGTTTCATGCAACTCCTTCGGTGGAACCCGATACGCTGTCCGGTCATTGTATGGCTCGCGTATCGGCCTTCCGAAGCGGAAAAGTCATCGTGATCTAACCCGTTAGAGCCTCGTCATACCCGCGTTAGATTGCAGGAAGGGACGGCAAGCCGGGTTCCCCGGCCAGATCGGCAAGCGTGACGCCGTCGACGTAGCGCTCGATGACCTCGTCGAGGCCGGCCCAGAAACGCACGGTAGTGCATTCGCCCGCTCGCGGGCAGGCCATCCCCTCTTGCAAATCAAGGCACGCCACCGGGGCCGTGGAGCCTTCCACCGCGCGCAGCACGTCGCCCGCCCTGATAGCGGCCGGCTCCTGTGCCAGCGCGTAGCCGCCGCCCTTGCCGCGCACGCTGCGAAGCAACCCTGCCTGCACGAGCGGACGAGCCAGCTGCTCGAGGTACTTGAGCGAGATGTCCTCGCGCTCCGACACCTCGCGCAGGGCAACCTTACCCTCCGCTCCCGCTTGCGCCACGCACACCATGAGCCGCAGCGCATAACGGCCCTTCGTCGATACGAGCATCTCGATCACCCTTCCTTTCCGTTTCGCGCCGCACACGATGGCGATCTCGCGCGGCAGTCCCGCGTCCCTCCATGCGAACGTATCGCGTGAAGCAGTCGTTCGCACCGGAAGGCCGCCGACCGCTCTCCGTAAATTCTAGCAAACTTGTATGTTTAAGTCTTGACAATATCCCGTTTGCCACTATCTTAATCCTAGCAAAACTATATGATTAATGAAAGGCACCTCACATGACGATCACGACGCGCGATTCGCTCCTCACCATCCGCGGGCTTTCCGCCTCGGTTGACGAAACCCCATCCTGCACGATATCGATCTCGCCGTGGGCCCGGCGAGACCCACGTCATCATGGGCCGAACGGCGCGGGCAAATCCACGCTCGGCCACGTGGTCATGGGAGATGCCGCCTACCGCATGGACGGCGGCTCCGTCGAGTTCGACGGCCGCGACATCACCGACCTCTCCCCCGACAAGCGCTCGCGCGCGGGGGCTGTTCCTGAGCTTCCAAGGCGCCCGTTGAAATCCCCGGTGTGCCCCTGTCAAGCTTCCTGCGCGCAACCGTCGCCGGCCGCGACGGCAAAGAGCTCAAGGGCAAGCAGTTCAAGAAGCACGTGCGCACCCTGGGCCGACGAGCTGGACATGGATCCGTCGGTATCTCGACCGCAGAGCTGGGCGTGGGCTTCTCGGGCGGCGAAAAGAAGAAGCTGGAGATGCTGCAGCTGCTGTTACTGGAACCGAAGCTGGCCATCCTCGACGAGACGGACTCGGGCCTCGACGTGGACGCGCTGGGCGTGGTGTCGCGCGGCATCGACGCGTACCGTCGCGCCACGGGCGGCGCGCTGGTCGTCATCACCCACAACACGCGCATCCTCGAGCACGTCGACGTCGACCGCGTGCACGTCATGGTGCGCGGCCGCATGGTGGCCGAGGGCGACTCCTCGCTCATCGAATCGATCAACGAGCAGGGCTTCGAGCAGTTCGAGCAAGCCGGTGCGGAAGCGGCGCGCGAACCCGTCGCCGCGCTATAGGAGGCACGCATGACTAAAGAGTTCCGAACCTATGTGGAGGACGTCGACCGCACGCTGTACGACATCAGCGACGCGACCGACCCGTCCCTCCGGCTCGACGCAGGCCTCACGCCCGACATCGTCCGCGAGATCTCGGCCAAGAAGGACGAGCCGTCCTGGATGCTCGACTTCCGCCTCAAGGCGCTCGACACCTACCAGCGCATGGAGGCGCCCGACTGGGGCCCCGGCCTCGAAGGCCTCGACATGGATCACATCGTGACGTACGTGAAGCCCGCCACCGACCAGCAGGCCGATTGGGAAAGCCTCCCCGACGATGTGAAGAACACGTTCGACCGGCTGGGCATCCCTGAGGCCGAGCGCGCCTACCTGGCCGGCGTCGGCGCGCAGTACGACTCCGAGCTGGTGTACCACAACATGCAGAAAACGGCTGCCGACATGGGGATCGTCTATTCCGGCATCGAGGAGGCGCTGCGCGAGCCGAAGTGGGAGGCGCTCATCCGAGAGAAGTTCATGACGCTGATCCCGCCCACCGACCACAAGTTCGCCGCGCTTCACGGCGCGGTGTGGAGCGGCGGCTCGTTCGTCTACGTGCCGAAGGGCGTGAAGCTGGACTTCCCCCTGCAAAGCTACTTCCGCCTGAACGCGAAGGGCGCAGGACAGTTCGAGCACACGCTGATCATCGTGGAGGACGACGCCAGCCTGCACTTCATCGAAGGCTGTTCGGCGCCGAAGTACAACGTGGCGAACCTGCACGCCGGAGCCGTGGAGCTGTTCGTGGGCAAGCGCGCGTCCTTGCGCTATTCCACGATCGAGAACTGGTCGAAGAACATGTACAACCTCAACACGAAGCGCGCCGTGGTGCAGGAGGGCGGCGCCGTCGAGTGGATCAGCGGGTCGTTCGGCAGCCACGTGGGCTACCTCTACCCCATGTCCATCCTGGCCGGGCGCAAGTCGACCAGCAGCTTCACCGGCATCACGTTCGCCGGCGCAGGGCAGAACCTCGACACCGGCTGCAAGGTGGTGCTGGCCGCGCCCGACACGTCGGCCACCGTGGAGACGAAGTCCATCTCGAAGGGCGGCGGCGCCTCCACGTTCCGCTCGTCCATCGTGGCCACCGAGAACGCGCGGGGCGCGGCCGCCAGCGTGTCGTGCCAGTCGCTTATGCTGGACGACATCAGCCGGTCGGACACCATCCCGGCCATGGACATCCGCTGCAAGCACGTGGACATCGGCCACGAGGCCACCATCGGGCGCATCGGCGACGATAAGGTGTTCTACCTGATGAGCCGCGGCGTGTCGGAGGAAGAGGCGCGCACGATGATCGTGAACGGCTTCGCCGACCCCGTGTCGAAGGAACTGCCGCTGGAGTACGCCGTGGAGATGAACAACCTGATCAAGCTAGAAATGGAAGGGGCCATCGGATAATGGGAACCCTCACGATAGAACACGCGAACGCGATGCCCGCCCCCACCTGGCATCGCCTGCACGTCAACGACGTGGACATAGAGCTGCCGAGCGGCCTTGCAGCCGCCCAGCAGGTGGAAGTGTCGTGCGAGGAAGGGCTGCAGGGAGAGGTTGGGGCGTTCGATCGCGCGCTCTCCAGCCTTTCCGTGGCCGCAGACTGCCTCCACCCCTTCATGGCCGCGCAGGGGCTTCGGGATCAACCCGCCGCATGCGCGGCCGATCATGAGCCCTCCCCGGTCGAACCCGCAAGGCCCCGACATCGGCTGCACACCAGGTCGACGACCAAGCAACCCTCGCTGCAGCCATGGAAGGCGGGGCGGCTGCGCATCAGATTGACGACCAATCGACTCTCCCTGCAGCCATGGAGGATGGGACGGCCGCGGAGGGCGGAGCCGCCTCAGAGGAGGGTGCTGCCATGGAGGGGCTCGACGCTCCCGCGCTCTCAGCCTACCAGCTTCAGGCGCTCGAGAACCGCTACCTCTCCCCTGCCGACGTCTTCACCACCGGCATGGGCGACGAAGCGCGCGAATACCTCGAGTTCGTGGCGGGCGAGCCTGTCGTGCTGGCCACGCGCCCTGACGAGCGCACCTGCGCAACAGTGCGCGTCGAAGGCGTGGACGGCGCGGCCAACGCGGCCGCCGTCGACGTCGTGGCCGCTCCGGGCTCGTCGCTGTCGCTGGCCCGTCGCGCTCGATTCGGCCCGCGCCGGGCGCGGGCGTCGTGGGCGTGCGACTGCGCGTGTTCGCCGGCGCCGATGCGCGGGTGGACGTCGCCGTCACGCAGACGCTCGACGACGGATGGATCGCGCTCGACGATGCGGGCATCGTGCTCGACGAGCGCGCCCTCGTGCAGGTGCGCCACACCGTGCTGGGCGCGGGCCGCGCGTACACGGGGCTCGACGCCGACCTGCGCGGCGACGACGCGCGCCTCGACATCGACACGCGCTACCTGGGGCATGCCTCCCAGCAGCGCGACTTCAACTACGTCGCGCACCAGCGAGGACGGCGCACCGTGTGCAACCTCGACGCGAACGGCGTGCTGGCGGGCGAATCGGAGAAGACGCTGCGCGGCACCATCGAGCTCGTGCACGGCTGCAAGGGTTCCGTCGGCTCCGAGCAGGAGACGGTGCTGCTTGCCGACGAGCGCGTGGCGAACCGCACCGTGCCCGTCATCCTCTGCGACGAGGACGACGTGGCCGGCAACCACGGCGCCACCATCGGCCATGTGCGTCCCGAGCAGCTGTTCTACCTGGCCAGCCGCGGTATCTCGCCGGACGACGCCGAGCGCCTGTTCATCACCGCCTCCTTCGAGGAAGCGGCCATCAACGCGCCCGACCAGCGCACCCTCGCATCCGTAGCCCGCCTCGCCGCCGCCCGCGGCATCGAGATCGAGGAGGCCGTCGCATGAGCACCCCAACCACATGGCCGGAAGGCGACGTCCGGGAGCAACGCCGCACGCGAACGGCCGACCCGGGCGTCCCCGGGAGCGTCCCCGAAAGCAACCCCCTCGCAATCGACATAGCCGCGAACCCCTACAAGCAGGACTTCCCCCTGCTGGCGGCCAACCCCGGCCTCGCCTTCCTCGACAGCGCAGCCACGGCCCAGCGCCCTGCCGTCGCCCTCGACGCGCAGCGCCGCTTCTACGAGAAGATGAACGCGAACGCCCTGCGCGGCCTTTATCGCCTGTCGGTGGACGCCACCGAGGCCATCGACGAGGCCCGCGCCCACGTCGCGCGCTTCATCGGCGCCGCCGATGCGCGCGAGGTCGTGTTCTGCCGCAACGCCAGCGAGGCCCTGAACCTCGTGGCGAAAGCGTTCGCTCCCACCGTGCTGGAGCCCGGCGACGAAGTGTGCATCACCATCACTGGAGCACCACTCGAACCTCATCCCCTGGCAGCAGGCGTGCCGCGCGGCGGGCGCGCGCCTCGTGTACCTGTTCCCCGACGAGGACGGCGTGATCGGCGAGGAGGAGTTGGGCGCGAAGATCGGCCCGCGCACCAAGATCGTCGCGGCCGCTCACGTGTCGAACGTCCTCGGCATCGAGAACCCCATCGAGTCCATGGCCGAGCGCGTGCATGCCCACGGCGGCTTCATGGTGGTGGACGGCGCGCAATCGGTGCCGCACCTGCCCGTCGACGTGCGGAAACTCGGCGCCGACTTCTTCGCGTTCTCAGCGCACAAGGCGCTGGGGCCCTTCGGCGTGGGCGTGCTGTGGGGCAAGCTCGACCTGCTGGAGGCCATGCCGCCGTTCCTCACGGGCGGCGAGATGATCTCGTCGGTCACGCAGGAAGGGGCCGTGTGGGCGCCCGTGCCCGAGAAGTTCGAGGCCGGCACGCAGGACGCCGCCGGCATCGTGGCGACGGCCGCCGCGCTGGGCTACCTCGAGGGCATCGGCTGGGACGCGTTGCAGGCGCGCGAGCAAGCGCTCGTGCGCGCCGCCATGGAACGTCTGGCGGCGCTGCCCTACATCCGCATCATCGGCCACCCCGACCCGGCGCAGCACCACGGCGCCATCAGCTTCGAGGTGGACGGCATCCACCCGCACGACGTGGCCAGCATCCTCGACGAGCACGACGTGGCCATCCGCGCCGGGCACCATTGCGCCCAGCCGCTGCTGGCGTGGCAGGGCGTGGAGTCGTGCTGCCGCGCGTCGCTGGCGTTCTACAACGACGAGGGCGACATCGACGCGCTCGTCGACGGCCTGGACGGCGTTTGGAGGACCTTCAATGGCTAGCATCTACACCGCGGCGCTCATGGAGCACAACGCGCATCCCGACTACAAGTACCAGATGGACGAGCCCACCTGCACGCACGACGGCGTGAACCCCAGCTGCGGCGACGAGCTGACGCTGTCGCTGCGCCTGAGAGGCGATCGTATAGAGGAGGCCGCCTTCACCGGCCACGGCTGCGCCGTGAGCCAGGCGGCGGCCGACATGATGGCCGACCTCGTCACCGGCGAGACCGTGGGCGAAGCGCGCCGCTTAAGCGGCCTCTACCTCGACATGATCAAGGGACGCCCGCTCACCGACGAGGAGCGCGCCGACCTCGACGAAGCCGCCGAGCTCGAATCCATCGCCCGCATGCCCGCCCGCGTCAAATGCGCCGAGCTGGCCTGGAGAACGCTGGAGAAGCTGCTGGACCAGCAACTGGAAAAGGCATAGGACTCAGTCTGCGCGTCGTCCGCAACGAGCGACGCGCAAACGCTCGTACGCCTTCCACAAGCCGAAGCCGATCGAACCGCCGACCACGTTCAAGATGACATCATCCACATCCACGACGCGATACAGACCGCCAACCACGGCTAGCCCAACCGTCAACTGGGCTAGCTCGATGGCTGCCGAACACGCAACCAGGACAAACAACGTTGTGCGAAATCGATGAAAGCGCTCGGACAGCAACGGCAGCATGAACCCCAGCGGAACGAACATAAGCACGTTACCGCCCACGATGGTTACTGCGATCGTCCACCACCAGCCGGTCTGCGCTGCATCGGCCACCGTTCGAGCGATACCGGCGAAAGGCACGAGATTGATCGTCGCGCCCCATACGACAACCTGATCCTGAGGCGAGCCCAGCTGGAGACCCACCGGAAGCGGAAAGAGGGTGACCGCCGCCACGGCGCCGACGTAGACCGTAAGCACCAGGTAGAGGCACGTGCGCCGCATTCCGACTCGCTGCGCCAAGCATACGACGAGCACCGCTACAAGCGCCACGCACGTCGGCAACGCCATGAACCCTCGATCGAACATCATATCCGCCTCCGCCCCACGCCGCCTCCATCTCTGCCGCCGCTTTCATTATACAGGCATCACCAGACGCGTATCTCTCACACCACCTGGTGCCGCCTGAACGCGCAGGCGGCCAGGGGCACGCACGCCGCCAGCACGAGGGCGTAGACGCACGCGAGCAGACCTATGAGGTCGATTACGAACGACCCGACCGGATACGATACGAGCGAGTTGAACAGCACCTGATCGTTCAAGCCGTTGTTCGGGAACAGGTACAGCGCGTGCAGCAGCACGGCGTTGCCGCCGGAGGGGATCATGCCCGTGAGGAAGATGAGCGCCGCACAGGCGGCGAAGATGGCCAGCTGGGAGCGCAGCTTCGACGACAACAGCAGCGTGAGACCCGCCAACCCCAGCGTCATGAGGTAGGCTATCCCCACCGCCGTCCAGGTCGCCTCGGCCATCGTGAGGTCGTACGGGATGGACAGCGACAGCACCTGCACCGGCAAGTCCCCGCCCTCGGCGCCGAAGAACGCGAGCGCGATGCCCATGATGATGAGCGTCGCCAGCGCGAAGTAGGCCGTGGCGAAGGCGAGCGCGGCGACGATCTTCGCCGCCACCAGCTTCGAGCGGCCGTAGCGCGACGAGAGCAGCACGGCGTCGGTGCGGTCTTGGTACTCCCCCGAGAACACGGGCGTGAGCGCGATGCAGACGGCCACCATCGCGAAGGCGAAGAACCCGAGGCATGCCAGCACGTCGCTCCATCCGCCCGCGTACCCGTAGGCCAAAGGCTCGCCCACCCCATCCTGCTTCTCCGTCCAGTACGCGCGCTCGGCATCGGAATACGTCCACGTACCGCCCATGCCGTTGTCGAGCGTGCGCTGTAGCTTGCCCGCGATGGCTTCGTAGAACCCGTCGGCGGCGCCGTCGTCGAGCTGCGCCGCCACCTGGTACGGCTCGAGGGCGCCTGCCTTCCACGGCGAGAACAGGTAGACGTAATACGGGTCGTACAGCATGCGGAACTCGTCTTCGCCGTACGCCTGCTTCATGAGCGCGTACGCCGCGTCGTCGCTCAGGCCGGCCACGTCGGCGGGATCCACCTTCGAGAACGCGAGCGCCCGGTAGGCGGCCACCTCTTCCCGCACGCGATCGGCGTCCAGCACGCCCTCGTGCGCGACGGCCTTCTCCTTCTGATGCGCGATGGCGGCGGTGCCGGTCAGCACCTCGTCGGCGTTCGATGTCGTCCTCGTCTGCGCGACGTTGAGCGCCATGATGCCGCACAGCATCACGAGGATGCCTGCGCAGGCAATGAGCGACGTGCGGCGCACGAGCAGCTTCTTGAGTTCGAATCTCACCAGATCAAGCATGGTATATTCCTTCTCTCACCAGTTGAATAAAAGTCAGCGAGAAGCGTCGAGGTGCTCGAGATCGCCCCGTTTCGCGGCCGAGCGTGCTTCGCACGTGAGGGCAAGCGAAAAAGAGGCGAGATCAAGTGCATCGACGCTTCGCAGCGTCGGCACGTTCCGCTGTCCGTCAGGACAGCGGAACCACCTCGTCGCGGAACACGTACAGGTACACATCTTCCAGCGTGGGATCGAGCGCCCGCGCGCCGGCCACCGGAGCCTCGTCGGCCACGACGCGCACCACCGCGTGCCCGTCGGCAGCGTAGTGGACGTTGCTCACGCAGCTCGCAGCCGCCAGCTCGTCGGCGCGGCGCGCGTCCACATGGCACTCCCACACCTTGCCCGTCACCGTCGCGACGATGTCCGTCGGTGCGCCCTGCATGATGAACGCGCCCGCGCGCATGACGAGGATTTCGTCGGCGACGTACTCGACGTCCGACACGATGTGCGTGGACAGGATGACGATCTTGTCTTGCGCGAAGCTGGCGATGAGGTTGCGGAACCGCACGCGCTCTTTCGGGTCGAGCCCGGCCGTGGGCTCGTCGAGCACCAGCACCGCCGGGTCGTTCAGCACGGCCTGCGCTATGCCCAGCCGCTGCTTCATGCCGCCTGAGAACGTGCGCACCTTCTGCCGCGCCACGTCGGCGAGGCCCACCGTTTCCAGCAGCTCGAGCGAGCGGCGGCGCGCCGCGCGGCGATCGAGCCCCTTGAGCGCCGCCAGGTAGCACATGAAGTCGAGCGCCGAGAAGTCGGGGTAGTAGCCAAAGTCCTGCGGAAGGTAGCCCAGCCGGGCGCGGTACTCGTCGCCGAGCAGGCGCACGTCGCGGCCGTCGAAGCGTATCTCGCCGGACGTGGGGCGCAGCACGTCGCACACCATGCGCATGAGGGTGGTCTTGCCTGCGCCGTTCGCTCCCAGAAGGCCGTACACGCCGGGCGTCAACCGGGTCGACACGCGGTCGACCGCGATCTTCGATCCGAACTGCTTGGTCAGGCGGTCTATCGTCAGGTCCATGCCATGCTCCTTGTCATCATAGAGTCGTCGAATTCCGGGATTCGCCGGCATCGCCGGGCTCATCGGGCAGCCGACGCGGGGGCGAACACGTCAAGGCCGCCCTCGATGCCGCGAATCCACGTGCGCACCTCGTGCGCGGCCCAGCCGAGCGAGCCCGCCGCCACAAGCGCCCATGCCCATGTCGACGCCTGGGCGTACGCATCGGGGACGAGGGAGAACGCCGCATACGTGCCCACGATCACCAGCAGCGCCCACGCGCACGACAGCGCCAGCGCCTGCGACGAAGGGCACCGGCGCGCCACGAGCAGCGCGCCCGCGCACGAGAGGAAGTAGGGAACGCACGCGTGCACGAGCGACGCGAAGGGATCGGCGCCGAGCATGACAGGCGCCGCGAGCGCGATGGCGGTGACCGTCACCACGTCCGAACACCCCAGCACGATGAGCCGCGCCAGCGCGACCGCGCAGCAGTCGAAGCGGCAGGCGTACTCGAGTTCGGCCACGCGGTGCGCAGCGCTGGCCAGCAGCTCGGGCAGGCCCACGAGCACCGTCGCCGCCGCCAGCATGCCCGAGACGACCGGGATGCCGTGCGCCATGCCGCTCGACGGGAGGCAGAGGACCGCCATGACGGCCATGAGCGCGAGCTGGGCCACCCATACGCGCGGGTGAATGAAGCGCGCCTGAGCGGCGACGAACCCGGCGAACGCCGCCTCACGGCTCCGCTCGCCCACGGTTGCGCCCGCTGCGGCCTCCGCGCTCGCGCTCGACCGCTGCTCCGACGCCACCGCCGCGCGCACGGCGGCGAGGGCCGCCGCCTTCGACGCCTCGTCCGGCGCGCCGCGCTCGGCGCGGTAGTGCGCTCGCAGCAGCCGCTCCATGTCCCGCTTTC
>ENA-OQCU01000891-OQCU01000891.1-human-gut-metagenome-genome-assembly--contig:-NODE-891-length-11550-cov-4.464589_pt1 | contig 11550 bp, 12 predicted proteins | sample MGYA00242504_ERZ504590 | MGnify/ENA primary metagenome ERZ504590 (study PRJEB26092, sample SAMD00036318) | human gut metagenome | host: Homo sapiens | study: EMG produced TPA metagenomics assembly of...
AAATAAAAAGTGAATAATCTCTCATTTTGAATCCCTTTCGCATACTTCTTTTGTTACTAAGTATTCCGTTACTTCGCAGGTAATGAAATCTTGTTAATTCCATTAATAATCAAGGAATAAGGAGAAATAGGTGGGTTTTGTCTGGAATAGTAAAAATCAGCCCGTTAGGATATTGGAAAGAGGATTGGAAGTCCAGAAAAGTGACAGTGGGAAAGTGATGAAATGAGGCTTTCAAAAAATTGAAAGTATGTATTTTTCAGTTCAAAGGTTGAATAACAGCATATTGACAGAACGATGGAAGCTCCGTAAAGGCAACACCATTCCGTTCCTCAAAACTCATTTTGAAGACTCCGGAAAATGCGCAACAAATCTATTCTATCCTATCAAAAGAAGTAACGTCTTTTATACTGTACACGCTCCACTTCTTACAAAAGAAATTACCCTCTGATTGGCCTCGTCAATCTTTCTGTTGCTGAAAGGCTTCAGATAGGTTTCCGTCACCGTGATGGAGGAGTGCCCCATGGCTTCCGATATGATTCCGGGATGTATCTCGCAGTGATAAGCCATTGTGGCCCAAGTATGTCTCGCCGCATAACTACTGAGTGCCGACTGCATTCCCAAGCACTGCCTGAGTACTGCCAGCCGCTGGTTGAATGCCCTGAGTGCCGACTGGTATTCCCGGTATGCGGCTTCCGACCCTTCCTCACTTTGTAATATGGGGAATAAATAAGGAGAGTCCTTGTCCTTGTTTGCTATTATTCTCACCATCTGCATGGCTTCGGGTGTGAGTGATACGGTCAGCGCCCGTCCCGTCTTCCGTCGTCTGTACGATAGTATATTTCCCTGCAGGTCCCTTTTGTGCAGGTATGCCAGATCCACAAAGGGTATGCCCCTGAGCATGAACATGAGTACGAAGAAAATCCTTGTTTTTTGCTGTGCGTTTGGGAGCGTCCCTCCTTGCAGGCTCCTTTCCGTCTCCCTTACCAGGCTGCTGATGTCTGATGCTTCGAGCGCCTTCTTCCTGTCTGCCCGTGTGCCGGTATACACATGCTCAAACAGTCTGGGTACATACCGTATGTACTTTCTGTCCACCGCCCGATGATACACCGAGCGTACCGTCTTGATGTAGGTGGACACAGTGTTCCAACTGCAATTCCTCTGCCTGAGGAAGTTTTCGAACCTCTTCAGTACGGTCGGGCTCAGTTTGCGCATGGGCATCGGTTGCCATTTGGTGAATGCCGAGAATGCATTCACCGCTGACTGGTAGATGTGTGCCGTCCCCCACCTGCCGCCTTCCCGGAGTTCCCCGATGACTGAGGAGAACATCTCTTGTAAGGTAATTTTCATTTCTGCTCATTTCCAAATTATTTATAAAAAGGTTTATCCTGCAATTATAAATAAATTGAGAGCAAGTGCAAAGGCATCATTCTGAAATCTGCGAAACGGGAATGATGCCGTATCCGACAGCTTATTTGTTGGCTAACGTCTGTTTAGTGGCTGATATACGTATCCTGGAAGAACCGCTTGTTATCATTCAGGCTGCAAGTGGCATCCACTCCGGCTTGTTGCAGGCGTTCGGCAATCTCATTCAGTTTCTTCCTCGAAACCCTTCCGATATAGAACAGACGGTAGCGGTAATCGTTGTCCAGCAATTCCATGACGTGCGTGAAATTCTGTTCGCGGGCAAAGTCGAAGTTTACTTTTTCTTAGGTTCTGGTACGGATAGCGGATAGTCCTGCCTACGCTGTGTATGATGAGGCCGTTATTGTCCAACGTCAGGTAGCAGAAGCGGGTCATCAGCATGCTGATGAAAAAAAGACTTAATGCAAACGAAATGATAGCCGGGATGAAGCCCCTGCCACTGATGGAATAATATCCCAATATAAGGAATATCAGGAATAAGACAAAGAACCAGAACATATAGAGTGACGGACGCTGGTATGTTTCTGTGGGAACCTCTGCGACTGTCCGTTCCCTCGGTGCGTAGTTGTCGAAGGGGATTTCTTGGGAGATCCAGGTAGCGGATGATCCGAGGAAGGGTGACGGAAAGGAGGCAGATAGATTACTTTTTCTTTTTCCTTCCTTTAGATGTAAAGTCAGTATGCCCGGACCATATTTGTCTTTCGCAGCCAAGTTGCTTTTGCGGGGAACCTGGTGGTAACGCTTCATGAAACTGAAACTCTTGATTTGGTGCAGTCCGATGTGCTGGCTTTGCAGCAGTTGTTCGGCTCTTTTCTGTTCTTTACTGGTCACTTCCATAGTTCTTATTTTTTAAGTTCGGGATAACTGATGCGGGTATGGTATATAGTCTTCAGCTTCTCCTTGAATACGTTCTTCACGGTGGCAATATCCTTGAAGGTGATGGGGCATTCCTTGAAATAGCCTTCTGCCACTTGCGAATCGATAATCTTGTCTACCAGGTTGCTGATGCTCTCTTCCGTATATTCGGGCAGACTGCGTGAAGCGGCTTCCACCGAATCGGCCATCATCAGGATAGCCTGCTCTTTGGTGAACGGGTTGGGACCGGGGTAGGTGAATGCCTCCTCGTTAGGGTCTTCACCGGGGTGCTCGTTTTTCCAGGAGATATAGAAATACTTCGTTTTCCCACGGCCATGGTGAGTGGTGATGAAATCCTTGATTACTTTGGGGAGATTGTTCTTCTCGGCCAGCTTCAGCCCGTCCGTCACATGGCTGATGACGACTTGGGCACTTTGCTCATAGCCCAGATTCTTGTGCGGATTGACTCCACCCGACTGGTTCTCGGTGAAGAACACCGGATTCTCCATCTTGCCGATGTCATGATACAGCGCTCCGGTACGTACCAGCTGGCTTTTGGCTCCGATACGGTTGGCCGCTTCCGCCGCAAGGTTGGCAACCTGCATGGAATGCTGGAAGGTGCCGGGAACTGTCTCGGACATGCGGCGCAGCAGGCTGTTGTTGATGTTGGACAATTCGACCAGGGTGACATTGGAGGTAAAGCCAAACGTCTTTTCCACCAGGAAGAGCAGGGGATAGGTGAACAGCAGCAACACTCCGTTAATGACGAAATAAGTGTACATGCTTCCGTTGATTTTTGTCAAGTCGTTTTCTGTAATCAGCTCGAAAGCAAAGTAGACGGCAGCGTAGGTCAATATGACGAGGAAGGCTGTCCGGAACAGTTGCGACCGTTGTGAAAGTTCCCTCAGACTGAAGATGGCAACCAGTCCCGCCGAGAGTTGCAGAAGAATGAATTCATGCGGATAGCGCAGGCAGATGGAGCATATCAGTATGGTGGTGACTTGTGCGATGAAGGCCGTGCGTGAGTCGAGGAACACCCGGATGATGACCGGCAGCATGGCATACGGGATGATATAGACATTGAATATGTTGTTGGCAACCATGATGGCCGTCACCACGCAATAGAACATGATGAGGGCGAAGAGCAGGGAGAGGCTGCCCTTGCGCTTGTAGTAATCTTTACGGAACAAGTCGAGGTAGAGCATGAAACACAGCATGAAGATACTGACAAACAATACCTGCCCCGCCAGCATCAACCGTTTTTGCCCGATGGACTCACTGCGTTTGATGGATTCTTTCCGTAGACTCTCAAGGATGTTGTATGTCTCCTGGCTGACAATCTCGCCGCGGTCGATGATTTTCTGTCCGCTCAGTACGATGCCGTTGGCCCATGAATAGTTGTCGAGCATCTCCTTCTTAGCGGTTTCGGTCCGCTGCTCGTCATAGGTCAGATTAGGGAACAGATATTCGTTCAGCGAGCATTGCCGTAGAATGTCCGGGCGGTAGTGGGCGGTATCGGCCGTGAGTATATAGTTATAGGCATCCTTCACCGAATATACCTTGTTGATGTCCTGCTGGTTGGCCAGTTTGTCGTTAATGACCATGATGGCGGTTGTGCTGTCCTTATGCAGTTGGTTCAGCTCTTCGGTAGAAACGATGCCGGCGCGATATACTTCAGAGAGTTTCCTTTCCAGAAAGCGGACGTAGTCGGTGGAGGGAAGCAGGCCGCGCAGGTGGGTCTGATAGTCTGCCTTCAACTTGGCGAGCACACTTTTCTCAATGCTTTTGTCCAGCTGGAAATACGGCTGGAAGGCGGCGAGGATACTGTCTTGCTCGCGTTTCACCACTTCATCGGCCTTATAGATGGGGAAGTCGAAGGTGGCCATGAGCTGTCCGTACTTCCAGGGCTTGTCAATGTCGAACTGGTAGTTGAATTTACCGTCACGTGGCAGAAAATAGACAATAATCCCCACAGTGCCGATGAATATCAGTGCTCTGTATAGCAAATCTCTGAGCGAGAACTCTTTTTTTGTATTGAAATAACTCATATCGGCTGAAATTTTTGCGAAAAGTACAAAAAAAAGCATTAGTGTGGAAAAAAAAGGGTTTAAATTTTTGCCGTCTAAAATATTCATAAGTAAGGTAGATTATGACAGAAAGAAAGGTCAGAGTCCGTTTTGCCCCGAGTCCTACGGGGGCGTTGCACATCGGCGGTGTGCGTACAGCTTTATACAATTATCTCTTTGCGCGTCAGCATGGAGGAGATTTGATATTTCGTATTGAAGATACTGATTCCAACCGGTTTGTACCGGGTGCGGAAGAATATATCCTGGAGTCTTTCAAGTGGTTGGGCATCCCGTTTGACGAGGGCGTGAGTTTCGGTGGAGACCATGGCCCGTACCGTCAGTCGGAACGTCGGGAAATATACAAGAAGTATGTTCAGATTCTGCTGGAGGCCGGAAAAGCCTACATCGCTTTCGATACTCCTGAGGAGCTGGAAGCAAAGCGTGCGGAGATTGCGAATTTCCAGTACGATGCTTCTACCCGCATGCAGATGCGCAATTCACTGACCCTTCCTAAAGAAGAGGTAGACGCGCTGATTGCTGCCGGTAAGCAGTACGTGGTGCGTTTCAAGATAGAGCCGAACGAAGATGTGCATGTGAACGACCTGATTCGTGGGGAAGTAGTGATAAACTCTTCCATTCTTGATGACAAGGTTCTTTATAAATCGGCAGATGAACTTCCTACTTACCATCTGGCCAATATTGTGGACGACCATTTGATGGAAGTGTCCCATGTGATACGCGGTGAGGAATGGTTGCCTTCCGCACCGTTGCATGTATTGCTCTACCGTGCCTTTGGGTGGGAGGATACCATGCCTGCCTTTGCGCATTTGCCCTTGTTGCTGAAGCCCGAGGGTAACGGCAAATTGAGTAAGCGTGACGGCGACCGTCTGGGCTTCCCGGTTTTCCCGTTGGAGTGGCATGACCCCAAGTCGGGAGATGTCTCTTCAGGCTACCGCGAATCAGGCTATCTGCCCGAAGCGGTCATTAATTTCCTGGCTCTGCTGGGCTGGAATCCGGGCAATGACCAGGAACTGATGTCTATGGATGAATTGGTGAAATTGTTTGATTTGAGCCATTGCAGCAAGTCGGGTGCCAAATTCGACTATAAGAAAGGTATCTGGTTCAACCATGAGTACATCATGATGAAACCGGATGCGGAGATAGCTTGTCTTTTCAGACCGGTGCTGGAGTCCAACGGCATAGACGCCTCCAACTATAGCGACGAGTTCCTTACGAAAGTGGTTTCACTGGTGAAGGGACGCGTCAACTTCGTAAAGGAACTGTGGGACCAGACCCGTTTTTTCTTCGTAGCCCCCACGGAATATGCGGCAAAGGATGTGAAGAAGCGTTGGTCGGAAGATACTCCCCGCATCATGACCGAATTGATGGATGTGTTGCGCGGCATCGGAGATTTCTCCTCCAAGCCTTCCGAAGATATTGTGATTGGTTGGATTACTGAGCGTGGCTATCACATGGGAAATGTGATGAATGCCTTCCGCTTGTCAGTGGTGGGCGAGTGTAAAGGCCCGCACATGTTCGACATTACCGAGCTGATTGGCAAGGAAGAGACGTTGGCCCGTATACAGCGTGCTGTTGATGCTTTAAAGTGAATAAATCTTCTTCATCCTTAATCCATATAGTATGCTATATGACTTGGCAATAGCCATCTACGATATTCTGGTGCATCTGGCTGCTCCATTTAGCCGTAAGCCCCGAAAAATGATGAAGGGACACTGGGTGGTCTATGAACTTCTCCGGCAGCAGTTGGAGAAGGACGTGCGCTATATATGGTTCCATGCCGCTTCTTTGGGGGAGTTCGAGCAGGGACGGCCGTTGATTGAGAAAATTCGTGCCAAATATCCGGATTACGGTATTCTGCTGACTTTCTTCTCGCCGTCGGGCTATGAGGTCCGCAAGAATTATAGGGGGGGCAGACGTTGTCTGTTACTTGCCTTTCGACAAGTCCCGCAATGTGAAGAAGTTCCTGGATATCGTGAATCCCTGCATGGCATTCTTCATCAAGTACGAGTTCTGGAAGAACTATCTGGACGAACTGCACAAGCGCCGTATTCCGGTGTACAGCATTTCTTCCATTTTCCGCCGCGGACAAGTATTCTTCAAGTGGTATGGCGGTACGTACAGACATGTGCTGCGCGACTTCGACCATTTGTTTGTGCAGAATGAACGCTCCAAACGCTATCTGGCGAAGATAGGTATCAGCCGTGTCACGGTGGTGGGGGATACCCGTTTTGACCGTGTGCTGCAGATTCGTGAGGAGGCCAAACATCTGCCTTTGGTGGAGCTTTTCAAGAACAACACGATGACTTTCGTGGCAGGAAGCTCCTGGCAGCCGGACGAGGATTTGTTTATTGAATACTTTAACCAGCATCCAGAGGTGAAGTTGGTTATCGCTCCGCACGTTATCGACGAAAACCATCTGGTAGAGATTATCCGTAAACTGAAACGCCCCTACGTGCGCTATACCCGTGCCGACGAGAAGAATGTCCGTAAGGCCGACTGCCTGATTATCGACTGCTTCGGGTTGCTCTCTTCCATCTACCGCTATGGCGAGATTGCCTATATCGGAGGTGGTTTCGGAGTGGGAATCCACAATACTCTTGAGGCTGCAGTTTATGGCATTCCGGTGATTTTCGGACCGAAGTATCAGAAATTCCAGGAGGCCATCCAGTTGCTGGAGGCAAAAGGCGCTTTCTCGGTGAAGGATTATGAGGAACTGAAAACTTTGCTCGACCGTATGCTGACAGATGAAGTCTTTTTGCGCGAATCAGGCATGAATGCAAGCAATTATGTGACCGGCAACGCCGGTGCAACGGATAAGATAATGAGTATGATAAACTTTTAGAAAAGTAAAGAGTGATAAAAGCGATAGGGCGGTAAAGGTGATGGAATGGCATCCCTTTATCGCCCTGCCTTTTTGGGGCGCCTTGCTCCCTTTATTTGTACCAGTCGGAATACATCAGATAGTTGTGTGCAATCTTCTGGTTCAGCTCCTTGGCCTGCTCCGGATCTACTTTCTTGATGAACTTGGCGGGGACTCCTCCCCAGATGCTTCCCGGCTCGATGACCGTATTGCTCAATACCAGGGAACCAGCGGCGACAATAGCCCCTTCGCCCACTACTGCGTGGTCAAGGATGGTGGAACCCATCCCTACCAAAGCATAGTTCTTGATAGTGGCTCCGTGGATGGTCACGTTGTGCCCCACGGATACGTGGTCTCCTATCTCTATGGTCGATTTCTCGTACAAGGTGTGGAGCACGCTTCCATCCTGGATGTTTACTCCGTTCCCTATGCGGATTGAGTTTACGTCACCCCGCAGCACGGTGCTGAACCAGATGCTGCAATCCCGTCCCGTCTTGACGTCGCCAATGACAACCGCATTGTCCGCCAAAAAACAATTCTCCCCGATTTCGGGAGTGAATCCTCTTACTGATTTTATTAATGCCATTTTTTAGTGATTAGTGGTTAGGTTACTGCATGCTTCCTTCAGCCATTCCCGTTCTCCTTCGTTCAGGCTTGGCGAAAGTGCCTCGTATACATGCTGGTGATAGTTGTCCAGCCATGCCGTTTCCTCTGCCGTCAGCATCTCTTTGATGATACCTTTCTTGCAGATGGGGCAGAGGGTAATGGTTTCGAACTTCAGGTAATTTCCGAACATGCCTTCACCGTCCTTCACGGTCAGCACCAGGTTTTCCGTGCGTATTCCATGGCTTCCGGCTTTATAAACGCCCGGTTCGTTGGAAGTGACCATTCCCGGCCGTAGGGTTACCGGATTCTCATTCATGCGGATGCTTTGCGGACCTTCGTGCACATTGAGGAAATGGCCTACGCCGTGCCCGGTACCATGCAGGAAGTTCATGTGGTGTTGCCATATCGGCATGCGGGCCAGTACATCCAGTTGCGCTCCTCGCGTACCTTCCGGGAAGACAGCCATGGCGAGGTCGATATGTCCTTTCAGTATCAGGGTGTAGTCCGTCTTCTCTTCTTCGGTCAGTTTCCCCAGTGCGATGGTGCGGGTGATGTCGGTAGTGCCGTCCAGGTATTGCGCACCCGAGTCCAGCAGCAGGAATCCCTCGGGTTTCAGTGGCACGTCCGTTGCCGGAGTGGCTTCGTAGTGTACGATGGCTCCATGTTCCTTGTACCCGGCAATGGTGTCGAAGCTTTCTCCCATGTAGAGTGGCTGTGCGGCACGGAATTCGTGCAGTTTCTTGTCTACGCTGATTTCTGTCTCGTTGCCTGCGGGAACGGCCTCCTCCAGCCATTTCAGGAACTTCACCAGTGCCACTCCGTCGCGTTGCATGGCTGCGTGGATGCCGGCTATTTCCCGGTCATTGCGGACCGCTTTCAGCAAGGCTATCGGTGAGCGCTCGTCAAGTACCCGGCAGGAAGGGGGGAGGGCGGAATAAACGGCATAATTCGTCTTTCCCATGTCGAGCATGATGCTGCCGTCCGGTATTCTTGTCACAAAGGATTCGGTGTCCCCATAAGCATGGATGGTGACGCCGGCTTCTTCCAGATAGGCTGAAAGCTCTTCCGTTACTTTCTCGGGCTGGATGAAAAAGTGTGTTTCTTGTTCGTTGATTATCAGGTAGCTTACTACTACGGGGTTGCAATGCACATCGTTGCCGCGTATGTTGAGTGTCCATGCTATCTCGTCCAATGCCGACACCAATAATACGTCCGCTTCACTCTTTTTCATCTCCCGGCGGATAGCAGCCAGTTTGTCCGGACAGCTTTTCCCGGCGTATTTCATCTCGTGGATAAAGGCGGGTGCTTCGGGCATGGGAGGGCGGTCTGTCCATATCTCATTCATCGGGTCGGCAATGCTCTTTACGGTGATGTCGCTTTTTTGCCAGATCCTCTTGCAGGGCTATGGCTTGTGTGGTGGAAAATACCTTCCCGTCTATACCTACAACTGAATTCGCTGTAAGGTTCTCCCGCAGGAAATCGAGGATGCTGGGCGTTTCGGGCAGCATTTCCTTGTATAAGTCGATGCCGCTGCCTTCCAGCTGCTGCTCGGCTTGGAGAAAATAGCGGGAATCTGTCCACAGTCCCGCCTTGTCGCTGGTGATCACCGCCGTGCCTGCCGAACCGGTGAAGCCTGATATCCATTCTCTTGATTTCCAGTACGGTGCTACGTACTCGCTTAGGTGCGGGTCGGTACTGGGGATAATGAAAGCGTCTATGCCTTCTCTTTTTAACAATGCCCGTAGAGCATCTATACGTTGATTGATTGTCTGAGCCATATTTTTATAAATGTAATTAAGTAGGCGTGTAAATGAGTTTATAATCTCTCCATTCTCTGCTTTCAAAGTTACACATTCTCTTTTAAAAATGTGCTATGCTTCACGGATTTTAGCGGATTGGCTCAATAAAAACATCTTTCCCTTTGCTCATTCGTTTGATAATTAGGAATCATGGGTAATTTTTTTGCAGAAAGTTTTGTGAATAAAGAAAGTATGTGTAATTTTGCCGCTCAATTTAATCGTGAGATTTTTAAACCATTAACATTTAATTAAAAGAAAATGATTGTAGTACCTGTAAAAGAAGGCGAAAACATTGAAAAAGCGCTGAAGAAATTCAAAAGAAAGTTTGAAAAAACTGGCACAGTTAAGGAATTGAGACGCAGACAACAATTTGATAAACCGTCTGTGACTAAAAGACTTAAGAAAGAACGTGCTGTTTACGTTCAACAACTTCAGCAAGTAGAAGATTAATAATTCGTAAATTCCTTTGAATTATTGAATTCTTTTTCATACATTCGTTGCATGATTTTAGATATGTAGCGATATGTTGTTGACAGATTCTTTTCTTGACTATCTTCTGCATGAGCGGAACTATTCCAAAGGTACGGTTGAGTACTATCGGGCAGATATTCTTGAACTGCAGAGGTTTGGAGAAGAAATGTTGGGAGACTTGACTCCATCGGATGTAGATGCGGAACTTGTTCGTGATGGATTGCTTCCTTGATGGACAAAGGACTTGCTTCTAATACGATAAACCGAAAGCTGAGTTCTATCCGGACATACTATAAATTCCTTTTGAGGAGAGGCGAGGTCGCGGTAGATCCGTTGCGGAAAGTGACGGGGCCCAAGAAGAAAAAGCCGCTTCCGGTATTTCTGAGAGAGGGTGAGATGAATAGGTTGCTGGATGATATGGACTTTGGTGAAGGTTTTGAAGGGTGTCGCGACCATATGATTATTGAAATGTTTTATGCTACCGGCATGCGACTTTCAGAATTGATAGGGTTGGATGATAAGGATGTCGATTTTTCGGCTTCTCTCGTTAAAGTGACGGGAAAACGGAATAAACAACGTCTTATACCTTTCGATGAGGAGCTGGGACGCTCGATGCGAGAATATGTCAATGTGCGGAATGAAGCTGTCCCGGTTCGCTCGGATGCTTTTTTTGTCCGGAAGAATGGAAAAAGGCTTTACCGCAGTATCGTAGCATGCCTTGTGAAACGAAACCTTTCGAAGGTAGTGACTGTAAAAAAAAGAAGTCCCCACGTGCTGAGGCACACCTTTGCAACGGCTATGCTGAACAATGGTGCTGATTTAGGCTCGATAAAAGAACTCCTCGGACACGAGAGTCTGGCGACAACGGAAGTTTATACGCATACTACTTTTGAAGAGCTTAAAAAAGTGTATAATCAGGCTCATCCCCGAGCCTAAAGTAAAAAGGAGGTAAGTATGGAAGTAAGAATTCAATCGATTCACTTTGATGCGTCAGAGCAATTGCAGTCTTTCGTTCAAAAGAAAGATTGCTAAGTTGGAGAAATTTTACGACGATATAAAGAAAGTAGAGGTGTCATTAAAGGTAGTAAAACCAGAAACAGCCGAAAATAAAGAAGCCGGAGTGAAAGTATTGGTTCCCAATGGCGAGTTTTATGCAAACAAGGTTTGTGATACGTTTGAAGAAGCAGTGGATTTATGCCTGGAAGCTTTGGAAAAACAGCTGGTTAAGTACAAGGAAAAGCAACGGAGCAAATAATTTTCCGCTAAAATTTTGCGGGTAAAAAATAAATGCCTAAATTTGCAGCCGTTTCGCTCACACTATGAACGTTACGGTTGCATTTTTTAGCTTGCCTCTTTAGCTCAGTTGGCCAGAGCACGTGATTTGTAATCTCGGGGTCGTTGGTTCGAATCCGACAAGAGGCTCGCTCAAGGATGAGTGGAATGAGTCTTT
>ENA-OQCU01000892-OQCU01000892.1-human-gut-metagenome-genome-assembly--contig:-NODE-892-length-11540-cov-2.859371_pt1 | contig 11540 bp, 13 predicted proteins | sample MGYA00242504_ERZ504590 | MGnify/ENA primary metagenome ERZ504590 (study PRJEB26092, sample SAMD00036318) | human gut metagenome | host: Homo sapiens | study: EMG produced TPA metagenomics assembly of...
AGTCGATGCGCGCCGCCGTGGTGAACGAGCTGGACATCCATTCGTCGCGCAAGGTGGTCGAGCTGGTGGACAAGCGCACGCTGGTGGCCGACACCGACAACGGCGCGGTGCTCAAGCAGCAGATAGCGGACTTGGAAGAGCTGCTGGAAGCCTACCGGTGCGGCGCGATTTCCGAGAAGGAATAGGCTGTTTCGTGAAAAGCCTTCTCAAGCGCGATAATGCGTTTCCTGCTTGAGAAGGCTTGCGCTTTCGAAACGAAGGAGTGCCAATGAGGAAGTTGCCGACATGCGTGCTGGAGAACGATGCGCTGTCCGTGCGCGTTTCGCCCGTGGGCGCGGAGCTGCAGAGCGTCGTGTGCGGCGGCGTCGAGCGCATGTGGTCGGGCGACCCTGCGGTGTGGGGTCGTCGGGCTCCGTTGCTGTTCCCGCTGATCGGGCGCTTGCGCGACGGTTGGTACGCGAACGGGGGCCGACGGGTGGATGCGCCGATGCACGGTTTCTGCCGCGACCGCTTGTTTTCCGCCGAGCAGGTTTCGGATGTGCGCGTCCGTTTCGAGACGGCTTCCGACGAGCGGACCCGGGCCGTCTATCCCTTCGATTTCCGATTGACCGTCGACTTCACGCTCGAGGGTTCCTCGATCGTGAAGTCGCACACCGTTGAGAACCAGGGCGACGTCCCCCTGCCGTTCGAGCTGGGAGGCCACGAGGCGTATGCGACGCGCTTGTTGCCGGGGGAGCGCATGTCCGACTATTTCGTGCGCTTCGAAGGCGTCGATGTGCTCGAGATGTTCGGGATGGACGAGGCTGGGATACTGACGCTGCCGAAGGTCGAGGTGCCGCTGGAAGACGGCCGCTTGACCAAGACGCCCGAGCAGCTGGGTATCGACACCGTCGTGCTGGAGAACGTTCCTGGCAGCGTCGCGACGCTGGCTAGTGTCGCGCACGGCTACGAGGTGACGGTGGAGTTTTCCGATTTTCCCTATCTGGGCATTTGGACGAAGGCCGGCCAGGACGATGCCCGATACCTGTGCATAGAGCCCTGGTCCGCGCTGCCCGACGCACGCTTCTCCCCACGTGAGCTGTCCGAGAAGCCCGGCGTGCGCACGCTTGCGCCGGGGAGCGTGCCGTGCTGGAATACCGGATGACGTTTCGCTAGGAGGCGCCATGGACGAGAAGCGCAGGTGCTCGTGGGCGGGCGACGTACCCGTGTACGTCGACTACCACGATAACGAGTGGGGAAGGCCCACCCATGACGATCGCATGCTGTTCGAGCTGTTGGTTTTGGAGGGCGCGCAGGCGGGCCTCTCGTGGCTGACTATCCTGAAGAAGCGCGAGGCGTACCGCGAAGCGTTCGACGGCTTCGACCCTGCCAAGGTGGCGCTCTACGACGAGGCCAAGGTTGAAGAGCTCATGGCTAACGAGGGGATCGTGCGCAACCGCCTTAAGATCAACGCGGCCGTAACCAACGCGAAGCTGTTTCTGGACGTGGCCCGCGAGTTCGGAAGCTTCGATGCGTTCATCTGGGGCTATGTGGATGGCGAACCCATCGTGAACCGCTGGAAAACCCAGGCCGACGTGCCGGCGAACCACGCCGCTTTCCGACCGCATCAGCAAGGATCTCAAGAAGCGCGGCTTCAAGTTCGTCGGCTCCACCATCGTGTATGCCTACCTGCAATCCATCGGCATCGTGAACGACCACGTGGTCGATTGCTATGCGTACCGGGAGCTTACGTCGTAAGGATGGTTCGGCCTCCGTCGTCGTGGCGGGCATTTGAAAGCTAGGCCGATGCCGTTTCCCCCTCTTCGTCCAGCAGCTTGCGCGCGTAAGCGATTGCATCGTCGATATTGCTGCGGAAATGGTCTTCTCCCACCATGTCCACGAAACCAGCGCGGCGCATGGTTTTCATCGGCTGCTCGTTGGCGTGCGAGAAGATGAGGCTGACGCCGTTCTCGCGGCAGTACCCGTAGAGGTTCTCCAGCGCGTTCATGCCCGTCGAATCGAGCGATGGCACGCCTCGCATGCGGATGATCAGGTACTTCGTGAAGGATTTCACCGATATGTCGGATATGCGGTCGGTCATGCCGAAGAACATGGGTCCGTTGATCTCGTACACGCGCACGCTTTCAGGGAGTTCGCGCAGGTGCGTGACCTCGGAATCCTCGTCGCAGTAGTATTTCCAGCCGCGAACCTCGGTCTCCTCGCTCACCATCTTCATGAACAGGACGACCGTGATCAACATGCCCACGGCAATCGCCACCACCAGGTCGAACACGACGGTCAGCGCGAAGGTGAGCAGCAGCGTGGCCACCGCTCCTCGGGAGGCCGTCTTGCACAAGTGTGCGAAATTGCGCCATCCCGACATGTTGTAGGCGACGTGCAGCAAGATGGCCGCGATGGTCGGCATGGGGATGAGAGCCGCGTAGGGCATGAAGAACACGAGGACGATCAGCAGCACGAGCGCATGGGTCATGCCGGCGACGGGCGTTCTGCCTCCGTTCTTCACGTTCGCGGCGGTGCGCGCGATGGCGCCGGTTGCGGGGATTCCGCCGAATAGTACCGAGCCGATGTTGCCCACGCCCTGCGCAACCAGCTCCATGTTGCTGCGGTGGTGCGAGCTGATCATGCTGTCGGCGACGACGCAGGACAGGAGCGATTCGATCGCGGCCAGGATGGCGATGGTGATGCCGTTGGGAAGCTGGTCGGCCAGCAGGTCGACGTTGAGTTGGGGAATGCGGAATTCGGGCAGGTCGCTGCTGATGGCGTACAGGTCACCGATGGTGCTCACCTGCATGCCGAAGCCGCTGACCAGGGCGATTCCCACGATGAGCGCGACAAGGGATCCGGGATGCGTTCGCTGACCTTAGGCCAGGCGAACAGGATGGCGAGGCAGACCGCTCCCACGACGAACGCTTGCCAGTTGGCCGTTCCGATGCTTTGGCGACGGCCTGCAGCTTGTCCATAGTCTCGACCGTGGGCGCGCCGGCGGGGAAGGCGAGGCCGAGGAAGTCTTTGACTTGACCGATGACGAGGGTCACGGCGATGCCTGCGTAAAGCCCGTGGTGATGGTGTAGGGAACGAACCGGATGAGCGATCCCAGCTTGAAGAAGCCCATCAGCATGAGCAGCACGCCGGCGATGACGGTGGCTGCGACGAGGCCGTCCATGCCGTCGGTTGCCACGATGCCTGCAACGATGGTGGCGAACGCCGCCGTGGGGCCCGAGATCTGCACGCGGCTGCCGCCGAGGAACGCGATGAGGAACCCGGCGACGATGGCCGTGTAAAGGCCTTGCTCAGGGCTCACGCCCGAAGCGATGGCCAGCGCGATGGAAAGAGGCAGCGCCACCACGGCCACCATGACGCCCGAAACGACGTCTTTGGGAAGCTGTCGTTTGAGCTCTTCGCTGTCGGTGTGCTTGATGATGCTGAAAAGTATCGGTTTGATCTTGTCGCGTTGCAATGCTCTGCTCTTCCATGTCGTCGCTTCTGCTCGGTGCGCGCGAAAAAGCGTTCCGCCCGGATCGACCGGGCGGAACGCAAGCGAATACTATGCGGTTGGATTCGATTTTGCGCTTCGCCATTATACTGCAAGATTACAAGAGGGCAACAAATCGGGGAAAGCGAAGCATCGACAAGGGCTGAAGCGCTGTGTCGACAGATGCTCGGAGTCTCGTATGATACTCGGGGCGATGAGCATTCCGTGGCGAACGGGCGGTGTTCTGATATTGTCCGCGAGTTCGTAAGCTTCGATGCGTTCCGTTGGAGCGCATCACCCACAGGCTTCGGCTTACAACCTGATGGACAGAATACCCATCGAGCTTGCTAGAAGAACGAGAACGACGACTGCTGCCAAGACGATCAGGGCTGCTGTTGCGGGTTTGCCTAGTTTCATCGATTCTCCCTCCGGAGGTTCTTCGTCAGGCGCTCTGTGTGCTGATAGAATTATACCGAACCTGAAAACTGATTATTCGAGCGAGGGTTTATTTTGGAAGAACGCAAACGGGGTGGGCAAGCGGCTTCGACGCGAGCGAAGCGGAGGAGCGCGAGATTCGCCTAGAGCAAGCGCGCACCGCGAGAATCGAGGCGGAAGAACGTAGTCGGAAGAAGGAATCTCGCAGGGCTTCCAGGAAAGCGTTGGGACGATTTGCAAAGCGCTTTCCCCTGAAAGTGACAGTGACGATCGCGGTGGGGTTGCTAGTTGCGTTGATTGCGATCTTCGGCTTCGTCCTGCCTTACGTCATGGACGACGATGAGAACCAGTACGTTACAGAGTCCGATCTGAAGTCCGCCGTCGACATCGACAACCTCTCGACCATCGACTACGTGTACCACGGCATCGCGGAGAAGCACAGCACGTTCCTTTGGCAGGATCGGGTGGACTATCGGGTCAAGTACCAGGCGCACGTTCGCGCGAGCTACAAGCTTGTCGATATCGAGTTTCGCGTCGATAGGGACAACGGGGTTGCGACTGCGTACCTTCCCGAGGCGGAGATCGGCGAGCCGCAGCTTGATCACAAGGAGTTCGGCTATCTCCCCGAGAACGCAACTGCGGACATGAAGGACGTCATCGCCCTGTGCCGCGAGGATGCAGCGTCGGACGTGGACAGGGACGAGATCAGGAGAGAGGCTGACGCGAGCCTGCAGGATACCGTGTCGGCTCTCACGAAGTATTTGCTCGGCGACGATCTGAAGCTTGAATTCAAGCCTATTTCCGAGTACAGCGAGGAGGTTGCGGCCGATGAATAGGAAACGCTTCGTTTGCCTTGCGCTTGCCGGCGTGCTCGCTTTCGCGGGCCTTGTCGGGTGCGGCAAGGAGGAAGAGCCCCCTGATTTCTCTGGGTATTCGAAGATCGCCGAGCTGGCTACGATCAAGTGCGTGTACCACAACGTCGCCGAGATTTACAACGACGGAACCAACATGCTGTTCGGCATCAACGTCGGCTACAAGAAGGCGTGGTTCGAGTACGACGGAACCATGCAGCTTGGCGTCGACGTGTCGAAGGTCCGCATCGAGGGCCCCGACGAGAACAACGTGGTGACGATCGTTATTCCGCAGGCGCAGGTTCTTGGCGTTCCAGATGCGGACGAGAGCACGTTTTCCGATGTTTACAGCGACACGGGCCTGCTGACCTCGATCACATCCGTCGATCAGGCTGAGGCGTACGCTGCGGCGCAAGACAAGATGAGGGAGAGCGCCGAGGGCAACGAGATGCTGATGAGGGAAGCGCGCGATCGGGCGGAGATGCTTTTGCGCCAATATGTGGAAGGAGTCGGCAAGAAGCTCGGCGCCGAATACGAGATTCGCGTTACGGACGCCCAGTAGCGTTCGATGGGCGGGGCATGCGCCTGCGGCTGCCTTCGACCCGTCGAACGCCGCGGTGTCCTTCTCCTTTTGTGTGCTTGTCGCTGCGCCTTCGCATTGCCGCTGTTCAGAGGGCGATTCCCTTTTCATGGAGGACTCTCGTCACGTTTGTTGCGGTCGCTTCCGATTCGTCGGTCAGCAGGCCATCGTCGGTAAGCATCGGCGTGTCTAAAACGGTCTTGATTGCCACGGCGACTCCTGCGCACGATGCAACGATGCGCTTTGCCTCGTCGTCGTACGAGCTGAAATCGTCGCCTTGCTTCGAGAAGTTGTCTTCCATCTCGAAGACAAGCGGCAAAAAGCGAGCATCAAGTCTCGCGATCAGGTTGTAGAACAAGTAGGTCCTGCCTCGGATGGCCTCGCATTGCAGGATCGCTGTTTCCAGTTGCGAAGCGATCTGCATCGCCTCTGCCCTGTTCGTGCGAGCTTTATCAAGCTCCTTGTCAGCTGTGCGCCCTGCAACGAGACCGAGGACGAGTAGAGCGGGGCCGGCAACCAGGCCGCCTAGAACGGCTGTGCCTCCAGCCATTCCCAGGCCGCCCGCAGCAATCGATCCGCCGCCGAAAAACGCGAGCGTGGCGTTGGTTGCCGCTGCTCCGCTCAACGATGCGATGGCGGTGCCTGTTGATGCACAGGCGAGAGCCTGTGCTGCGCCGTACGCTCCGAAGGCAACGAGTGCGCCGCCGGCTGTTCCGGCAACTGCGCCGCCGGTAAGCGATGCCGCGAAATTCACCATGGACTTGAGCTCGTCGAACTCTTTCTCATCAATGCGCATCTTAGAGAGCTCTGAAAGACCCTCTGTTTCCTTGAAGTCGACGTTCTTCAATTTCGTGAATGTGTCCAGGAATGTCTTCATGCTGTTCTCGAGGACGAACACCTTTTCTTCACCTAGGTTGGACAACGCGGTTCCGCATGATTCGCGATGCGCGTTAAGCCGAGCCGTGGTCGACTCGACGAGGGCGTTTGCATCTTCGTTCATTTTTGTCGCGGTACGGGCGTCGATGCCTGCTTTAACTGATTTGACGACTCCGGCTCCACCGGTTGCCACCGCGGCTCCGATGAAGAACACTGGCAAAGGCATGGTATCCTCCTTAGAGAGCGATGAGGTCGCGAATGCTTTTGAATATGATTTCTTGACGCTTCTCGACTTCGGCCACGAGAGGGGCAACTTGCGAATACGGCCTGCCGGATGTCTTGAGCCAGCAAGCCTCGCGCTCGAGATCGGAAAGCGCGAATGCGCTGTTTTCGAGTTCGGCGAACCGGTCTCGCCTAATCCCGAGAGATGTGGCGGCATGGCTGGCAATTTCGATTTCCGGCTCGGCGTAATCTTGATCGCTCATTGCGGTGACAAGCATGTTCCAGACAAGAAGGGATGGATCCATGAGATCGTCGTCCGATGATTCCGCTGTTTCTATCTCCTTGTCGACAAGGTCGTTGATCGCGTCGGTTCGACTATCGTTTTCGTTGATTTTGGAAGTCGCATCTTCGCATTGCTGCAGGAGCGAATCCCTGATCTGCGCGTAGTTCTGCAGCAGGGCATTTCCGATCAGGTCGAATTTCTCCAATTCCTCCGGCTTGACATCTCCGTCGGCGGCCATGAGGTAGTACAGGATCCGCGTTGCCCCGATCTTCGAGATGTGGTCATCCTGAAGGGCTATGCCGTTGATCCTTTCGTTTTCGTCGCTCGTTGTGCGAGCTACCAGATCAGAAACTGCAGCCCCCGCGTTCTCGGCGAAGTCGGAAGCCGTATTTTTGGCGCTCTGCAGGGCGGCGGCGGCCTTTTCCTGAACCTTTTTCGCATCGCTGATGTCAATGCTTTGGATGCTCTTTTTAGCAATAGAGGTCGCATCGCTCGCGGCGTTCGCCGCTGCCGTAATTGCCCCGTCGAAGCTTTTTTTCAGGTTCTCAAGACCCATGTCCACCTCCTGAAGATTAGAGGATCAGAGCGTCGTCCGATCCCATTAACGTTTCGAACTCTCTTTTGTTTGCAAATTGGGTATCCCTGCCCAAAGCTTTCTGTATCGCGACGCTGCCCTTGATGACGAAGTCGGCATTTTTCTCTGCAATGCCGCGATCCATGTCGTTCATGCCGTTTGCAAACGCTTCGAGATCGTCGATTATGTAGTCGCCGACTTGCTGCTCTAAGTTTTTCTCGAACTTCCGGAGCTGCTTGATGAAGATTGCCGCCCTCGTTTCTGACAGAACCATCTTTTCGTGGAGAAGCTTCGTCTCTTTCGATTCGTTGTCGATCTCCTTTGCGATCGCTATTGTAGCGCGACCCGCTCCGACATAGTTGATGCGAGCCGTCATTCTTCCCGCTAGCAGAATCCAGTTCGCCCCTGATTCCATAGCCGCGCGAGTGGCGGCATCCGCTGTGTCCGCAATACTGAAAGTCATAGACGAGATGGCGAGCATTCGGTCGACCGTCCTGTTCCCAATGGGAACGATATGGCTCCAGTCGATGTCGGCAAGATCGTCGTGGGAGGATGCTTCCCTGGCCAGTCGGCTGAGAAAAAAGCCCGTGCGCACAAACGCCTCGTTCAACAGCACGGGAAGCGTTTGCTTTGCGGCGGCCTTGTACAGCGGAATCTCGCGACGTAAGTCGATTCTTTGCTTCGTGTAAAGCTGATCGACCATTCCGGGCAACCCGCTGTCCTTTAGGCGGGGAAGCGAAGATACCTCATGTAAGAGCGAAACGAGAACTCCGGGTACGCCCATGCCTCCGCCGGGAGTGTTCTTGGAGCCTCCCATGTCGCTTACGAGATGCCCGAACCACCTAGTCGCGCATCTCGCCACTTCGGCAAGTATCGGTGCGGAGGCCGCAAGTCTTGCCAGTCTGCGAACGGCCTCGGGCATTTGCTCCGCTGCTTCTTCCTCGTAGGCGTGCTCGGCCAGCGAGACTATCCAGTTCAGCATTCCCGTGATCGCGACAGGAATCAGAATCTGCGCAACGTCCTTTGCCGTTGTTCCAACCATCACGAAGTGCCATTTGCCGTTTCTGTCCACAAACGTTCCGACCCTCAAGAACTGGACGGCCATCGCGGCCAGAAGGCCGATTGGAGTGGGGTGGTGCGCGAGATCCGCCAGGTGGTGGTTGCTAGCAGAAACGCTTATGCTCTTGCCTTTCCAGATGTTGTCTTGAGGGACCTCGTAACTCGATTCGAGGTTTTTTATGGCATCGACGAGCCTGCCCCCGTCGCCCTCTTTCTGTCCTGCGAACTGCTGGATGAACTGGTTCACCTGGCGATGCGAAAGGCTGATGTCCGCAGCTTCGATTTTGGTTTCTCCGACGATCAGCGAGTCCATAGCTCCCGCCAATAGTCCGCTGAATACCGCGAATGCGTAATCGTCTCTGTTCGCGGTGCATGTGTAGCGCTTGAGGTTTTCTTCGACATCCGAGAGCTTCCGGTTGATTAAGTCCAGAGACTCGCATTCGGCGAGTCCTTCGGTGCTGAGAGATATCTCGGCGGAGACAAGTTCCGTCATCCCGAACCCTTTCGTTTACAGTTTGCGCCCGCAAAGTTCTCGCTTTTGCGCTTTTGCAAGGTATCGTTAAAGTATATCTTCTTCTATCGACTTTGATCCTGCGCTCTTCCATGAGTCTGCGCGAAGAAGCCCGATATCGATGATTCGTGGTCTTGCAATGGTCGTTCTCTTAATTGATCTGATTCTCGCATCTGGCTATTTAATCGATGCGGCGGGATCGTTATATTCGAGTCGAGGAAACTTGAGGGTTGAGCGAAGGAGTGAAAGCGGTGGAGCGAAATGCTCCGCGTAAGAAGAACGGAGGCTTATGATGGTGGAAAACGCGGTTATCGAAAGCCTGAAGACTCGGCGTGCGGTGAGGGGTTATGCGGACAGGCCCGTGGAGCGCGAGAAGCTTGACGCGATCCTGGAGGCTGCGACCTATGCGCCTACGGGAATGGGAGCCCAGTCGCCCGTGATCGTGCTGGTGGAAAGCAAGGAGGTCAGGGACAAGGTGGCCGCCCTCAACGCAGGGGTGATGTGACGTGACATCGATCCCTTCTACGGGGCTCCTGCGGTTGCTATCGTTTTCGGCCATAGGGGTGCTGCGCCTACCTGGTTCGAAGATGCCTGTCTTGTGGCGGGCAACCTTCTGAATGCGGCGCATGCCGTCGGGGTCGACTCGTGCTTCATCTATCGTGCCAAGGAGGTCTTCGAGACCGACGAGGGTCGAGCGCTTTTGAAGGATTGGGGTCTCGACGGCGATTACGTGGGCGTTGCCAACTGTATCCTGGGTTACGGCGACGGCCCTGCGCCCGAGCCGAAGCCTCGCAAGGACGGGTACGTGAGGATCGTCTAGTCGGAGAGCGTTGGGGGTCGGTTCCGAGGGGTGAGAGGGTAGTCATGTTCAAAAGCCCTTTCAGCCGCTGGTGCGAAGCATCTTGTTCGATTGATGTCTGAAAAAAGAACAATTCATACAGATTTGTATAGCATATAGATGTCATACGGCATCACTTTGCGCTCAGTGGTATAATCGTTCCAAAAAGGAAGGGAGACACGGCATGGCCACTGCAGTTAAACCGACAACGGTTCGCGTCGATGAGAACCTCAAGGCCCAGGCGAACGAGATCCTCGGATCTGTCGGGTTGAGCTACAACACTTACGTTGTCATGGCGACGCACCAGCTGGTGAACCAGCGCAGGATCCCTTTCGAGATCGTTCCGGCGGGCGGGGTCCCGAACGAGGAGACCCGCCGCGCTCTGGTCGCCGCGGAGGCGAAGGAGCTCGGCCTCATCCCCGACGACGCGCCTGCCTTTGACGATATCGACGGACTCGTGGCGTTCCTCGAGGAGGAGTAGCCCGTGTACGAGATCAAGGTCGAGTCGGCCTTCAAGGCGGACTACGCTCGCGTCATGAAACGGCACCCCCGCTTGAGGGGCGAATTCAAGGAGGCGGTCTCGGAGCTCATGAGGACCGGCGCGGTGCCGGACGAGTACGGCCCGCACGAGCTCAGCAATCCTGGCGAGAACTACAACGGGCACATAGACTTTCACCTCTCGGACGGCATGGTCGATGTCGTGGTGCTCTAAATGCCCCATAAGTCGAACCCGATCATCAGGCTCGTCCGTATGGGCAGTCACGACGAGCTGTTCCAGGGTCCCCTCATCTAGAGGCCTATCGTCTCGCGCACGACGCGGTTCGCCATCTTGGCGATGTCGACGTGCGCGAGCATGAGAGCCAACGTCCTCGTCGTGCGCCACTGCTACAGGGCTGATGGGGATGTGATCCGCATAATTTCTGCTAGAAAGGCGACGAAGGCAGAATCGAAAGAGTATTGGAGGTACTGCCATGAGGGATGAGTACGACTTCAGCGGGAGTCGCCCGAACCCCTACGCCGAGCGCGTACGCAGGCCGGTGACTGTGAATATCGATGTTGAGACCATCGACTACTTCAAGGAGGAGGCGCGTAGGACGGGCATACCCTACCAGAACATCATCAACATGTATCTCGGCGAGTGCGCCGCCCAGAAGAAACGGCTCACGTTCGTCTAGCGCGCAATCTGGACGGCGCGGCCAAAGACACCGATGTTTAGCAGCGGGCCCCTAAGCGGGGCCCGCTGCGTTTTCGTCGCATATCCTGCGAGTCTTGTGTAGCGCACAGGTGTCAACTTCTTGTGCGCCGCGTTTGCCCAGCACTTGGGCCAGGTTCGACTTCTCGTAGCGCGTCTTCGACATGGTGCCACAGTCTCGTAGTTCTCGATCCAGCTGCGTTGTGCCCAAAGGACGACGCGGTCTTTGGAGGTCCCAGAACAGCTTCACCGGGATCTTCCTGACCTCTTCTTGCGCTTGACCAGCGTGGGGTAGTCGTGAGAGACGCAGAGGGTGGCGTACGGGTTCCGGGGCAAGGGATGCCGCGTCGCTGGCGCTGCTCTTCGTTCGGCTACTTTGGCCGATGTCTGCTACGCCGATTGCCGCCTTTGCACCAGCAAGGTTTCGGGTCAACTGCAAGGGATGATTTTTCGTTGGTAATGACATATAAGCAATTGAAGCTAACGGATGACTTGCTGTTTCTGCAAGGTTACTCAGTGGCTCTTGTTTTCTCCTCTAACAATTTCCATCCGCTTCCTGTTAAAAATCGAATTCGCTACATACAATCATCTGTAATACTTATAGATCTGGCAGGTGAATAGGAATTGACAATAAATAGCAGCAACAA
>ENA-OQCU01000894-OQCU01000894.1-human-gut-metagenome-genome-assembly--contig:-NODE-894-length-11509-cov-2.726498_pt1 | contig 11509 bp, 12 predicted proteins | sample MGYA00242504_ERZ504590 | MGnify/ENA primary metagenome ERZ504590 (study PRJEB26092, sample SAMD00036318) | human gut metagenome | host: Homo sapiens | study: EMG produced TPA metagenomics assembly of...
GAACGGCTGTAAAGGTTATTCAATCCTTCAAAGAACGGTTCGGTCTTACGGTAGAACCAGCTTTGCTTCTCTCTCTTTATCAGTAGCTTGGTAGCCAGCATCGGCGTAAAGGTCAGTGCGGCAAAAGAGAGATGATAACCGAACCGGACACCACGATACTGAACTCACGGAACAGACGTCCCGTCATACCGTCCATAAATACGATGGGAAAGAATACCGCTACCAGCGTAATGGTGGTAGAGATTACGGCAAAGAAGATTTCTTTGGCTCCCTCGATACCGGCCTCTTTCGGGGGCATTCCCTTTTCGATGCGGACGTAGATGTTCTCCGTCATTACAATGGCATCATCAACCACAAGTCCCACGGCAAGTACAATGGCAAGCATGGAGAGTACGTTGATGGAGAATCCTGCCAGGTACATAACGAAGAATGCTCCGATTAATGATACGGGAATTACGATACACGGAACCAGGGTGACGCGCCAGTCGCGAAGGAACAGGAAGATGATGATGATGACAAGGATGAAGGCCTCGTATACGGTCTGCTTTACTTCATCGATGGAGGCACGGATGAATTTGGTGTTGTCGAAGCCGTAGGAGTAATGTACGTCTTCCGGCAGGTCTTTCTTCATGTACTCCATTCGCTCGTACACGGCATCGGCTATTTGGATGTGGTTGGCGCCCGGTTGCGGAATTACTACGATGCCTACCATAGGCACGCCATTCATCTTCATATAGCTTTTGATGTCCGCCGGACCGAGTTCGGCGCGGCCTATGTCGCTGAACCGGACAATACGGTTGCCGTCCTCTTTCAGGATGAGATTATTGAATTCCTCTGCCGTATGCATCAACCCGAGTGTGCGGATAGTCAGTTCGATGGTGTTTCCCTCGATGCTGCCCGAGGGGAGTTCCACATTCTCATTGTCTACCGCATTCTTTACGTCGATAGGAGTAATGCCGTAACCGGACATCTTGATAGGGTCGAGCCACAAGCGCATGGAATAACGTTTCTCTCCCCAAATGCTTACACTGCTCACATCGGAGATTGTTTGCAGTTGCTCTTTTACGGTGAGGTCGGCTATTTCGCTGAGTTCCAGCAGCGAGCGTTTGTCGCTTTGCAAAGCAACCATGAGGATAGGCATGGCGTCTGCATCGGCTTTGGATACGGTTGGCGGGTCGCAGTCGCGTGGCAGGTAACGCTGGGCGCGCGACACTTTGTCACGTACATCGTTGGCGGCTGTCTCCAGGTCTACGGAAAGTTCGAATTCTACCGTAATACGTGACGAGCCCTGTTGGCTGACACTGGAGAGTGAACGAATGCCGGGGATACCGTTGATATTCTGCTCCAGCGGTTCTGTAATCTGGTTCTCAATAACGTCGGCGTTTGCTCCGGGGTAGGAGCAGGATACGGAAATGATGGGATTGTCCACCGACGGATACTCGCGGACACCGAGATAGTTGTACCCGATGAAACCGAAGAGTAGGATAATCAGTGTCAATACCGTAGAGAGTACCGGTCGCCGTATACTTAATTCGGATATATTCATGATATGAAGCGTAAAGTATGAAGTATTAAGGTATAAAGTGCAAAGTCTGGAATATAAAGTATAATGTACGGATTATGAGTTACATATGCCGGCATAGACTTGCCATAGCTCATACTTTATACCTTATACTTTATAAAATTTCGTACTCAGTTAATGTTGTCCAATGTCACGGCAGTCCTGTGCGGAGCTGCAAGGTTCCCGAAGTAATGATTGTATCGCCTATGTTCAGGCCTTGCAATACTTGCACTTCGGCTTCCGTCCGAATGCCGGTAGTAATCTCTACCGGTTGTGCTTTTCCTGATTTATAAAGGAAAATCTTATCCTTACCCATTTCCGGAACGATGGCCTCGGAGGGTACGGCAAGTGCGTTTTGTATTTCGTCCTTATTCAGCTTGATACTGGCATAACGGCCCGGCAGTACGGCGCTGTTGGCATTGGGATAGAGCGCACGGATAGTCAGTGTATGGGTCGTGGGGTCTATCTTTGATTCGCGTGCATAGACGGTGGCATGGAAAGTGTTCAGTTTGCCTTCGAGCGTGAAGTCCAGTCCCGCACCTGTCTTTACGTCATTGGCATAGCGTTCGGGTACTGCAAACTCTACTTTCAGCGGAGAAAGTTTGGTGAGCTTGGCTACAATGGTGGAGGGAGACGCGTATGTCCCGACACTGACCTGCCGCAGACCGATCACTCCGTCAAAGGGAGCGCGAAGTTCGGTTTGTGCAATGTTGGACTCTATCAGGTCGATGTCGGCATTCAGGGTTGCCAGTTCGGTTTTTACCTGTTCGTATGCTTCCTTACTGACGGCATCTCTTTCCAGCAACGCATTTTGACGGAACACGCGGTCTTCCGCCAGTTTCAACTGTGATACCAGTCTTTGTAATTGTGCCTGAAGAGGGCGGTCGTTTACTTTGGCGAGCAATTGCCCTTTCTTCACGAAGCTGCCTTCTTCAAAGTTTATTTCGATAATCTTGCCGGATGTCTCGAATGAAAGGTCTACTTCCTCATCAGGCAGCAGGCTGCCGCTGATTTGTATTTCGTCTTTCAACAGTTGCGGTTTGATTATTCGGGCATTTACGTTCAGCACCTTTTTGCCGCCACGTTTACCGGTCATTACCTTGTCGGCAGCTGCCAATTCTTCGTTTGTCTTGGGAAGCTGGGAATAAATGCCTCCGCCTATCAGTCCGGCACCAATGAATATGATGATGCCCCATTTCACTTTTTTATTCATGTTGTAGTATTAGTAGTATATTTAGCCATAGATTTTGACGGAAAATATACCCGAAGGTTTAAAACGGGAAAAGTTAATAAAAGTGATAGGGTAATAGAACGGTAAGGCAAACCTGCCACTTTATTATTCTCTTAGTATGCTGCCCTGTATTTGCCCTCTTCCTTATCTTCCAGCATGTTCAGGTAAGAGGCGTAGCGGGATTCGCTGATGTAATGTTGCTCTACCGCTTCGCGCACGGCGCAGCCCGGTTCGTGGCGGTGGGTACAGTTGTTATAGCGGCAGTCGGCGGAAGCCTTGAATATTTCCGGAAAGTAATGCCCTATTTCTTCTTCCTCCATGTCGAATGTTCCAAAGCCTTTGATGCCCGGTGTGTCGATAATGTAGCCGTCACCCGGCACGGGAAACATCTCGGAAAAAAGTAGTGGTGTGCATAGCCTTTGTTGTGATAGGCGGAGATTGCGCCGGTTTTGATATCCAGTTCCGGAAGGATGGCATTGATAAGGGTGGATTTACCTACTCCGGAATGTCCGGAGAAGAGCGTTATTTTCCCTTTGAGATTTTCTTTTATAGTGTCGACTCCCTCACCGGTTTTGGCGGATATCTTGAAACAAGGGTAACCGATGGTAGTATAAAGATTGATAAGTCCGTTCAGGTAGCGAAGCTCGTCTTCGTTGTAAGCGTCTGCTTTATTGAAGATGATATTAACGGGTACACGGTATGCCTCGGCCGATGCCAGAAAAGCGGTCGATGAATGTAGTGGAGGTTTCCGGATAATTCACCGTTACCACCAGCATACACTGGTCGAGGTTGGCAGCAAGGATGTGAGACTGTTTGGACAGGTTGGACGAACGCCGGATAATATAGTTCTTCCGGTCTTCAATTTCGTTGATGAACGCTGTTCCTTCCTGATTCAATATGATTTGCACATGGTCGCCTACTGCCACCGGATTGGTGCTACGGATACCTTTCAGGCGGAAGTTGCCTTTAATTTTGCATTCAACGTATGTCCCCTCGTCGGTCTTTACCAGATACCAACTTCCTGTATTTTTAATTACCAGTCCCCTCAAAATAGTTGAAAGTTGAGAGTTGGGAGTTGAAAGTTGAAAGTAAGGAGTTGTTGGAGAACGGTCGGTGCCGCACGGTAACTCTCGGCTTTCAATTTTCAACTCTCAACTATATTTATACTGTCATAATCTCTTTATCCTTTGCTGCCAGCATATCGTCAATCTGCTTGATATACTTGTCGTGAATCTTTTGCAGCTTCTCTTCACCGCCTTTTTGGGCGTCTTCCGCCAATCCTTCTTTCACTGATTTCTTAAAGGCGTCGATGGCATCGCGGCGTGCGTTGCGTACACTCACTTTGGCGGTTTCGCTTTCGTTCTTACACTGTTTGGCAAGTTGTTTACGGCGCTCTTCCGTCAACGGGGGAATGCCGATGCGGATAATTTCGCCGTTGTTTTCGGGCATGATGCCGAGGTCGGAGTCGATGATTGCCTTTTCAATGATGCGGAACATGCTCTTGTCCCACGGCTTGATGGCGATACTGCGGGCATCCGGAGTGGTTACGGCTGCTACGTTGTTGATGGGAACCATGCTTCCGTAAGAATCGACACGGATTCCGTCCAGCAAACGAACATCGGCTTTTCCGGCACGGATGTGGGCCAATGATTCTTCCAGATACATTACGGCCATATCCATTTTCTCTTGTGCTTCGTCTAAGATGTCTTTTACGTCTTTCATATTTCTATTGTTTGAAGTAGCTTTTAGTTTGAAACTTTGCAAATATAATTGTTTCACGACAGATTACACAGATTTACACAGATTATTTTATCCGATAATCTGTGTAAATCTAAATCCGTATCCATTAATGTAAACCGGCGGATGTACGCCGAGGAATGTCAGTTATGTACCAGCGTCCCTATTTCTTCGCCTTGCATTACTTTCTTCAGGTTGCCTACGGTGTCCATGTCGAAGACGATGATGGGCAGGTTGTTTTCCTTGCACATGCAGGTAGCCGTAAGGTCCATGACTTTCAGGCCGCGTTTCAGCACTTCGTCGTAAGTGATGTCGTGGAATTTCGTTGCCGTAGGGTCTTTCTCCGGGTCGGCGGTGTAGATGCCGTCAACGCGGGTGCCTTTCAGCATGACGTCCGCTTCTATTTCGATGCCGCGGAGGCTGGAGCCGGTATCGGTCGTGAAGAACGGGTTGCCCGTTCCGGCAGACATGATAACCACTTCACCTGCTTCCATACACTCGATGGCTTTCCATTTATTGTAGAATTCGCCGATAGGCTCCATGCGGACGGCGGTTAGTACACGTGCCTTTACGCCTGCCGCTACCAGTGCCGAGCTCAGTGCAAGGCTGTTGATAACGGTTGCCAGCATACCCATCTGGTCGCCTTTGACGCGGTCGAAACCTTTGTTGGCACCGCTCAGTCCGCGGAAGATGTTGCCGCCGCCGATAACGATGCCGATTTGTATGCCCATCTCGTGTATTTCCTTAATTTGTGCCGCATATTCGGCAAGGCGTTTCTCGTCGATGCCGTATTGCTTTTCTCCCATCAGGCTCTCGCCGCTGAGTTTCAGTAAGATTCTTTTGTATGTTGCCATAGTTTATTAATTTATTTCGCTTAGCGGCAAAGATAGAAAAATAATGCCAATCGGTATAAACAAATTCCGGTTATTCTTTCAAACGTGTAGTCGCCGGCTTGGGCGGTGACCACTGCCTGTAACTCGTCGAGTGTCTTTTCGCCTTCCGAAAACTCCACGACCGCTACCGGCGGGTTGAGGGTTACGGTGGCATGTACGCCTTCCATACTGTTCAAGGCTTTTTCCACATGCATGCGGCAATGGTTGCACATCATGCCTTCCACTTTAAATTCTTTTTTCATGACGTTTTCAGTTGATGGTTCTACTTTATTTTCCGGTTGTCCTGCCGGGGTGGAGGCAGGGCTTTCCGCAGTCTCTATCTTTTTCCTTTTCAGCCGCAGACTGTTGGTTACTACGCTGACACTGCTGAATGCCATGGCTGCACCGGCTATCATTGGATTCAGCAGGAAGCCGTTGACGGGGTAGAGTACGCCGGCTGCAACGGGTACACCTATTATGTTGTAAATGAACGCCCAAAACAGATTCTGACGGATGGTGCGCACAGTCAGCCGGGAGAGTTTCAACGCTTCCGGTATCTTTGTAAGGTCGGAAGAGATGATGGTCATCTTGGCCACATCCATGGCGATGTCGCTGCCGCCGCCCATGGCGATGCTTAAATCGGCTTGCGCCAGGGCTGCACTGTCGTTGATGCCGTCGCCTACCATTGCCACTTTCCTGCTGTTTTTCTGCAGGCTGCCGATAAAGGCGGCCTTATCCTGCGGCAGCACCCCCGCCCGATAATGGAGGATGCCGGCTTTGCGTGCAATCTCCCGGGCAGTGGCTTCGTTGTCGCCTGTCAGCATATAGACTTCGATGCCGGCGGCTTGCAATTCGCCGACGGCTTGTATGGAGCTTTGTTTTATTTGGTCTGTAATCCCGGCTATGGCAAGTGCGTTTTCGCTGTCGGCAAACCAGATGACGGTCTGCGCATCCGCTGCCAAGCGGGCGGCTTCATCGCTTAGTGACCGGCTGACGGTAATCCGGTTTTCTTCCAGCAGTTTCCGGTTGCCGGCATAATAGGTCTTTCCGTCCGACTCGCCTTTCACACCTCTGCCGGTAATACTTTCAAAGTTGTCTATACTTACGTCCCGGGCATTCTGTAAATGGCGGACTACCGCTTCGGCAAGCGGATGTTCCGATAACTTTTCCAGACTGTAGAAGATGTTTTCATGCGCTGCCGTCTGTGTTGCCCAAATCAAATCGCCGACTACCGGCTTTCCTTCGGTCATCGGTTCCGGTCTTGTCCAGTACCACCGTATCAATCTTTTTGGCGGTTTCCAGGCTTTCGGCGTCTTTTATCAGAATGCCCCGTTCCGCACCTTTGCCGATGCCTACCATGATGGCGGTGGGTGTGGCAAGTCCCAGGGCACACGGGCAGGCGATGATAAGTACCGTAACCAGCGCCAGCAATCCGTGTGTAAAACCGTTCTGCCCATCCAGCAACATCCATGCGATGAAGGACAGTACGGCAATGCCGATAATAACCGGCACGAAGATGCCCGCAATCTTGTCTGCCAATTGCTGGACGGGGGCTTTGCTGCCTTGTGCATCCTGCACCATGTGGATGATTTTAGCGAGCAGCGTATCCGTCCCTACTTTCTCCGCGCTGAACCGGAAACTCCCTTTTTGGTTGATAGTGCCGGCAAAGACTTTGGCGTTCTTTTGCTGGCTACTGCTACCGGTTCACCGCTCAGCATGCTTTCGTCCACGTACGAACTGCCTTCCGTAACGATGCCGTCCACGGCAATCCGCTCTCCCGGTTTCACTAAAATAATGTCTCCCGGACGAATCTGTTCAATCGGAACAACCTTCTCAGATGAGGGACCGGTGATAACGGTTACCGTTTTGGGTTGCAGACCCATGAGCTTCCTTATGGCGGAAGAGGTATTTCCCTTAGCCTTTTCCTCCAGCAACCGCCCTAACAGGATAAAGGCGATAATGACGCTTGCAGCCTCGAAGTAGACGTGCGGATGGATGCCCCTTTCCAGCCAAAATTCAGGGAACAGCATGTTGAACAGGCTGAACAGGTAGGCGATTCCGGTGCTGTTGGCTACCAGCGTATCCATATTGGCGGTGCCGTGTTTCAGTTGTTTCCATGCGCTGGTAAAGAAACTTCTTCCCAACCAGAATACGACGGGAGTAGAGAACAGCCACATAATAAGATTGGCGTACGGCATATCCATAAAGAACATGCCGATAACCATAACGGGCACGGACAAGACGATGGCCCATGTGGCGCGGAATTTCAGCGCGCGATATTTTTTGTCGTGTGCCTGCTCCACTTTATCCGGTGTATTCTCATCCTGTTTAATCAGCAAGTCGTATCCGGCATTCTGCACGGCCTGCTGCAGGGCTTCGGGAGAGCAATTTTGGGAGTCATATTCCACAGTTGCCGTTGCCGAAGCATAATTTACGGTTGCTCTTCGGACGCCAGGCTGGCGGTTCAGCGTCTTTTCCACTCTTGCGGAGCATGAGGCGCAACTCATTCCCATTACGGGAAAGGTTTCTTGAACGATGCTTTTGTTTGTCATATCAATAGTAGTACAATTTATTTCTTCCAGGATAAACTTCCGGTTTAATGGGAATAAACTTGAAGTTCAATAGGAGTAAACTTGAAGTTTAATAGGAATAAACTTTTAGTTTAATGTGGATAAACTTTTCTATGAAACAAAGATACGGCAAGGAAGTTGTCCGATAGTTGCAAAATTCGGGATATGATTTATAAGATTCTGCTTATATTTCGTCAAGCGGCTTGCGTTTGTTCCCCTTTATTTTCTTGAAGTGACTGGGAGTCATTCCGGTTACATGCTTGAATTGGGCGCTGAGGTAGGAGACACTCGAATAGTTCAGCATATCGGCTATTTCGTTCAGGGATAGCTCCCCGTACATCAGCAGTTCTTTGGCACGCTCTATCTTCTGTGCGATGAGGTATTTTTCGATAGTGGTGTTGGTTGTTTCCGAGAAAAGCTTGCTTAATGCGCTGTAGTCCCGGTGCAGCTTGGATGCCAGGTAATCGGACTGATTGGTTTTCAGTCCGTTGTCATCGTAATGTACCAATTCGATGATAGCATCTTTTATCTGCTCTACAGTCTGTGATTTCTTGTCGTCAATCAGTTCGAATCCGAATGTTTCAAGCGAGGCTTTTACACGCTGATACGTTTCGTCGCTGACTGCGTCGGGCAGGACGGCGATGCCCAGTTCTACCGAAAGCGGGTGCAGCCCCAGTTGCTCAAGCTGGCTTTTCACCACCATGATGCAACGGTTGCAGACCATGTTCTTGATGTGCAGTGTGTTTTCGGGATTGGGTGTAATATCGGGCATTCCGTTCTTTTTCGGGCAAAGATAATAGGTATGGTTTGTTTTTGCTTTCATTTGTCTGCGAATAAATATTAATGGGGTTTATGGCAACCTCATCGTGAAATGCCTTTAGTGAAAGCTTTTTTCCATAACCTTCCGGCTGAGCAATGTCTGCATAGCGCCCCGCATGGACAGGTAAACAAGAAAAGCAAGCCACAGGGCATGGTTGCCTAAAACCGTGTGGAATCCGTAGTACACCGCAAAGAAGCTGACGGCTGAGGCTGCCATGGAGAGAAGCATGCCGCGCGTTGCCGTTGCGCCGATAAAGATGCCGTCCCAGATAAAGGCGGCAATTCCGGCAGCGGGTATGGCAAGCGCCCAATAGAAGTAAGTGTCGGCGGCGGTTATTACGTTCCGGTCATCGGTCAGCAGTGCCAGAAAAGCATTGCCTCCCGAGGCATAGACCAGCGTGAACAGTACGGTCAGCCCGGCGCCCCATATAAACAGATGCCGGACGGTATCGGTAAATGCTTTCCGGTTGCGGGCACCTATGTATCGTCCGCTCAGGGCTTCTCCCGCATAGGCGAAACCGTCCATCACGTAAGAGAAAAGGGTGAAGAGTTGCATCAGCAACGTGTTTACCGCCAGGATAATTTCACCTTGCGAGGCTCCTGCCGAGGTAAAGAATAACGTAACGGCTACCAGACACAATGTCCGCAGGAAAATGTCGCGGTTCACTTGGAAAAAGCGTATCATTGCCTCTTTTTGAAGCACTCCTTTCCAAACGATATACTTCTTCAGTTTGCCGTAGCGGTTCATCCACAGTACCAGCCCCATAAGAAAACCCGCATATTGGGCAATCAGTGTTCCCAAGGCTACGCCTTCCACTTTCATCCCGAAGAAACAGACAAGGCTGAGGCTTGCCATGATGTTGACAATGTTCTGCGTAATGGCTATGTACATGGGAATGCGGGAGTTCTGCATACCGATGTACCACCCGGAGAGTCCGTATAGCCCCAGCATGGCGGGAGCGCCCCATATGCAGATATGAAAGTAGAGTGTTGCCATTTCCCTGACTTCTTCCGTGGGGTGGATAATCTGGAAAGCCGCTTGCCTGATAGGAACTTGCAGCAGGATAAGGCATAATGCCACGGCAAGTCCTATCCCCACCGAACGTATCAGCAGGCGGACAATTTCCGGCAGGTCCCGCTTGCCGTAAGCCTGTGATGTCATGCCGCTGGTTCCCATACGCAGAAAGCCGAATATCCAATAAATGATATTGAACAGCATGCCGCCTACTGCAATGGCGCCGATATAGGCAGGAGAACCCAGGTGTCCTACAATGGCTACGTCAATCAGCCCGAGCAGGGGCACGGTGATGTTCGATACGATGGAGGGTAAGGCTATCTGCAATATCTGTCTGTCTATAGGATTCATTAGCAATGTTTTATTTAAGAGAACGCAAAGGTACGCAGAAAAAGAAAAAACAGTGGGAAAGATTAACTATATTTCTACTTTCATCTATTGACGATTGCCGCGGAAATCCGTAAATTTGTAGATGAATTTCTATTGGGATATTTCAGGCTGTTTAACTATATACACTTTAAAATGAAAACCTTGACTTTTCTTTTCTTCGGACTCCTGCTGTGTCCGATGACGCTTTTGGCACAATCGGCAGATGTATTGTTGCAGAAGGTGGCTGATGCCTTGTCGGCAGGTAAGGACGATTATGCCGTGAGTCTGTTCCGTCAGGCTGCCGATGCGGATGCGGGACAGACGGAGATGTTCTATTGGACAAGCGTTGGAAAAGCCACTGAGGCAGCTCCGCGGCTTGCGCAGGAACTGGCCGTTTGCTACAGAGACAAACGGAATTACGACAAGGCATACCTTTTTTATAAGGAGTGGCTGCAGTATTATCCGGCAGATGTTTCCGCACTTGTAGCCTGTGCAGAGATGCAGATGATGCGCGGTGAAACGAAAGACGCGATGAAACTCTATGAGAAAGTGCTGGCTTTGGATGCTGATAATCTTCAGGCAAATATATTTTTGGGCAACTATTATTACCTGCAAGCCGAGCAAAAGAAGAAAACGTTAGAGGACAACTATAAGAAAATCGTAGCGCCCACACGTATGCAGTATGCCGGTTACCGTAACGGATTGTCGGATATTTACTCCAATGGGTATAGCAAGGCTAAGGGTTACTTGCAGAAGGTGCTTCAACTCTTCCCGTCTACCGAAGCGGGGAAGACCTTGGAGCGGATAAAGAAATTGGAAAAAGAGATGAATAATTGACGGTTCATCTCTTTTCTTTTCCTGCCTGTAGCAATGTCTATTTGGCGGTACGGATTGGCAACTTCATAAGTCCGTCTGGTGCAGAACGGGTGTCTGCCTCCTGAACGGCTTTGGGCCCGGTATCAGAGGACTGTATAACAAGACATGCCGGATGCGTGCCCGCTGTTCGGGAGTAAATTGGTCGGAATGGCTGATTGCGTAATCCATGATGTTGTGTGAGACAAAGGATTCGCCTGTCAGGCAATTCTCACGGTTCACCAAATTGGCAAATGTGAAGTTTTCCGGTTCATTCGCCGCGATATATGCGTAATTCATATCGTATGCTTCCTTATTGTAGGTGGGGGTATCTGTGCAATAGTCGGTATCTTCACAACTGTTTCCTCTTTCTGTTTCGGAGAATACATGGTGTAATCCTAAATAATGCCCTAATTCATGAGCCAACGTAACGGTAATGTCTGCTGGTTTGTATGTGGTTGCCGTACTTTCTTCGTTGATGAA
>ENA-OQCU01000896-OQCU01000896.1-human-gut-metagenome-genome-assembly--contig:-NODE-896-length-11484-cov-2.311086_pt1 | contig 11484 bp, 12 predicted proteins | sample MGYA00242504_ERZ504590 | MGnify/ENA primary metagenome ERZ504590 (study PRJEB26092, sample SAMD00036318) | human gut metagenome | host: Homo sapiens | study: EMG produced TPA metagenomics assembly of...
GGAAACAGGGGAAGATGAAATTTTCATCTTCCCTGTTCTTTTTTGGCTGTTTTCCTTATTTCAGTGTAATCAGAAACTGATAGGTCGTATCCTTCTGAAGTTTCAGAATATCCTCCGTGCAAATGATCTCTCCGTTCTCCGATTTATACCATATATTATTTATTGTCCTGTCACTGTTCAGTGCATAACTGCCGCTGACACTCGGAGTTGACTGAACGATGAGCCATTTCTTTTTACCCTGCAGAATCAGGGTTGTCATCGCCTCTGTACTGATCTCATCTGGTGCAGCCCTTCCCAGAATGATCTCCTGCGTATCTTCAAATTCTTTTCCTGTTGAGACTTCCTTCACAACAGCATGACAGATTTTGTGAATGTTTTGCTCCTCATCCTTCGAATCTTCATAGCTAACCGTCAGACTGTAATTCGAATCTTCTCCATCCAACAACTTTTCTGATCCGTCCGAATACACCAGAGTCACAGAATATGCTGAAAGTTTATCTACATAATCAGAAAAAACGGCCGGAACTTTCTCCAAATCCTGATCCAAATTTAATTTTACCGAGCTAAGCGCTGCTTTATCTGTCTCGTTTTCTGTCATATTTTGAGTTTCCTGTAATCCCAAAGTAGACGAATCAGCTGTTTCTTCTGCCAGCACCGTTTCTGTATTTGTTCCCGTTCCGACTGCTGCGCAGCTGACTGACAGCAAGACTGCCCCCCACTCGAAGAATGAAATTTCTTTTCATCTGCTGATTACCTCCTGCATCTGATGTGACTTTTGATGTAATTATTTCTGATCATTTTTATCCGGCCATAAGATATACCATGTCTGTCTCCTTGTTATCCTGAACATCTTTATCCCATGAGATATGTAAAATATAATAATTTATATAATTTCCATTGTGTACTGAGCCAGGAAGTGTTTCCTTATTCGTTGTCCTCCAGTAGAGCGGCTCTGCTGCTGCCTGAACCTTAGTATATGTGGCATATGTTGTTTCGTGATATTTATTAGTAGCATAACCATTGCCGCCTTTATTTAAGTAGTTACCAGCCAGTTCATTACCTTTTTTTGGTACCGTTCCTTCAGATAACTCACCTCACCATCCGAAGGCGCCAGTGAAGCTTTTATAGATTGTATAGGTAAATCCGATATTTGTAGTATGTGCCAGCTGAATGTTATAACTCTGATCAGGCTTTGTACTGTACACACAAAAAATCGATATCCTTATACTTCTGTTCTGCCGAGACAATCAATGTTGCTGAGTTCCAGCTCCTGGATCGGCTTTGCATCTCCTGCTCCTGCTGCCATACGTACCTTTGTCGTATGACGGCCGGTATTGTACACATACCACGTCATAGGTTGCCGAGATGACATGCCAGTAATGCAATCAGCAGTGCAACTGTTCCTGATGTAAGTCTGCCTCTCAGTTTCTTTTTGCTGGAATTATCAATCTGATTTCTTTCATCTAAAATGGCAGACACCTCCCTGTATTTTACGCTATAGCATAAAATCTTTTATCCATTATCATACCATATTCACTTCTATTCATCAATGCGTCATTCTCATTGATTTTTCTCAATTTCATGTATATTTTCATCTTTTCAGGCTCTTCATGTATTTCTTCTGTGCTTTGTCAAGAACTCTTTTGCACAGAAAAAGACAGGGGATATCTTTCCAGAATATTCCTGTCCTTCGCCTTGCGTTCATTTTAATCTTCTTATTATTTTATTTCTTCTTATTATGATAGACCAGCAATCCAATCACTGCAAGTACTGCAATTCCGATAATCCATGTGAACGGATTCTGATACCATTTTGTTTTTGCAGCTTTTACATTCTGCCCGGACGCCTCGCGGATGTCCTTTGCGTCAGTGTTTTCTGCTTCAGGCTCTTTGGAGTCTTTTTCTGTATTTTCAGCTTCATCTGTTTCTTCTGTAATTGCCGGTGTTGGTGTCTCGGTCGCTTCTGCGGCCTCAGTTGGTGCCAGTGTTTCGGTTGCTTCTGCGGTCTCAGTTGGTGCTGGTGTCTCAGTTGCCTTTGCAGTTTCTGTCGGGACTGGTGTCTCGGTTACTTTTGCAGCTTCCGTCGGTGTAACGTTCACTTCTTCAGCCTGGGCTGTCGTTTTTCCATCTGTCTCAGCCACTGCATCCGCGCTCTCTTCTACTGTATCCGGGTGTTCCTTCTTTCCCATTCTTCGGTTTTTTCCAGATCCACCCAGCCTTCTGTTCCATCAACTCTGGCTCACGCCCCTAATGGCTTCCATCCACCATTTCGGCATCCTGTGTGATATGAATGAGTTCTCGCCATTTTCAATATCGCGCACTCCCGGAACTTTCGCCATATTTTTTCCCAGGTCCCTGGTAGAGCTTCTGCGTTCCTTCTTCTGCATCTGCCTTTACATCATAATCAGCATTGTAATTCACATGATCCTTACCTGCGATATAAAGTTCAGAATCAATTGCTTCTTTTCTGGAATCCGCCGGCCTGCACTCGTCAAGCGGGGCGTATCCATACATGCCATGATATTCTGTGTATCCCCACGTACGGTTATTCTCGGTATCCTCTACTTCTCCTTCTATATGAAGCGCCGTTCCATTCGGAATCTGCTCATCATTCAGCCTCGTAGATTCCAGATCCGGCTGTGAATAAATATCGATTCCTCCTGCCTTTGATTCTACGATCATATAATAGTCTGTAGGATAATCCGGTCCTGTCTTGCCGGTCTGCACATCTGCCATGACATTAACACTCATAAAAAGTCCAAGTGCTATGACAAGCAGGCTCTTTTGCCAGTTTTTTTCATTTTATGTTATCCCCTTCACTCCCGTGTATTCCATTAATTCATTAACATATCATATCACATGACACAGCATAATGATAATCCTTTTTGTCATAAAAAATGTAAAAATCATCAAAAGCGGAAGTTTTTCGACATAATTACGGAAAGTACAAAGACCCCTGGAGATTATCTCGAGGTCTTTGCTTATATCATGGCACTTTTGAGAAAAGCCAGTTTCATTATTTGTACAGAGGTCCGTAGTTCTTGCAAGCGCGGAAATCTGCACCTTCTTTGTCCATTCCGAATGCATTCCATGCTGCCGGACGATAAATATCTTTTCCGGAACGTTGTGCATGGATACCGGGATACGAAGCATAGAGCACATTGTGATCAGGTCAGCTCCGATATGTCCATAGGAGATAGCACCGTGGTTAGCTCCCCAGTTGTTCATTACATCATAAGCTGTCTTGAACGGTCCTTCTTTGCCATCGCATCTTGGAGCAAACCATGTACATGGCCATGTGTAGTCTGTACGTTTCCAGAGTTTATCAGATACTTCTGCCGGAAGAGCTACTGTCCATCCTTCAGCAATCTGCAGAACCGGTCCAAGTCCTTTTACAAGGTTCAGACGGATCATAGTTGCAGGCATCTGAGCTTTTGTTTCGTAACGGCTGGAGTATCCGCCTCCACGGAAATATCCGTTGTCAGCCATACACCATTCTGTGTTTTCCATGATTGCTTTCTGGTCTTCTTCTGTGATATCCCACCACTGTTTCATAACAGCATTGCCGTTTTCATCTTTAGCTTCGCCGTTAGCATCGAGGCAAGCAGCACCGGAGTTGATCAGGTGAAGGAATCCGCCAGCTTCTTTAGCTACGCCTTCAAGGTCATATCCTGTAGCTTTCTTAACAGCCTCTGGGCTCCAGTATGTACGAACGTCAGCGAAGATCTGAGCTCTGTTTGTAAGGAGTTTCATGAACATCATTCCAAGACCGTTGAGAACGTCATTCTCTGTAGCGAGGATGTATGGCTCACGAGCTCCGTTCCAGTCGAAGGATGTGTTCAGCATAGCTTCTGCGAAGTCACCGTTTGGATAGAAGTCTGTCCACTGTCTCTGTCCCTGGAAACCAGCTGCCAGAGCGTTGTGTCCGATTGCTTCTTCGGAGAATGCAGGATCAAGGTTATCACAGCCGTTCATCAGTTCTTTGATGATAACTGCCATCTTAACTACAAATTCAAACTGCTCTTCTTTCTTTTCTGGTGAGAACTGCAGTTCTTCAGGGTTCTTGTCCCAGCCGATCTTGCAGGTTTCTTTAGCCCATTTCAGAGCTTTTTCAAATTCTTCATGATCATAGATACCTTCTGTCATACGACGGATGATCTCTACCTCATCAACGGATTCAACACGCATTCCAAGATAGGATTCGATGAAATCGGAATCAATGATAGATCCGCCGATACCCATTGTAACGGAACCGATCTGCAGGTAAGATTTGCCTCTCATGGAAGCTGCTGCAACTGCTGCACGTCCGAATCTGAGTAATTTTTCTTCAACGTCTGCCGGGATAGATGTGTCATCAGCTTCCTGAACATCATGTCCATAGATACCGAATGCCGGAAGACCTTTCTGTGCATGCGTAGCAAGTACGGAAGCAAGGTAAACTGCTCCTGGTCTTTCTGTTCCATTGAAGCCCCATACAGCTTTGATTGTCTGAGGATCCATATCCATTGTTTCTGCGCCATAGCACCAGCATGGTGTAACTGTAAGTGTAATGTCAACGCCTTCTTTACGGAATTTGTCAGCACATGCAGCACTTTCACCTACACGTCCGATTGTTGTATCAGCAATAACAACTTTAACTGGCTCGCCGTTGGAATATCTCAGATTTTCCTCGAAAAGTTTTGCAGCGGATTTAGCCATGTTCATTGTCTGCTCTTCAAGAGATCCTCTGACATCGAGTGCTCCTCTACGTCCATCGATTGTTGGTCTGATACCGATAACCGGATAGCTGCCTACTAATCTGCTCTTTGCCATGATTCATTACCTCCATTTAATTAAGTACTTTATTATACGAGAAGTTTTTACTAAAAAATCTCGTTGTTTCCTATATTTCATAGTATACAATTGCCAAACGTTAATTACTTGTGTTATAATAGCAAAAAGCAGTACAATATTCACTTTTTTTTAATTATTTTGTAAAAAATCTGTGAACTTATGATAAGGAGGCACTTATTTTGCACGATCTGGACCGCAACGAGGACCGTTTAAGAGGAACTTATGATTTTCCATTTGAATTTCATCATATCGACCACAATCATCCCCGCTACGTGATGTCCTATCACTGGCATGTCGAATATGAGATTATTCGTATTCTGGATGGCTCACTCACTGTCACTTTAGACGAAAAAAGTTTTACTGCTACTGCCGGAGATATCATTTTTGTGCATAGTGGAATCCTCCACAGTGGAATTCCTGAGGATTGTGTCTATCAGTGTATCGTCTTTGATGGAAACACTTTTCTCAAAAATAATTCAGTCTGCGCCGGATACATGCAGAAGATCATTCATCAGGAGATTTTGATCTATCATCATTTCACTCCGAAATATGTGGACATTTGTGCAACTGTAAACAGTCTTTTTGACGCATTATGGAATGAAACCTTCTGGTTATGAGCTGTCTGTGCTTGGACAATTTTACCACTTTTTTGGTCTGATTTTTGGTAATCATTACTATCTGGAGAGTGTCACACGCGCACGCCGCGATTACAAACGAATCCTGCAGCTGAAGCAGGTCCTGGATTTCATCGAGCACAATTATGCTTCTCCACTGACACTGCAGCAGCTTTCTGCCTCTGTATCCATGTCACCGAAATACTTCTGTCGTTTCTTTTCCGAGATGACACATCAGACTCCAATGGATTATCTGAATCACCAGCGGATCGAACAGGCCTGTTATCAGCTTTCCACCACTGATGACTCGATCACGGAGATCGCATATCGAAATGGTTTCAACGATCTGAGCTATTTTATCCGTACATTCAGGAAATATAAGGGGATCACTCCCGGGAAATATAAAAAAGCATAGTATAGAAAAAGAGCTCTGAAGACTCACACCTGCGCGAATCTTCAAAGCTCTATTTTTATTATCACATTTAAAACAGTTGTATTACAGTACCTCATTGAGTACAGATAATCCATATTCTGCAAGGCTGTGATCTTCTTCACCGGTACCACCGCTGATTCCCAGTCCGCCGATGATGGTATCACCAACTTTAAGTGGAACTCCACCGCCAAAGATTACGATTTTGCCATTATCCATCTTGTCTACACCATAGAAAGTTCCGCCAGGCTGAGCCAGAACGCTTAATTCTTTTGTGGACATCTTGACCGCAACAGATGTATAGGCTTTCTTAGTTGCCACATCAAAGCTTACAAGAAACGCTCCATCCATTACATGGACGGCGATTGGATTTCCATCCGGTCCACAGACTGCAATAACAGCCTTCTTACCGCGACGTTCTGCTTCCTGTTCGATCTTCTCGATCAGACGTTTGGCACTGGCAAGTGTAATTCTTCCCTGAATGCCCATTCTCTTTAAAACTTCCTGGATCACAGCTTCATTGACTGCTCCTGTCTGATTCTGGTTCTCTGGCATGGTTCTGACCTCATCTTTTCCACCGTCCGATGTTTTTTCTGTCGGTTTATCCACCTCTTCTGGCAGATCATTTCCTCCATCTTTGCATCGGTATATCTGGCAAGTATATAAAGATAATCTGCCAGCCGGTTCATATATTTCTTGGCTCCGTTGTCCGCTCCGAATTTCACACTGACTGTTGCAAGTGCTCTCTCAGCCCTTCTTGCTACCGTTCTGGCTACATCCATTTCAGCAGACAGACGACAATTTGCCCGGCAGGATAAATTCCTTCGGTCTCTGAAAAAGGCCTTCCATCCGGTTGATCTCGTCTTCCAGATATTCTGTTTTAACGTCGTCAATCCTGTAGTCTCTCTTGTAAGGATCTGCCACCCCTGCCATGACCGTGATCAGTGTACGCTGGATCTTCTCCAGAAACTGTATCGTGTCTTCATCCTTCAGCATGGTCTTAACCAGGCCCAGATGGCTGGTCAGTTCATCAATGGTTCCCACCAGCTGAATGCGGTCATCTGACTTGGAGACATTTTTTGTATGGACAAGGCTTGTCGTTCCCTTGTCGCCGCCTTTTGTATAAATGTTCATCTTGGCATCTCCTGTATTGTTTACTGGTAACTATTTTACTCTCGAAAAATAAAATATGCAACAGGTTATTCTCCCCTGTAAATTGCTTTAAATGGCATCTTTTTAACTGCTCTTGCACTGTTTGCCCCCAGATTTCGGCACTGCCAGAAACGTGGTGCATTCAGTTCAAATACGTTATGTCCTTTTGGAAGCCGTCTCATCTGCATGGCAATCCTCTGACCACTCATTCCGATCCCCGATCCAAGCATGGAATCTTCTGCTGCCGCATGAGCCAGTTCATCCAGCTCCCCGGATTTTTCGTGCACTTCAAACAACAGCCCCTCTTCTTCAATTCCTGAACAGACCTCGTGAAGAAGATCTGAATCAGCTTCCTGTGTATAAATAATGATCGTCGGTTTATTTACAACCACGTTTATCCCTCCTGGGTACTTCCGATATAAGACAAAAGCAGGCCCGTTGCAACTGCATTTCTCGGTCCTTCTGTTCCGCGGATGTTTCCGCGTCCGCATACAATACGGTATTCAGAAAGTGCCTGCATCAGCATCTCCGGAATCTCAAAATCCTCTGCGGAACCGCCGACCAGAACTACGTTTGGAATGTTTCGAAGTTCATGCTCCGGTGCTACCTGACGAAGTGCACGTACAGCATTTCGTACAAATACTTTGCGTTTTGCCTCTCTTCTGACTTCAAGAATCCGTTCCATCGGAATGTCTTCTTCAATCTTGAGCATCTCGCCCGGTGCAAGCAAAACAACATGTCCGTAATATCTTGGATCAATAGATTCTGTAAAGAACTGCATAGCTCCATTTTCGAGGCGCAGATGGAAAAGGCTTTCCACCTTGCCCAATGGATATTTCTTGATCTGTTCTGCTGTAGTACGGCTCTTAAGTCCAAGTTCCGTCTGGATCAGCATCGTTACCAGCTCACCGGCACCTGCCTGATGTGTGGTGCGGACTCTTCCGTCTGCTTCCAGAACTGCGGCATCTGTAGATCCGCCTCCCATATCAAGGATAGCAAGCGGAAGTCTGGTTCCCGGTGTTGTCATTGCTCCAAGTGAAGCCATAACAGCTTCCACTCCGGCAACAACAGCTTTGGTGTGAAGATCCTTCTCCAGCTGCTCTGCGATCTTCTTGCATTGGAAGATGTGCTGTCTTGACCATGCCGCGATCCCCACTGCTTTTTCCATACAGGTCTCGCCTGCAAGCGCACCTGAAATCTCAACCGGTGCAAGTGTATCACTGCAAGAATATCTGTAATACGCACTGCATGATTTTCGGCTTCCGCCACATCTGCCATGCTCGTCTTAATACGTGAAAACATATTTCCTACATTGGAATCCGGCTGTCCATCAATATCAAAGATCTCACCTGCATCCTGCAGCGTATCCATGATCTCATCAGCCCCATGATCTATATTTATTCGTAATTCCTGCTCTCCGTGAAAGAAAATCTCACCAGCGGGAAGAATGTTCTCTTTTATATTTCCGTTCGGAGTACGGATCACAACCGCACTTCTTTTGCCGATCAGACTCTTCGCGATCGGAGTGACTGCTCTTGTCTCATCTGCGTCCAGTTTCAGAAGTGTAGCGATTCCATATGGATTGGAAAGCATCCGGATGCTTGTACCCGGAAGTGCAACCTCGATTGCTGCCATTTTGTATTCAGGCACTTTATCAATATGGCGTACTTCATCAACGATCGGAATTTTTTTGTTTAAGCGGTTTTCTACCAGGACTGCTTCATCTGCCTGAAGGATCAGTCCGCGGATATCCAACTGCTCATACTGGTTCAGTTTGCGTGCCACCTCTTCATAGGAATACTCAGAGGATGCCACCAGAATATATGGTATATTCGATCTGCCTTTGTCTATGTTCTGAATAAACAGAAGCCGTCCTACTGCTTCTCCTGCACCTGCCGGTGTTGCCGGATTGTGCCCGATCATAGAGGACTCAGTAATGATTGTCTCTGTAATTGTTTCCATTGCTGTATCACCGATAACCGGAGCTGCCTCGTTCAGTCGGACAAGATCCAGTTTTTCCAACGGCATACCGATACGGTGCATCGCTTCCTCAAGGGCAGCTTTGACCCCGTGAACATTCGGAAGTGTCCCTTTGGTTCCGGTGGTAATACGGGAAGCACTGGAGAGGAACTGGAATCTTCCGTCCTCTCCTACACTTCCGATACATACTTCAGTTGTGGAATTTCCTATATCAACACCTGCGATCAGTTTCAAAGAAGAATTCCCTTTTTTCATAAATTTCTGCAGCCTCAAGTACCAGTTTGGCACAGTGAGGTGCGCTGTATTTCTGAAGAAGGTTCCTGCGCCATCAGGATCAGTTCTTTCTTGGTGGAACGATTCGGACGCAGTTTGTTGTACATATCAAGAATTACATCATCAGGTACATTTACAAGCTCAGAAGCACGCTGTAAAATTCGCATCCATAGTTGGATTTATTCTGCTTCTCTTGCAACCTGTCCCTGCTTTTTTTAATGTTTCAGCGGAAATCTTGTATGTCATCTGCTGTGACATTGCCATTTTTTTACCTCATCAAGGGTAATCTGAGAAAGATTTCTTACCGGTTCTTGAAGTAATGGTATCCGCTTCGCTCTGTCCTAAAGGATAGCTGCTCATTTTGTACCCTCCCATTCAATCATGCCTTTTGCCGGATCGAGCTGCTCTGTCTCAATAATATGAAGAAGCGCTGCTTTTACCTGATATTTTGCACGTACCATTGGATCGTTGGTACACTCGATCGGTGTAACTTTTTCACCTTTTACATACTTGGCTGCATTACGTCCGATCTTACGATATGTATCCAGGTCCATCAGTGGAGCCTGTGGAAAAAGCTCCAGATTGGAAAGCGGATACAGATCTTTCTGATGAATGACGGTTGTTCCTTTGGACTGCAGGCCGATTCCGATTCCTGATCCGGAAAGCTTCGCAGCTTCCAGTCCCATGAATCCTACATCAGAAGTATCCAGCACTTTGACAACACGTGATGTCATGCCTTCCTCTTCGATACCTGCTTTAATGTTTCGAAGGACTTCCTCCAGAGGAATCCCACTCATGGTCTTTGTGATCTCAGTCTGGAATGCTGCTCCGACACCGATCACGATCTCCTTCGGATCTGTTCCCTTCTGTGCTCTGACGGCATTTTCATAAGAATGTTTCGGACGCATTCTTGTCTTGCCGGCAAAGCTTCCTGCACCTTCTGGTGCCGGTGTACTGCTCACATTCTGAGGCTGTGCACCGGATGCCATAAGCTGTGCAACGACTGCCTGTGTTACGGCACGTACCAGCTGCTCATTTACTTCCATGGTGCACCTCCTTAAATATCATTTGCGTTGATTCTGTGAGGAATCGCTTTGATCTCCTCCCAACGCTTACCTGAAACCCGATAACCGGTTCCCGGTCCCATGTAATCGTTTGGTGTATTTACTCCGGACATTACCTGGAAATTTTTATCCAGGATTGCTGCCGTCTGCATATAATCACCGATTACTCTCTGTTTCAACATGTTGAGAATATTGTCTGCAAGAACAGTATAGCCACTCTCCGCAAGCGCTTTGACTACATCAATTCCTGTGATACCTCTCTTCATCATGTCATCTGCGGCCATAAGGTCGGATGCCACATCTCGTTTGAGTGTATCTTTGCTTCCATGCGCATAGGTAACTGCTTCAACCTGCTCATCTGTCACTTCTGTAAGGCCCAGATATTTAAAGACTGCCTGAACAGCTTTGCCTGCTTCATGACGAACACGGATGACATCTTCCTCTGTAACAGGACGAAGACCGCCATCCACCTGCATATCTCTCTGCAAAACATTATAATCATCAAAGTCCTCGGCATCAAAATTGGATCCCGCGAACATATTGTCGTAGTTTGGTTCTGCTGCATATCCGGAGAAAATAAAGTCTGTTCCCGGCATAAACTGCAGCATGGTTCTTGCTGTTCTTCTCATATCGGAGTTTGAGAAACTCTGGTCATTGGAAGATGCACACTCGAGTCCGAGAAGCGCTGCAACCAGATTCTCTCCCATAACTTCACGGATACCCGCCGGAACACCGGCAGCAACACCGATACAGCTTACTGAACCATTCTGGATTCCCTGGCTTCCACAGCCCTTTGTAACATAAAGGCAGCGGCATTCCAGATAAAGCATAGATTTCTTTTCACTGCTTCCCATCAGGACTTCAGATCCGGCACCTGAGGTAAAACGTACCTTCAGACCTCTTGACGCATAAGCAGAATTCAGAAATGCTTTGGAATATGGGGTGTCATCACCATCAATAAATACTTTCTCGGTGCCATATACAGAAAGTGTTGCAACAACCGCGTGTTGCCTTTATCCTTTTGGGAGGGAAGGTGCTTTACCCGGAAACGGGGCTGCGCGAGGTGCTGGAAGCGAACTACCGCAAGCCGCTGGAGTGAGGCGGTTGCATGAAAAAGTAAACGGGCGACACCTTTTGTG
>ENA-OQCU01000897-OQCU01000897.1-human-gut-metagenome-genome-assembly--contig:-NODE-897-length-11482-cov-4.375958_pt1 | contig 11482 bp, 7 predicted proteins | sample MGYA00242504_ERZ504590 | MGnify/ENA primary metagenome ERZ504590 (study PRJEB26092, sample SAMD00036318) | human gut metagenome | host: Homo sapiens | study: EMG produced TPA metagenomics assembly of...
CGAACCAGGCGTCGACAAGATCATGGAACGCCACTCGACTCGACCGCAGCATCGTCGTCGACGTGCTCGACAAATACAGCCGCCCCGCCGGAACTACACGCGAGCGTGGCCACGAAGGCATCGGCACGACACCAAGGCTGGCGACACGCAGAACGTGGCGGACACGGTCACCACCAGCCGTAACGGCAGCTCGATCAGCGAGAACGTGACCGGCACCAGCACCCTCCGCTGGATTGGCGTGGACGGCACCGCCCGCACGGCGAGCAAACAGTTCACCATGAACAACAACGCAAGCCAGAACGTGTCGTTCTCCTACAGGGACATGGACGCGTCGTGGAAGTCCTGGCCGGCCGGCAAATTCACGTTCGACGTGAATTTCGCCAAGCAGGGCAGGATGGCCGGAGCCGTCAGCCTGAACGGTGATGCGGATGCGAACGAACGCTGGCAGGCCGCCCAGCTGCCGAACCCTTCGAAGACGCTGACCAACGCGGCCGGCGGACAGGTCACGGCCCCGAACGACCAGATCGCGTCCGGCAGCCTCTACACCGCCCACATCAAGGCCCACAGCTCCGCTTCCGAGCATTTCTGGCTGTACGACACGATCGACGTAAGCGCCCAGCAGGTCGTGATCGGCGGCACCCAGACGGATGACCCGTCGAAGGTCACCGTGACCGACGAGGATGGCAGGACCGTCCAGGCCGACATCTCGATCGACGACACCCAGGCCGGCAAGCGCATCGTCAAGGCTCATGTTCTCAAGCCCGCATCCGGCTGGTACACGCTCAACGTGCCCCAGTCCGCCAAGCCCACCGGAGCCGACTATTCGATTCCGGATGATTCGAAGGCCTGCTGGCAGGGTGACGGGCAGGACTGCCAAGTCGGCGACAGCGAACAGGTCGGCAAGGTCACCCCGAAGCCCGACAAGGTGTGGGTGCTGGACTCCAACGGCGCGTTGAACGCCGAAGACCCGCAGCATACGAACAACAAGGGCTCCGACGATCGTACGTTCGTAACCGGCGACGCGATCGGCGCGGTCGTCAACGGCCGCATTCCGGGTCACCTGCTCAACCCGTTCACCAGTTACAGCATCACCGATGACTGGACGGCCAGCGCCCAGTGGATCGACTGGAACCATAAGGACCAGGTGCGCGTGTATGTGGATGGCAAGGACGTGACCGACCAGTTCGACATCACGATCGACACGACGAAGCACACGACCACCGCGACCGCGAAGGGCGGCTTCCTCGCCAAGACCGCGCTCGGCACCGCCGACCGCAAGGTCAAGCTGTACATCGGCGGCATCGTCGGCAAGGCGCCGTCCGCCGACTACGCGGCCGACCAGAAGAAGCTGACCAACAAGGCGTCCGAGACGTGGAACAACGAAACCCAGCCGACCAACGAGCCGCCCGTCTACGTGCGTAACCCGAAGCCCGACAAGGTGTGGAATACGGACGCGTCCAAGGCCGGTCAGTCCGCCGACCCGGCATGGTCCAACACCGTGTCCGACGATACGAAGACGTTCGTGCAGCGCGACACGTTCGCGGTCACCGTGAACGGCAAGCTTCCGAAGAACCTCGCCAAGAAACTGTCCGCCTACGAGCTGGGCGACGATTTCACCAAGGCGTCCAAGTATGTCGATTTGGACCAGGCCAGCGTGAAGGTCACGATCGACGGCAAGGACTCCACCGACCTGTTCGACGTCCACAAGGACGGCACGAAGGTGTGGGTCAGCGCCAAGCAGTCCCTGCTCGACACGACCTTCAACACCGCCGCCGACCGTGCCGTGCGCATGACCGTCGAAGGCACGTACAGAAAGGGCGTGCTTCAGGCCGGCCAGAAGGTCGACATGACCAACGGCGGTTGGGAGAAGTGGAACGATCAGGAGACTCCGTCCAACGAGCCTCCCGTCAAGGAATGGACCCCGAACCCGGACAAGAGCTGGATCCGTCTCGAAAACGGCAAGTGGAAGGCCGTCATCGACCCCGACGAGTCCAACAAGACCGGCGCGGACAATCTGAAGTTCCTCGACGGCGATCAGGTGGGCAGTGTCGTCAACGGCACCATCGCCAACGATCTCGCGAAAGTCACCAAGATCAGCCTGACCGACGACTACGCGAACGCCGACTACCTGTTCGACCTGACCACGGATAAGAGCCAGATCCGCGTGTATGAGGCCGACGCGACGACCGACGCGAAGTCCAGTATCGCGGACATCATCACCACCGGTCGTGACGTGACCGACCGTTTCGACGTCACCGTCAACGGCACCAAGGTCACCGCCACCGCCCACGCCGACTATCTGGCCGAGCAGGTCGGTCTGAAGAATCCGAAGCAGATCACCCTGTTCCTGCCGGGCACCGTCAACATGGCGAACGGCAAGGGCGCGGCCCAGGTCCGCAAGGACTTCAACAAGGCCGCGGGTGACGAGCTCACGTTCTGCACCGATCCGACCACCAAGAAGGACCTGACCAACGCGGGCGGTGAGACCGTCAACAACGAGTCCCAGCCGACCAACGAGCCGAAGATCTGCGGCTACATTCCGCCGGTCAGGAAGAAGGTCATCGCGGAAGGCAGCCAGGGCGGTGCGAACCAGGATGCGAACGATAAGGTCGTGTATCCGGGCCAGAGGGTCGAATACCGTCTGACCACGAAGCCGCAGCTGCCCGCCGATCTGGCGTACGACATCACCACCGTGCGTGACGTCGACACGTACGACCGGTATCTTGAGCCCGACCCGCAGACCCTGGAGGTCACCGACCTTTCGACCGGCGACCAGCTGACCATGTCCGACCCGCAGATGGGCGTCGAAGGCGAATATTCGGTCGCATGGGACGAGTCCAACCACCGGTTCACCATCACCTACTCCGACAAGTACGTGAAGGAGCATTGGAAGAAGGGCTCCAACCCGCAGGTTCAGGTCCGTTTCGAAGGTACCGTGTCCAAGGACGCGCCGACCGACCGGAACGTGGACAACCAGTGGGCGCTCACGCTGAACAACGGCATCACGCCGTCGAACATCGTCGAGAACAAGCCGCCGAAGCATGAGACCGGTAAGAAGGACACACAGTCCTCCACGCAGGGCGATCCGACCGTCGTCATCGACGGGAAGACCATGCTGTTGGGCGACACCGGCAACTACACGGTCAAGCTCGACCTGAAGCAGAAGGACAATGCGTACCGCGTGTGGCGCGCCGGCATCACCGACGACTACGACGACAAGTACGTGAGCATCGACCCAGGCAAGATCGAAGTGCTCGACGCCAACGGCCGTGACGTGACCGACAAGTTCAACGTCCAAATCAAGGACGGCGTCGCCTACGTGTACGCCCGGACCGTGGACACGTTCGTGCCGAAGACCGGCAAGACCGTCAAGGGCGATCCGCAGCCCGACGATCTGGCCGCCTACTCCACTAAGGACAATCATGACCCGCTGACCGAACCGGCCATCGACCAGACCCTGCTGGGCCAGGAATACCAGGTCGTCATGCCGTACAAGGTCGTCAAGGTCACGGACGGCTACGTGGTGAGGAACAAGGCCATTCAGGTCACGAACAACACGACCGTCGAAAGCAACGAGGTGTCCAACCCGCTGAAGCCGATCAACCCGACCAAGGATGTGACCGTCAGGGTCGGCGGCGCATCCGTCAACGGTCAGAGCATCTACAAGGACCGTACGTTCCTGTACCGTCTCGACTCCAGCATGATCCCCGCCAACCGCGCCTACCCGCAGGTCGATCAGTGGACCATCACCGACCATCTGGACACCAAGCATGACGAGTACACCGGCCAGTGGGCCGTGCAAGCGGCACGCGACCTGTACAAGGATGGCACCGTGATCGCGAAGGCGGGCGACAGGCTCGCCGGAGACGGATTCGACTCCAAGAAGTTCGGCGGCGACCTGTTCGCCCTCGACTACAAGGATGGCACCGTGACCGTCACGGCCACCGACGTGTACCGTGCGCTCGTGTCCGCCGACAACGCCCACGAGAACGGTTGGTCCGCGTACATCCAGTGCAGGCGCACCTCCATCGCGGAGCGTGTCGAAAACCGGTTCACCGAACGGTTCAACGACAAGACCCTCGAGTCGAATGTCGTGTGGACCCGCACGCCGGACATGACCCCGAGCCTGCACTTGGAGAAGTACGACGTGAAGTCCGGCGAACAGTTGGGCGACCGTGACGACGTGAAGGACGCGTTGAAGATGGACGGCGACTCGTTGCAGATCGCGTTCAAGATCACCAACACGTCCAAGGTCGATTCCAGCACCGGTGAGGGCGCGTGGTTCCAGGCCAAGGACCTGAAGCTCACCGACGACACGATCGCCGGTATCGGCAAGGTCGAGGACCTGAAGTATCCGGACAACTGGGACACCCTGGTCCTGAAGCCCGGCGAATCCGTGAACGTGACCGGTACGTTGAAGGGCGTGTCCGAGGACGGCAGGCATACGGACCGCGCCAAGGTCACCGGCACGCCGCTGGTGGAATGCCCGGTCACCGACCAGTTCGGCGACGGCGACAAGTCCGACCAGACGGTCGACGGCGACGCCGACACGACCGACGGCCTGAAGCGGGTCACAGTCGGCGGCAAGACCCTGTGCGAGGACAATGCCGTGGAGTCCAATACGGACGATTGGAGCGGCTACCGTCCAAGCCTGGCCCGTACCGGCCTTGAGGTCGGCGGCGCCATGCTGACCGTCATCGCACTGGCCTGCATCGGCATGACGCTGGCCGGCTTCGGCCGCCGCCAGCCGACCCGCGGCCGCCACACCGCCTGATTCCGGCCTGTGACGCGAAACGCCCCGCCTTTCGAGGTGGGGCGTTTTTTCGTGGTCGGGGAGGCGAATCCGGTGGGGTCATACATGCATGAAGACGCGGGCGGCGAGGATGCTGGCTGTAGATCGCGGGCAGTGAAAGATAGAAGAACAGACAATATAAAGAAGAAGTAGAAGGAGGAATTCCCCTCTTTTCTCTCTTTATATACTTGTATGCATTCTGTATGCAGTCTGTATGCATCCTTAAGTGCATACATTTTCAGCCCCTCAGCCCTACGGACACGCCTATTCGCGTTTCTGTATGCATTGTATGCAGTCTTTTTCGGAGTTGTGTTCCCGCATAGCGTGCATAGTGAGCTTTTTGATGCATACAATGCATACAGCTTTTTCGATCGTCCATCCGAGCAGCGAAGCCGACGGAACGGACGGATTGCGTACATGCCCGCAGAAACGCGCGATGACCGTAGGTTAAGAAATGGGTCGGGATGATGGCGGACAGTCCGTCAGATGGGCGATGAAAGCCCGAAAAAGCCCACTGTCCGCGACAACAGGCAGTGGAGAAGGTTTTTATTTATGGTTCGTCGAGGAATGTCTGAAGACGCGAACAGAGAAAAGCTTGATTGCCTGTAAATCGCGGACAGTGAAAGATAGAAGAGCAGGCAATATAAAGAGGAAGTAGAAGGAAGAATCCTCTCTTTTTACTCTTTTATACTTGTATGCACTTTGTATGCGCTTTGTATGCATCCCCAACTGCATACATTTTCGTGCTCGCAGCCTTACTCTTAAGCCAAACCGTCTTCTTGTATGCATTGTATGCAGTCTTTTTCGGAGTTGTGTTCCCGCATAGAGTGCATAGTCGGTTTTTTGATGCATACAATGCATACAAGTCACGGAGTCGGTCGGATTCGCGGGCCGTCATGAGGGCAGACGGGCCGCGACAAACGGAATTGTCAGTCTTTTTGCTTCGGACCGCCCGTTCCGCCGTTCATGTCGTAGTAGAGCGGATAGCGGGGGGATAAGGCTGACTCCCAGTTTCATTACGGAGCCGTAGTTACCGCGTTCCAGATAGAACACGCTCAGCGTGTGCGTGGTGTTCGGTGTGAATGTGTTACCGCTGAAACCGCCCGGCGGCGTGACGCCCGCCTCTTGGAACCGCGATTTGATGGTGGTGTGCTCGACGCCGTCGCCGGATCCGTTCCATGCTGATTGGCTGATCTCGCCGGTCGTGAAGTTGATATCGGTGTCCTTGCCGACCAGTGAGCCGGATGAGGAGCCGAGCAGCACGCCGTCCACGACCACCCACAGGTCATCGTCGCCCCTGAACCTCAATGCCAGATCGCCTCCATGTCCGTCCTTATTGTCCGCTCCAGTGGTGATCGGGGAGTCGAATCGAGCGCCGAAATAATGGTTCGTATCTAGGGTTGTTTTGTCAGACGCTTTGTCGAACGGCCAGAACTGCCAACCCGTATCCGCATGGCCGATCGTGTCCATCGCGTGTGTGGTCCTGTTGTAGACAGCACTGGTGGTGTCTGAGGTGAACGTGAACAGGCCGGTCTCCGCGTCGAAGGTGAACATGGTGGGCGATATGTTCGCGTCAATGATCTTTTTGCCCGCCTGTGCGCTGTCATCGAACAGATAGCGCGCGCTTTCCGTCAGGCCTGATGCCGGATCACGGACGATTGGATAGCCGCCGTCCGTCTTTGCGGTGGAATATCTGAAGCCCGCAGTCGACGGCATATATGCGTTGAGCGGGCTTGCCATGATGGTCTTCAACCGTCCGGTCGCACGGGATACGTCGGGCCGGTTGAACATGAATTTCAACAGATGCCCGCCCTCGTCCTGTGATCCGTTGATGCCTTGGGTCAGGCATTCGTAGCAAGTGTTGGTCGCCGCGTTGTCCGCGCTGCCTTCCTTGGCGACAGTGTAGTCGATGAGCCGCATCGTCATGCCTTCCGGCGCGACGAACTTGGAGCCGGATGAATCCGCTATCGAACGGGTCTGATGCTCAGGCTCTAATGCAACCCCCCCCCCCTCGATATTTCCGCAGGCCGCGAGCCGGAGTGAGGAGGGCGATGATGGTGGCGGCCGTGATCAATCTATTTGCCATACGGACGGACTATGCAGAATTCTTCGGAAGGCCGACCACCCCGCGAACCACTTGGACGAACGGCAGGGCGCATAGACGTTCTCGCATCGAAAGGAGAATCTATGCCATTTGCACAATGCAGACGTCTCATCGCCTGCTGCTTGACGCTTGCCGCGCTGACCCCGCTTACGGCCTGTGGGAATATCGGGGGGGGGGCTTGCGCTTGAGCCTGAACACCGGGCGGTCGTGACGGCCGACGCCCAATTGCCGGAGCAGATTGTCAACGGCGGCTTCGACTATCCATCCGTGCCGTCATGGACGGCGTTGGGGGAGTCGGGTTCGAACAAATACAACAAGGGCAAGCTGTTCGCCACCATCAATCCCGGTACCGGCAAATACGGTTCGGGATGCGCCATGTCCACCACAGGCAGGGCCATCCCCAATTGGAACAGGTTGAATTTCGCTTGGAACTCCACCCAGGGAGACACACATCATTCCGGCGGCATGAGTTGCGAGGCTGGCAATGTGGAACTCAATTACGATTCCGTCCACCACAACCAGTTCGCCGAACTGACCGCCGACCAGCAGGGCACCGCGATCTATCAGGATGTGAAGGTCACGCCGGGCACCATGATGAAATGGAGTCTGAAGCATTCCAGCGCGACCAGCGCCTACGTGGACAAGATGCAGGTCATGATCGGCGAACCATACAAGGAGGCCGCGCAGGAAGCCACCCGAATCACGTCCGAGAACGGCAACAAGGTCGGCGAGAGGATGACCACCATCTCGACCCCGACCACGTCCGACCGCGCGGACAACAAGAAGTGGGATACATACTCCGGCACGTATCTCGTGCCCGACGGGGTCACCACAGTGCGTTTCACCTTCAAATCCATCGCGTCCGCGGAATGGTATTCCGGCAATGACCTGGATGACATCGACTTCCAGATGGCCTACCCGCTGTCCTATGACATGAACGGCGGTACGGGCGGACCGAAGCAGACCTCGCAGTACTGATTCAACCCGCATAGCATCAATCGACGCCCTTGAAGAGGGCGGAAAGGAAACAATATGATGGATAAGAAGAAACTGGGCGCATCCTGCGCCGCTGTTGCCGCACTGGCCGCGCTGTTCGCTCCCGGCTCCGCGATGGCCGCCAATACGGGCATCGTGTTGAGCGCCGCACAAGGCCAGACGCTGGCGGGACACTCGTTCACCGCATACCGGATCGGCGACTATTCGAACATCACCGTATCCGGCGATACGGTGTCCGGTTTCAGCGTGTCCAATCCGACCGTGGCGAACACCCAGGCGTGGCTGAAGAGCGCATTGACGTCGGCGAACGTGAGCGTGCCATCCGGCTATGATGAGGCGGGCGCGATTTCGAAGACCACCAATGCGACGAGCCTGCGTCGGATCGCCAACGCGTTGGCGAAGGCCGTGACGAAGCCGGCCGCCGTCGTGTCGGGCAAGACCTCTCCGACGGGAACCCTAACCCTTGACGTGCCGGATGGCCTGTATCTGATCACCGATACGAACAAGGATACGCTGCCGATGATCGTCGGCACGAAGATGGGCGGCAAGAGCACGGCCGGCACCACTCTCGGCAAGCTGACCGTGAAGGGCAAGTCCTATAATGTCGACAAGAAGCTTGTCGTGAACGGCAAGGAGCAGTCCTCCGGCTCCGTGGCGGTCGGCCGGACCGCGACCTACCATATCACCACCACACTGCCGAACATCGGCAATGACGGTTCCGCAGTGTCCGTCCACATCGTCGACAACATGGTCGGCCAGAAGTTCAAGTCGTTGGACGGCGTCACGGTCGGCGGACAGTCGGTCGACAAGAACCAGGTAAAACTGGTCGGCACGGACGGCAACGGCGGCTCCATGGCCGCCCCGTCCGGCATGACCGGCGCGACCGCCACCCCGGTCGCCAAGAGCGAAATCGGCTTCAATCTGGACGCACTGTGCACGTCCGACCATTCCAACAAGCAGGTGGTCCTGACCGTCACCACGACCATCACCGCGACCGGCGACAACAACCATGTCAACAAGGTCACCGGCTACGACCAGTGGCATGATCCGGCTACGAACACGACGAACAGGCCAACCACGCCGCCGACCAGCCAGGTGCAGACGAAGACCGGCGATCTGAAACTGTCGAAGACCGACAGCCAGGACGCCAGTCTGCGTATTTCCGATGCGGGCTTCAAGATTCAGGACACCGGCACGGGCAAGTGGCTGACATACGATTTCGCTTCGAAGGCATGGTCCGACGCGGCCGACGAGGCGTCCGCTACCCAATTCCTCACCGGTGACGCGAATCTTGACGGCACGCTGAGCGCCAGCGAGAAGACCGCCGACACGCACGGCGATCTGAAGGTGTCCGGCCTGGCATCCGGCACGTATCTGATCAAGGAGACGAAAGCTCCGGCCGGCTACGTCAGCTCCACCGTCGGCATGCCGACCCTGACCGCAGTCCTGGACGCGGAGAAGGGCACCGTCACCTACAAGGGCGAACAGTTGCCGAATCTGACGACCGTGAACGGCGATGCCGCATTGGTCGCCAACATAAAGAGCCTGACCGAACTGCCGTTGACCGGCGGCGTGTGGACGGCCGCCACCGCCCTGGCGATCGCGGCCGCATTCGCCGGCATCGCGTTCGCCGGAGTGGGAGCATCCCGCCGCCTGCATGATCGGGCGAACGCTCCGCTTGCCTGAGGGAGACGTTTATGCTGACTAGAATCATCGCGCTGCTTGCCGCCGTGTTGACGGCGACGGCGCCCATATCCCCGCCAATGTCCGCGGTTTCGTCCACGGACGGCGGCGGGAGCACGCATACGCAAGCCGTGACCGGGGCGGATGGCAGCACGTACGTGTATACGATTGCGGACCAGACTGGTGCGGTCGAAGGCTGCCAGACGTATTATCCGGCGGGAACGGTCATCAATCTCGCCCAGGTCGGCTCATCCTGCTGGGCGAACGCCCCATCGAAGACCGACCAGGCCGGACGGGCGGAATCGTTCCTCGGCTGGTCCGAACGGCAGGTCGCCGACGTCGGTTCCGATCAGGATTCCGCGAATGCGGGCATCACCGGCCAGATCACCATGCCCGCATCCGCGAAGACCGTGTATGCGGTCTGGCAGACGACCGCCATGCGTTCCTTGTCGTATGACATCAACGCTCCGGCCGATGCGGACCGTCCGAGCGCAATCCAGAAGCTCCTGCCCGGCACGCCGGGTGCGGTGAGCGTCCCGTACAATACGGCCGCCCGAGACTCGTCCGGCTGGACCGTAGGGGATAAGACCAAGATTCGCGGCTACCGTTTCGACGGCTGGTATGCGAATCGCAGTCCGTGGAATCAGACGTCGAATTTGGGTGCGAAGTACGATTTCGGCCGGAATCTGACCCAGAATACGACCGTGTACGCGCATTGGACGCGACTGTCGAACAATATCGTATACGATGCGAACGGCGGCACTGGTAGTCATGCGGCCACGTCCGGCTACCAGTATTCGAATACGACCATTCCGTCCGGCACGTCCGGCTCGTTCAAACGTGTGGGCTACCGGTTCACCGGTTGGAATACGCGGGCGGATGGCAGGGGCACATCCTACAAGGATGGCGACCAGGTGCCGATCGGCGCGTCCAATGTGACCCTGTACGCGCAGTGGGCGGCGCTCATCAGCATCATGCCGAGCGCCGGCGGCGATGATACGGGCCCATCCGTCCCGTATCTGGCGTGCGGCGCGTTGGCGCTGACCGCATTGATCGCGGGTATCGTCTCCACGCTCAGGCTGAAGGGCCGGAGCGTTCCGGGACGCCACTCACGCTGACAGGCGAATAAGACGAACACCCCGTTGGAGCATGCTCCGGCGGGGTGTTCTCATATGGCGGAGTGAAATACGCCTTCCTTATCCGGCATTACCAGCCGATCGCAATCCTGCAGGCGCACGCGAAGCCGATGGCGGGATAGGGTGAACGGGCGGGTACGCCAATGGAGCGTGACGGTCGGGTAATCATTTTCAATCAGTTCTATTCTGCGGTCGATCAGAAGCCAGCCGCCGTCGTGTCCGATTCTCCTCGCCACATGCACGACGGAGCTTTCGCCTGGATGCAGACAGACGATCTTGCGATTATCGAATTCCAGCTCGCCCGACAGTCGTATCTCATAGGCGTCTCCACCGCCGACGTTGGATATCCGCAACGCATACTCCTCGAAATCGGTGCAGGTGGACAGCTCCTCGGATACGTCGAAGCTGAAATACGGAGCCTCCCGACGCATAGCCAATACCAGTGAGCATACGGAGATGCACAAGGCGAGAATGGAGACGATCATGGCCGCCATCGTACCTTACAGACGTATATACGTACCAGGTTTTTGTCCTCACTGTGAATGGCGAGGTTGATGACGCTGCCCTTTATCGCCTTATGCTCGACCATTGGGACGAGTTGAAAGCCTGCGGCATGGATTATATGCGATTCTCACACCAAATCGACGGTCCCAAACGGTACCTGTCAGCTCGTTGCACACCGTTTCTTGGCGTGCTCCGCTCGCGCCGACTGGTGGAGCGGCTGCTGCGCGAAAACGGCGTGCCGTATGCCAGATCGGCCTGTCGGGTTCG
>ENA-OQCU01000898-OQCU01000898.1-human-gut-metagenome-genome-assembly--contig:-NODE-898-length-11471-cov-3.041608_pt1 | contig 11471 bp, 17 predicted proteins | sample MGYA00242504_ERZ504590 | MGnify/ENA primary metagenome ERZ504590 (study PRJEB26092, sample SAMD00036318) | human gut metagenome | host: Homo sapiens | study: EMG produced TPA metagenomics assembly of...
AAGTATATGGAGAAAATCCTGTAAAAAACTCCTGATTGTCAATAAAGTAATATGTAACGCCGTCCTGCTCATATTTGAGTACTCCGACATACTTGTCCTGCACGTATGGACCTGAGCTCATGTAAAAATGGGTAACATACTCAAAATTATTACGATACTGCTCCGGTATACAGCTATAATCAGGTATTACAACCCTTACATCCCAATAGTTCTTGTCAAACTCTTTAGGAAGTGCACCGCACACATCTGCAAGACCTCCTGTTTTTATAAATGGTACACACTCTGAAGCTACAAATAGAATCTTCTTCATATTCTCCTCCCGCTAAAACCCGTGATATATAATATTTAGTTTACTCTTCCCAATTGTGGTATACTTCCTGGACGTCGTCATCATCGTCAAGAAGGTCTAATATACGGCCGATATTCGTGATATCAGCTTCATCTGTCAGTGTAACATATGTCTGTGGAATCATTGTGACCTCTGCTGAAGCCATTGTGATGCCTGCCTCCTCAAGAGCAGCCCTGACTGCATCAAAATCAGCAGGTGCAGTTGTAATCTCGTAGCTGTCCTCCTCATCGCGAAATCCTCAGCGCCTGCATCGAGTGCCTGCATCATAAGGTCATCTGCATCCATATCGCACTCTTCCTTGTCGATGATGATCTGACCCTTCTCGTCAAACATGTATGATACACATCCCTGTGTACCGATGCTTCCCTGACCCTTTGTAAAGGCATTGCGGACATTGGCCGCTGTACGATTCTTATTGTCTGTAAGACACTTTACGATAATAGCTGTGCCTGATGGTCCATAGCCCTCATATGTAGCTGTCTCATAGTTTACACTGTTGCCGTCTCCTGCCGCCTTCTTGATACCTCTTTCGATTGTATCGTTTGGCATATTGTTGGCCTTTGCCTTGGCAACTACCTGTGCGAGCTTGAAGTTATTGGCAGGATCCGGTCCTCCCTCTTTAACTGCAACTGCGAGCTCTCTACCGATCATTGTAAAGATTTTGCCCTTTGCAGCATCATTTTTTTCTTTCTTATGCTTGATATTCGCAAATTTAGAATGTCCTGACATAATTTGTATCCTCTTTTCTACTTTTAAAAATAATCTATATCTTATAATATCATTTTTTCTCTTCCGGTGCAAGTTTCTTAATCATTACCTGCTTAATCACCTTATCCTCGACGCTCATAACAGAAAATCTGTAGCCATATGCGCTAATCACAGTCTTATCCCCCTCCTCCGGAATCTTATCCGAAAGCGATATGATAAAACCGTTAAGCGTCTCGTAGGCATCATCATCAACAGGCAGTGACAGTGCCTCCTTCACATCGGAAAACTCAGTCATGCCGTCCATTATAAATGTCTCGTCATCATTCTTTCTTATGTAGTTTTCTTCCTCATCGTGCTCATCCTCGATATTTCCGACAAGCTCCTCGAGTATATCCTCCATCGCGATAAGTCCCGATATCTGTCCGTACTCATCCACAACCATCGCAAGATGACTCTTTTTAGACTGCATCTTCTTAAACAGATCATTGATGTTTACCGTCTCGGGTATGAAGTCAACCGGCCGGATAAGCCCGTCTATGTCCTTGATACTGCTGCGGTAAACCTCATTTTTTTCAAAAAATGTAAAAGCATCCTTGATATGTAAGACTCCGATGATACTGTCAACATCATTCTCATAGACCGGAAAGCGAGATTTGCCGGTATCTATGATAAATTCGATTGCATCAATAAAGGACATACTGCCGTCGAGGCTTACGATATTTTTGCGGTGAGTCATGATATCTTTTACTTCCTTATCATCAAACTCAAACACATTGTGTATCAGCTCTGCCTCAGATGCAAGGATTGTTCCCTGCTCATGCCCCTCCCTGACCATGGAAATAATCTCTTCCTCTGTGACATCATCATTTCCAAGTATTCCATCGAGAGTCTTTTTGTTGTTTTTCATTCCATAAAGCAATACTCCAATACACAAAAGAAGTATCACTACAAGTATCGATAAAATTATAATTGCATATAACATAATGTTTTATTATCCTATGTAATAAGTTCTAAGCTGATTTCAAGCGCCCTGTCTATTTTAAGCAATGTGTCCTCATCAAGATGGCACACCTTATCCTTAAGCCTTTTTTTGTCGATTGTGCGAAGCTGTTCTAAAAGCACAACCGAATCCTTTGCAAGCGCATACTCCTTGCAGGCAAGCTCCACATGGGTAGGCAGCTTTGCTTTATGCATCTGCGAGGTTATCGCTGCGCAGATTACCGTCGGGCTGTGTCTGTTTCCGACATCATTTTGTATTATAAGGACAGGTCTTATCCCGCCCTGCTCTGAGCCTACAACAGGCCTTAAATCAGCGTAATAAATATCTCCTCTTTGAATAATCATACACGAATACACTCCATATTATGGTATACAAAAAGTATCTCCAGATTTTTCGAGTGTATTCTTAAAAGTTACACATTTTTTAGTTTTTTGTGGTAAATTCTTGGAACACGTGGTGTGATAAGACATGCAAACTCATAGTTGAATCTGCCTGACAGCTCACCTAACTGCTCCATAGTGATTGTCTCATTCCCTTCTTTACCGAGCAGAGTAACTGCATCGCCTATTTTCACGTCAGGTATGTCTGTCACATCAACCATAAACTGATCCATGCAGACTCTGCCGCATATAGGTGCTTTTTTTCCTTTTATGAGAACCCATCCCTTGTTTGAAAGTCCTCTTGAATATCCATCACCATATCCCACCGGGACAGTTGCTATCCTCATAGGATGCTCTACCGTAAATGTGCCGCCGTAGCTTATATGCCTGCCCGGCTCAAGCTCCTTTACATAAGCAACTCTGCTGTGCAGCGACATAACAGGCTTTAGGGAGATTTTTACTCTTGTCTACCTCCTCTGACGGCCACAGACCATAGAGTGTGATGCCTGCTCTTACCATATCCATATTGCACTCCGGAATTTCTACTATTCCCGCACTGTTTGAGCAGTGCTTAATCGGGATTTCGACTCCTCTTGCCTCAACAAGAGCTATCATCCTCTTAAAAAGATCAAACTGCTCAAAGGCAGGCTCCTTTGACAGCTCATCTGCCCTTGCAAAGTGAGTGAATATTCCCTCTATCATAATATTCGGCAGCTTAGCAATCTGTGCAATAATATCTGCACTTTCCTCTGTCACCTGAAAGCCTATACGGCACATGCCGGTATCTATCTTGATATGTATCTTACAGGTCTTATTCTTAGCAGCTGCGATTTTTGAAAGTTCCTTAGCGGTCTCGTAGGTACATACCGCCGGTCGCACATCATTGTCCACTATCTCCTCAAACTGCTCCGGGAAGCTGAGTCCTAAAATAAGTATCGGCTTTTTCCTGCCTGCCGCAATAAGCTCCATTGCCTCGTTGCTTGTAGCAACAGCATAGCCCCACAGATACGGAAGCGGCTCCAGTACCTCTGAAACAGCCTCAGCACCATGACCATAGCCATCAGCCTTTACAACTGCTGCCATCATTGTCCCCGGCTTTAGCTTATTGTGCATCGACTCCATATTATATAAAATTGCATCCAGATCTATATCTGCTCTGATTCTGTAATTGCCATTTTTTTCCACCTTAACCAAACTTTATCTAATCCATCAATAATATCACTTGCTATCATACCATAAGAGCCGGTATTGTCAAATACCATATCACCGGCAAGTCCATGAATAAATGCACCGTATGCCGCAGCCTTTTCGTGTCACGCCACTGTACCAGAAGACCTCCCACGATACCGCTTAGCACATCTCCGCTTCCGGCTGTTGCCATACCGCAGTTGCCGGACAGATTGATAAACTTTTCGCCATCAGCCGCTGCGATAATCGTACGAAAATCCTTAAGCACACAAGTCACATTGTACAAGCTTGCAAACTCTCCTGCCACATCGATGATATCCTCCTGTATATTAGCAATGCTCTTTTTCATAAGTCTGGACATCTCGCCCAGGTGCGGAGTCACGATGACAGGCATTTTATGCTCTTTAAGTAAAGTCATGTTGTCTGATATGATATTAAGCGCATCCGCATCAATCACAAGAGGTATCTCTGCTGTTTTTAGTACTGTTTCAACTAACATTTTGGCATTATCAGACTTTGAAAGACCTGGACCTATCACCACTGCATCTGCCCAATCAAGCTCTGTCTCAAGTGCTTTAGCTGACGCGATATCAGTACAAAGCAGTGCTTCCGGCAAAGCACATTGTATTATTGAGCGGTTGCACTCCGGCGTTATAATTTTCACAAGCCCTGCTCCGCTTTTGTATGCAGCCTTTGCCGAAAGCACCGCCGCACCGGCCATATTGCGACTTCCTGCTATAACTAACAGTTTTCCGAAAGTTCCCTTGTTGGAGTGTGCCGGTCTGTTATCAAGCTTCTTTAAATCAGACTCATCAAGAGCCCTTACTGATGGCAGATTACCACAAAAGCTGTGGTCATCTATGCCTATAGGCACCACCTTAACCAGACCGCAATAATCACAGCCCGGCCACAGGAGAAGGCCTGTCTTCTTATAAGAAAAAGTATATGTGAAATCTGCTTTAAAAGTGCATCCCATCACATGTCCTTTATCAGAATCCACTCCCGACGGCACGTCGACCGCCACCCTGTAAGCATTTGCCTTGTTAACGGCTGAAATCACATCTGCTAAAGAGCCTTCTATGGCTCGCTTAAGCCCTGTGCCAAACAGTGCATCTATTATTACGTCACTTTTACACACACACTCAATATCAGAGACCACCTTAAAGCCATACCTTGCGTATATATTTTTCTGCAGCTCAAAGAGCTCGCTTCCTGCCTCATCTGTGCCAAAAGCATAGTACACCATGCATCTGTATCCGGCCTGATTTAAAAGTCTTGCTATCGCGATACCGTCTCCTGCATTATTGCCCCTGCCGCATATCACGGCAAACTCCTTTGATTTATCAAAACATGCAACAAGCTCCCGGACAACACCGGCCGCAGCCTGCTCCATCAGCACCACCGAAGGAACCAAAAAGACCTGTGATGTTGTATCGTCCAGAAGCTTCATTTCATTACCTGTAACAATATATTCCAATATCAATTCCCCTTATTCTCATTGTTTGCATTATCAGCATTTGCATTATTGGCATTGAAAACCATAGGATCGTCATATTCAATATCAAAAAGATCTAAAACCAGTAAAGGAACCTTTTTTATCATTCATAAGACTCACCCTCTATTTATTTTTGGATTTTTTAACAATATTATAGCTGAGCTGCATAAGGCTGTCAGACAGATGAACACTCTCCACAACCACATCTTTATTTGGAATTTCAAGATCCACATGTGCAAAATTCCATATAGCCCTTATTCCTAAATCCACAAGCTTTGACGCAATAGAGTCAGCCTTTGACTTTGGCATGGTGAGCGCCGCAATATCCACCCTGTGTGTTCTGCAATACTCATCCAGTTCACTTAGCATAAGGATTGGAATACCTCGCACACTCTTTCCTGAAAGCTCAGGATTTATGTCAAAAAGCGCTGTTATGACAAAGCCAAGCTTTTCAAACTTTACATAATTGGCGAGTGCCTGGCCAAGATTTCCTGCACCGATGATAATTATTCTATGCTCTGTGTTAAGCCCCATTATCTTTCCGATTTCCTCGTAAAGAAACTGAACATTGTATCCGTATCCCTGCTGTCCAAAGCCACCGAAATTATTGAGATCCTGTCTGATTTGTGAAGCTGTCACTTTCATTCTGTGACTCAGATCATTTGATGAAATACGCTCCACTCCCTCATCCAAAAGCTCTCCGAGATATCTATAGTATCGTGGCAGCCTTCTGATAACCGCCTGTGATATTTCTTTACTCAAGTCTTATTCCTCCAATCATCAGGATATCATTTCTCTTTTAAAGACAAAAACCCAAGATTAATTATAATTTTTTGAAGGTCATCTGTCAATGTGTTAAGAATTTAACATTCAAAAAATTCATAATTATCCCCGGGTTATATCTTATTCTAAGGCTAAAAACCAAATTTTAGATTAAATTGTCTTCTCAAGTTCCTCTCTGATTGCCTTGATGAAGCCTTCGCTGTTTAAAACAGTAGGATTTTCAATTGTTGTGATGAGTGCGAGATCCTTTGTCATCTTTCCGCTCTCAATAGTCTTTATGCAAGCTGCCTCAAGCTTGTCTGCAAACTCAGAAAGTGCCGGAATCTTGTCAAGCTCTCCTCTTTTTCTGAGTGCTCCTGTCCATGCAAAAATAGTAGCTACAGAGTTTGTTGAGGTCTCCTCACCCTTTAAGTGCTTGTAATAGTGTCTCTGAACTGTTCCATGTGCTGCCTCATACTCATAGTATCCGTGAGGGGATACAAGCACTGATGTCATCATGGCAAGTGAGCCGAATGCAGATGAGATCATATCACTCATTACATCTCCGTCGTAGTTCTTGCATGCCCAGATAAATCCACCCTCAGATTTCATTACTCTGGCAACTGCATCGTCAATAAGTGTGTAGAAATATGTAATTCCAGCCTTCTCAAAAGCATCCTTATACTGTGCATCAAAGATTTCCTGGAAGATATCCTTGAAGGTGTGGTCATATTTCTTTGAGATGGTATCCCTTTGTAGCAAACCATAAATCCTGCTTTGTATCAAGTGCATACTTAAAGCAGCTATGTGCAAAGCTCTCAATTGAATCATCCAGGTTATGCTGTCCCTGAATAACTCCTGCGCCCTTAAACTCATGTATTAATTCTCTAGTCTCAGTTCCGTCTTCTGCTGTAAATACAAGCTCTGCCTTTCCGGGACCGGCGACCTTCATCTCTGTTGCCTTGTACACATCACCATATGCATGACGAGCGATTGTGATTGGTTTAACCCATGTCTTTACGTTTGGCTCTATGCCCTTTACAACGATTGGTGCTCTGAACACTGTTCCGTCAAGCATGGCTCTTATTGTGCCGTTAGGGCTCTTCCACATCTCCTTTAAATTGTACTCTGTCATTCTGGCTGCGTTTGGTGTGATTGTCGCACATTTTACTGCGACACCGTATTTCATGGTTGCCTTTGCTGATTCAACGGTCACCTGATCATCTGTACGATTTCGCTCCTCTAAGCCCAGATCATAATACTCTGTCTTTAAATCGATAAAAGGTATTAAAAGCTCATCCTTTATCATCTGCCAGAGGATTCTGGTCATCTCGTCTCCGTCCATCTCTACAAGGGGTGTTGTCATCGTAATCTTGCTCATTCTTAAATCTCCTTTACTTAATAAGGTTTTCCCAACCAAGGTGTTCCATATTTTCCTTTGAATTGTTTATATGCTCTCTGGCGCATTTTTCTGCCAGCAGTGCGTCATGATTCTTAATTGCCTCGCATATCTGTTTATGCTCGTGAGTGGAGTTTTTGGCTCTTTTTGTCTCGCCGAGTGTCACCTTTCTCACTCTGCCAACATACTCATGATAGTCTTTTAATACCCTCATAAGCTCCTTGCTTCCGCCGGCCTCATACAGCAGCTCATGAAACCTATTGTCCAGCTCAAGAAGCTTCTTTGCATTGCCCTTTTTCTCGTGAAACTCCGTGAGATAAATATTCTCCTCCATGGTCGCCATGAGCTCATCCGATATCCTCGTTGCAGCCCATCTGGCACAAAGTCCCTCAAGCAGAGCTCTTATCTCGTATATATCCCTTATATCGTCCGTGGAAACACCCTCAACGAACGCTCCTTTATTGGGGATAATAGACACAAGACCCTCAAGCTCAAGCTGACGCAGTGCTTCCCTCACAGGAGTCCTGCTCACCCCTAGCTCATCACCGATATTCTTTTCCTTAAGCTCATCGCCCTTTGCAAATGTTCCTGCAAGTATACCATCCCTGATATGATTGTATACTCTGGCACTCAGGCTGTAATTATCATGTGACATGTACTAATCCACCTCACTATAATACTATATTAAGCTTTTTACAGCAATCAGTAATTTGAACTACAAGCTCATTATCTGTGATGGTAGTCACACGGCCCTCATCGTACTGCTCATCTACCCATTTCTTTATCATGTTCACAAGCTTTGAGTTCTTATCTACTTTTCTGTCATCCGGCAGGCGGTAGTAAGTGTTTATCCACAGCGCTATTCCTGCAAGTCCTGATGTATTGGACACAGCTACAAGAGGTGGTCTGTTTAAGAATTTACCTGTATCGAATATGTTGTAAATCTCCTCATTTTTGAGAAGTCCGTCAGCATGGATTCCGGCTCTCGTCACATTGAAATTCTTTCCGACAAAAGGTGTACGGCTCGGCTGCACATATCCAAGCTCCTTCTCAAAGTACTCTGACAACTCAGTGATAACAGTCGTATCCATACCATCAAGTGTGCCCTTAAGCTGTGCATACTCAAATACCATAGCCTCAAGTGGTGTGTTTCCGGTTCTCTCTCCGATACCAAACAGTGAACAGTTGACACCACTTGCTCCGTAGAGCCATGCCGTAGTCGAATTGTTTACTGCCTTGTAAAAGTCATTGTGTCCATGCCACTCAATCTGTGATGAAGGCACACCTGCATGTGTGTTAAGTCCGTATATGATACCCGGAACGCTTCGAGGTATAACTGCTCCCGGGAAGTTTACTCCATATCCCATTGTATCACAGGCACGCACCTTAATCGGAATCTTGTACTCCTCCTGCAGCTTCATGAGCTCAACACAGAACGGAATAACAAAACCATATATATCAGAACGTGTGATATCCTCCAGATGGCACCTAGGGCTTATTCCTGTCTCAAGGCACTCCCTGATGACTGACAGATACATATTCATTACCTCGCGTCTGGTCATCTTCATCTTATAGAAAATATGATAATCCGAACAGCTTACCAGTATACCGGTTTCCTTGAGTCTATATCCTTTACAAGCTCAAAGTCCTTTTTTGCTGGCACGAATCCACGATGTAACCTCCGGGAACTTATATCCTCTCTCGAGACACTTGTAAACAGCGTCCCTGTCCTTTTTGCTGTAGAGGAAAAACTCGCTCTGTCTGATTATTCCCTTAGGGCCACCAAGCTTATGTAAATAATCATAAATGGTAACAATCTGCTCCGTCGTGTACGGTGCTCTCGACTGCTGGCCGTCTCTGAATGTAGTATCTGTAATCCAAATGTCCTCCGGCATATTGTGAGGCACTATTCTGTCATTGAATGCTATCTTAGGAACTTCTGAATAAGGAAAGAGATTTCTAAAAGTATTCGGCTCATCTACATCCACGAGCTGATAAAAATGCTCTTCAAGCTGCAGTAAATTTGTTTTTCGTTCATCAAAACTTCTCTCATCTTCACATCTCCTGTGCTTAGTTTTATCTTTTGAATAATTGTATACAATTATACTTTTTGTGTCAATAAAAAAATTAAAATCTTAGTGTAACACTTTGTTATGTCTATCATAACCTAGAGTGTAAATAAATTTTATTGGAGGTCACTTATGAGTGATTTAGCAGCAACAAACTGTTCATGCAGCAATACAGATAACGGAGGCGGATGTTCTTCAATTTTATGGATTATCCTCTTACTGTGCTGCTGTTGTGGAAATGGTAACGGAGGCTCTTTCTTCGGAGGAAACGACTGTGGAAACGGCAATAACAGCTGTATCTGGGCTATCATCTTACTTTTCTGCTGTGGTGGCTTTGGCTGTGGAAGCAGCAATAACGGCTGCGGATGTGGCTGCGGCTGCTGATTTACATTTTTACTGCGGGTCTTTTCGGCCCGCAGCTTTTTACGATTTTTCGGTATTCTTTTTTTGCCTGCGCTGCTCTTTTTCTTTGAGCTTTTCAAGGACTTTACATTCGCCCTTCACCCTGTGCTTTTTGATGCATTCTTCATCTATCTCGTATACGTCGTGACCATCTATGATAAGCATATATCTTTTTTTAATAATATATGCTGTAAACATGCATAATGTGAATCAGGTGACATATTATATAGAAATATATTTTAAAGGATTTTTATGGACGAGAACAGCCTGTTTACACCATTCGATGAAATAACCCAGACAAGGGAGCTTCAGATGCTTAAAACCATAATTCCATATATGCCGCATGACTCACAAAAGCAAATGACTCTTATGGTTCACTACATATCACTTATGAATTCAATGAGAATGATAGATTGTGCACCTGCACTGTCTGTTGCGGAGACTGAAAGTATGTCAGACAGAAGACTTTCCATGCTCAATGCCTTAAAGAAATACTGCAGCAAAAGTGAACAGGATACGATAGACAATCTATTAAATATTTTTTCAGTTTTGGACAATAGGGAGATTTATGACAAAGCAGGAATTTTTAAATAATTTTGCACAAAAGGAAAAACCAAAGGACACAACAAGTGCCATGCCGTTTCTCATGGAAAGTATTAAGGAGGCAAAGCGTAACGGCATAGAAATTTACCAAAGAAGAGGTCTATTCCATGTGCACTGAGCTAAGCAAAAACCTGCCTGAGAAAAACCGCAGGCAGGTTGAAAAGCTTTTAAAAATGTTATAGTTTAATTTTTAAATGAATCTGTATTTATGCGAAGTATCTTGTCTATCGGTGCAGGCGAGTTTCCCTTGCCATCCGTGCCCTCAAGGTACTTCTCCCCCCGCAGATTCAAAAATGACATACAATCTTTTATCCACACTGTCAAGCTCCTCTGAGCCCGGCGGCATCTCTATTGTGATGTCGGGGCTGTTGGGCCTTGACGACAGAGCTATGAGTGATTTGTAGCACTTGATATACGATGACTCATTTCTGCCATAGGAGGTGCTCAGATATACCTTTCCTGAGGCATCAAATGTAACTCCCTGCACCCTGGCAGGTATCGTATATGTGCTCAGGCTTGTGAGCTTGTCGTCCTTTTTGTCATAATAATATGCTACCATCTTTGACTTGAAAAGGATATTATGAGTGGCTATCCACAACCTGCCTCCATAGTATGTTATGCATGACGGCTTGTTTCCCACATCAAACACATCTACCACACCAGTCGCATCGATAACCTGCTTGGAATTCGCAGTGGCCATTAGAGAGATAAAATCATACGAGATACGCTCCACAGTTGTGTCGTAGGAATTGCACACCCATACATTTTCCCCGTCAAAGGCAATTCCGCCCAGGTGACTGTTTGCATCCATGCCAAGTGTCACAAGGTACTCTCCGTCCTCCCTGTCAAATACCATAAGCTCCCCTAGTGAGCCCTTGTCATCAGAATAGCTCGTGATAAGCACGTATTCGTCCGTGATACAAATTCCCTGAGGACACTGTGCCTCACTGAAAATATAATTATTGAGAAAATCATTCTACCTTCGTCTCCGGCATGCCCGGAATATCTATTTCATCTATAAAATCGTAATCGCAATCCTTAAAGCAGCCAGTGTATCTGCGCTTTTTTACTTACTCCTGTTAATTGTAATGCTCTACGCTGTATTCATTGTTAATC
>ENA-OQCU01000901-OQCU01000901.1-human-gut-metagenome-genome-assembly--contig:-NODE-901-length-11446-cov-3.413994_pt1 | contig 11446 bp, 14 predicted proteins | sample MGYA00242504_ERZ504590 | MGnify/ENA primary metagenome ERZ504590 (study PRJEB26092, sample SAMD00036318) | human gut metagenome | host: Homo sapiens | study: EMG produced TPA metagenomics assembly of...
GGATTGCCGTCTGGTGGCAAAGAGACTGCGCAAGCTGTTTGAAGAATAACCGTAAAAAATAATATAAAATAGACAGAAAGGATAATGTTTGATGGATTTAGAGAAGATTGAAGGACTGGTAAAGATTATTGAGGATTCATCCCTTAATGAATTCACATATAAGGACAAGGATGTAAAGATTACAATGAGCAAGCTGGATCATCCTCCTGTAGTTGCAGCGGGAGTTCCTGTGGCTGCATCTGCACCTGTGAATACAATTGTGGAAAAAGCAGAGGAAGAAGAGGAGGAAAGTCTGTTTATCACTTCTCCTATCGTAGGAACCTTCTATTCTGCATCTGCTCCGGATGTACCTGCTTTTGTAAAGGTGGGAGATCAGGTAAAAGCAGGACAGACAGTGTGTATTCTGGAAGCTATGAAGCTTATGAATGAGATCCAGAGTGACTATGACTGTGAGATTGAAGCAGTTCTGGTAAGTAATGAACAGAAAGTAGAATATGGACAGCCTCTGTTCCGTGTTAAGAGACTGTAGGATAAGGAGGCTTTCATATTGTTTAATAAAATTTTGATCGCCAACCGTGGGGAGATTGCAGTTCGGATCATACGTGCCTGCAGGAATCTGGGGATCCGAAGTGTAGCTGTTTATTCAAAAGAAGATGCTAAGAGCCTTCATGTACAGCTGGCAGACCAGCGTATCTGTATCGGAGAAGGTCCTGCCAGAAACAGCTACCTGAACATGGACCGGATCATTGCTGCAGCAGAAAATATGGGAGCAGATGCTATCCATCCCGGTTTTGGCTTTCTTTCAGAAAACAGTGAGTTTGTCCGCAAATGCAAAGAAAACGGAATTACCTTTATCGGACCGGATGCGGATGTGATCGATAAGATGGGAAATAAATCCCATGCCCGTAAAACCATGATGGATGCCGGGGTACCGGTTGTACCGGGAACAAAGGAACCTGTATACGATGCAGAAACAGGTAAAAAACTGGCTGAAGAGATTGGATATCCGGTTATGATCAAGGCTTCCTCAGGCGGTGGTGGCAAGGGAATGCGTGTGGCTGCCAATGAGGATGAATTTGAATTTCAGTTTAATATGGCACAGAGAGAATCAGCCAATGCTTTTGGGGATGATACCATGTACATTGAACGTTTTGTAGAAAATCCCCGCCATGTGGAGATCCAGATTATGGCAGACAGTCATGGAAATGTGGTGGCACTGGGAGAACGTGACTGTTCGGTACAGAGAAATCATCAGAAGCTGATCGAGGAATCCCGTCCCCTGCCATTGATGAAGAAACTCGCAGGAAAATGAATGAATATGCAGTTCTTGCTGCGAAAACAGTAGGTTATACCAATGCAGGAACGATTGAATTTATCGTAGACCCTAAAGGCAACTTCTATTTCATGGAAATGAATACCAGAATCCAGGTGGAGCATGGAGTAACAGAGATGGTTACAGGCACAGATCTGATCATTGAGCAGATTCGTGTGGCTATGGGAGAGGAGTTAAGCTTTAAACAGGAAGATATCCGAATTAAAGGACATGCTATTGAATGCCGTATCAACGCAGAGATTCCTGAGAAAAATTTCATGCCAAGTCCCGGAGTAGTACAGCATATGCATCTTCCGGCAGGCAACGGAGTCCGGGTGGATACTGCCCTTTATACAGGCTATAAGATTCCGTCAGAGTATGATTCCATGATTGCGAAGGTAATCGTTCATGCACCTGACAGAGAGGCTGCCCTGCAGAAAATGCGCTCTGCGCTGGATGAGATGGTGGTCATGGGTGTGGAGACAAACCTTGATTTCCAGTATCAGATTATGAAGAATCAGGTATTCTGCGACGGAAAGGCAGATACGGGATTTATTGAGAATGTACTGAAAATTAAGGGATAAGATTGTAGGTAAGGATCCTGTATACGGATTGAGGGAGTGATTTTTCAAACACGCTCTGGGAAATAAATAGAAAAGAGGTAAGGTAAATGTATACAGTAGATTTAAACAGTGATCTGGGAGAAAGTTTTGGAAACTATAAAATCGGTAATGATGATAAGGTCATTCCGCTGATCTCTTCTGCAAATGTAGCCTGCGGTTATCATGCTTCAGATCCGGTAGTTATGGGAAATACGCTGGCAATGGCAAGGGAAGCGGGAATTCGTATAGGAGCACATCCGGGTTTTCCTGATCTGATGGGCTTCGGAAGAAGAAATCTGAGTGTTTCCCCTGCAGAGGCAAAAGCATATGTGCTTTATCAGCTGGGTGCACTGGATGCATTCTGCAGAGTAACCGGTGTAAAAATGCAGCATGTAAAGCCTCATGGAGCCTTATATAATATGGCTGCAGAGGACTATGCCCTTTCTACTGCAATCTGTGAGGCAATCAAAGAATTTGACAGCAGTCTGATCGTACTTGCTCTTTCCGGCGGACAGCTGGCAAAGGCTGCTCAGGATATGGGCCTGCGTACAGCTATGGAGGTTTTTGCAGACCGCGCCTATGAAGAAGATGGTACTCTGGTAAACAGACGTAAGGAAGGTGCTGTGATCACTGATGAAAATGAGGCTATTGTCAGGGTGATCCGTATGGTCAAAGAGAAAAAGATTACTGCAATTACAGGAAAAGATATTGATATTCAGGCAGATTCTGTCTGCGTTCATGGAGACGGAGCCAAGGCTCTGGCGTTTGTGGAAAAAATCAGAGAGGCTTTTGCAAAAGAAGGAATCCAGATCCGTTCTCTGGATGAGTTTGTAAAATAAAAGAAATTTAGAAACAACTATTAAAAGGACTGAAGTAAAGAGGCTGTGGCACAGATTTTCTGATTGCCACAGCCTTGTTGCTGTTTTACAGCTGGCAGCGGTCCTTCTACTGATGCTTCAGATTCAACCCCTGCTGTTTTGCAAGTGAAGTGATAATCTCAATACAGTTATCGTATCCAAGGGTTCCGGTATCCAGACACAGGTCATAATCGTGATAAGTGCCAAGCTCATGTTTTGTATAGGTTTTGAAATAGGTTTCACGCAGGTTGTCCATTTTGGTGAGATATTTCCTGGGATCTTCCTTTCCGTTTAAGCCTAATTTCTGAATATGTTCTGTGCGGAGATTCACATCTGCATGAAGGAAAATATCCAGACTGGGAATACCGGCATTTCGCAGGATAAGATTGGAACAGCGGCCGATGATAATACAGTCCTGTTCTGCTGCGAACTGAAGGATCAGCTCTTTCTGAGCCTGGTAAATAGCATCATGGGAACTGAAATAGCCTGCAGAGTTATTCAGAATGTTGTCCAGAAGTCTGGCGCTGCGGCTCAGATTTTCACCCTCACGATCAATATCCTCCTGGGAATATCCGCTTCTGGCAGCAGCCTGTTTTGCAAAATCCCGATCGTAATATGGGATACCAAGCCTTTCTGAAACTACTCTTGCAATACTGTGTCCCCGGCACCAAACTCCCGGCTGATTGTGATGACAGGGTATTTTCTTTCGGACATAATAGATACCTCCATTGGGTTGTTATTTATTTTGTTATCCATGTTTTTTCCTTTATTGTAACGTTTTTTGTAAGATTATTCAATAAAGATTATCATTTTTTGAAAAATATGTTATAATTCAAAATATTATGTACCTGAAGGAGATGGATTTATGAGAAACAAAGAGCTTTTCAGAGGCAGGAGAAAAGCTGGCAGGATTGTTGGCCTTGTTTTGACTCTTGCACTTGCAGTCAGCCTTCTGAGCGGCTGCGGACAAAGTAAAGAACGTCTGACGTTCGGTACCGGCGGTACGGCGGGAACGTATTATTCCTACGGTGGTGTACTGGCCCAGTATATTACCAATAATACAAATGTAAAGGTTACAGCAGTTTCTACAGGTGGTTCCAAAGCGAACCTGCAGTCAGTACAGGACGGAGATTTCCAGCTTGGATTTGTCCAGTCAGATGTAATGGCCTATGCATGGGACGGCGTAAGAGCATTTGAACAGGACGGTGCAACCCATGATTTCAGGACTCTGGGCGGCCTGTATGCAGAGACTGTCCAGCTGTTTACCATGGATCCTGACATTAAGACAGTGGAAGATCTGAAGGGCAAGAGCGTATCTATCGGTGCGGCAAACTCCGGTGTATATTTCAATGCTCTGGATGTTTTAAATGCAGGCGGCATTACCCTGGATGATATCCATCCCCAGTATCTGTCTTTTGAGGACAGCAAGGAATCTTTGAAGGATGGGAAAATTGATGCTGCGTTTATTGTTGCAGGTGCACCTACAACAGCTATCACAGAGCTTGCAACTACCAATGGTGTCTATATGATCAATATTGATGGCGCGATCAGGGATTCAATTTTGAGTGACTGTCCATATTATACATCCTACCAGATTCCTGCAGGAACCTATCCGGGACAGGATGAGCCTGTAGAAACCATCACAGTCAAGGCGACGATCGTAGTGTCCGAATCTCTGGATGAGGATACAGTTTATGATATGACTGCGGCAATTTTTGACCATGCAGACGAGATTTCTGCTGAGAATGCAAAAGGAGCGGAGCTTTCTCTGGAAAACGCTACTTCCGGTATGACCATTCCTTTCCATAAGGGTGCGGCGCGTTATTATGCAGAGCATGGAATTACAGTGGATACGAAAGGGGAATAGTCAGGATGAAAGAAAATAAGATAAAAAAAGCAAACACATCCCCGGAAGGGCAGGCTGGTTCTGAGAACATGAGCACAGCAGATGTAGATGCAGTAATGAAGAAATACGACCGCGAATCAAATATTCGTGTGTGGACCGGCAAATATAAGCTGGCTGTACGCGGCCTGCTGGTTGCCTTTTCTCTGTGGTGTATCTATGTTACCTTATTTGCAACCTTCCTGGAGGAAATCCGACTGACTTCTTTTCTGGGGCTGATCATTCTTATCGGATTTCTTACCTATCCGGCGAAAAAAGGAGATATCAGAGAAAACTACATGCCGATTGGCGATATTATTTTTATGATCGCAGGCACAGGTGCTTTTCTGTATTTTACTTTTTCTGCAAATCAGATCATCAATCAGGGTACCAGATTTGCCCCTTATCAGATTGTGATCGGTATTATCGGTATTGCTGCACTGATCGAGCTTACCAGACGATGCGTGGGCCTACCGATCCTGTTTGTGGCAGGTTTTTTCCTGATCTATGCACTGGCTGTAGGGCTTACCAATCCGGCATTTTTGGGAAGAGTGAAATTCCTGGTGCGGAATCTTTTCTACACAAAAGAGGGTATTTTCTCCACACCTGTAAATGTATGCTCTAAATATATTGTGGTATTTATTATTTTCGGTGCGTTTCTGGAGAGAACAGGAATCTCCAACTTCTTTATTCAGCTGGCTAACTGCATTGCAGGAAAATATGCAGGTGGACCGGCAAAGGTAGCGGTTATCAGTTCTGCACTCTGTGGAATGGTATCCGGTTCCTCTGTAGGTAACACAGTAACAACCGGTTCTGTTACAATCCCGATGATGAAGGACACAGGCTACAAACCGGAATTTGCCGGAGCAGTAGAAGCTGCTTCTTCCACAGGTGGACAGATCATGCCTCCGATCATGGGAGCTGCCGCATTCCTTATGGCAGATTTTGTGGGTGTACCGTACTCCAACATTATTGTCAGGGCGATTCTGCCGGCATTGTTGTACTTTACAGGAATCTTTATTTCTGTACATCTGGAAGCAAAGAAATTAGGACTTTCCGGAATTCCGAAGGAAAAACTTCCGGTATTTAAGCTTCTGATCCGTAAAATCTATCTGTTATTACCTCTGGTCATGCTGGTAATCTGGGTGTCCGGAAACTATATGACTATGCAGAAGGCTGCCAGTTATGCAATCGTTCTTTCTGTTATCGTAAGTCTTTTTGACAAAGAAAACAGAATCAGTGTTACCAAATGTATTGATGCGCTGGAAGCAGGAGGAAGAGGTGTTATCTCCGTAGCAGTAGCCTGCGGTGTTGCAGGAATCATTTCCGGTTCCATCACCATGACAGGACTTGCCAATGACCTGATCAACGGAATCATCAGTGTTGCAAACGGAAAACTGATCATTGCACTGCTTTTGACTATGCTGTGCTGTATCGTACTTGGTATGGGTGTACCTACCACTGCCAATTACTGTATCATGGCAGCAACCTGTGCTCCGATCCTGGTACGTATGGGAGTACCTACACTGGCAGCTCATTTCTTTGTATTTTACTTTGGTATTGTTGCAGATATCACACCGCCGGTAGCGCTGGCTGCCTACGCAGGTTCAGCCATAGCGAAGGCCAATCCGATGAAGACTGCATTTACAGCCTCCAAGCTGGCTATCGCAGTATTTATCGTACCTTATGTATTCTGCTTTAATCCGGCAATGCTGCTGATCGATACCACACCGCTTAAGGTTGTTCAGATCTTTATCACCTCACTGATTGGTGTGTTTGGATTGTCCTCCTCACTGGAAGGCTTCCTGTCAGTGAAAATGTCTGTACCGGTTCGTGTCTTAATGGCAGCAGGCGGACTGATGCTGATCGATCCGTCACTGATGACTGATGTTGTGGGAATACTTCTGATCGTGGGATGCTGCGTATGGCAGACCGCGCAGAAGAAGAAAACTGCATAGAGAAGAATAAAAAACCGGCAAAACACCTGTCATTTGGGTGTCCTGCCGGATTTTTTTATTTAGAAATCCAGTTCTTTCAGATACCGTCCAAGTGCATCCTGCCAGGTGGGGAGTGGTGTGAAACCATTGGCTGTCAGTTTGCTCTTATCCAGGCGGCTGTTAAACGGTCTGGCTGCTTTGGAAGCGCCATACTCTGCAGTTGTGACGGAGTTGACTGTCATGTTTTCCGGGAGATATTCCGGGTGTCCCATGGCAGCGGCCTGACGGAAGATTTCTTTTGTGAAATCATACCAGCTGATATATCCGCCCTCATTGGTTGCATGATAATAACCGTATTTTTCAGTTTCGATCATATCTATCAGAAGTCTTGCCAGGTCATAGGTATAAGTAGGTGTACCGATCTGGTCATTGACTACGGAGAGAGTATCATGAGTTTTTCCGAGGTTGATCATGGTTTTGATAAAGTTTTTGCCGTTTTTGCCGAATACCCATGCAATACGGACGATAAAGAACTTATTAACTGTGCCGGATACTGCAAGTTCACCGTCCAGCTTTGTCTGTCCATAGACATTTAATGGTTTATAGTCCTTGCAGTCAGGCTCCCATGGAGTGGTTCCCTGACCATCGAATACATAATCAGTGGACAGATACAGCATCTTGATGTCAAGCTCTTTGCACACATCAGCAATATTCTGAGTTCCGGTTACATTTACCAGACGGACCTTCGGCTGATTCTCTTCATCTTCGGCAGCATCTACAGCTGTCCATGCAGCACAGTGGATCACAGCATCAACATTTGCTTCTTTAATGACTTTTTCTACAGAAGCTTTGTCAGTGATATCCATCTGAACATAAGGCATTGTGGTAACTGCAGTGCCATCAGCGATTCCACTGTAGGAAGGAGCAATGTCGCTTCCCACACCTTCATAGCCGCGTTTCGCAAGTTCGTTCATAACATCATGTCCAAGCTGACCGCCTACACCTGTTACAAAAATTCTCATAAATTATGCCTCCCCGCGGTTTGCGTACATTTTTTCATAGTAGTTCTGGTATTCACCGGAGATGATTGTTTCCCACCATTCTTTGTTATCCAGATACCATTTGATTGTTTTCTTGATACCGTCTGCAAATTTTGTTTCCGGTAACCAGCCAAGTTCGTTGTGAATCTTAGTCGGGTCGATTGCATAACGCATGTCATGACCTTTACGGTCTGCTACGTAGGTGATCAGGCTTTCTGGTTTGCCAAGTTCTTTGCAGATGATCTTAACGATATCAATGTTTGTCATTTCATTGTGTCCGCCGACGTTGTAAACTTCTCCAACACGTCCTTTGTGGATGATCAGGTCGATTGCGCGGCAATGATCTTCTACATAGAGCCAGTCACGAACGTTTTCGCCTGTTCCGTATACCGGAAGTGGTTTGTCATTTAATGCATTGGCGATCATTAACGGAATCAGTTTTTCCGGGAAGTGATATGGTCCGTAATTATTGGAGCAGCGGCTGATGGTTACAGGCAGTCCGTAGGTTCTGTGGTAAGCCAGCACCAGAAGGTCTGCAGAAGCCTTGGAAGAGCTGTAAGGGCTGCTTGTGTGGATCGGAGTTTCCTCTGTGAAGAACAGGTCAGGTCTGTCTAATGGAAGATCTCCGTAAACTTCATCAGTAGATACCTGATGATAACGTTTGATACCGTATTTGCGGCATGCATCCATGAGAACAGCAGTACCGATAATATTTGTGGTAAGGAAAACTTCTGGGTTTTCGATGGAGCGATCAACGTGACTCTCTGCAGCGAAGTTTACAACCATATCAGGGTGTTCTTCCTCAAAAAGTTTGTAAACTGCTTCGCGGTCGGTGATGCTTTCTTTTACGAAACGGAAATTTGGGTTGTCCATGACAGGTGCAAGAGTGGAAAGGTTTCCTGCATAGGTCAGACAGTCCAGACAGATGATGCGGTAATCTGGGTATTTTTTTAACATGTGAAAAATAAAGTTGCTTCCGATAAATCCGGCACCGCCGGTTACGATAATGTTCATAGTGATTCTCCTTAAAAAATATATAATATGAATATCTGTAAGATTCTGTTATAGAGTCAGGCAGATAAAATTATCCGCCTTGCTGCATGGCGGGTGATATATCAAATAACTGTTTGAAAATTTGATATATCACTCACTTGACTGCGAATTCGCTTGTACAGGTCTAAAAGCTTCGGTTAGTGCAATACATCCAGATATTTACCGTCCAGAACGTCTTTTAAGTACTGACCATACTGATTTTCTTCAGTATTTCATAAACCTTCAGCACATCTTCCTTTGTAATCCAGCCATTGAGATATGCAATCTCTTCCAGGCAACCGATTTTGCGGTGCTGGTGGCTTTCCATTGTTTTTACAAAGTTGGTGGCTTCCACAAGGCTCTCGTGTGTACCTGTATCCAGCCATGTGAATCCCTGTCCGAGAAGCTCTACGTTTAATTCGCCCTTTTCCAGATAGATGCGGTTCAGATCTGTGATCTCAAGTTCGCCTCTGGCACTTGGTTTCAGAATTTTTTGCATACTCTACGACACGATTGTCATAGAAGTATAAACCTGTGACACAGTAGTTGCTCTTCGGGTGCTCCGGTTTCTCTTCAATTGAGATAGCCTTGCCTTCATGGTCAAATTCTACAATACCGAATCTCTCCGGATCATCTACATAGTATCCGAAAACAGTTGCACCCTCGCCGGATTCTGCGTTCTTTACAGCAGCTTTCAGTCTTTTCTTCAGCCCATGTCCTGCGTAAGATATTATCGCCGAGAACCATGGCAACTGTATCATTACCGATAAAATTCTTCACCGATGATAAAATGCCTGTGCAAAGTCCGTCCGGACTTGGCTGTACTGCATAGTGAGATGGACACCGAACTGATGTCCGTCACCAAGAAGTTCTCAAAACGAGGAGTATCCTGCGGAGTAGAGATGATCAGGATATCGCGGATCCCTGCATTCATCAGTACAGACATGGGATAGTAGATCATTGGTTTATCATAGATTGGCAGAAGCTGTTTGGATGTTACCATTGTAAGCGGATAAAGGCGTGTGCCGGAACCGCCTGCTAAAATAATACCTTTCATGTGTATTCTCCTTTGTTATTGGCAGTATGCGGTCGGAGCGATATTTTGTCAGTTATCTATCTGTGTAAATGATAAGCAAAACATCAGGCGACTGCGATACTAATTCAACGGGTTTCTGGATTGTCAGTCTGAGTTACGATATCATCCTGACTCTGGTGATTGTATTATAAAAGGTGACCTTAGGTCACCTTCAAGTGCTTTTTACAAAAAAGTTAAAATTTTTGGTTATTTTTTCACAAAGAAAAATGCCGGCATCCTTGGTAATAAAGAACCCACCTTTTGTCTTTCGCGATACAAATCCTCGGAAATCTTTGTATTTGTCCAGAAGATACTGATTCTGATTTCCATGGCAGGAGAGGATATAGGAAATCAGCGGTTCTGCATCGGGGACAAGAAGAGAGTCCTTATAGCTTTCCCAGAAAATACGGGAAAAATACGGTGCCAGGATATCTGCTCCGTTTTCTCTGCCAAAACGCTCATAGAGTTTGTCTGCGGAGAGAACGATCCGGTCGTCAAAATCCCGGACCAGTCTGCTGACTTCCTGCATGTGTTTTTTTCCATAGGTACTGCAGATCAGTTTTCCGCCCGGAGTGAGCACACGTTGAATTTCGCTGCATACAGCAGAGATATCTTCACAGTAAAAAAGCACATGGTTTGCAATGACCAGATCAAAGCTTCTGTCTTCATGAGGAATTCTTGCACAGTCAAATGCCTCGAAGGAAAAACGGCTGTCTTTGCGTCCGATAGCACGTCTGGCATCACGAAGCATTCCGGATGAAAGATCAGAAAGAGTAACGGAAACTTTACCGGGGAGGCTGGAAATATTCTGTGTCCACAGAACACCGTCGCCGCATCCAAGTTCAAGGATACGCATCCCCGGATGAATCTGGCACTGCTCATAAACCCATGGAAACCATCCCTGTTTATTCTGGGAATAAAGGCTGTGCAGATTAATGCGTGAGGAAATGTTGGAGGCGTTCTGGTATTGATTTTTCATGCTTTTCTCCATGCCTGTCAGGTGGATCAGGTCAAGCATCTGATTCCAGTCTATGGCATGATGGGAGCGGATCGCATCTGTGGTATCCTGGATTGCCTTTTCCACCAGCTGCATCTGCTCGATACGGTCACGTACCAGCTTTAACTGGATGTTCAGGGAATTTTCCATAAAATGATAGTCTGAGTCGTCAATGGTCATTTCCCGTATGTCATCCAGGGAGAAACCCAGATATTTCAGAAGCAGGATCTGGGAAAGTCTTGCAAAATCCTCATCTGTATAAAAACGTGCGCCGGATTCTGTTACATAGGAGGGTTTGAGGATATTCTGTTTGTCATAATAGCGGATAGTGCGGAGTGTTACATGTGCCATCCGTGCAAATTCTCCGGAAGAGTAGTAGCCGTCTTTTTTCATTGTAAAACCTTCTTTAAGAAAAATAGTCTTGCCCGCAAATGTGGATAGAAACAGTTGTTCAGCCTGCATTTGCGTATTGCTGATATGTGTAGAGTATAACACAGCTGACCGGCAGGCTACAAGCATCAGGTATTACCGGATGGATAATATACTGTCTGAATGTACCACTATCCCGCGAGGTGTTTTGGCATCAATATGCCAAAATCCCGAGACATACAAGCCAAAATTCCATTGCCGCAGGCAATCTGGAATGAATTTTGGCTAAGTTACTGTGAACGGAGTGAACAGTAACTTAGCCTTGCTATTTGCGTCACAGCAT